>Ga0126343_10000202_pt1 | contig 20064 bp, 23 predicted proteins | sample Cyp2metagenome_FD_92531 | JGI IMG/M metagenome (GOLD analysis project Ga0126343, IMG submission 92531) | Coral microbial communities from Lord Howe Island, Old Settlement Bay, Australia - Cyphastrea 2 metagenome | ecosystem: Host-associated > Invertebrates > Cnidaria > Coral ...
GAAGAAGGCCAAGCTGGAACCATGGTTTCGCCAATGGGGTTCCCGCCCATTTAACTACTCTAGTGACTGCTTCTTGTCCGCAATGCTGGGGGGTCCTGGGGTTTGTTTCTGACAGTTGGCTTCTAACTTTAGCCATAGTGTGGCATTTTGACTTTTTCATTTTCCTAGGCTCTGGGATGGAGACTCCTTTGATGGGCCTCCAGATGTTGTTTGCAGCACGTGGCAGTGAGGGGTGTATCCACTACAAGCCGGGTTCTTACCATTCAGCTTCATGTGTCACAGTGATTTGTTCTTATCTATCGTGTACCCAATATGTCCAGCCTCAGGATATGTCCAGCCCCTTAGGTCTAGCAGTGAAATCAAACCAGCCGCTATTCGTTTTCTGGATGCCAACTTTGCATGCGAGATGCTTTCTGGCTGCACCATAAGGTTTATGTATGAGGGTTCATCATCCCCATCAATGATTTACAATTTCCAAGCCACACATCTTAGGAAACCCGATGACATCTTTAGCAAGAAGTACACCAGCAGACTGAAATGTCTAAAGAACCAGGCTTGGTCCACAAACAAGCATCAACAATCACAGAATTTGAATGTTCTCAATTAGCCAAGATTGCTACCCATATTTCCCTGGAGGTGACCCTATATTGCGCTGGATTCCCATGTACTCCATTCTCAGCATTGGGCCAACAGCAGCGATTGGCCGACAACAACTCCCGGCAACTTTTCCGATGCATTTCAAATGGTAAGACTATGCAGCCAGCCGCGCCTAAGCTAAAACTCATGTTTGCAAAGAAATGCCTTTGACCTGAACCGTTTTGAACATTATGTTTTGTAAGTTATGTAATAGTTATATAATAGGTATGTAGTATGTAAGATAGTGACTGTGATATTTCGTGATTGTGATTCCCATACATGTCCTTTCCCTAACTTTTCCCAGATCCACTGAGATGATCATCTTTGAGAACGTCGTTCCCTTTCAGCAGGTGCTGGAACCGGTGGTGAAAGTCATTGAAAGGAATCTCCCGGAGTGACTTTGACACATTATATGAAACGTATGTTGAAAAATGATGCATGATATGACAGAAATGACATTCAAATACATTCAACCTTTATGTGAAATGCCATCCAAGGTATTGGATAGCCAATATCATCGTGAATCCTGCAAAGTTTGGTGCTCCTATTGACCGTCGTCGTCTTTACATGGTGATGATTCGGCATGATGTTCTTTCAGATGAAACCCTGGAAATCCTAGATGATGCAGAGCCAATTGAACGCTTCACACGTCTCATTGCTGAACGTGTATGTGGGCTAAATATGCCATGCAAATATGATTGGAATCTCGTATTATATGCTTATATGCTGACTTTTCTTTTACATGTGACATAGAGTGATGACATGCTTAGAGTCCAACAAACAACATATCATGGTATGACATGTTTCTTGTGTCTTCAGCCCAGGAAAGACTTGATGTTCTCCAATTCATTCGGTTCAGTTCAGGAAGATCGACAGGCACGGATCCTGAAGCGGGAGCGCCAGGCGGCCAAGAATCTTGACCGCACCCGGGACCCAAGTTCGAATTAACATGGTAATTTCAATGCATCCAATGTCCATGTGCAGATCGACACACTCATTTCAAATTAATTTCAACCAATGTACTCTGAGGAAGATTGACAAGAATGCCAAGTGGATCAAAAGACATCGCAAATGGGCAAAAAGCCCATCTATTGATGACAGTAAGTTGGATTCGTTCTGAAGCCCTGCCATCAGATTCCCCATCCACAGGTGAGTGTTACCGCATCCCGTGGCGCCTTTGCAAAGCGATGGCCGCAGGCTGCAGAGGTGGTAACCACCTTCAGGGAGATGGAGGCGGCTGGGTACCAGGATATGTGGTTGGTACATTTTGATAATTTTTGCTACATCATATTACATCGTCATAATCTTACATCAATTTGGATGTTTTGATTTGATCTATCTCAATGTTTTTGGCAGGCATTGGACCTCCTTACATCGAGTGGGAAGTATCCTTCTGGTTTCGTGGTGAACACCTCCCAGAATTTGGGCTGTATGCCCTGCAGCTCCCTTGACAAGAACTTGATGGTACTGACGTACATGGCTTAGTCTCATGAATCATTCCAGTATGTGAATCTTTTTCAAATGATGTATGCCAATAAGATCCAAAAAGTGTGGAACATTTTGTTTAACCCTCTTACATCCTGTTACTACCTTTTACAAAACAAATATATCATATCTCCCATATATGTCCTTTTTCCAAGGCCGAATGGTACCTTTTTGTCTACTCACCATGGACGATATCTACTTGGAGAAGAAGCTCGTCTTCTGATGGGATGTCCGATTCACCGGTCGGATTTGTCCAAGAACACCTCCAAAGTTTCTTGGTATGCAGCTGAATTCCAGGTGGTGGTGATGGAATGGCATATCATGTGTATGTAAATCATTTTGTTTGGAATTTAAAGATGGGAATTCACAAACAACATCTAACATCTAAGGAACTTCATGGGCTTGCTGGCAATTCAATGGCTGTCCGAGCAATCACTGCCGTGATTTGTGCGGCCATAAGTGTCACTGACCCCACAAGAGTGGCTAATTTGTCATGAGATGTGCAATGTTTGTACTGCAATTAGAGTTAGACTCAGATCTTTCAATTCAATGGTGCATTGGAACCATAAACATCGCACTTAGATGAAAAGAGATTAGAACCAATACATCATGTGATGTGGCTGTGAAGCATTTGGTGTGCAGTGTGATTGTTTGTGTATCATGTACATGCATGGTCGTCATATTCATCATATTTGCCGTGACCTGCTAGTTTACCATTCTTTCTTGGATTCCAAGCAGGAGAATATCCATACAGGAGAATTTATTTCTATCTAAAATCAATATATGATGGTGACTCATAGGACGAGAATTTAGAATGTTAGATTTGCTCAGAAAAAGCCATTGAAAATGTTGTTCTTGATGCTGCATGTGGAATTTCCAATAATCACCACACATAGCCCATGCCCAGCCGCCCATGCCTCTTCCACCACGGTGGGATTCGGATGGTGAGTCCTGCAATGGTGCTGTGTGCGCCAATCACCGCCGTCGATATGCTACTTCGTCAGAGACACATAGCTGCAACAACAACAACAACAACAACAAAAACCTTGTGGTATCATACAGTATCAAACAATACAATGTATTTTTTCTTTTCAAGACTTATGATCAACTTTAAACATTTTAAAAACCAAGGACGGAGACGACAACAGAATCTGGGGGTGAGGAAACTTCTAGCTCAGAGGATGCACCCTCAGCAACGACTTGTCGGTCCATCAGTGGAGTCGCTTTGCCACCCGTGATTCACAGCCCCGACCTCGCCTGTAGGCTGCGTAGGTGTGAAACTTCTGCCACTGCCTTGCGCGGTACTATTGGTCATAGAATACGATTGTTGACCTGACTACGAGCGTGTAGATGAAAAGGAGGGATCAAGGGTCTGGGTGGTGCAAGCGCCTGCGTCTTGGGCAGCGGGTGACACGGGCGGCGCGGCAGCAGCGGGAATCTTCAGGTCCTGACAGGGAATGCAGAAGGTAGGTTGCAGGGGAGGAGGCAAAGCAGATACAAATGCTGTCCTGAGTTGAGCGGGATGAATGTTGCGAAGGCTGCGAGGCCGTACAGCAGCTATGGGGCGCCGGCGGTTCACAAGACGCGTTGCCTTGTTGGCGAGGCATTGCAGGCGTTGGATGGTTGCGCTAGTAGGCGGTATGTCGGGTTGCAGCGCGTTGACTCCGTCAGTCATCTGCTGGATGTAGTGCCGGAGGCGTACCATCTGTTTGCGACGAGGTTTCAGCACGGTGGTAGTAGGCTGCAGGGCTTCGAAGCATCGCAGGAGGGCGAGACGCGCGAGGGGTCGGTCAAGAGCAGCATGGTTCGGCAGCTGTTGTTTCCACTGCGGGCCGAAGTGCGATGCCATATGTTGCACATAGTCGGTGTGGGTGGGCGGCGCCGGGGGGTGACGAAGTCGGCGATGCAGTCGAGCAGCCATGCGCTGCCATGTGTTCCACAACACAGGGCGGGACAAGTGGGAAAGGAGAAGCGCTGGAGGCGTTGGCGGCGGAGACGGTGGAGGGGTTGGCACAGGGGCGCGATGTGCAAGCAAGGCTTTGGCATCTGCAAGGATCGTGGAAGGGTCGCCGTGGTTTGGGAGTTGGTCCCATCGATGTCCAAAGCGGGCTTCCATGTCATTCCGCCAGTCATGGATGGTGCAGTTGCCGGTGTGTTCTGGGGTCGGGTGGTGTGCGCGAAGTTGCTTCAAAAGGTGTTGCCATTGGTTCCAGCACAGAGGGCGGGGCGCAGCATCGCGCAGGGCAGTCCGGAGCAGCAGCGCCATGGCGATGGGCAGCGAGAAGTGTCTGCGGGTAAGCCGTGTGATGGATTTATGTGGTGCATGCCGTACAGACTGTGACTATATAGGGTAACAGGCGGTAGCAGGGGTAGCTAGCGTGGGACTATTTGTGCGGGGAGGTGCGTGGAGGGGTGTGTGTGGTCGTGTGTGTGTGTGGTCGTGTGCTGCAGATACTCTCATGCTCGGCGTGCATGCGCGGGCCGGCCCTGAAGCAAGTAGTGGCAGCGAGCAAGGCGGCGAACGGCGGCAGTTACAGGGTGAAAAGAAGTGATAGGCGAAGAAATGGGTGTTGGAATGGGGAGAACGTGTTAAGGATCGAGTTAGCCGCGTCATTGTTTTGCTACCGGCGTATAGCATGGCTGGGCGAAGTTGTCAGTGGCCAGCGACGCGGCAAACATGGAAATCAGGTTTGAAATTCTGCCAGCCACGGCCAGACAACCTTGCGCATGGTGGTGGCTGGGGTGAAACGACAGCAAATGGCAGCCGTCAAGCCACCACATGGAACCGCAATCACCAGGCCAGGGCCGCGGCAACGTATGGCACTGAAATCCGGGTCGAAGCCGTGGTCCTCGATGTATGGGGAGTACAGCCATGTTGCGCGGGCAAGAAAAGCGACGAGCGCTTGGAAGGGTGGTGTATCAGCGTGCTGGCGGTTGAGATGGTGCAGCAGTTCGATCGGCGTGCACCGCGTAAATGCGGGAGCGTTACTGGCGGCACGGCTGCAGTAGGCAGGGGGGCGGAAGGCCCACGGCGCAAACGAGTCAGGGATGCCCACGTAGTGGTTGAAGGAGTTGTGCATGGCAGCCTGGGCAGCCATGGCAAGTGTTACATGTAGATGGTGGGGACATGGGAAACATAGTTTCAACACAAGATATCTGCTGACGGGCGTGCAATGAAAGACAAAGGGGCATGAAAGGGAAATAGAATATTATAGTCGGAATGGGGGTGGTGGCCTGGGCACGAGCACGAAGAGAAGGATGGTGCGGCGGCTCCCAAGGACTGGCGAAGAGCACGCGGATGCGGAGGATGTCGTCAAGGGCGAAACCAGGAAGATGGACGCCAGCAATGTAGGAAGCGGCACGGTACACAGCAAGGATCTCGGTCAGCTCGGCACGGATGCGACGGCAGCAGGTAGCAAACCGCAGGAGCGCCGTGGTTTTGAGCAGCAAAGCAAGCCACACGGGTAGAACGGCGGCAGCGCGGCAGAGCATGGCACAGGAACGCAGAGAGACGGAGAGGGCGAACGGAAACGGCTGCAGTAGGACATAGAATGGCTTGCAGTGGCAGGGCGGCAGCGGAAACCATGGTGAGCAGCGGCAACCCAGTAACTCATGACTGCACGGTGCAACATTGCGGGCGCAAGTTGTGAACTGGTTAATGGTGAGATCGCGTGAAACACTGCCACATTGGGTGTCGACAAAAACCGTTTGATCCGCAAACCCACGTTGGATCCGCAAAGACACTTGGCAAAGGTAATGTGGCTATGACGGTAGGGTATAGAGGGCATGGTATGATATTATACACTCGGTTTGGGAAGTATGAAGGTGACCTGACTGAATGGCTAAGAGACGGTGGCTAAGAAGGGTGGTTGCAAATATGTGTGGCGGCATCGCTCACTGTCAGCCCTGCAGCACCTGGCATGGGATCGGTCTGGGGCAAGAACCGTAAGGCACGACTGATGCGACAAGAAACATGATTACCATGGAGTTGTTATGTGACGGGAGTTGCGCGTTGTCACATGTGAGAGCGCTTTTTCGTGCGGAGCCTCCGGGGATGATGCGCCACATCTGGTGTGTCAGTTGTCTACAAGCAGCTGCACGGAGGCAGCCGCGCACATGGTTAAAAAAAGGTGGCCGAGGCATCGATAGCAAGCAAACAAACGAACAACTTGAAACAATTGTCGGCGATGTTGGCAGCAATCACAAAGAGTAGGTGTAGACTTATACGACCGCTGGAACAAATGAGTTGCATATATGCCTTGGCGCGAACGATATTTCCGCAATTGTGGCGCGGGTGTCAGCATTGAAACAACCAGCAGTAGGAGCGCAGAAACAAAGCAAATTGAGTTGTAATTATACTGGTTCCAATGACAAATCCGTGGTAGTTGAAAGAACATTGGTGTTGGGGAATTGGAGGTTGCGTCTCCTCGCCGGCTACGAATTAGGGATCACTCAGTGTGGAAGATCGCCTCCACGGCCGCGCGGATGTTGGGGGCGAGTCCGGCAGCGAAGGACACGCGATAGTAGCCGCCAGTGATGCTGTCACGCAACTCATCGAGGGCAGTGGTCGTGGTGACGTCCAGGACAGTGCTTGTGCGAATCCAGCCGCCTTTCTCGCCACGTGAAAGCTCCCATTGCGGCAAGGCATGGCGCAGTGGCCAAGTATTGCCTGATATAGTCGCAAAGAAGGTATTCTCAGCAGTGCCAGCCGGGTAGAACGTCAAGGTAAGGTGCGGGCATCGGCCCGGGGAAGGCACATCCCCAATGTCAAAGTCGGCAGGCACATCCTCGCGGAAGGTAATGGCCCAACGTGGTGTTTCGAAATCGAGCGGGACTGGCAGGTTCCACATGGTGACCTGCAGGCACTCACACTGTGTGGTGACGAGTAACGTCGTTTTGTTGCTCAGTGCCCGCCTGGAACTCGGCATCAGGGCGCTCCATCTGGGAAGAACCTGGGCAGGGAATGGCAACGATGGGGATGGAGAGGGAGGGGAAGGTGCCAGACTGCAAGCATGCATGGTGCCAAGCGACGCCAAGTCATGTACTCGTAAACGTGGCCAATCGCAGCTTGCAGTCCGGCAGGCCCATCGCCAGAATATAAGCCAATGGCATACTTGGGCGGGCCGCCGAATTGCCAAGAAAGTTGGCATGCCGATGCCTGGATGCGCAAGGCGAGGGAAAACAGCATCCATGGCAGTGGTGGACATAATTTGATCACATGAGCCGTTCATGCGGGCACAGTGCAGGTGTGACTAGGGGTGCGACGAGGTCCTGCAGCGACGGTGGCATGGCCGGGTTCTCGCGATGCATTGCCGCAACATAGTTCTGCAAGTTTTCACGGACTTGGAAGAGCACGGACGGCCACGCGCGGGAATGCGATTGGCGAAGCACAATCAAGTAGGCTTGCTGCAGTGCTTCAAATTCTTCAGCAACAGCTGCACCATCGTCAGCGTATTTGACGATGATGACGTCCATGGGCGATGGTCCGTCGGTTCCAGCTGGCATCGGCGAAGGCGGCGGCGTCTTACGTTTGCGAATGATGAAAGGCCGCGGCGCAGCTGGCGGTGGAGTTCCGAGGACTGGGCTGCCAGGGGTGGCGGGCGCCGCACGAGACTGTGGTGTCGAGGGCGTGGGAACACTTGCAGATCCAAGGGGGGCGCTATTGACATCAGCTGGCGCGTGCGCAGGTGCAGCAAGAGGAACTGCGGGTGGCGGCGAGGCAGCAGGACGCGTGTCAGCAGCGGGGGGCACCGCACCAAGCGGGGTGGAAGCGACAGCAGGTCCAGGTGTAGGTGCAGCTGCAGGCAAGGGCGTGGCAGCAGCAGCGGCAGACGGGGGCGCTACAGTTGCCGAAGCAGGCGCTGGAAAGGCAGCCGCAGCAGCACGGGGCTTGGCAGCGGCGGACACACGACGCGGTGCCATGAGTGCGTAGATGAGCAAAGAGGCAGGCGATGCTTTGAACCAGGCTGCAATGCACGGAAATGTTGGCTGTGGCAAAAGATGTCGGGTCACCAAGGGAATCGGCCGTCTGGCTTGGGAAAGTGTCAGCGTGAACATGTACATAACGAGTGCTACTGAGGTAGACACCGCAACACGCAGGTGGAACGTCGCGTCGGCAACCTGGCACAGCAGGGAGTACAGGGTGGGGATATGTGGAGAAAGAAATGCGCAATTCTGTGTCATGTGCAGGACATGCGGGCGAGGATGGCTGCTTATAAGCCGAGATTTCGCGGCAGTGTCGTGAAAATGGACATAGATAATGGTATACCAACACATGCGAGAGAAAGAGTATCAAGGACCTGCATATGTCACCGCAGTGAGGCAACGGCGCAGTGCATGCTACGCGGGAGCTGTGAATCGCTGGGCGGCAGCGGAGCCCGAAGATCGGAAGGCACGCAGCTCCAGACACCTCAGTGAAACATGTGGCGAATGTGGCAACGGTCGTGTGCAAGAAGAAAAGTTGGGTATGGATATCCACATGTTCGATGGCTTGGACAAACGCGATTGCGAGCGAGCTGCGCTTTGATCTAGCGAACGCCCATCAACACCCAGGCATAAAAGTGCACGAAGCAGCGTGCGAGTGCGAAGTCGCAGAGAGAAGCATGCATGTCATAACACACGACACGTACAGCAAGAAAGAACGAACGAAAGAAAGAAAGAAAGAAAAGAAAGAAAGTAAGAAAAGAAGAAAGAAAGAAGAAAGAAAGAAAGAAAGAGAGAGAGAGAGAGACTGAGAGAGAGTTAGAGAAAAAGAAACAGAGCCCGCAAACCGTGGTGTGAAGCCTGCCGCATTGCATACAATCAGACAAAGGAAAAAAAAGAACATGATGGTCGAATTGAAGTCATGCATCCGAGGGTCAGAAAATTGGATACAGCAAGTGACATGGTGCGCACACACATACAGACACTGGCGCAAAGATGGTCGCAAATGTTTGCCGAAAACATAGATCTGGGAGCCGCAGGATGGCGATACCACAAAAAAGCATGGTACATGCAGCTATGAACAAGGAGGTCACACGGAGATTGGAAGGAAGACACGAGCAGCAACGTAGCCAGGAACGGTCATGCGTAAGGACGTTGTTAGGTAGACGGTGGCAACAATATGAACTTGGCATCGGAGAGCGAGCATGCGTGATCATTAGGACGCGGGTCTTCGACGGAGGTTGTGTTGCGCGGTCGCGTGCTGCAGCACCATGTTCACGATGGCTATGTGGTATGGGTGAGCATGACATTGCATGAAGTGTTGTAGGCAGCAATGTGTTGTTCGGTGTTGGTGTGTTGATCTGGAAGCAGACGGCGGCGGTCGCAGCAAGAAGGGCGCTTGTTTTCCATCAAAGTCGCGGGCGCTTCGCGTCTGGCGGGGTAGCAGAGGCTTGCAGCAAGCGCTGCGTCACTAAGGCACGGAGCCCATGCCGGCGCCGCGCAGCAAGGAGACGGTCGACGCGCATCAACGTTGCTTGCTGCAGGTCTTCGAAGCGTGACAAGGCTGCAAGCAAAGCTGCCGGTGGCCCTGCAGATAGCGCTGCACGGTCAGGGGCCCGCAGAAGGAGCAAGCAATCCAGTGACGGCAGGCGGGATAGCAGCACGTAAATAGAGAGCCAATATTCGTCCTGAACGAAGGAGATTGGTGGGTATATGACTCAATTACGAAGGGTCTATTATGGGTTGAGAAGAAGTAGCGGCCACGTGGAAAGAAAGAAAAGGGGAACCGCTGTATGGCCGGGCAGAAGGAGTAATGAACCGAAACAAAAAGGAAGGAACGGAAAGTAAACAATGTTGCCAAGTGGCCGAACTCATTCGAGGCGGCAAGGCAAGATCCGCGATCATTGCCGGCAATGTGCGACCTTGTAGGTTGTATGCTGTGCAGGCGAATGTGTTGGTGCAGGGCAGCTGTCGCCGAGCAACACGAAGTGGCCCAGCGGTGACAGCAGGCAAAATGGCCGGGTCGATGCCTGGGATCTGTTCGGTCGGAAGGTGCGGAAGCGACCAGTCACGTGTGGTTGGCTCCAAGAACAATTCGCCTGGCTGCAGCAAGGGACTTTGTTGGAAGGTGGCATCAACGGCTCGCACGATAATGCCACGTGGCAGGTAGCGGAGGAGGTACGGTTCGAGATCCGGCTCGTACTGCGGCACGGGTTCGAGCTCGTGCAGCAAGATGTCAACGACCTCAACACGGCAACCACGCACGAGGCCATATTGCTGCGAGACGTTGGTTTCCAAACATAGCACTGTACCTGGGAACAAGAAGAGGTAGCCCGGAAAATTGCGGGTTGTGTTCAGCGACGCAATGTGCAGCAAATATTGCAAGATCGAAGGGTCTACAACTGGACGATGATCGGCGGACCAGCACCGGTCCGCAGCAGCACAAACAAGAAGCCGATGTCCGGCTACGCGGCTCATTGCTTTCGCACGTTGCAAGCCGATGAGGATGCGGGCAGCATGACGGAGGACACCAAAGCAAGCATCAGGGTTCCAAAAAACGGGCTCCTTCAGCCGGTGGTCAGACTGTCGCAACGTGCGATCCAGAAGCAGACGCCAAAGTCGGTCGGGTACATATCCATTGCGCATTGCAGCCAGGAACTCTTGAAGGGACCCGGAGGTGCGGTGGGTGTAATCAAGGACAACGCAAGTGGTGATGTTCTGCCACAGTGCAAGGCCCCGAACAGCATCTTTGTGGCGAGCACGAGCAGCCGGAGTTGCATGTTCAGGGGCTGCCGCAGAGGCTGGCAACAGTAAGGAAGTGGCTTTGACGGGCAACAATTGCAGAAAGTCGCCGCTGAGCAACACGGTCAAGCCCCCCCAAGGAATGCCCGGTGCGGCCTTGAGTTGCTGCGCGCGTAGCTCTGTGCCGCTCAGAAGTTCGGCGGACACCATGGAAACCTCATCTATGGCAAGAAGACCAGCTGCACGCCAAGCAGCGAGGAGTGTATCCTTGCGAGCAGTGGCTGCAGGCTTGTCCACGTCCGCGTTGAGGGCCAGTGCAGAGTGAAGTGTGCGGCCATCGATAAGGCGCGCGGCAGCATTGGTAAACGCACAGCGGCGGACGCTTCCAGGGTTGAAACGTTCTTCCAAACTCAATGCATATTGGAGAACATGTGATTTGCCAGTGCCGGGCCCCCCCAATAGAAGGAGTTGCTCGGGAGCTGGGACCTCGAAAGCGCCATGGCGTTTTGCATCGAGGCGATCCTGCGGTGCGGAAAGGTCAATTGCGAGGGACATAACCCAACATGCGGAGAAGATGTTGGCACTTAACGCATGTGACGGTAGAACAGTAGCAATTGAGGAGGCAGGAAAGGTAACGGAGTTATGCGGGTGGTGCCAAAGCGTTGTTACATGGATAGAGTGTTGGGTCGGGCAGGCAGATGGGCAGCAGCAACGGCAAACACCGCGGCAAGGAAAGCAAAGGTCAACAGCACAGCTGGGAAGAAGTGCGAGTAATGAAAACTACGCGCGGTTGCAGCACCATGGTGGGGGAAGCGGCACAGGAAGGCAGCAAAGAAAGGCAAAGTGTGGAGTGGGGCAACGTTATCGCGCAGAGTTCTGCTATGGTTAAGGGATTTGCTGGGTATCATCGATGCGACTAAGGGGACGACACGGAGCAATGGACCTAAGCTAGTTCACACAGGTGAGACGAGGCACTTGCAGGTTGAGGGCAAAGGTGACGAGGAACATAGCTTGCTTGCAGTTCAGCCCGCCGTCACGCTGGGCACAATGGCCGCGGAGGATGTGTTGCTCAACGAGATCCAAGGCGTCGATCGATGGCAAGGCATTGGAGGGGCATGGCGCTGGTGATGGGCCTGGAAGGAAGCAGTCACCGTCATCAGTTCCATCAACGTCAGCGAGCTGGAGCCAATGCCGTGCATCACGGCGTAGCTGGGTAACGGATGCCGCTGCCAAGTGGGAAGTCTGCGGGCAGTTTGGAAGTGCACTGTGGTCTGGAGATTGAAGATGGAGCAAGGCCTGGTCAACGGACAGCGCGTAAGAGGCTTGAGATGAGGTAGCACATGATATCTGCTGGGTCCTGGCACCAGCTGCCAAGCTGTCCCATTGCAGCGGGAAGCAGCGTTCGGGCGCCACGTCAAGGAAACGTAGCTCGTCAGGATCATCTGCCGCGTAGCTGTCATCAGTTGCAGTTTCATCGTCGGAAGCAGGGCCATTGTAGGTGAGGTCACCGCTTGTCTGCAACACATGCCCTGGGGCAGCTAGCTCGTTAATCAAAGGAGGATGACAAAGAATGGCGTCGGCATGCTCCAAGATGTGCAACGAGCCTAAGATAGGAAACTGGCCTGGGACAAAAGGTAACAATGAAATGGAAAAGCTATAGGGGGCGAGTAACCATGCCAGGGAACGTTGCGCCCAATACTCACGCGTGAAAGGCGCGGCGCGAACACCGGCGGCTGGCGCAAATTCAGAAAGCTGGGTTCTGAAAGCAAGCAGGGCTGCAGCCCACGAATCATGTTGAACACCATCCACGAGCAACAAATCTGACATGTCTGCGGAAGACCAAGGTTTCAGGAGCAGGAGCATGAGAAGGCTGAAAAGCGCGATGTCTTTGTCAGGAGCAGGCAACGAGATGCCTGCCAGCTGGGGAACGAACCATGCCTTGCAAAGGCGGATGCGCTGCACCATACGACCAGCATCAGGGTGAGCAGGGTCAAATGCAGCGTGCGCACACTCGTCGGTGAGGCGCAAGCCACCGCAGCGGTCAACGGCCGCAACATAGAAGTACAGCGGCCAATCGGCTAAGGCAGCGCCGCGAAGGAGATAATCTGTTTCTTGGTGGCCAGGAACGAGATCGACATGCTCAGGGGTGGCGTCAGCATGGTCAAGGTCATCGTTGGGTTCGGCAGCATCTGGGCGGCGAAACCAGAAGGCGCTTTCGGGCTCCATGTCTTGCAAGCTCGGGACCGGGATGTTGGTCAGGGCGCGATGGACCAGGTTCGTGGTGAACAACTTGCGAAAGCGGGCATTTGTGTATGCTTCTGGGTGATCGAGAAGGTAGTGACAGATTTCAGCCATGGATTTGTGACGACGTCGTTCAGAGGCAGTGAGCATTCGCATGATGGAACGAGAGGCGACATACCGCGGCTCCAGGGGATTGCTGTGCTCCGTGAGTTCGGTGTGCAACTCATCCAAGCCGCGACGAAGAAGAAGCCATAAGTTGGTCAGGTGCGGTTGGGTTTTGGTCATGTAGGTTGTGATATAATGGGTTGCACGCTTGGTTGCTTCAGACATCTGGCTTGCGAGCGAGGCTATGCTGGTGTCAGCGACCATGTCGGTGGCAGGACCGCGAACTAGAAGGGAAACATCATGGTTGCAGCGGCAACAAGCAAGGATACCTGGCAGGGAGGTTAGCGCAAGGGCGGGCGGTAAAGAATGTGGATTGACCAATTGCACGGGAACATCTTGAAAAGGGGTCGAAAACGGCAAAGACCGTCGGGGAAGAACTTACTGGCTGCGCTTTTACTTCGTTACTATGACCAGCTACTGCTAGATTAAAGCGGGGGAAGCAGTGTGTGAGCGCCAAGACGCCGAGAGAAGCAGGCATGTCATAACACATGTACAGATAGAGAGTTTATGTATAAAGCACACACACACAGATGGAGCAGCACAACTGTTTGAAAAGGACGAGAACTAGGAGGTTATCAGGTGCAAGGAGATTGAACGTTTGTCGCATTGCATGCAAGTGACACCAATTGAACCGGGTATGAAAGGGATGGTGCCGCACAGAAAGAAGCTCTCCCACATTGTTTGGACTGTGGCCAATGGAGCAGCGGGCGCGGAGTTCCTTTCCATGGCATCGTTGCCAGGTATCCGCTTCGACCCATGCACTGACATCACGCCAATGCCAGAAGCCCAACCTGCAAAAACCATGGCGTCCCAACTTACCTTTGTGGCAAGTCTTTGGGCGACATTCATGCAAGCAGGAATGCAATGCCGCATGTCGCAAGTCAAAGAGGAGCATCTTTGTCCAAACATCTGCTGTGTGCGCAGGAGGCGGCAGGTACAACTGTGCGCGCGGCCATGGCAGAAAGGAAGACAACGAGTTAGCAGCATCATGGAAGAGGTCAAGCCATGGAGGCGTAGTTGGCAGCGGGTCCTCGGCAGCAGGGCACCAATGCGTGGAGAAGGTGTCAAAATCCCATGTAGCGCCCACATATTCCTGCAGCAACGTACGCTGCTTGTCTGGCAATGGGAGCGGCTGCAGGCCACGGAAAGTGTCCATGGCAGCTGGCACTTGCAAGACCGATGGCAATGGTTCCAAAGCTGTCAGCATGACGCTTTCGCTCCAGCGGAGCAGACGGGAAGCTAGGCATGGAAGGCTGGCACGGAAACGATCTAGGAGCGCAGCAGCGGTATGGAAGCCATACAGGTGGATGAGCATGTGCAAGTGCAAGCTACCTCTCATCTGGGGCTCCGTGACGGCATACACAGCGCTGACAGGGCCAAAAATACCGCCACCGAAGCGCGTAGCAAGGCCGTCTGGAAAGGTTGCATCTGGGGAAACAGCAATGTCAAGCAGCTCCTCAAAGAAGAACACGATGTGTTGATGGAAGGCTTGTGCTGTTGCAATGGGATTGGTTGCGACAATATGTGCCAGATTAGCGGCTGCCAATGCGCTTCGCAAAGCACCATCTGGATCAACCTCATCCGGCGGTACCAAGCAACCAGAATGGGCATATTGCAGCGTAAAAGGGTGTTTCACGTCGGCAGGGTTGAGGGTAACAAACATAGCAGGCAGGCCCTGCCATAGCTGCAATGCTCGAACCTGGTGACGCATGCCGTCGCGAAATGCGTCAGTGCACGGTACGGAGCGAGCGACCAACTGCATGTTTTTCAGCACGACTTTCAAATGTGGGGGAATTGCAGCGTTGCCTCGTAAGGGCAAGGGATGCAAGGTGAAGGAGGCAAACGCACGAGCAAGGAATGCATTGAAATCGAACACCTGGGTAGGGGTATATAACTAAGCAGTGTAACGACTCGAAGCCAAGGCACGCAATGCATCGCGAACGGTGCCAGTCTCTCCAAGGACGTGCGCCAGCAAGTCAAAGTCTGTGGTAGTGACGCGGCCAAAGTCATGGGCTTGGCACGCAAAACCTGGAGCAGAGATCTTCGCACGAACAGCTTGGAGAAGGTCTTTGCGATGAAGCACACTGAAGAGGGTTGCAAGAAAGTGGATATCTTCTGCCCAAGGACGTTCAGAGCCGAGCCGGTCGCGACGCAGGAGCAGGTGCTTGGACCATGCTTTCAAAGAAAACGGAGTCAGCCGTGCAGTAGCAGGCAGGCAGTCCCCGTACGGGAAGAGCAGCGGAAAACACCATGTCCAGTAGGCAACATCAAAGGTGCTCAGCGGGGTCGCTCCATGGGGTAGTACCACAACAGGATGCTCAGGCTCAGATCCAGGAGACAAAGCTTCTTGCCACAGATCACGGGGTAGCAGCCCCTCGCCTTCAGTGTCCAAGACTGCGGCGTTCAACGGCATGCCTGCGACAGTGGGCCCTTCTTGTTGTGCATCAGCGGGACCAACAGCAAGGCCAACATCGGCAGCGGCCGCACGAACACCAACGCCAGGCAACGGACCATCGGCTGGGAGGGATGCAAGGGCGTCAGCATCAACCAGAACATCAGCATAGAAAGGGTTGTGACGCACCAGCCACAGCAAAGCCTGGTGCACGCGGGCCCGAGAAACCATATATTCCGGGCAGGCAGCGAGGTTCTGCAAGCTTTCGTCTGGGAAGAGCACGGTCAGCATGTCAGAAGCCGCGGCAATGGAGCGAGGCAAGGACTCAAAGACTGTGGCACTGTTCTGCGGGAAGCTGATCGTATTCCCGCGTAGTGCACTTTGCCGGTCAGTGGGAGCTGTCGGGCCAGGCATGGTTTGGAGGCGGTGCACAGTGTAGCCGCGCGCTAGAAACAATTCATCTGCAAGAGTCAAGCCTTGAAGTTCGCCAGGTATGGGAAGTGCTAAGTTGCCATTGGCGAGGGCAGCGGGTGGCAGTCTTGGATTGTGACGCTGAAGATGAGCAACGCACTGGGTGCAAAGCGGCAACACGAGAGGTAAGTGCGTGGTGTTGGCAGCATGAGCCCACTCCGACACATAAGTACCACGGACGTGCAGGAGCCAGCCGTCATCCGGATCTCGTGGAGCAGCAATAGGACCATGTTGTTGCATGTGCGGCACAGGCACACAGACGGCGCGAAGCACGGGCCAAGGAATGCCAACGAAACTGGTGTTGTCGACAGGATAGCTGGCCTGAAGGCGAAGCAAGTAGGCACGTGCGGAGAACAAGGCATCCAACTGGGACAAATCTGCCAGATCGCGAAGATCCACGTCTGCGACGTCAACTGTGCGGCTGCCTGTCGCACAGCATGCACAAAGAGATTCTCGGGTGCTGACTGTCTGGTGGAAGCGGGCAGCATACCCCTCGACGATGTGCCGGAGGATGCGAGGCTGGATCGGAGCAGGCCAGGAGGATCCAGCCGCATGCAATAAGCTGGCACGGTAGGCGCACAAGCCTCCATGCTCTAAGAGGTGTTCTTGCCAAGCACTGTCTGTGAGGTATGCTGTATCGCAGAAGCGGCACCAGTATGGAGCGCGGGGAGCTGGAGAGCCAGAATGCAGCATAGCGAGACTGTCGTTGGGCACACCATCAGTGGCAAAATGCAATGGCTCGTGGGCAGCAGGCGCATTGCTGTAGTTCCGCTCGAGGGACACAAAGGCAGCGACATCAGGGATATGTATCGCAACAGCGGCGTCAGCATCGGAGCAGCACTGGCACCACGCCACTTGCATGGCGGCTTTGTCCACTGGCGGGTTTTGCAGGAGTGATTCTATGGCTAGGCGAGCAGCTAGTGCATTCGCGCGATCAACAACCATGCGCCAATCGCGACCATGAAGCCGACAAGAGAGTTGTAGTTGCGAAGGTGTGGGATCACACAGCTGCAAACAGGTGCTCCATATTCGTTCGAAGCTTCGGCGGGAGGCACGTGGGCCGCAAACGGATTCTGCACCACTCAGCGTTTGTGCCAGACGGGTGAATTCGTCATACGGCCGGGCAATGTTTGAAGGGATGCTCCAAAACCGGTTCCATGCAAAGAATGCAGGTAAGTAGGCCGAGCATGGGACAATGAGACGCTGAAAACGCGAGCGAAGGTCAGCAACGTCCACCTGCTGGCCCCGAACTGCGGGTTCCGCGAGCAATTCCTCAATCGCCAGTGTGCAGTGGAAGAATGCTGGCAGTGGCACTTGGAGAGAAAAGCTGTGACCGCGGTAAAGACGTCGAATCTGGATCAGAGTGGTTTCCGGTGGCGGTGTGCTAGTGGAGACGACATAGCCGAGCGCATCCATGATGGCAGCAAACTGGCCATAGAGCAACTGTCCCCGCACCACGCTGTCCCGCTGATGCAACGAGGTGAGCAGAAATTCGAGCTCGCGGGCGCGGCTCACGGGACATCGCAGCGGATAGCGGCGATCGCGATAGACGGCGCAGAAAGTAGCCATGGGGGCAAGAGGACATCAGGCAGCCATTGTTGGCGGAGAAAACTAGGTGATGTGATTTTGAAGATACAAGGTAGTAAGTGTGTAGTGGGCAGAAGTGATGGCAAACCATGTGGTGCTTAGGTTGCAAAACAAAAGACTTGAGAACAGAACGTGGCCTATATTGGCAGATTGATATAATAGTCAGCTTCAGTCATGTTCATCTGAAATGGAAGAGCGGCGAGGATCCAAGCAACTGCATGCAAAACATTGATGCATCAGAAACAGAAAAAGGAGACCTGAGCAGGTGGACATGGTGTGCTTACATGTAGCTACCGGCTGAAAGCTGCAATGAACACGGGGAAGCAAAACCAGGTGAACGGAGCGTGCAGTTGCAAGAATGTGGCAGCTGGCAGTGTCCCTGTGAGTTCGAGGGCAGGATACGGAACAGCATAGAAGACTGAAAATTAAAAGCGGCGAAGTGCAGGTAGGGTGCCGGCAGGCAAAGCGAGGTACAGGCAGTAGCAGAGTGTAGCGTTTGCAAGCGCGCACGGCAAGCACTGGTTGAGGTAGAGGCGTCGGGGCGCAGAGCTAGCGAGGGAATGGGTGCATCGGGTGGAGGCGCGAGAATTGAAGACGAGCAGTGCGGAGGAACAGGCGTATCGGATGCAGGGGCAACACACCAAGGAGAAAGAAGCGTTCGCACCGAATCAAATCGCAAAGGACACCCAGAGGGACCAAATATCTCCAAGCGACCGTTCATGGACAGGCGGCGCAGCAGCAGCACGACGCCGATTGCGACCACGTAAAGGCTCGCCCTGCGATGACCTGCGGGAACAAAATATAAAGCATGTCATCTGGGGAAATCCGTTGCTTTCGCCAAGTTCGTTGCAGTGCTGCAAATGAACTTTGAAAAGACAGAAAGACTCATGTGTGGGTGCGCACTCGGTATTTCTTTTGTTTTACGGCTGTGCAGCAACAGGTCGGTTTGAAAAAAACGCACAGGAGTAAAAACGCTCTGTCATGTTTTACAGCTGCTGTATAGGCTTCAAAAAAACGCAGCAGGCGTGACAGGCAGAAGACCCCAAAGGGATAGATGCCCATAATGGCATCAACGACGCCGGTGACTGCTTCTGCTCCGCCGCTTCCTCTCATTATTGCGGCGCTTTCTCTGTTCAGACTCACGCTTCTCAGTGGAACCTGCAGAGAGACAACAATACCACAGAATGCGTCAACCAGGCGCTATGCTTGCATGCTTTCGACAATACATCTAGCCTCTGCGTCTGCAAGCCTCCGCTGCCGCACGCGGCGACGAAGGGCCAGGAGGAGGAGGTAATGCATCCGCCGCCGCCGCCGTCGACGCTGTGAAACCCGGACGGTCTGGCGACTCTTCCTCGACTTCCTTAGTTGTTTGTGAACAAGGCAGCAGGGGTGCGGAAAATCCGGTTCAAAAAAAGAGGCCTACGCAGTGCTATCCCACAACTGTGTATACCAAATTCACCAAGACACGACTTCGTTGCCAAACCCAGGTCCCGGCGGCCGGGCCGCAATCACGTCTGAAGGGGGGCAGGGTGCATATGGGGGGCCACTTCCTGGCATCCACATCCAACATTGCACCCATTGACCGGTGGACCGGCCAGGCATGGCTTTCGCTTTCGGTCGTCCGGGCGGTACAGCGGGCTCTGGCGGCCTCATTTTGCCACCCTTCCCTTTACCCTCTGTGACATCCGGCTCATCGTCGTTCCCCTTGCAAGAGCCCTTGCTGCAGCCATCGGTCCCCTTGTAAGAGCCCTTATCCCCAATAGCTCTATAACGGTGCCGGCACCGGAGGCGCCGGACCCACCGGGCCAACCGGAGGTGGCGGCGGGGGCTCTGCAGGGGGGGGTCCTGGACGAGGAGGTCCAGGAAACCAACCCTTCCCTTTGCCTTTCAGCACGTCAAGGACGTAGGCCTGACAGCAGCAATCCGCAGGCACAAAAGCTGGGTTCCTCGAGATGGCCCAAAGAAAACATGTCTGCAGACAAGGTGGAGCCATCTGGTGCCATCCGTCGGCATGGCTATCGGAGTCAGACGCCGCGGACGCCATGATTGAATTGGGGCTTGAGCACGAAGGCAGCAGCAAACATCAGCGTGACACAGCGCATGCCCACCACGGCGGCAAAAATCAGGACGAGCAGCACCACAGCACACGTCGCGCCTGAAGACATGCAACGTTGGGGTGTTGTCACAGCAGACCTGAAACAAGGAGCACTCGGGGAGCAAGAAGTTGAAATTTGGAACGGGAGATCGCAAAGCATAGCAGCACGCGCAGCAGTCCCAACGTGGAGAAGCTTCGGCACTGCCTCAGCCCGTCCATGTCGATGGGGTTGCCTCGCGGACTGGTGGGTGGGCCTTAACATCCACCATTGTGGCGTTGTCACAGCAGGCATGGCAACGGGCAACGGGCAACGGAAAAGGTTGAAGAC
>Ga0126343_10000203_pt1 | contig 20033 bp, 15 predicted proteins | sample Cyp2metagenome_FD_92531 | JGI IMG/M metagenome (GOLD analysis project Ga0126343, IMG submission 92531) | Coral microbial communities from Lord Howe Island, Old Settlement Bay, Australia - Cyphastrea 2 metagenome | ecosystem: Host-associated > Invertebrates > Cnidaria > Coral ...
GAGTTGGGAGTTGGGAGTGGAGAGCTTTCATACCCTCCCATTCACCCTGAGATTTTTTCGGGGCGAATGGGGTAGTTGTCAGTCTGGTAATGGAATCAAATGGTTAACTATCCTGCAACATACTCATAAGGTGCCGAGATTCCCAACGGTAGTCCGAGAACCCAGAAAACCAGCAGAAGTGCGGTCCAGCCAATCATAAAGACGATGGAGTAGGGCAGCATGGTTGATGCCACAGTACCGATGCCGGAACCTTTAACGTAGCGCTGGAAGAATACCACCACTAATGGGAAGTAGGTCAGCATGGGTGAAATGATGTTGGTGGACGAATCACCCACCCGGTAAGCGGCCTGAGCCAGCTCTGGGGAGATGCCCACGGACATCAGCATAGGGATGAAAATCGGGCCGATCAGTGCCCATTTGGCCGACAGTGAACCGATGAACAGGTTAACGACGCCGGTCAGCAAAACGATGCCGATAATGGTCAACTGCCCGGGCAGCGCCATGGCTTGTAACACCTGTGCGCCAGACAGCGCAATCAGTGTGCCCATATTGGAATCACCAAACGCCTTGAGAAAGAGGGCGCAGAAAAATGCCATGATCATGTAACCGCACATAGGCACCAAGCTGCGGTTCATCGCCCCGATCACATCGGCAGAGCCTTTATATTTTTTGGTCGTGAAGCCGAAGATCAGCGAGGGAATCAGAAACACGACAAAAATAAACGGTACGATGGAACCCATCATGGGGGCGTTGAAGGCGGTCAGGGAGCCTTCACCATTGCGCATGGGCGACGCTTCAGGCCAGGCGATCAGCACCAGCAATGCCAGCATGCCCAGCATGGCCAGCCCCGCCTTGCGAAAACCGCGCTGCTCTTCTTCGCTGATGTGCGCATGCTCCTGACTGACTTCAATGTCGTCATCAACCGCTATGTTGCTATTCAGCCGGGGTTCAATCACTTTATCGGTGACGTACCAGCCGAGTAGGGCGATCAGAAATGTTGAAGAGAAGGTGAAGAAGTAGTTACACAGCGGGTTGACCAGATAGGTCGGGTCAAGGGTTTGTGCTGCTGCTTGAGTAAAACCCTGAACCAGTGGGTCGGTTGGCCCGGGCAACAAGCCTGCGGAGAAGCCACCGGACACGCCGGCAAAGGCTGCGGCCAGACCGGCCAGCGGGTGACGCCCGGCAGCGTGGAAGATAATACCACCCATGGGAATAACCAGCACATAGCCAGCGTCAGATGCGATACTGCTGACGGCCCCGATAAATACCACCATGGGGGTAATGAAGCGAGTGGGCGTCATCACCAGCAGTTTTTTCAGGGTCGTGTTGATAAAACCAGAGTCTTCGGCCACGCCCACGCCCATAATGGCCACCAGCACCACGCCCAGGGGCGGGAAGGAGGTGAATGTGGTGACTATGGAGGCGAAGAACCCGGCCAGGTAATCACCGGTGAGCAGGTTTTTGACTTCAATAGCCTGACCAGAGCGGGGGTCAATCATATCGAAGCTGACAAAAGAGAACAGGCAGGAAAGTATCAGGGTCAGTGCCAGACCGTACAAAAACAGCATGGCAGGGGTCGGCAGGCGGTTGCCGTTGCGCTCGATAAAGTTCAGGGCACGCTCGGTGAATGGTTTTTTCTTCGGCGCCAGGTGCCCTGGCGACTGCATTTCGGTCGTGGACATAGAAATCCTTCGTGGTATCGGTTAGTTATTTTTTTTCACGATGCAGGGGTTTTCTGTGGTTTCCCACAGGCTCAACTATAGAGCCTGGGTAAACGGCAGTGTTATGACGAGTGTCAACAACACGTAAGGGGGGGAGGTCGGTCAGCAGTGGTTTTTGTTGCTCACATTTACACGCCGATGGACTTATAGAGCGCATCAAGCCCCATTTTGCCGGCCATTTTTTTCGTCTCTTGGGTTGATGAGGTATCAAAGCCGCTGTACACCAAATCCTCTTGGGGCAGCTCATCAAGAAAGCGACTGGGCATGGTGTCGATGATTTCACCAAACTGCTTGCGCTGCCCGGCCAGGGTCATGGTCAGCGTCTTGCGGGCGCGGGTAATACCAACGTACGTCAATCGTCGTTCTTCTTCAATGTTGTCCTCTTCAATGCTGGTGCGGTGGGGCAGCAGTTCTTCTTCCATACCCATCATAAACACGTGGGGGTACTCCAGCCCTTTTGAAGCGTGCAAGGTCAACAATTGCACGCGGTCGGCATCTTCCTCTTCTTCGTTGCGTTCGAGCATATCCCGCAGGATCAGTCGGGCGATGGCATCGGCAACGGTGCGGTCCTCGTCGCCGCGCTCCAGCGTTTGTTGTAGCGCATCCACCAAAAACCAGACATTGGCCATGCGTTTTTCTGCCTGCACTGGGGTGGAAGAGTGTTGCATCAGCCAGTTTTCGTAGTCGGTGTCGGCGATCATCTCCCGCACTGCCTGCATGGGGTCTTGGCTGGTTTGCAGCTGCCGGGAGACGTTATCCATCCAGTCGGTAAAGCGGCGCAATCGTTCAATGTACTGTGGAGCCAGGTCTTCACCCAGCGCGGCCTCCTGGCAGGCCTGATAGAGGCTGACGTGGTGCTGGTTGGCGTAATTGCCCAGTTTTTCCAGAGTGGATGGACCGATCTCCCGTTTGGGGGTATTGACCACCCGCAGGAAGGCGTTGTCGTCGTCCTGGTTAATGAGCAGGCGCAGGTAGGCCATAATGTCCTTCACTTCGGCCCGGGCAAAGAACGAGGTGCCGCCGTTGATGTGATAAGGGATGCCGTGATGCTGCAATTTCAGCTCCAGCAGGCGGGACTGGAAGTTGCCCCGGTAAAGTACGGCGTAATCCTTGTAATGGTTATCGTGGCGCAGTTTGTGGGCCAGAATTTCCGTGGCGATGCGCTCGCACTCCATCTCGTCGTTACGACAGCGGATCACGCGAATCTCATCACCGATGCCCATCTCGCTCCACAGGGTTTTGTCAAACACATGGGGGTTGTTGGCGATCAGGGTGTTGGCGGCCTTGAGTATACGACTGGTGGAGCGGTAATTCTGTTCCAGCTTGATGACTTTCAGGCTGGGGTAGTCCTCTTGCAGTTGCGCCAAATTTTCTGGCTTGGCACCGCGCCAGGCATAAATAGACTGATCATCATCGCCGACCACGGTCAGTTTACGACGTTCGCCCACTAATCGTTTGACCAGTTCGTACTGGGCACCGTTGGTGTCCTGATACTCGTCCACCAACAGGTAGTGCACTTTCTCCTGCCAGCGCTGTAATACTTCCGGGTGGTTACGAAACAGCTCCACCGGTTTCATGATCAGGTCATCAAAATCCACCGAGTTGTAAGCTTTGAGCATTCGGTTGTAGTGCTCATACACGATAGCTGCCGTTTGTTCCCAGGGTTGTCTGGCCCGTTGCAGGGCTTCAGCGGGGCTGACCAGATCGTTTTTCCAGTTGGAGATGCAGTGCTGCACCTGATCGACGTTGTTGTCGTCAGCATTGGCGTCACGTTGCATCAGGTCGGTAATCAGCGAGCGGGCATCTTGCTGGTCAAAGATGGAGAAGCCCGGTTTAAAGCCCAGAATCTTGTACTCCCGACGCATAATATTCAGGCCGAGATTGTGGAAGGTGGAGACGGTCAATCCCGATGCGGCTTTGCCTTTGACCAGTTTGCCAACCCGTTCTTTCATCTCCCGGGCGGCTTTATTGGTAAAGGTAACCGCCACAATGTGCCGGGCGCTGATGCCGCACTGCTCAATCAGGTAGGCAATTTTGGTGGTAATCACACTGGTTTTGCCGCTGCCGGCCCCGGCCAGGACCAGCAGGGGCGTGTCGATGTATTTTACGGCCTCGGCCTGTCGGTCGTTGAGTCTTTGCACGGCGGGTGTGAACTCTCTGAAAAGTGATTCAAGGCGCAGCAGTATAGCAAGGTTGGACGGCTGGGCGATATGTTCGCCCTGTGGTCGGGGTGGAGCGGAATGTGCGGTTTGTACGGTGAATTGTCTTATGGTTTTGCGTAATTCAGCATCAGGGTGTGCCACAGCTTCAGTCGTCAGCAGCAGTCTTTATGGTCATTCCCTATTAACACCGGCGCATACAATCGACACTATGCACCACGGTACATTTTCACCGCTATCTGCAAGACAATGGCAAACCTCCTACACCCAAATCAGGCTGTACCAGCTTTGGCAAAAGGCATTCGCCCGTGTCTTGTGCACAAGTGACAATAAGCAACGGGGCATAAATGCAACCAGTTTCTCGACTCTCATCAGGCTCATCTTCGCAGAGCCCTGCGTCCGGTCCCAGTCAGCAGGGACAGGTGACGCAGGGCGCAGCACAGCCTGCTGTGACCTCCAGTTCAGGTGCGCTGCCCCAGCCGTCCCCCTTGACCAGCGGCAGGATGCACGGTTCAGCTTATTTGACGTCTACTTCATCTCTTCATGGTTCTTCGGTTCGAACTCACGCTCCAGCCCGTGTCCCGAACCCCTCTCGTCCCGGAGGTCCTGCTCATACTTCGGCTTCGACACCAGCACCAGCCTCTACTTCTGGTGCTGCCATGCTAAGTGCCAGACAGTTGGGAGTTGCTCCTGGCACAGTGCGACCAAAGCGCCTGAGTGCTGCAGCCCTGACTTATCTTGCAGCAGTCAACGGTGGTGCTGGTGTCAGATCGCGTCCTGCTCGTCTCGGGGGCTCTGCTCATTCGTCGGCATCAGCACCTGCTCCAGTACCTGTGCCGCCCGCGACTTCTCGTGCCAGTCTTGCAGTGGGTGGCGACACTGGTGCCAGCAGGCACCCGGATCACTCCGGTGGCGCAAGAGGTCACACTCGTCCATCTGTAGCATCAGGTTCCGGAACAGCGACGTTCCTGGCTTCAGCCAGAACAGTAGTCAGGCCCAGAACAGGAGGCTTGGGAGGTGCCGGTTCAGCTACTGGTGGGCAGGTGACTCAGGCAACAAGCAGCTCTGCACTTCTGCAACAACCGGAGTTCGTGCGTTTATTGGGTATTTTCGAACGCTATCAGTCGAACGATAGTGACGATGTCAGTACAAGAGTCAAAAAGGCCAGGCTAAGGTCTATCAGTTCGCGTTACATATCATTCAAAACGCAGTTGGCGGTAATGCTTGGTTTGCCGGCAGACAGCACGACAGGCGTTGTTAAAGCACGTTTGAAAGATATGGAAGAGGGTGCCATAAGAGTGCCCCAGCAGCAGGGTTGGTTTGCTCGTGGGCAGATTACTCTCGCCAAGATCGAACATTGGTTGAGTTCAAGGCAAATTGTCTGTGATAGTGAAGGGGGATTGGAACTTTCGATCAGGCATGAGCTGTGGGAAAGTATGTTAAGCCAGCTCCCAGTAGAAGAACTCCGATCTCTAATTTTCAACACACTACTGAAGGTGCCCGGTGAATATGGTCTGAGCGTAATAGTCACACCGTTGACCAAATATAACGAACAACGATAAGGGAAGCGGCAAGCAGATTTGTACCACTGTTGACAATTAACCCACTGAAGTTCGGCACCATCCCCTTTGATTCGGGGGCGTTACTCGGTGATGTGGCAAGAGCTGCTCTCGACCGCTTCCGTCAGTAACAGGTAATACAAGACGGGGTGATGGACGATTCTGGTCAGATCGCTGTGTCTCTGGTAAACACCCACTCGCGCTCTGACGACATGGCCGGGTTATAAGCATACCCCTCATAGTCAAAATCTTGCAGTTTTTCCGGCTGTTTGATCTCGTGGTCGATGGCGTAACGGCACATCAGGCCACGGGCTTTTTTGGCGTAAAAGCTGATGATTTTGAACTGGCCATTTTTCCAGTCTTTGAATACCGGGGTGATGATTTCCCCGTTGATACTGCCCGGTTGCACCGCCTTGTAGTACTCGTTGGAAGCCAGATTGACCAATACTTTGCTTTTTTGCTCGGCCAGCGTTTGATTCAGCTGGTCGGTGATCAGGCTGCCCCAGAACTGGTAGAGGTCTTTGCCGCGCGGGTTAGCAAAACGGGTGCCCATTTCCAGACGGTAGGCCTGCATCAGGTCCAGGGGGCGCAGCAGGCCATAGAGGCCAGAGAGAATGCGCAGATGCTGCTGGGCGAAGGCCAGCTGTTTGTTGTTCAGAGTCTCTGCCGCCAGGCCGGTGTAGACATCACCCTTAAAGGCCAGAACAGCCTGTTTGGCGTTGTCCGGGTCGAAGGGAGTGGACCAGGCCTGAAAGCGGGCGGCATTAAGCTGAGCCAGTTTGTCGCTGATGCTCATCAGGCTGCTAATATCGGTCGGGCTCAGCTCGCGCAGCTGCTTAATCAGCAGGGCGGAGTGATCAAGAAAGTCCGGCTGGGTGAACGGGTGGGTTGGTGTGGGTGTCTGGTAGTCCAGGGTTTTGGCCGGAGAAATAATTAACAGCATGGAACGCTCCCTGATGATTCAAGCTGGCTGTGGCATGGACCGAAGATCGTGTCCAGTGGAGATCATAGTAGAGCAGAGCCGGTACCCTGAATAGTTTTGGTACGTTTATACAAAAATTAATTCATTTTTTTATCTTTTTTGGACACTTGGGACAACCTTGGTTGTCCAATGGCGAAGGTGGTTTTGCGATGAGTCTGGTTCTCGTCGGATTGAGTGGGAATTGCTGTAGTGTTGAAGTCATCATCTGTTTGCCAGGGTGTTGCCATGCCTGGCCCGAGCACAACAATTAGCCCTGAATCTGCCGGGGTGGCAACGGGGCAAGGTAGTACTGCTACTCGCGGTGTTCAGACGTGCCTGCCAAGCCAGCCTTTTGTTTGCACAGGCCCATCACGCCGGCCTCTGGCCTCAGCGCTGAGTGACCTTCGTTGCTCACTGCCCCCGGTACAGGAGTTGGCTGGTCTGGAAAAAATATACGCCAGTACGTGCCCTGATGCCGTTGCGGCGTTGCATAAAAAAATGGCAGTGTTGTTAAGCTTTGATGACCTTGAACAGGCTGAGCGTCAGGCGATAAAAATGAAGCCCTATGAAGACGCGGACCTGATTGGTGCCAATGCCCTGATTGCCTTGCATGAAGGCATTAAGTTGTTGCGTGCCAGCGCTCGGTTAACCCCGGGGAAAATCGACTCACTGTTTACCCGGCTTCAGGCGATGGTTGCGCTTTACCAGGAGCGTGTACCAGAGCAGATCGTCTCCGCTATGGAGGTCAATGATGCCTTGGGCGTTACCAGTAGTATTGCTGCTGCGAGAGCAAGGCGCCCACCCGACAGCGTTATGGGGCTACCCGGCCTGATAATGAGTGCGCTGTTTCATCCGTTTAGCGTGGGCGTGAGTACTGATGACAAAATCTACGAACCCATCGGCAAGCAGTTTGGTCACAACCTGAATCACCTGCTGACCTTCCTGCCTCCAAGGCGCATTGAGATAGGCTCCGGGCGTGGTCTGTTGAGTGCTGTGCTCAACGCTTGTGTTGATGAGTCCGGTATCGGCAAAAAGATGCTCTACACCTCAGACCGAGATCAGATCAATCATCCATGGCCGGGTATTGCCAGGGTGTTTAAATTGCCGGCAGAAAAAATCATTGAAAAGTATAAGTACAGCCCTTTTAAAGAGCAGGTTATCTACCTGTGCTCTTCGCCGGACAAAAACATGATCAATGGTATGCGCGCCACCGGTGAACCGGTTTTGCTGCTGGTGGCCAGCGAGATGTACGGTATTGAGGCAGTGTCTGGCCCGTTCGAGGTTAATGAAAATATGAGTCTGCAGGGCCTGGTCATCGAACCAGGCAAAGTCGGCGGTGGTGTTTTACTGGGACTGAATATGAACCGGGAGGTTTTTGCCGGCATTACCGCCAGGATTCCCGCCAGGTACAAGCTGGGCTGTGAGTAATTCGGGTAAGGCGCTGCCCTCCTGCAGGCAGCGCGGAACACGTTAGAGGTGGGTTTCGGCGTAGGCGGCCAGTGGTGATCTGGGCACGCCCTGAAGCTGCATGGAGCCGCCATTAGGGAAGTGCTTCAGGCGTTCGGTCATGTAGGTTAGCCCGGAGCTGATGGCGGCCAGGTACGGGGTGTCGATTTGCGCCAGGTTACCGAGGCAGATCACTTTGCTGCCCACACCGGCCCGGGTGATGATGGTTTTGATCTGATGGGGTGTCAGGTTTTGACACTCATCAATGATAATCAGGCTCTGCTGGAAGCTTCGGCCTCGGATGTAGTTCAGTGATTTGAAGTGCAGCGGCACACGGTCCAGAATGTACTCGACGCTGCTGTTGGTGGATTCATCGTCGTTGTGCAGGGCTTCAAGGTTGTCGGTGATGGCACCCAGCCAGGGTTCCATCTTCTCTGCCTCGGTGCCGGGCAGAAAACCGATGTCTTCGTCCAGCCCCCGGGTGGATCGGGTGGCAATTATTCTCCGGTATTGCTTGGTAGCAATGGTCATCTCAATGGCGGCAGCCAGGGCCAGGATGGTTTTGCCTGAGCCGGCTGCGCCGTTCAGGTTCACCAGGTGCACATCCGGGTCCAGTAGCAAATTCAGTGCCATGGCCTGGTGGATGTTCAGTGGTCTTAGTCCCCAGGCTTCCTGGTGCATCAGGCTTTCGCGGCTGTAGTGCTGTAAGCTGACATGGTGGTCTGTTATGTCGATCACTCTGGCCACAAACCCCTGGTCGTCCAACAGGAACTTGTTGAGGTAGAGCTCTTCGGTAAACTCCTTGCGATTCAGCGTGTAAACGGTTTTGCCGTCGAGCTGTGCGGTCTTCACTTCATTGACCCGGTCCCAGAAGCTGCCCTCGTAGTGGAGGTAACCCTTGGTCAAAAGGCCAATGTCGCTAACCAGCTGATCGCTGTGATAGTCCTCGGTGTTGACGCCGCAGCCCCGGGCTTTGAGGCGCATATTGATGTCTTTGGTGACCAGTACCACTTTTCTTTTGGGGTGGGTTTTCTGGTACTGGCAGATGTCGTTTATGATCTGGTTGTCGTTATTGCTGCTCGGTAGGGTGGTTATTTTGTCGTCGGCGTGGCTCATCATGATGGAGAGCGTGCCACAGGTTTTGTCTTTTTCGTTTCTTTGAATGGGTACTCCTTGTTCAATTTCCTGCGGAGTGGCTGGGCCAAGGATGTTATCGATCAGTCGGATGGCCTGTCGGCAATCGGCGGCGATGGTCTGCTTGCCGTTTTTCAGTTTGTCCAGCTCTTCAAGGACGGTTATGGGAATGAGTACCTGATGTTCTTCAAAGTTCAGGATCGAGTTCGGGTCGTGAATCAGGACGTTGCTGTCGAGTATGTAGGTGGTGGTGGATTTTGTTTTTTTTGATCGTTCTTCCAGGGCGTGTCCCATAGGCAGCTCCCTTGTCTGTTTTTGGGTTCACTCACTGTTGATTCTTATTGAAAAAAAAACATCCGGCAAGGTTAAAACGAGCTGAAAAATAAAAAAATATTTATTGTTGAAAAGGGTTTCAGTTGCCATTTTTTGTCTTTAGTATGACAAGATTGCTTGGCTGTTTTTGCCGGTTTTTTCCAGTGAAATCTTGGTTTCAGTGTTTTCCCTGCACGGGATTTTTTTGTTGTCTCCACTCCTTTTTGGGCCTGTATACGACTTATGTCGCTCTTGACTGTATTTTGCGGCGACCCTGGGATCAGAGCCGCACGTCCGGGCTCACGTTTTATACGGGTTGGTCAGTAAATCTTCCGGTGGATAGTCTTTTTTCAGCTTGTCGCCCAGCAGCGCTTCCAGATCAGGAATCAGGAACGAGTCATCCTCACAGGCAAAGCTGATGCTGGTACCGGTGGCTCCGGCCCGGCCGGTCCTGCCGATTCGGTGGACGTAGTCGTCCGGATCTTCCGGCAGGTTGTAGTTGATTACATGACTGATGCCGTCAATGTGGATACCCCGTCCGGCCACGTCCGTAGCCACCAGAACGGAAATTTTGCCATTGCGGAAATTTTCCAGAGTCTTTAAGCGCTTGTTCTGTGGCACTTCGCCAGAGATCTGATCCGCCTTGATGCCGACTTTTTGCAGTCTTTCCGTCAGCTTGCGGGTCTGGTCCCGACGGTTGGTAAAGACAATGACTTTTTCCAGCTTATGGTGCCTGATCAGGTTGACCAGCAGGGGAAACTTCTGCTCAGACGAGAGAATATAGACCTTCTGGTCGACTGTATCGGTGGCGACGCTGTCTGGCTCAATCTCCACTTTCACCGGGTTCCAGGTCCACTGCTCGCCGAGCCTGAGTACGTCGTCAGTGAACGTGGCAGAAAACAGCAGTGTCTGACGGTCGCCAGGCCTTGGCGTCATGCGGATGATGCGCCGAACCTGGGGGATAAAGCCCATATCCAGCATACGGTCCGCTTCGTCAATCACCATGACTTCCACCAGATCCAGGTGAAGGTCTTTGCGTTCGCAATAATCCAGCAGTCGTCCCGGGGTAGCGACGAGAATATCGACAAAATTCTCATTGATGCGCTTGCGTTGCTTGTCGTAATCCATACCACCAACAACCGTAACGACGTGCAGGGGCAAGTACTTGGTTAAAGCCTCTGCGTCTTTACCAATCTGCAATGCCAGCTCCCGTGTGGGGGCGATAATAACCGCCCGGGGCTCACCCAGATAGCGAGTATCTGGCGGTGGTGTTTCCAACAGTGCCTTGATGGTGCTGATCAGAAATGCCGCCGTTTTGCCCGTGCCGGTCTGTGCCTTGCCGATGGCATCACGACCGGCCAGGGTAGTGCCCAGCACTTCGCCCTGGATCGGCGTGCAGTACTTGAAGCCCAGATCGGCAATAGCATGCATCAGCTCCAGAGGCAGATCAAAGTCGTGAAAGCGGGTCTTGTCCGGATCGGGAGCTACCTGAAACTGATCCAGTGTCCAGTTTTCCTGCGGGCGGCGGGTAGACTTTCGGCTGTTCTTGGCCCGCGAGGATGGTCTTTTTTTCTCAGAAGGCTCAGTTATGCCTTTGTCAGGGGCAGATGAGTCTTTCGGGGGGGCACTCTTTTTATGAGGCGAGCGCCGTTTAAAAAATCCTAGAAAACCACTCAATGCCTTAATCTCATTTCAGTTTTGAAAACGGCCGTTCAAGCCAGGAGCCAGCCTGTTGGGATACGGTGCTATGTCCGGAGATGGGGGCAGCTAGCGGTAAATCCTGAATACTCTTTAAGCCGCTTGATCAGTAGTGCAAGTAAACACAACACAATGTGCAGGCCAATAAAAACACTGATTGCCCCGCGTTGAATTATCCGGGGTATTATCGCGCTGATTTAATGGACAAAGCAAATAGACTGTGTGAAAAGGCATATTTATGGCTCACAGCTCTGCAAATTCATCCTCATCCCGCTGTGGTTGGACTGCACCGTGGGGTTTTTTGCTCAGCCACAACTTGTCTGCGCAGTCTTTCTTGGACACTGTACGATTTTTCTTTGCCAGCCACTGCTTGTTCAGGACTAACAGCAGCGTCGGGTCTGGCACCGGTTTGACCTGGGGCTGGCGGTACAGGGCGGCGAAAAAGGAAGCTTCTTCGGCGAAGTCATGAGCCTGCCTGGAGAGGGAGGTCGGCTCCACAGGGTCGGGCATACAGCGGTTGCCGATAAAATTAGACATTGGACAAGTAATCATGATGAACACCTGCTGATTGCCTGAAAAATCTAATGTTAGTCGGGGCCTTGGGGATTGGATATTAGACCATGGCAGGGGGGAGAACAGGTTTGACTGCGGGAGAGGCGGCGGGCCGAAGTTGGTATTCTTCGGTCCGCCCGGGGCGCAGTGGGATTGAGATTAACCAAAGCGAGTCGGATAATTGAACGACAATGGTTAATTAACGCAGTTCGGCAATAATCTCCTTACTAAACGACTTCTCGCAGTAATGACACTTCAGCTGAATATCATTACTGATCTCCCGCAGGTAAAAGTGGCTGGCCACCGGCTCATTATGGGTAATGCAGTTGGAGTTGGGGCAGGTGAACGCCCCTTTGAGTGTTTGCGGCATGGCCATGGCAAACTTATCAACCACCCGATAGTCGTTAATGACATTAATAGTTGCACTGGATGCGAACAGGGCCAGCTCATTAGCTTCCTGCTCGGTAAACATGCGCCCTTCAACCTTGATAATGTCCTTCAAGCCCAGCGCCTTGCTGGGTAAATTAAAGCCGACGGTAATGCGGGCATCGCTGTTGAGCAGGTGCAGGCGGTGCAGGATTTTTACCCCTTGTCCGGCTGGAATATGGTCAATCACCGTACCCTGGCAGATGGCTTCAACCTGAAGTTTGTTATTCATCAGTGGCTCCTCAAATTTCCTGAAATTGTGCCCCGAATTAAAGCGTTTCATTAAGAATCAGTGCCAGTAACGCCTGGCGAGCAAAGACACCATTTCTGGCTTGTTCAAAATAATAAGCATGGGGGGTGTGATCCACGCTCACCGCGATCTCGTCCACCCTTGGCAGCGGGTGCAGGACTTTCAGGTGGGGCGGTGCCTGCTTTAATACGTCGTTGGTCAGTACATAGTTGGAGGCAATGTGCTTGAACTCGGTCTCATCGAACCGCTCCTTCTGGACGCGGGTCATGTAGATGATGTCCGTCTCGGCAACCACTTCCTCGATGCTCTGGGCGCGACGCCAGCGAATGCCTTTTTCGTCCAGCTCCTGTAGCAGGTAGTCCGGCATGGCCAGGGCATCGGGGGCGATAAAATTGAACGTGGCATTGAAATGGGTCAGCGCCTGGGTCAGAGAGTGTACGGTGCGGCCATATTTGAGATCACCGACAAAGGTTACGGTCAGGTCATCCAGCCGCCCTTGGCATTCACGGATACTGAACAGGTCTAACAGGGTTTGCGTCGGGTGTTGGTTAGCGCCGTCGCCACCGTTGATGACCGGCACACGGGAAAACTCGGCAGCTAGGCGGGCAGCGCCTTCCTGCGGGTGACGCATCACCACCGCATCGGTGTAGGAGCTGATGATCTTGATGGAGTCGGCCAGGGTTTCCCCTTTTTTGGCCGAGGTGTTGCCGCCATCAGCAAAACCGATCAGGGTGCCGCCCATTCGCTGAACTGCCGTTTCAAATGAGAGACGGGTTCGGGTGGATGCTTCAAAGAAGCAGCTGGCAATCACCTTGCCTTGCAGCAGACCGGGGCGTGGTGTGTGTTTGAGCCCGGCTGCCACTTCCAGAATCTGTTCCATATCGGCCCGGGTAAAATCGGCGATGGAGATGATGTCCCGGTTATAGAACCTGTTTCCCATGGGTTTGATACCTTACTGGTCACTCGTTGCTAAAAATACCGTTGCAGTTCCTTACATAAGGCCTGCCGGTACTGTTCACTCCCTGAAGAGCAGTTTTTGGCGCAAAAAAAAGCCCCTGGATGAAGGGGCTGGTAAAAAACAGAAATTGTTGGGTAACGCCATTGCCAGGGGAGCAGTTTTGCTGTCACAGCGGTAATGCAAACAGGCGCTCAGTTTCATCTTGGTTCTTGTTCCGGCTGGCAAATTGTCCTGAGTTTCACACTTCGATTGTCGTTGGTCAAGGGCTATTCGTCCTGTTGATCAGAATGTTGAGTGCCGCGGCTTGGGTAGTGGTACGACCCTATTTCGGATTCCGCACTTGAATAAAAAAACGCCTGGAAACAGACAAAATGTGTGGATGTTTGTTTTATTGTCGGTAATGAACTTTATCCGGATTTGTAAATCGAACCACGCAGGCGGTGTTGTATGGAGCCGCCTCTCCTGTTCAAGTCAGGATTGAGTGAGCATAAGCATCTTTATGGGTGTTGTTCGCTTTGAATAATGACTAACTACTAACTGTGGTGAATATGCTTCCAATACGATCTTCGGCGGAGGGCGTCGGGTTCGGTGCGAGTCGCCATGACGCATCGGATGATTCTGAAGCGGCTTCCGGGTCATCTGACCGGCATGGCAGTGTCACCGGTCATGGGCATGCCGGCTTTTCTGACTCCGGCAGGATTTTTCGTGTTAATCCGATATGGCTGAATAGACGCCCAACAGATTTTGGTTCGTCGGATCATGCTCTGCCTTCGGCAGGCCCATTGGAGTCTGGTCGTCGCAGTTGCCGGTCGCAGACAGTCGGCTCTGAGGCGGGCCTTGCACTTGCACGACAGGAATCTGATCAATGTTCCACTCAGGAGTATTGGGGAGAGGGCTGTGAATTTCGCGGTGGTAATGGTATGGGCACTAATGAAACCTTGCAACGGGGAGCGTTTGACCCGGCGCATTCAGGTCGTCCAAACTGCGAAGCGTTAGCACAAGAAGCATCGGCAGCATGGCAGGATGTGATGGCTGGGTCGTCCGCTGTCTCCTGTGATCCTTGCCGTGATCCCGACATGATATCGTTGGATAGGCGACTTGGGACCACTCAATCCGTTTCCGGGAGATGTTCACAGCCGACCGTGGCTGCCGGTTCGGCTGAGATATCCGCAAGTCAGCCATTTGTTGGTGGTGCCTCTTCTTATGCGGGTTTGTCTCCGTCCGACGCTCTTCTCTCTTCGGGAAAACTTCTTGATGAGCTGAAAAAAAGAGTCGAGCAGACCAGTGCTTTGGTTGAGCAGCTCAGAGTGAAAGGGGTTGAGAGAAGGGCGAAATTGGAACGACTCGATAAGACGCATGAGAGAAGAAGGCAAGAGAGCGAGTCAGTCAAGGGGCAGCGGGCAGCAGCTGAGGTACAACGACAAGAAGTGGCATCGGAGGAAATGGAGAGCAGGCCAATAGATCCCTGTCCTCATTACCAGCGACGTTGCAAAGTGAAGTTCGAGTGCTGTGAGAAACTGTATGGCTGTCATCGTTGCCATAATGCTGACGAGGACCGGCAGTGTGGAAATGACCAGGTCAAAGCTCTTCAGGCAACTCAGATTGAGTGCAACCTGTGCCATGTCAGGCAAGATATTACTGAAGACTCGCAATACTGCTCAAACTGCAACCTCGAGCTGGCACAGTACTTTTGTTCTAAATGCAAACATTTTGCAAGTGCGTATAAGTATCCTTTCCATTGCGACAAATGCGGTATTTGCCGGACATATAAAGATGAGGTCTTCCACTGTGACGTATGCAATGTCTGCCTGGATAAGAAGCTTGAGGGAAAGCATACCTGCCGGGCCAACTCAGGACACGATTCATGTTGTATTTGCTTTGAGGATGTCTTTTCTGGCTGCCGGATTTTGTCCTGTTCTCACAAGGTTCACAAAGAGTGTGTGGTAGCAATGGTCCAACATGGGATCAGGTCGTGCCCGTCCTGTCGCCACCCTTTGTTTGGCAACCATGCCAGTCAAACTGACTGAGTGGGAGCTGGTTCAAAGTTATCGATTGTTGATTTGGTGCTTTATAGGTAATGGTCGTCGTGTGTTATTGTCGTTTGCTGGGCTAACGAAGCCGCAATAGGTAATGTTGACTGTTTGCGAGGCAACCATGACGCCACTGAAAAATGACCGGCTGCTGCGCGCACTACTCCGGCAGCCTGTGGATGTGACGCCGGTCTGGATGATGCGCCAGGCCGGGCGCTACCTGCCGGAGTACCGGGCGACCAGGGCAAAGGCAGGTGACTTTATGGCACTGTGTCAGAACCCAGAGCTGGCCTGTGAGGTTACCTTGCAGCCGTTGGCTCGTTACTCTCTGGATGCCGCTATTCTCTTTTCCGATATTCTGACCATTCCTGATGCCATGGGCCTTGGGCTTTACTTCGAGAGCGGGGAAGGCCCAAAGTTCCGAAAACCGGTGCGCAGCGCCGCCGATGTGGCTGCACTGAAGGTGCCAGACCCCCACCAGGATCTCGGGTATGTGATGGATGCCGTTGCCACCATTCGCCAGGCGTTAAATGGTGCGGTGCCGCTGATCGGTTTTGCTGGCAGCCCCTGGACGCTGGCCACTTATATGGTTGAAGGTGGCAGCAGCAAAGACTTCCGCCGCACCAAGGCCATGATGTTTGACCAGCCAGAACTGTTGCACCGTTTGCTGGCAGTGCTCTCTGAGTCGGTCACCCTTTATCTCAATGCTCAGATTGCCGCCGGTGCTCAGGCGGTGCAGATTTTTGATACGTGGGGCGGCGTGCTCAGCCCGACCAACTATCGGGATTTTTCTCTGCACTACATGGAAAAAATCGTTAACGGTCTGGTCAAAGAGAGCGAGGGCAGAAGGGTGCCGATTATTCTGTTTACTAAAAATGGTGGGTCGTGGCTGGAAGCAATGGCCAATAGCGGCGCGGATGCACTGGGGTTGGACTGGACGATTGATATCGGCGAAGCGCGTCACAGAGTCGGTTCGCAGGTGGCGTTGCAGGGCAACATGGACCCATCGGTGCTGTACGCCTCACCGCAACGAATTCGTCAAGAGGTGGCGGCAATTCTGGCCAGTTTTGGTTCGGGCAGCGGTCACGTCTTTAATCTTGGTCACGGCATTCATCAGCACGTTGATCCGCGCAAGGCGGGCGTTTTTGTTGATGTGGTTCATGAGCTGTCGGCACCGTGATAACCGTGGTGACCACGGTGCTTCTGGTTACTGCTCCCGATCAATCGCCCGATAACCGATGTCCGTGCGGTAGTAGGCGTCCTGCCAGCGGATCGCCTTAACCCCGGCATAGGCTCGTTGCCGGGCTTCCCTGATGGTATCGCCAAGGGCGGTAACACACAGCACGCGCCCGCCATTGGTGACCGTTTTGCCATCGTCCGCGCGGGTACCGGCCTGGAAGACTTTGGCGTTGCTGACCTGCTCAATACCGGTGATTTCATTGCCCTTGCGGTAGGCTTCGGGGTAGCCGCCGGCGGCCATAACAACGCCAAGAGCCGGGCGACTATCCCACTGGGCTTCGGCTTTATCCAGCTCGCCCCGGCTTGCTGCCAGGCAAAGGTCTACCAGGCTTGATTGCAGGCGCATGAGGATCGGTTGGGTTTCCGGGTCGCCAAAACGGCAGTTGAATTCCAGCACCTTGGGAGTACCTTCGGCATCAATCATCAGCCCGGCGTAGAGAAAGCCTGTGTAGGGCGTGCCTTCGCTGGTCATGCCCTGCACGGTGGGGATTATCACCTCCTGCATGGCGCGCTGATGAACTTCGGCAGTCACGACCGGTGCCGGTGAGTAGGCCCCCATGCCGCCGGTGTTGGGGCCTTTATCGCCATTGTCCCGGGCTTTATGGTCCTGACTGGTGGCCAGGGGCAGAATGTTCTGGCCGTCGACCATCACAATGAAACTGGCTTCTTCACCACGGAGAAGTTCTTCGATCACTACCCGATGACCGGCCTCACCGAAGGCGTTGCCGGCGAGCATGTCGTCGATGGCGGCAAAGGCTTCGGCTTCGGTCTGGGCAAGTATTACCCCTTTGCCGGCAGCCAGACCGTCGGCTTTGACCACAATGGGTGTGCCTTGTTGCCGCACATAAGCTTTGGCCAGCTCAATGTCGGTGAAGTTCTGGTAGGCGGCGGTGGGGATGTTGTGCCGGGCCAGAAAATCTTTGCTGAACGCTTTGGAGCCTTCGAGTCGGGCTGCCGCCTGGCTGGGGCCAAATACGGTCAGACCGGCGGCCTGAAACTGGTCAACCACGCCGGCGACCAGTGGTGCTTCGGGGCCGACGATGGTCAGGCCGATATTTTCCCGCCGGGCAAAGGCGACCAGCTCGGGAATGGCCAGCACGTCGATATCGACGTTGCTGACTTTGTCTTCGCTGGCGGTCCCGGCATTGCCCGGGGCCACATAAACGTGGGTGACGCCAGCATCCTGAGCGGCTTTCCAGGCCAGGGCGTGCTCCCGTCCGCCATTACCAATAATTAACACTTTCATGGGAATGTCCTGTCAGTGACGAAAGTGACGAATACCGCTAAACACCATGGCAATGCCAGCCTGATTGGCGGCATCAATGACTTCCTGATCGCGCATGGAGCCGCCCGGTTGAATCACAGCAGTGATGCCAGCACTGGCCGCAGCGTCGATGCCATCACGAAATGGAAAGAAGGCATCCGAAGCCATCACGGAACCGCGCACTTCCAGCCCTTCGTCAGCCGCCTTGATGCCGGCGATACGAGCGCTGTATACGCGGCTCATCTGGCCGGCACCAACGCCAATGGTTTGGGCGTGCCGGGCGTAGACGATGGCGTTGGATTTGACGAATTTGGCCACCTTCCAGGCAAACAACAGATCAGCCATCTCCTGTTCTGAGGGCGAGCGGTCAGTGACCACCTGCAATTCGCTGAGTTCCACCGACCGGATATCGGCATCTTGTACCAACAGGCCGCCGTTGACTCGGTGGTAATCGAGAAATGGTATTGGCGTAGTCGGCAGTTGGCCAGCGCTGAGCACGCGAATGGCTTGTTTGTTTTGCAGTACGGCGGCTGCTTCAGCGTCAATCTCCGGGGCAATAATGACCTCCACAAACTGTCGCTCGATGATGGTCTGTGCAGTGCTCGCATCGAGTTTGCGATTGAAGGCAATAATGCCGCCAAAAGCAGAGGTTGGGTCGGTTTCGTAGGCGCGGTTGTAGGCTTCGAGTACATCGGTGCCGGTGGCAACACCGCACGGGTTGGCGTGTTTGACGATAACACAGGCGGGCAGGTCGAAACTTTTGACGCATTCCAGCGCGGCATCGGTATCGGCAATGTTGTTGTAAGACAGCGCCTTGCCTTGTAACTGGCGGGCGCTGGCCACGGTGCCGGAAGGTGGGTTTTTCTCGGTGTAGAACGCGGCTTTTTGGTGCGGATTTTCACCGTAGCGCAGGTCTTCTGCTTTTATGAACTGGCTGTTGAAGGTGCGCGGGAAGGTGGCAGGCTCATCGCCTTCGCTCGCGGGGATAATCGTGCTCAGGTAGTTAGCAATGGCGCTGTCGTAATGGGCAGTGTGCTCAAAGGCACGGATGGCCAGGTCAAAGCGGGTGGCCAGGTCAATAGCACCGTTGTTTTCTGCCATGGCTTGCACTATCTGCGGATAATCACTGCTGTTGACCACGATGGCGGTGTCGCGATAATTCTTGGCAGCGGCGCGCACCATGGTGGGGCCGCCAATGTCGATGTTTTCTACGGCGCTGCTCAGGTCGCAGTCGGGGCGGGCGACGGTCTGCTCAAAGGGATAAAGATTGACGACGACCAGGTCAATAGGCTCGATGCCGTGCTCATTCATGACTGCTTCGTCTTGTCCACGGCGGGCCAGGATGCCGCCATGCACTTTCGGGTGCAGGGTTTTTACCCGCCCGTCCATTATCTCCGGAAAGCCGGTGTAATCAGAAATTTCTACGGCAGGGATGTTGTTCTCTGCCAGCAGTGCATAGGTTCCCCCGGTAGAAAGAATTTCAACTGAATGCTGGCGCAGGGCCCGGGCGAATTCGACAATTCCTGTTTTGTCGGAAACGCTGATCAGGGCCCGGCGAATCTGGCGTGTCGTGGCTGCCATTATTACTCACTCACCGTTTGTTGAAATCAGTAGCTGTAATCAAAATTGGGCAGATTCTAGCCGGAAACGATCGCTTTTGGCAGTAGGGGAGAGAAGAAAGGCGGTGCCGGCGGCTTTTGAGTCAGGGGTTGGTCTGGCGCTGGCTGTTGTCAATTCTCGCCCGGTACGCCCACCCTTCGCTATTGCTCAGGGTGAACAGAAACCGGAAAGCTGTTGCAAGGGCTGCGCCTGACGTAACCGTTGAGTCAAGATGAAGGCAGGCCGTTCAGAGCAAGCCGTGCTGCTTGAGTTTTTTGCGCAAAGTGCCGCGGTTGAGCCCAAGCAGCGTGGCAGCGCGGGTCTGGTTGCCTTTGACGTAGGTCATCACGGTTTCCAGCAATGGGCCTTCGACCTCGGACAACACCATCTGATAAACATCAGTGACGTCTTGCCCGTCGAGGTGGGCAAAGTAGTTGTTCATGGACTTTTCCACGCTGTCGCGCAGAGTCTGTGATCCTGTGGCCTGCTCAGCAGTGGCAACACTTCCCCCATTGTCGACCGGACGACTGTCGTAGATTACTTCATTAATAGTTGGTGTTGTCGTCATCATGCTGCTATCCTCTTTGTTACCTGGTGGTTTCAACATAACTATTCAGCACCCCTAAAAAGCATATCTGGTGATGACCGATAAGACAAAACCACTACATGTCGATTAAAAAGACTTTGGCATTCATTAATTCTTACCGGAATACCTGAAAATAATC
>Ga0126343_10000204_pt1 | contig 19936 bp, 37 predicted proteins | sample Cyp2metagenome_FD_92531 | JGI IMG/M metagenome (GOLD analysis project Ga0126343, IMG submission 92531) | Coral microbial communities from Lord Howe Island, Old Settlement Bay, Australia - Cyphastrea 2 metagenome | ecosystem: Host-associated > Invertebrates > Cnidaria > Coral ...
GCAAAACCGCCTTCTGCCATTTTATATTTTTTCAAAAAAAATTTTTTAATTGAAAAAATAATTCAAAAAAAAAAAAAAAAAAAAAAAAAAAAAACAGGGAAGCGGAGAGGTGCCCGACACACTCCTCCCAACGAACAAAAGTAAGACTTTGAGGGCAATGGAGTCCCCTCGCGCTGTCAAGCGAATAACCTTTGACAGATCGGAAGCCAACCCCGGCGAGACGCTGAACGTCCACGTGCCAAAGCTAAATGAGAACGAGGCCCTTGTGCCGGCTTGCTGGATCTCCGGTTCGACATCGACCTTTCTGGCGGCCATGCCAACAACTTTCTCGTGCAGAACGTGACACAGGCGCTTGTCTGCAAGATGGTCGGGAAATTCTCAGGCACAATCTTGCAAGACACGGTCGGCTATGACATCTTCAAAATATACGAAGACCTGTTCCTCTCGAAAGAACAGCGCGACAACATGCTGCTCGAGGGGATCCAGAGCGAGGATTTGTGCAAGATCTGGTCTAACGCAAGAGATAAGAAAACCTCGTGAGTCGACACAGAAAAGAAACTGAATTAAATCTACGGGACGAAGTAATACATTAGGCTGGACCATATGCACGAGATCTTGACCGATCACAACGTTTTCTACCCTCAGGCGCTTTACAACGACCTCCTGTTTGAAGTCACGCTGCCTGATGCCTCGCATGTGGTCAAAGGCTCGGAACCGACGAAGTTAAAATACAAGCTGACAAAGTTAAAATACAAGCTGACAAACAGCTCGAATACGAAATGATCCGCAGCAAGATGCTGGCCGAAGAAGCACGCAGCGCGTACTCCAGCGGCAAAGAGTTTGCCTATGACCACGTGCACCTTGAGAAAACGATCCCATTCCCAAAGAAGGTCAATGAAAGCCATCCTCCTTTTGTTCACGGAGCCATATTGGGCTTGCGCGCGAGATTCTGAAAAATACGTATTTCCCGACCTGACCAAAGTACAAGTCACAATCAATGGCTCGCCTAACATGCCTTACAACGAAGGCATTGTCAGCACCGACCTCTGGGCGGAGGCCAGACGCTTTTACGTGAAAGAAAAAATAAGACAGAGCACATGAATCTGAAGCTCTTCCTGGTCGGGAACAAGTTTGGGCAACTGATCGACCTCCGCTCTATGGCCGACCGGACAATGGACGGCAGCAGAACACGCCCAGTGAATACCACCGACGGAGTTCAGCTGGAGCTTGAGAGGAAAGCCGCCGGCTCTGGCAATGTTAACTGCCAGGTATTCGTGATCTCTGATTCTCAGGCTAACATTATCGACAACCAACTTGAATCTGTGCAGTATTAAAAATATGGACCCGCATAATATCGCTTTCAACGCGCTAATCGTTGGCCCCACCAACTCGGGCAAGACGCAGTTTCTTGTGAACCAGCTCTGTGGCACTTTCCGTGGCAAGTTTGATTACGTCGTGCTCATATGTCCGACCCTCGTCAATAACAAGACGCTGTACAGGTTTGCGGAGAGAGACCCGCGCCTGTACGTAATCATCTGCGAGCAGCACCAGGTTGAATTATTTCTCAAATTGGCCAGTTTTTCTTTCGAAGGCAGAAACACCCTCATCGTCCTTGATGACTGCGCCGCGTCAAAAGACGTCAAAGGCCGGACAAGGGAGCTGGTCAAACTAGGCTTTTTGGCGCGGCATTCCGGCATCAGTGTTTGGGTGCTAACCCAGCAGCTTTCAAGCATCGTGCAACCTTTTCGAGAGAACGTGACCGCGATCGTGCTCTTCTACACGCTATCGGCCAAAACCACGAAGGCTATCCTCGAAGAATACGTGGGCGAGCTTTCGCATGACGAGCTCAGGCAAATGATTGCAAGACTCAAAGAACACAAGTTCGCCCATTCGATTTTTTCACTTCGCCACCCGTTTGAAATCCAATTGAATGGAAGCAGCACTTAGGCATCAATGGACCAACAAAAGTTCGAAGAGGCAGAGCAGATCTTTGGGTGGAGAAAAATGAAGCCGGGGTATTGGTATTATATTGGAAAAGAAATTCGGAGAATGAACAAGTGGATGAAGCCAATCACTGTCGTGACTGTAAAATTGAACCATGGTGGGCCGTCAATCAAGTTCTATGCCCCGCCTTCACTACACTATGGGCTTGACAGCCGACCAAACACCACGGTCATTTTGTATGAAGGCTTGGTTGAATCTGAATCTGGCTACCAGTACCCAAAATTTAAGTACGCTTCGTCAGCGTTTGACAAATTGTATTGTGCATTTACTGAAAAAAAAATTTTGTCATTTAAAATTAACCCCAGACTTTTATAATGGCTGAACAAAACGAACCCGCTATGGTTAAAGTCATGGCGCTTCTGGAAGCTGAGGCCGTAATTACCCCAGCAGTTGCGCCTGGCCCTGACATTTCAGCTCTCCGTGAAAAGCTTGCAATTCTCGTTTCCACGGGCAAATGCAAAGAAACAATCGGCCTGAATCTGACGCACGACCAGGTTAAGAGATTGGACGACAAAGACGTTATGAAACACTACAAAAGGTACGAGACCTACGTTGGCGCGAAGACCACTGAAACCTTGATTGAAAGCTTTCTGTCTTTAACAACCAAAGCACTCAGCCTTGTTGTAAAAATAAAAGATGCTGATGCGTTGCAGAATGAGCTGAAAAACGACTACATCATCACGAAAGAGATGTCCGAGCTGTCTGGTGGACTTGCGCTGACATGCGGTCGTCTGCTCGCTGTGGCCAACGCGTTAAATGATCACCGCAAAGCATGTTGATTTCAGCCCTGATGAAGTAACGATTACTGAGCAATCTTCAGTAACTTCTCAATAATTAGTGAGCATCCCAGTCACGAAAAAAAAAGTCAAAAACGTGTTGCTGCAGGCGAAGCTATTGCTGAGAAAACGAAGAAGGCTCGTGAGGAGCAGAAAAAAATTAGAAGAGGCTGAAATCATCCTCGCAAACGAATTGCTCAGAAAAGCTGAAGAAGCCCGCGAATCTAAAACACCGGCAGCTGACCCACAAACCAAAAACGTTTCAACAACCCACACAATGGCTGAGCGTCGTCAGCATCATCATTTTAGTGATGGGCATCTACTACAAACGCGAGGAGATATAAAAAATTTTTGCCCAAACAAACCCGCCTCAAGACCTAACTCCACAGACAGTAGATTTCACGCCTCCTCCTGTCAAAAATCAAATAAAAGCAGGCATTCGCCCGATGGATTAAAATTTTCTTTCAATTAAATGTTTAATCTCCGCATTTATATACAATGATCGCTGAGGCAATAATAAAAGCTGCAGCTGCTGGTGGAATAGCTTTTTTATTGGCCGACTTAACATTGAAGGCTATCAAAATATCCAGACAAATCGTCTTTTCACAAAAAGAAACAAAAACAGAAATATTACGTTGTTGTAAATATTGCTTTGAATGTTTCTCCTACTGGAATAGTCGGCTTTTACATCAAGGGGTTTTTGTATGTAATAATTGTGCAGAAAAAGAAGTCGTGTCTAAAGAATCCCAAGAATTTTTTCTCGTAAGACAATTGAAAATTAATTTAAAAAATATAACCATGTCTGACAACAAACTCGTGAAACAATCATGGACGCCGCGACTCTGACTGGCTTAGCCACCGGCATCTGCTGGGTTAGCAAAAAGGTCTTGAAAGAAGACTTAACAGCCAACTTAAGCACCAACGTCATGAACTACTTCAAGTTCACCGCCGTCATGGCTGTCAACCTCGCTGTTAAACAATATCTCGAGGACAAAAAGATTCTTCCTGATTCAGTTTGAAAAAAAAATCTTGTCTATAAAATGGCCAGCATTGCGATGATGATCGGTGGCGCCGTTATCAACGCCGCGGCTTTCACTGGCGGCAACTATCTTGCAAGATATTTGTCCGGCGACGGCGGCCAGGCCGCGTTAGACGAGAAAACGCCGCACGAGAAAGCGCTAGAGTCTTACGGAACCGCCCAGGCCCGTTACGCGCAAGAACGCACAAAGCTTCTTGACTGCATTGAAACCAACAGGGAAAACAAAGCGCAGTCGAAACAAAACTTTACCAACACCGATTACGCCTTCAAACTCTACAACCAGGCGCATCCCGGCCGGAAAATGGCCCTGCCCAAGGAGCCAAAATTTTCTGGCTTTTATCAGCCAAGTGCGGCTCAGAAGGAGGGCGAGAATCTTTTCGTCAGCGGCGCGCTTGCGCTTGTTTACGCGGCATTTCGTTTTCTTTGAACTTTTGCCGCACTTGAATAATGGATGCCAAGCTCGCCAAAATCTAATACAGCCCCCAGGACTACTGGAAAGGCGCCGCCGCCATCAAAAAATTAGCCGAAGCCACGAATATTCTTGAAGACGCTGCCAAAAAATGGCTAATCAAGCAGGCCCTCTGGCAGATCTATTTGCCTGCGCCGCGACATATTCCTCGTCCGAAATTCGACGTTTCGACGCCCAGCTCGGTCCACCAGGCGGACCTTCTTTTTCTGCCGCATGACAAGCTACCTCGTGGAAGGAAGATTTACAAGTATGCGCTGGCTGTTGTCGACATCGCCAGCTGTTACAAAGAAGCTGAGCCGCTGACCTCGAAAGATACTGCTGAGGTTGCAAATGCCTTCCAGTCGATTTACAGGCGCAGCCCTTTGACTTGGCCCCAGATGCTACAAGTCGACCCTGGCCGCGAGTTTATGGGGGTGTGAGGAAAGAAATGGAAAGCCACAAGACATACATTCGCCGCGGGCGCACTGAGATTCATAGAGACCAGGCCATTGTCGAACGTTTCAACCGCAGGCTTGCCGAGCGCCTATTCGGTCACCAGTATGCCGTGGAAATGCTTCTGCCTGAGGGCCAGCGTTCAACTGCGTGGGTCAAAAGGCTCCCCGATGTTGTTAAAGCGCTGAACAATGAAGTTACCAGCCTCACTGGTAAAAAGCCTGCGCTTGCAATCAAAGAAAAGGCGGTTGCCTTAAAACCCTCAACAAAGTATTCCAGGCCTGTTGGTGTAAACGAAAAAAAAAACTACCACCTCTAAACAATGTGAGGTATTTGTATCAACCCGGCGAACTCAAAAGTGGTACCAAAAGAGTCACTGACTCTATCTGGTCCCTGAAAGTTCACCATATTGAAAGAAATGTAACCAGACCTAACGAGCCGGTTGTATATTACTTGTGTGACGGTCCTAAGCGCGGCTTTGTTCGTGAAAAGCTGCTGATTGTGCCGCTAAATACACAGCTCCTGCTGGCCTGATTGCTCTGTGCCCGTTCGCCAGCGTGTGCACGCCATCGCCCGCTATCCAGCGCTTTGTTTCGAATGGCGAGATTAAAGTCTTGTTCATGCACATCCCGTACATCTCGTGGCCCTCACTGCGCAATATCTTCATTTTGTGCATGTAATGTTTCCTTTCGAAGAGCGCTTCTTTGTAATGCTCGTGCGTTATCTCCCTTTCGATCACATTTTTTTTCACCCCCTTCGCCTTTTTTATGTTGCTCCCCGCTTTCTTGATCGAACACATCTTCGGCCTCAGCGCCACTACTTCTTCTATCGGCTCTCCGCCGCACTCGTCTTTCATCTTGCCCAGGACCTTTTTGTTTGTGGCATCGTAAAGCGAATGGACTTTGGGGTAATTGCTTGTATCGCATAGTCATGAGTGCTCCTTCATGTCTTGGTACATATCGTCTGTCTGGATGTCCAAGAGCAGGCTGTTTGTGTCTGTGTAGACCAGATCGCACCTCGGCCCATACCTGGCTCTCAAGTTGTTGTAGTAGAAGTCGTACATCAAGATCTTGCTGTTTTCCAATATCGCCATCCCCGTGTACACTGGCTTGCTCAGGAGAAGCCGCCTTTTGTGCATGTGGATTCCAGCCATATCGTTGCTGAAAAGTGCAAATCGGGTATATGACGGGTCGGATACCAGCTTCCGGATCTTGTTTGCCTCCCGCGCCCGCACAATCTTCACGTCTACACGGTTTAGCAGATTCTCCATTGTCTTGCCGAACACCGAGTTGTTCATCAGCTTATAGAAGTCTGTCTCGAAGTCGCTTTTTGCCTCCTTGCGAAACTCTGTGTTCATCCTGATGTATGGCTCCATCCAGGGTTCTTGGTCGAACTCTAACACTCTGTGCACCTTTTTCAGGCGCATCCCTGGGCTGAGGTAGAAGAGCAAGTTCTTGTAATGTACTAGGTACTTCTCTTTGTCCTCCAGAGTCAAAACCAGCTTCTCTGTGTTTGGCGGTTCTAGTCCCAGTTACGCAATCAGTCGCCGCTGGTATTCAGACATCTTCCGCGGGTCTGTTGTCTTTTTTTCTGACGCCAGCGGATAGCTATTATGCGCATCGTGCAGCTCCTCTGGGCACTTTAAGTCCACCTCCAGGATCCAGCCTTTCTTCGCATTCCATTTCATCTTCATAATCTGTTCTTCTGTGGGCATGACGCGCTTCCAGTGAAACCCGCTCTTCGGCAAATGCAGGCTCATCGCCCATCCATAGAGGCTGTTAGCGTCAAGGTATGTGATGTAGTTTGTTAGCTCTGCCGGGTTGTACCTTTCAACCAGCGGGTTGTTTGCCTTTGCGTGTCTTTTGCCCACCATCGAGATCCCGCCCCTCATCCCCCGGTCTATGAACAAGTGCATGTCCAGGTCTGTCAGCTGCTCTAGCTCGATGCCTGTCTTCTTCAGCAGCGTGTCCCAGCTCAAGCCTGGCGCGCTGTAGTAATGTGCGGGGTCCGCTATGCTTCGCGCCTCGACTCAAACATACTAGCACAGATACCAAAAAGCAGTATTCGAGACCCTCTTCCCTTACTACTTATAGTGACTTTGCAATTAATTTTGCAATTTAACAAATGTTACCACTTACGTCTAACATGGAACGCTTCAACTATTTTGATGACGACGATTGGTTTGTGAAGACATCCGCGAGAAATAATTCCGGCGGCGAAACTCAACGATAGCTATCTCTTTCTACAATGAGAGGATACAACATATGCGCGTGGTTGATGACCGGGAGAAAAGAAATCTGCGGAAAGGTTTGTTGCGAAAAATATTGCAAAACCCACGGACAAAAAATCAGGCATGGAAGCAAAATTCCGCTCCCCTGTTTGGGTTGTGGAGCGGGAGTGATAAGTGAGATCCAATTATGCCGAGGCTGTGGAAGAGAAAGAGAAAGATATAGACTTAAAAAAATAAATAATTTGCAGCCCGATAACCGTATTGAATAAATACCGCGTCAGTATAGAAAATGATGAGCGATGCGGACTTTTCGAGCGATGTTCTTGGAATGTTTTTTGGTGTAATTTTCTCTTGAGAAGGGTTGCCAGAGCCTATTAAGCCCAACATAAGGCCTGGGTTTGAAACAGTGCGAAGAGGAAAAAAAAACAGGGCATAACAGATGCCTGTGGTTGATGACCGGAAGAAAAGAAATCTGTGGAAAGTCTTGCTGCGGAGAATATTGTTATGTTCATAACTTTTTGATCAGGCGGGGAAGCAAAAGTCCTCTCCCTTGTTTAGGTTGTGACGTGGGGGTTAGAATTGATCTTCAATTATGTATCGGCTGTGGTCAAGAAAAAGTAAGAAGACGTATTAAAAGAGAGAGAATTGCCTATTGTTTGCAGTAATAATACCCATATTAAACAAACATCAGGCTTAAATAAAAAACAATGGGACGCGGACGAAAAGGAGTCATCGAGCAAGGAAATAAAATTAAAAAAAAGTTGCGGCTCACTTCCAAAGGAAAACAGAAAAGTCTTCTCTAGTGGTATAAGAACCGCGGCGAATCAAACTATTGTTTGTTTGCCAGAAGAGGTTTTGAACGAATTGACAAAGCTGAACCCACGCGACTTTGTCAATATAATTGTCAACTAGCCACGTATGCATATTCAGACTTGTTTACAGAAGCGTGAATTTCACGCTCTGATTATTTTGCCACCGGTTCATCTTTTTTTTTGCCTCTATCATCGCCTCAATTATAAAAAAAGTAATATCTCTGGCATCTTTCTGCCAAGCAGGAGTACAAAGCTCGGGCAAAACTTACCAAATCGCGTGAAACGTGACAAGCATTTCGTATTTAAAACCAAGAGATTTATTCAAAACAGCGCATGCGTGTTTTCCACAAATCAAAAAAAGCGCACCACATGTCTGAGAAAAACGGGCCGCTGCAATACATACAGCCGAGATCGCCCAATGGGAACACAAGCAAACGATTGAAGAGGTGCCGTGGGAGGTAGGGAGTGGCCGCCCTTGAATCCTTAAAAGGCACGTGCGGGAGTTCGCCCAGGGGTAAACAACGCCCCGGCCCGGTAAATGACAGGAGGCGCACAACGAAGATCCCTCGGGATCTAACCCCACTCCCAGGGGTAAAATGGGAACGCCAGCCGCTTTGGTCAGCGGCTAAAAACCTGGCCTAGGCCAGGCAACAAAGAGCCACCGTGCGCCTCCGAACAAGGGCAATTTTGCTATTTTTTTCGTCACGCGTAACGCTAAGCTGAAAGCCGGAATCGTATTTTACGAATGTTAACTCGAAGCGGCGGTAGCGGCGTTTATTTTTTTTTTTATAAAATTCCTTCTCAACCTCGCTGCGGATATCTTTCTTGATCTTATCAATGTTTGGCCTAGAAGGTTTGCGAGTGAGTTTAGCTCGGACAGCCGCTTTCAGAGCGTTGTACTGGTGAAATTCATCCATGATGAGTTGAAACTCGGTATCAGACACTCGGTTATCAGCCAACGCTTTGGAAAGCAGCCTGTCAACTGTGTCACGTTTAGCGATAGCCAGCGTCACAATCTCTTGGTGCTTCTTGATCTTTGAGTCCAGCCTTTTGCTGGCGACAATGAAGCCCGAAGAAACAAGAGCGAAACTGCCCGCAACACCGCCAAGTGGAATAGTAGCAGGTAGGCCGATTACAGAAATAGCTGAGCCAAAACTCGCACTAGAAAACACGGCCGAAAGAACACTGGATGCTCCGAAGCACAAGTTCACAAACTTCTTAGAACGCTTGTATTTTTCGCGACCGTTCTGTAGTGAGCTACCTCACCGTTAAGATCGGCCGAAATTTTGTTGACTTTTTGCATCCGAAAGTCAAGCGGCAGGTCGGGGTAGATTTGCTGAGGCGGAGCCGACGGCGTCAAAACATTCGCATCCGACATGGTATATATAATTTAATTTAATTCTAATACAAATTCAATCGGCAGGCCGTTGAAATCAAACAGCTCGCCGTTTTCATCTTTGACGCTCAGAGTGATTTGATTTACATGCTCGCTGGTAGAACACTCACGCAAAGCTTCTTGCGGGAAAGAAGGGTAGGTTATTTTATGGTAAGGCATACCCAGTATGTCGATTTTTGCTAAAATGTCTGACCTCTTTCCATTGAAAAAGTTTTTTGTTTTATCAATGAGATCGCAGTAAATGAAGTAAGCAGACGGCGAGTTTAGCTTTTTTACATAACTGGAAGAACCTAATTTTGGGCCGGTTCCCAGTAATTTGCCCAAATCGTGACTAACAATGATATGATAAGTATCGGGCTATGGGTTGATAGATGTAAGCGCTGAATTAGGATTATATGTTTCAATTTTTAACTTGGCTACGCTTTTTTTCTCATCAATACTTGATTTCAGCTCTTTTACAAGGCTCACAAGATTATAATGGCCTTCAGGTATTGATGCAACGTCAACATTAGGCCCACTTTCTCTTTTAGCAGATATTTCACCAACCTTTTTAAGATTGTGCCACGAATTGTACAAACTACAAGAGACAAGTCTCATGTAACGTGCTTTCGGAATAGGCTGGTCAAAGTTAACAGTTGCTTTAGCGATAGACTCGTCGTCAAAGTAAACAGTCTCACCATTCTTCTGTGCGACAATTGTAAGGACAACCATTTCATATAAATAGAAAAAATATATTCAATACAAAATCGACGACGCACTGTGGAAGTGGCTGGGTACGCCAGAGGCGAAAAAAATTGCAACTTCGGCACAAGAAAAAGCGTGGAAAGCGCTCCAGCAGCAGTTCCTCCGTGCCGACAGAAGCAAGTTTGAAATCCAGGCAAATTTTTCAAAAAACCACACGGCAACTGCAGAAATATTTTTCAAAGGCAGTTCCGGAGTGTCAACGAGTGTATCCAGCTCAGACAGGAGATATTGGAGCCCGCAAATGAAGTCGGCATTAGGGTTGGACGATGTGAACGGTTTTCCTTATCAGCTGACTCCGCTGAAAACAAAAAAATTGTTGCCAATCCCGGCAGTAAATTTCACCGAACCAGCACCAAACATAAAGAAAATCTTTGCCGGCTTGGTAAAAATCTACGTCATGCCAGACTATTTCTTCACTGTGAAATTCAGACAAATATTCGAGCAAACAAGGCTGACGCACGGCTCCGCGGCAGAATCAAGAAGCTGGTTAGGCGTCCCACAAATGAAATACTGGCCGCAGCAGCTCAACTTTGCGGTATTTTGCGCAACCCAAGGCTGCGGAATATCAAGGGAAGTGTTTGACAGCGGCGTGAGACTACCGGAACAAATAAGGGCGTTCTATCGATTCCACGTCTATTTCACGGTCAGGCGAATTCTGTACAAGCTGGGAGGAATTCAGAGCGTAAGCACCCTGCCCGGCGACCCAGTTTTCAATCCATCAAGCAACAATTATGACACGGCCTTATACAACAGGATATGCGCTGAGTTCGGGATAAAACCAACCAGCGATTTCGGGTTCACGGGCGGAAAAAACCATGGACTCGGCAATGTATACATCTGGGCAACGGATGTAGGGCCAGAGAAAACAAAAACTGCCTGCCCAGGAGGCTTTTATAAATTCGGCGATGAAGACGGAAAATCACAACAAGGAAACTTGCTTTCTTTCGTTCGCCCCGATGATATACCGCACTACGACTGGTTTGCGCAGAACAAAACGGTCGGCTTGACTATGGCGGGTCTTGCACGCATCAACCAGTCAATCGAGGCGTTCGTCTACTGTATCCTGGGCTCGCAGGTAAACGTCAGGAGTAGCATAATCGGAGAAGGCGGAAGGGCAAAAGAGGCGCAGACCGAGTTCTTGACCCTGATGCGCGATAAGGCAGCCCGACCTGGCGAGAAGCGTGCAAAGGTACCAGCTCGTGGTAGATGAAGCGAAAGTCAGACTCAACCTGGCCATGGCTCCGATGGGGTGGCTGATGCCGGCCAACATGATCATAAACACGGCAAGCGTGGTCGGCTACAACAACAAGCTCAAGCTGGCGGTCTCCGGGACGAAGCTGGGTGTGAACAACTCGCTGAACACGGACACAAAAAAATCGGCGCTGCAGCTGATGGATGGCGGCCCATCAAAAGTCAACCCACCGAACAGCCACCCTTCAAACCCGATTCACAAAGCCGCAATGGCAGCTCAGGACCCGCAGAAGGCCAAAAAAATACCGAAGAAAGTACGTTTTAATTTGCCAACAGACGAGGTGGACCAAATCAAGGAAACTTTCCCAGAGCCAAAAAATCGCGACAATCACGAAATAAACAAAACCGCGGTGATTGTTGGAGCGATAGCAATCGTCGGTTTACTATACGTTAGCTGCGCTTTTTGATGTACTTTTCAAAAACGAAAGCCACCACTGCTAAAATTATGAGCCAGGTGTGTTCGGCGAGGAAGTCGACGGCCTTGGCAGCGGTGTTGAAAAGGAAGTGCGCGACCTGGCCAATGAGCCCAAGAAGCAGAGAGCCAAGCTTGGCACCGATTTCCTTGAGTCCGCCAGCCATAGCTTTTCCGGTTGCTTTCAAACCTTTTGTTATGGCGCTGACCACTGCCCCAATCGTTACTCCAGCCGCAATAAAGATGGCCGTCACGATAACGCCGTGTTTTTTGAAAATTTCTTTTCTTTTTTCGGGGAGAGGCATCGTCTCTTCTCTTTCCGCGATCTGGGTCTGCAGCCGCGCGAGCTCTTCGTTTCTTGCCGCAATGCGTTCTTCAGCAGCTTTTTTGTCCAATTCCGCGGCGTCTTCATCGTTGATAATCGCCTGATCTTCTTCATTTTGACGCAAAAGATTATTTTCTTGTTCTTTTAACACATCGAAAGATCGGGTGCTATTAAATCTTCTTTCCAATGAATCTCTTTTCTGTTCTTCTTGTAAAATGCTTGTCTCAAGCTGGCCTATTTTTTGCGTTTTCTTTTAGCCATCTTCGTAATTTTTTTGAAGCTGCGCGTTTTCTTTCTGTTTGGTTTTCAAATCTTTTTTTAAATTTTTGATCAGGCCTTCTTTTTGTTCAAGCACTTTTTTATCTGCGCTTGGATCGTCATGAAGCTGTTGTCGTTTTTCTTCTTCTGCCTGTATGCGCCGTTTCAATTCTAGTTCTTCCTTTTCTTTTGCCTCTTTCGCTTCATACTAGCGAGCTTGATCTTGGCGCAGTTTTTCTCTTCTTTTTGCATTTTTCTAATGTGATCAGAAACTTGTTTTATGCTGTTTCAGCGGGCCTTCCAAGGGCATTTTTGACATATGTTTGATTCAAGAACTTTTGCTGAAAGTCGCTGCCATCCTTCAGTAAAATTTCGGTTTCTCCACCCCTTGAGCCTTTTGAGACTAATATAAGTGGTTTCTTTTTGGAGAAACCGATTTCTAGTTTTTTTTCATTGAATTGTGGGGAACGGTTTTTAATAAATCGTATTGCCGTATTGTATCAAGATTGGGAATATCCTCTGAAATGTCAAGGATCCCCGTAATTTTGTTTGTTCTCAAATTTTTGAGCCTTGCACTTATTTCATCAGTAGCTGGCCCGCCGCTGGAAGAGATTTCAGCATAACAGGGCATCCCGGTGTGCTCGCTCTGCATCGTTTGCATCTCCCTCTGATAAGGGGTGGACGCCTGGCCAGGCTCAAAAGGTTGAGTTGCGCTGAGCGCTTTTCGAGCAGCGGCTCTGAGCCTTTTTCGGAAGCCATCGTCGTCGTCGTCAACGACGACGTCGTCATCAAAGTCGTCGTCGTAGTCGTCGTTGTCGACGTCTGGAATAAGAGGTTTATTAGGATCATAATCATAGCCACCTTCTGCCATTTTAATTATTTTTTATTTTTCAAAATTTCAATTGAATATTTACACTTGACATATAACCATGTCAGGTACAGAGGTGTCCGACTCACTTCAACCAACGCATACAAGCAAGACTTCGAATGCAATCAAGGCCCCCCGCGCCGTCAAGCGAATAACTTTCGACAAATCGGAAGCGAGCCCGGGTGAGACGCTATACGTCCGCATGCCGAAGCTGAATGGGGACGAGGTTCTTGTGCCCGGCTCGCTGGCGCTCCGGTTCGACATCGACCTTTCCGGCGGCCCCGCCAACAACTATCTCGTACAGAACGTGTCGTGGGCGCTTGTCAGCAAGATGCTCGTAAAATTCGCGGGAACAATCTTGCAGAACACAGACGGCTACGGCATGTACAAAATATACGAGAACCTGTTCCTTTCGCAAGAGCAGCGCGACGACATGGTGCTTGAAGGAATCCAGAGCGTAGATTTGTGCAAGACCCTGTCTAATGCGGGCGACAAGAAAACTTCAGGCGTTGACGCCGAAAACAAGCTCACCGAAAACTTCGGGACCAAGTACTACATCTGGCTGGATCCCGAGATCTTGACCGACCACGGCGTCTTCTACCCGCAGGCGCTGTATAACGACCTCGTGTTTGAACTCACGCTGGCTGGGGTTCACCATGTGGTCAAAGGCACTGGCCCGACGAAGCTGAAATACAAGCTGACGAACATCCAGATCGAATACGAGATGATGCGCAGCCCGCAGCTGGCTCGAGAAGCAGACAGCAAGTACTCCAGCGGCAAGGTGTTCACCTATGACCACGTGCACCTGGAGAAAACGATCCCCTTTCAAAAAGGATCCGACTCTCGGCTGAACATAAAGGTGACCTCCCAAAGAAGGTCGCTGAAAGCCATCCTCCTTTTGTTCACGGAGCAGTATAACCCGGGGACGCGTGATTCAGAAAAATACATCTTCCCTGACCTGAAGAAAGTCAAAGTGGCAATCAAAGGCTCGCCAAACATGCTTTACAATAAAGGAATAGTCGCCACGGACTTATGGAGAGAGGCGAGACGATATTTCGTACGCGAAAAAAAATAAAACAGAGCACATGAACCTGAAGCGCTTCTTAGCAGGGGACAGGTTTGGGCTGGTGGTCGATCTCCGCTCCATGGCCGACCGCTCTATGCACGGCAGCGGCGTGCGCTTGGTGAACACGACCGACGGAGTGCAGCTGGAGCTTGAAAGAAAAGTCTCTGGGTCGGGGACCATCAACTGCCTGGTGTTCGTGATATCTGACGCGCTGTTTCCCATTCTTGGAAAACAACTTGAACCTGTGCAGTTTTAAAAAAATGAACCCGCAAAACCTCCCTTTCAATGCGCTCATAGCTGGGCCCACGAACTCAGGCAAGACGCAGTTTTTTGTGAACCAGCTCTTAGGCCCGTTCTGCAGCAAGTTTGATCACATCGTGCTCATATGTCCGACCTTTGCCCACAACCGGACGCTGTACAGGTTCGCGGAGAGAGACCCGCGCTTTTACCCCATCATCTGTGAGCAGCACCAGGTTGAAATTTTTCTTAAACTGGCCAGCTTTGCTTTTGAGGGCACCAACACTCTAATCGTGCTTGACAACTGCGCCGCGTCAAAAGACGTCAAGGGACGGACGGGCGCGCTGGTCAAACTCGGCTTTTCAGCGCGGCATTCCGGCATCAGCGTGTGGGTGCTGACGCAGCAGCTTTCGAGCATCGCCAAGCCTTTCCGAGAGAACGTGGCGGCGATCGTGCTGTTCTACACACCCTCGGTCAAAACCACGAACGCGATCTTCGAAGAATACGCCGGCGAGCTTTCACACGACAAGCTCGGGCAAATGATTGCGCGGCTCAAAGAGCGCAAGCTCGCCCATTTGATCTTTTCGCTTCGCCACCTGTTTGAAATCCCATTGAAGAGAGGCAGCATTTAGGCATCATGGAACACAAAAAGTTCGAAGAGGTGGAGCGCATCTGTAGCTGGAGAGAGATGGCGCCGGGCTACTGGTACTACATCGGCGTGGAAGTTCGAGGCATGAACAAGTGGAATAAGCCGATCGCTGTCGTGACGATGAAATTGGAGCTCGGTGGGCCCTCAATCAAGTTATATGCGCCTTCTTCACTTTACTATGGGCTTAGAGACAGGCCAAACACTTCGGCCATCTTGTATGAAGGCGAGGTTCAAAGACCATCTGGCAACTTTTACCCAAAATTCAAGTACGCGGATTAAGAAAGAAAAAAATCTTCCCCTTCTTTTGTCATTTGAAATTATACTCCGAATTTTATAATGGCCGAACAAAACGATCCCGTGCTTGCTGACGTCATGTCGCTTCTTGAAGCCGAACCCACAAATGCCCCCAAACCTGCTCCTGGACATGACATTCCAGCTCTCCGTGAACAGCTTGCAATTCTCGTAAACACGGGCAAATGCAAAGAAGCGATTGGCGTGAATCTGTCGCTAGTGCAGGTGAAGCAGTTGGACGACAAAGACGTCATGAAATACCACAAAAGGTACGAGACCTACGTTGGGGCAAAGACCACTGAAACGTTGATCGAAAGCTTTCTGTCTTTAACGACAAAAGCCCTCGGCCTGGGCGTAAAAATTAAAGACATTGACGCACTGAAGAATGAGTTGAAGAACGATTACATCATCACCAAAGAGATGTCCGAGCTCTCCGGCGGACTTGCGCTGAGATGCGGTCGTCTGCTCGCTGTGGCCAACGCGTGTCTTATCACCGAAAATCATGTTGACTTCAAGCAAATTACCGAGCAATCTTCAGTAATTACTGAAGAATTAGCGAGTAATACTGAGTGATTACTCAATTAAACGTAACTTATTTAGTAATTATTCCACATGACCGATTCAGAAACTGTCGAAAAAGCCACCATGACCGATGCCAAACAAGCCGATTTAGAAGAACAAGCCACCGCGTTCATCTTCGCCCTCCTCTTCACCTTCACCTTCTTCTTCTTCTTCTCCTCTTTCACCTTCTTCGTTCCCTTCGCTTTCTCTTTCACCTTCTTCGCTTTCATCTTCTCAGGAATTAGTGAGGTAATTACTCAATTAAATTAAAAATTGTTCAGTGATTATACAACCATGGCCGATTCAGAAGTCGACACAACTCAACAGGTCACTTCAAAAACTCCGACCACAAGTGTGAAAAATCCGAAACGCGTCGCCGCTGGCAAAGCCATCGCTGAGAAAAGGCTGCAGGCACGCGAGGAGCAGAAAAAAAAATAGCCGAGGCTGATGCCATCTTCGCAAACGAGCAGCTGAGAAAAGTTGAGGAGGCAGCAAGAAAAGCTAAAGAGGTGGCTGAAGCCCCGCCAGCTAAAGCTGAGACGACAGTTGAACCAAAAAAACCGTAGACATCTTAACAACAACACAGTGGCTGAGCGTCATCAGCATAATCGTTTCCGTCGTTGGCATCTACTACAAACGCGAGGAGATAAAAAAAGACTTTCGCCAAGATTAAGGCTCCCCCCACACCGCCGCCTGTAAAAACTCCAATAAAAAGGAGCGCCATCTCGATGGATTAAATTTTTTAAATTAAACTTTTATCTCACGTTTCATATACACGATGGAGGGTATGATAAGAGCTGCGGGTGTTAGCGGTGTGGCCATGATGTGGAGGTACCTCACGTTGAAGACGGTCCGGTTATGGGGCTACTTCACACACGAGGCATTCAAGATATGCGAACAAATCGTCTTTCCTCCAGAAGAACCCCCGAAATATAAGTGTGTGTATTGCTCTTATTCTTTCACGAACGATTTCGTATCTGACAGGCGTGGCGTGAATTGTCACTTTTACGTATGTAAGCATTGTGAAGGAAAAGAAAACGTCTGTGAGAATTGCCAAAAATGTTTAATTGTTGATAAAGAGCTTAAATTACGTCACAGTGATGAAAACGAAAAGGCTTTGTGTGAAAATTGTTTTTCAAACGAATTAAAAAAATAGTTTCATGATATAACCATGTCCGACCACAAGCCCGTGAAAACGATCATGGACGCCGCGACCCTGACCGGCTTAGCCGCCGGCATCGGCTGGGCAAGCAAAAAGGTCTTGAAAGAAGACGTGACGGCCAACCCCAGCGCCAACGTCATGACCTACGTCAAGTTCACCGTCGTCATGGCCGCCAGCATTGCGCTGAAGGATTATTTGGAGAAACAAAAGATTCTTCCAGATTAAATGGCCAGCATTGCGATGATGATCGGTGGCGCTGTTCTCAACGCCGCGGCTTTCACTGGCGGCAACTACCTTGCAAAATATTTGTCTGGCGACAGCGGGAAGGCCGCGTTAGCAAAGAAAACGCGGCATGACAAAGCGCTCGAGGCTTATGAGGCTGCTCAGGCCCGCTACTCGCAAGAACCCACGAAGCTTCTTGACTGGACTGAAACCAACCGTGAAAACAAAGTGCTTGCGAAGCAGAACTTCACCAACACCGATTACGCCTTCAAACTCTACAACCAGGCGCACCCCGACCGGAAAATGACGCTGCCAAAGGAGCCGAAATTCTCCGACTTCTACCAGCCTAGCGAGGCCCAGAGGCAAGGCGAACTTCTTTTCTTCGGCGGCAGCGCGCTCGCGCTCGGCTACGCGGCTTTTCGTTTTCTTTGAACCTTTGCTGCCACATAAATAATGGACGCCAAGCTCGCCAAAATCTACTACAGCCCCTAGGGCTACTGGAAAGGCGCCGCCGCCATCAAAAAATTGGCTGAAGCCGCGAATGTTCCTGAAGATGCCGCCAAAAAGTGGTTGATCAGGCAGGCCCTCTGGCAGATATACTTGCCTGCGCCTCGCCACATCCCTCGTCCGAAATTTGACGTTTCGACGCCCAACTCGGTCCACCAGGCGGACCTTCTTTTTCTGCCCCACGACAAGCTGCCACGCGGGCGGAAGGTTTACAAGTACGCGCTGAACGTTGTTGACATCGCCAGCCGTTACAAAGAAGCTGAGCCGCTGACCTCGAAAGATTCTGCTGAGGTTGCGAAAGCCTTCCAGGCGATTTACCGGCGCAGCCCTTTGACGTGGCCCCAGATGTTGCAGGTCGACCCCGGGCGTGAGTTTATGGGGAGTGTCACGAAAGAAATGGAAGGCCACAACACATACATCCGCCGTGGCCGCACTGAGATTCACAGAGATCACGCCATTGTCGAGCGTTTCAACCGCACGCTTGCCGAGCGGCTTTTTGGTCACCAGTGCGCCGTGGAAATGCTTTTGCCTGAGGGCCAGTGATCAACTGCGTGGGTCAAAAGGCTCCCTGATGTTGTCAAGGCGCTGAACGATGAAGTAACTCGGTTGACTGGTAAAAAACCTTCTGTTGCGATCAAAGAAAAGGCTGTTGCCTCAAAGCCTTCCACGCCTTACTCGAGGCCCGTTGGAGTGGACGAAAAAAAACTTCCAACTAATGTCAATACTCGCTATCTATACCAACCGGGCGAACTTGAAGGTGGGACTAAAAGGGCTACAGACCCCGTGTGGTCTTTGAAAGTCTACACACTTGAAAAGGCTGTAGGCAAACCAGGCGAGCCTGTTCTTTACTATTTGCATGATGGCCCAAAGCGGGGGTTCGTACGGGAAGAACTGTTGAATAGGGAGCTTAAGCACCAGGCGTTCGTGATTTACGGAGGCGAACCGGAAGTGAGATTTCGAATATTTTTCCTACTACGCATGTCAAGAGGTCGCCGTGGATTTTCACGGCGGCCGCCAAGAAGATTTTGGCCTTCGTGCTGAGTCTCCACGACCGCGAGTGGCCTAGATTGTACGTACCAAAAAAGCAACACAAAAAAGAGCTTCTGAAAATGGATTTGTACGAGGAAGGGAAAGAGAAGTCTTCGTAAGTACAATCTTCTTTGTTTTTGTGTTCAAATTCATTTGAGAGCTTGTTTGCCGAGAGTCTTGTCACACTTAAAATTGCCTTTCTAGCTTTTTGCGCACTCATCTTTCATTTACAAAACCTTATTAACTAAAACTTCGACTGACAATTTCAGTTTTTTTGTTGAAATCTCATTCATATAAACTTTTAGAAGTTTCTTCACTGACAGTTTTGTTGGCAACCTCTTGTTTACTTTCTCTTGGCCACCTCTGTACGTGCGCCTTGTTTACTTTGTTAAGCTAATTGTAAGGTTAACAATTTAGAAACGAAAGAATAGGTGGATAACTGAATGGTTTACAACATTTTCCTCGTTAGCATAGGGTTAAAAGTAGAAAATACTTACAAGACTTACAACGCTTACAAGAACTTGTTGATATGCATGTATAGTAAGCATTCTACGAGGCTAGTAGCTAGTTGCATGCTATAAGCTTACATGCAGTTCTCGAGAAATCTGGTTTTCAATAATTCTGGGTGGTAAAAACCCTAAATGAGCCCAGCAAAACCCTTCCATGCATTCTCTGTAAGACTTGGAATTCTTTTTAAAAATCTCATAACGCAGAACCTTCACTATTTCATGTGCCAGGCTCACCTCTTTCAATATTCAGTGCTGATTTGATGTTATTCATTATAAGACCCTATGTTATTGAAGCAAAATGCATTTTGTAATGTTGAACAAATTTGGACTTGAATCACAGTTTACCAGTACATGAAGTTTTTAATCACCCTAACTGCTGCTTCTCTTATCAATAGAGAACCCCTCATGGAATGGACTCCAGAACACGATATCACACTCTGCCGAGAGCTGCTAATGGTCAACCCATTCAAAGAAAAATATAAGACAACTAAGCGTGCAAAGCTGTGGGATGAAGTAAGGGCTTCACTGATAAAAACAGTGACACCATCTTTTAAAAAGAGCCTCGAGAAACGTGCGGTGCAGGAACGATATAGACACCTTGCAGATAAGTTCAAGAAAAAGATGGCCAATGAAAGAAAAGAAAGTGGAATAAGCCCTACAATGTCAGAGCTGGATACATTAGTGGAA
>Ga0126343_10000205_pt1:0-12500 | contig 19909 bp, 9 predicted proteins | sample Cyp2metagenome_FD_92531 | JGI IMG/M metagenome (GOLD analysis project Ga0126343, IMG submission 92531) | Coral microbial communities from Lord Howe Island, Old Settlement Bay, Australia - Cyphastrea 2 metagenome | ecosystem: Host-associated > Invertebrates > Cnidaria > Coral ...
CATCTTTGGTTTTCCGTGGTTTACTTGTTTACCCTTGAAGACGACCTGTAAAGTAGTCCCACCCACTAGTTTGTCGCGACACGCCTAGAATTCGTTTCGTCTCGTCTTGTTTTGAATTTGCCAATCGCTGCAAGCGCCACAACCTGTGAAGTTTTGGTCTAATCACAGTGGAAATAAAGTTAAGCCGATAAAATTAAGTCGCTCTCAACAATTGCGTCCATTTGTCTTCAGATCAACCCTGGCTTTTTGCGTGGGGTTTAAGTACGATATGAAAATTAATGGGAGGGTTATAAAATAAATAAACCCCTTTCTGGCTTGCTGGTACGTTGGCTGATAATGTCCTTGGGTGACAGATTATCCTCAAAATTTCATACATGTATTTGGCCCCGAAGCTTCGCTTCTCGGCCAAATATTCATTTTCGGACAATCTCTCAGCCGCGGACATTATCAGCCGACATACCAGCCGCCCGAAGGGGTTTATTTACTAAATATTTCCCAATTTTCAAAACTGCACGCGTTGTGGAAAAGATCTGAAGGATAATATTCACGATAGCTTCCATTTGGGGCGAAAATATGCTCGGATATTTGTCCGTGGACAAATACCCAACATATTTTCGCGCCAAATGGAGGCTTATGTTTATATAGATAGTGAGTAGCGTAGCCAAGCAGAGAACAGCACTCACGATAGAACGCTATATAGTAGATTTATACTAAAGCTCGATAGAAACTCAGTAGATGTTTCCTATTTCTGAGTGAATTTCTTTTAAAAAAACCAGATTTTTACCTTTTAAGAGGCTGCCACAAGCGGGATTTGTTTCCCGGTAGACCGGAGTTCAAATCCTCGATCACGCTTTGTAAAAAGCCAACTGGCCTGCTTCCTGCCAGTTGGGATTTTTAACTCCGTTACGCTGATTTGAAATATTTGTTTCCTTTGTCTACGTAGCATGCCTGTAAACTAGCTGAGCTTAGTGCTGTACAGCTAATTGCATGACCACTTCAAAAAAGCTTTGCATTTTTTTACAAGGGGTTAAAAACTCGATCCCTAATTTTCATTACGGACTACGGACTACGTACTCGATTAGTGGGAAATTACGCGATTTCCGCACCCATTAGATGCAGCGTTCTATACAGATCAGTATAATCATACAGTCATTGGGTATAAATATACTGATTTATTGGGATGATCAAGAATGCGTTACATTTCAAACAAAAAAAGGATAATAATAAAAATAATTTCGTTTTAGCCTCAACGGACCACAAGATAGCTCTTTATAATTACAACGCATTCTTAAATTCTAGGTCCAGTTGTTCAAAGGCTGGATAACGCTATCCACTGGATAAATCACTATCCACCGGATACGTTTTAACAAAAAAAAACCACGCTATCCACTGGGTAGTGATTTATCCTGTAGATAGCGCTACCTATCCTTGAACAACTGGGGTCTAGTCATTACCCGCGACCAAGGGACAGACAAAAAGTAAATCTAGATAAATTAGTTTGCTGTCTTAAAAGATTCAGTTGCAAGGCTTTTGGCTGTTTTTTTGTCAAAGTTCCTACATCCATTTTATTGCCAAGGCTGTTGAAGCTTTCTGGCAGGCTTTGGTCCTCTTGTTATCGCTGGAGTTCTCTCAACTGGTTCTTGGTTTGTCATGTCAGCGGTTGGAAGCCTCATCCACGGATATCCATTTGAGATCACCTTTCTTGCGTATCTCTAAAAACACAAGATTTCCCGCTCAAGATATTCAAGAAACCTAATTAATCACTGATATTCTCTTGGTATAATATCGTGTTGGTACTGGGTTACACCTTACAGGATGCTTGTCTGTGGATGCAAACCTTGTGTGTGACCACTCGAATGGAAGCTATTGAGTGGTTCTGTTTATTATGCTGTTCAAGGTCATTTTGCTTTTTACGTCAATATATGAATGAAAGCCTAGTTTATGACACGCACTGAAATGGAAGCTGTTGAATGATACTTTCATCAAGTACTGTCTATTTTGCTGTACAAAGTTGTTCTAACTTTAAGTACGTCGATGTAACCCTAGTGGGTGACCATAAACAGTCTATTTATTTGTATGACATGGCCGTAGTGAAGAAAACTGAAAATAAAAGAAGAAAACCTCCGGGGGAACTCAGTTCCATATCAGCAGGTCGGGGATACTCGTCGGAACTGAAGTTAAACTAAGCTCCTAAAGGAAACCAATCTAGGCGTGGCGTGAGTTTTATTTTGCCCCCTAAAAGATACTTTTTTAAACAGCATAGCCTCAATTACCAGGCGCTGTTCGGGAAAGGTGCCTGGCCTAAAGTGGACCGAACTCGATAGACCGGCCTGTGAAAACTCAGCCTAGAAATGGAATTAAGAGCGTTTATCATTATTCCTGTTTCTTCGAGTGCACACTAAAGGATACTTTGTCAGCTAAAAATAATGTTTCGTCATGAGCAGCCTAGATGACTCGCAAAGAATCCTTGATTTATATCCCAATAAGCGATACGATTAGCATCCCGGACTTAGTCCTCCCTGGGGGAAAGAAAACCTTTTAATAGCTGCCTACCCAAATGAACCGATTGAGAAGTACCGTCTAATTACTCTTGTTCAACCTTTTAATGTAATGGCGGTTGATCATAGCGTGCGCGCGTGTAATGTACTTTCGTGTCGTACCGTTTATGTGCACGACACAATTGTGACTAATTTAAAGGTTTTTTGTAAAAACCTAATGATGACCATTCAATTGATATGAATTGAACGAAACTGCCTTTGAAGCTAATGTTCATTATACACCACGTCCGATAACTCCAGGAACCTGTCCGCAGATGGGACTATCGTATATAAGTTTAAATGACAGTCTTTGAACATTACTGTGCTGAATAACTTACGAATCAATTTTTCTAATTTAATTAATCTATTCCCTGTACTTACATTGTATAAAGAGCGTCCAAGCTTTGTGTTAAACGAAAGCTGTCCTTCTGTTTCGCTGACATTAACCAGAACGTAAAGCAGCGTCGCTACAAAGACGAACGGGAAGAAAGCTTTCATCTCGAGTTCTCCAAGGCCTTGTCCAAGGGTTGTAAAGAAAAACGGCGACCCTTACCATGCTTTTAAGATACCTGGACGACACCGGTCTTACCTAATTAACACCTTTAAAACTCTTCTTCTAACTTGCTACATGTGGGTGGGTAACACATGTACAACATAATAAAACTGATTGAACATAATATTAAGTGCGTGGTACAAATATGTATTATCAGTGCCAATTCTCGGCCCAGCTCTGCTATTGGAGATCAGATAACAAAGCAGGACTGGAGTAGTCAAGTACCTTGGGTATATTAGCTTTGAGGTACACAGAAATAGACTTCAGAAGCATATTTCAAGCAACAATGAGTTTTTAGTAAATAAAGAAACACCTTCACTGGTGAATAATAAATATTTTATGACAGCACTATTTGTAAGGTTGGAAACCCGTTTTCGTTGAAACAGTCTCCTCAATTGAAAAATACAAATATGATATTCGGAGATCTAACTGGTTCTTGACAAACCCACACTAATCAATAGAGCTCAATATTAATTCACGTTTTTCCCACCGTTTTTAAAGCGGTGTATATGTGGTGTGAAGATTATCTTAACAACAGAACCGTGAGTATGTTGAAATCAAAGGTGTGTGAAGGACGCCATCTTACGCCCTCCCTCATCAAATTTGAGTCTTGTTAGTTTTCCGTGCCAAACTGTAAAATATTAATGCTTTTTAGTTTATCATCACTGAAGTTTACATACAGCCTATAGCTCAGTGAAAACAACTCTCGTAATTCAGAATGCGAATTTAAACAGTTCCTCTACGCTGGAAATGAATGCCGAGCACTAGTTTACACATTGATCTATAAACAGCAAAACATTCCCCAGAATGCAGACAGCTACCGTGTACACACAGCTTTTTTTTTTCTACACGTTTTGACACAGCCCACAGGCTATTTTCCGTTAAATCCAACGTTTAAACCATAGTCAGTGAAATACGATGCGGTTTTTTCTAATTTTGCTTACTTCAGCTAGTTAGCCTACCACATTTTAGTAATAGTTAATTTCATGCGTTTATTGTGTAGCAATAAATAAATAAATACTGACAGCCTCGAAGTCCTTGTAAGTATTATTATGGAGTGACTAGTATAGCCTTTAACGGACTTGCGTAATTCATTCATTTTTCTTTTCGGCTTGTAAAAAGAGAAAAAACATCTTTGGATTTGTGTTATGTGGTCTGGTCAAAGAGGAGTTTTGCGAAGGCCAATTTGAGAACATACGAAATTGATTATTTAAGCCCCCAGAGAATGATGCACGATCGCTAAGACAAAAGAAAAATGTCACTCATTAGAGATCTGGACCTTTCCAAGCACATTAATAAATAAATACCGTCACACAAACTTTGTTCCGGTCTATAAATTCAAATGATTCTATTTACAGCATAACTTAAATACCCTCATTAATTTTTTAGCAAGACAGGGGTAGATTTTGTGATTCACAAAGCAATTAGATGAAGACAGATGAGTTTTTTTTTTTAATTTCGCTATGAAAGCCATTCCACAACGGATTTTTCTGGTCCTTTTTTGCTAGGATATCAAGTTTTAGCCAAGAAGGACTACTTTTCATCAGCCCATTGAGAAAACATAAGAAGAAAACATAACAATTACTTGAAACCACAAAAGTTAAGTGTTGTTTGAATAACTACACAGGCTCAAAACCACAACAAATGAGAAACTAAATTGCGATGGCGTGTTAATGACCGAGTGTTGAAAAAGACTCCTTTAATCTATTTGAACAAAATTTCTTTGAGAAATTTTTCCAATTGACGCCATAAACCTTTGCAGAGGTTTTAGTTGCGTTCAACGCTAGGGAACCAAATACAACGTTTTGTATAGCTTAACACGTGTAAGTTTTTCCCTGAGCCATTAAGAAGCCAATAAAGATAGGCTACGCTTCCACTGACATAAGTACCCGCCGGGTATTAAAAGACCACAATTTAAGCGCAACCTCACAACTTGCTGGCGAAGAAGTCGTGACCATTAAAACGATGAAGAGTGTTTTTGTAGCTGCATGCGTTCTTGTTCTTCTGTGTTTTGAGAAAAGTCAGGGCCAGTTGTCGTATATGTATCGGACCGGACGCAATCAGATATCGGACCCCGCGGTAAGGAAATATTTGCTCATGTTAACCTTGATAAAATATATAAGTTGTTGATTTTTGAGGCGATCATGAAATTCTCTCATAGTGCCATAACTGGACAGATAAATCACTTATCTTTGTGGCGGCATATCAGTAGTTGTGACACACTTTTTCGTAAATAAAAGAAGTTAAGTTTTGCACCTTTTACTTTTAATCTACAAAATGTTCCGTTGCTAGATAAAGAAGCGTCTTTGAAATTAAATTACGAACTATCTCGACAGCTGTTTTCGCTAAAAGTAACGGGGAACGTTTTTGGATATCCAACTTATTTGCAGTTAGATTTCTGTTTCTCGCGTTTATTGGCTGTTTTTATAGTCATATACAAGATCTAAAGAGGTATGATCTAGAGCAAATCCAGAAACTAAATGCAATTAGAACGATTTGCGAAAAATAAAATGCAGAAGAAACATAATAACAATAAAATTACTTATATAGCGCTATATATATTTCTATATTTTAAAATTGTTTTATGTATGTGCTGCCAGTTTGTTTGACCTGTGAAGTCATTTCAGTATGCTTACAAACTCCTTTTAAAATTTCGTTACCCCCTGGCTGTGTTCTGATAAAAATGAAACCGATGGATATTCCTTAAAACATATTCTCCTTTGAGCTAAACATTAGATATTTTTGACCTTGGTTAAAAGTGAAATTTAATGCAACAGCTTGTTTCTGGCAATTGAAATAAAATCAGCTCATTGACGATTGTAATGAATTTGACTGAAAACACATTTTTAAATCCGTTTAAAAACATCGATCCAGGGCAATTCAAAATACGACATTTGCGGCAACCATCAAGCATGAAAAATTGAACGGTATATTTCAGAATTTGGAAACAAAAGAATTTGACGAAATTAGTTAATAGGCCTTATGCATGATTACCTCACGCGCTCAAAATTCACCACCAAGCCTCGTTTGCGAGAATTTTTCTCAAACCTCTGTAACCTTCCTGTTATTTTCACCAGAGAATTCTTTCCGACTTTCCTGCCCAGGGAATTTGTCCACCATAAAATTTGCAGTTTGCATTTTAAAAGCGAGACTTAGGGGTGAAATTTATTTGTCTGATGTCATCACGTATAGGGGCTATTAAGTCAAGTTTCTAAAAACCATTAAAGGTTATGTAAAGTTAATTTTTCTAGTTTCAAAATATCTGAATCTTTCTAGTTTCAAAACTTCCATGGCTAATCATGATAAATACTTTTCTTTAGCTCAACGGATGATTTGTTCGTTCCAAAATAGCGACTATCGATCTAACTACATAATCGTTAACTACATAATCGTTAATCCTTGTTTCTTACATCGTTAGAGGCAAGATAATTAACAAAGCGAAAATAAAGAAAGGAGAAGAGAAAGACGACGTAAACTCCTCCTCCTCCAACAACCCCCCCCCCCCCCCCCCCCCCACCCCCCCCCCCCCCCCCCACACACACCGGCATCGACCTCCTCCACCTAGGAGAGAGGTCAAAATGTGACTGACGCCTTCGAACCGCTATGACTTATTGGAATAATCTTCGTCTTATTTATCTTTCAGGAGACCTTATCGTCACCTTATAAGGTAACACCACACAACAAGAGGTTCATGAAAGTTCCAAGGAGTAAGCTACAACAAGCAGATGAAAACGTGGCTTTTAAAGGCTCTTGGAAAGAAGAGCCGTACCAAGACGTGACTTACAGTGAAAAATAAAGCAAGGAAATCAACTGGAGACAGGCGCACGTGGAATCATAAAATCGGAACGAACACTGAACACGCTTACGAGAACTTTTGTTCCTGAATGTAGCATTATCGATCGTGCGTAGTGATATTCAGCTACCATGTTAACTCACTAATAGACCTTTTTCGCTTGTGCATTTTGTTTTTCCAATACAGATCATGTGATCATACTAAGGAGATTTGATCCTTTGTCTTGTTCATTAAAAAAGAGCACATGCTCTTTCCATTTCTGGCATTCCTCAAGTTATAGCCCATGATATAAAAATCTTCTAGGAAGAACTTGGTTACGTGACCCCAGCTGCAAAGGGCCTATACAGCCTGTAAAGTACATTCGATTAAGTTCAATTGTGCTTGACAAAAATGATTGAATACGTTACACAGGTTCTGCTGTCCATGTTTCTGCTTAATACCCTTCGGGAATATATATTGTTAAGTTTTATTTATACTATATCTCCTAATTATTGAGAAGAACGTTTAGCCACTATCGCATTCTTTTAAAAGTGAGCCCCTGGAAGAAATCTTAAAAGTGAGACTTTCTAAAAGTAGGTCTCAAAAGGGAAACTTAACTTTTCTGTAGTATCCCCTAAAAAGAAACCCGAATGTAGACTGAACTACCAGTCTATCGATGGATCAGCACAAGGCCCTGCTGTCAAAATATTAACTGAGTTTTTATATGGCAATTGCTTGGACGGAGACAAAATCGAGAACGAGTTTGCTCAATAAAAAAGATCATGGTGCATCATAGCAACCCATGAATCCACTCTGGTCTTGGTTTCACCCGTTCCTTTGATGAACTATGATTCTGGCGATCTTGAATCACTGACCCTGATCCAGATCACCCCAAAGGAACGCATCCTTAAACAGCAAGACGGGGTCACGTGATATAAATAATTGACTCCCAGCAGGATGATTGACAACTTGCTGTCTTGTGTTTGGTTTCTGCGTGCGCGCCTCTGCATCTCATTCTCTCCTGTTCTTACCGTTCAAAGTCTTCATTGCATTATTTATGGCAACTTTTGTCTTCGTTTGAATCTCCCCGAGTAACAACCACACACTTCTACGCTACTCACTCGCAATTATAATAGCGAGTAGCGCAACCGATAAGGAAGCGCTTACAGATTTACAACAACAGTGTTTATATCCAATTACATAAATCTGTTGTTTTCCATAAAAATGGAACTGAAGCCCTGTGTTTTGTCCGATCTTTCACCATGCGGCTTGGTTGGTATAAGCTGTAAAACATCCAACCTGTGTGACATCAGTGGGTGCAGAGATAGGAAAGACATTCAGTTTTAAAACGTGATGAGATCATGACTATTTTTATGTTGTAGTTATTCATTTTTTCATGAATTATTAATCACGCCCTTTTTTCCATGAAAATAAATGTGTTTTCTTTACTTAAAATTGAAATTGAACATCTGAAACTCAAGAAGATGTTTTCAATTGAAATTTCAGCTTACTGTTTGCTTTCCTGCTAGGTAACGCCTTCGCGTCTGCCAAAATAATTTTAAAATTGAAACTTGCTTCTGCCGATATTCTTAACAAGTAGTAAGTGGTATTCGATGATGGAATTTTGCTTGCAAGACAAAAAGGATAGATGGCTGCCTGCGAATACAGCTGCCTCTCATTCGCTCTCGCTATTACGTGCGAAACCGCACGTAGTAGCGTTGCAATCCCTAAATTACTACGTGCGAAATCGCACGTAGTAGCAGGGGCGAATGTAAATTTGCATGTAGTAGCGGGAGCGAATGAGAGGCGGCTGTACTCGCCGGCTAGGTGGTATGGAAAGTAAACCTAAAAAGACAATGATAGTACTTTAGACAGCTGACATCACTATTCTAACAAAGTACTAAAAATTTAGCCGCCATGTTGTCTTCCCACAAGTGAACTCAAATGAAATCGATTTGATGTGTATTTAAGGTATTTGTGAAGTAATTTTTTTACAAAATTTTAGCGCAATAGCCTGTTGTCTCTAGCTAGCTGTGGTCACTTGTAATTTATAGATTGCAACGTTGCGATTCCATACTGTTAGATTGCCTGAGTCTTCATCTCGCGCTGATGAGGTCGACTACACTGGACTAGCAGCAGACCAACATCGACGGACAAATCATAATAATTTATTACTATTGTACTTCAGTGAAAGGCATTTACTTCATATTTGCTTTTACTTCTACTAAATTAAGGCGCGGGCTTACCATAGGCCCGTTTTGATGTTCCGTTTCTTTTTACTTCCGTTTCTTGTTACTTTTATCGACAATTAGAATTCTAAAGCATTTAATATAGAAAAATAGAAAACTCAATTACATCATTTTGAAATATGTACGATCAAGAATTAAGGCTAAATTTCGTTAAATTATTTTAGAATTGATTGCTACAATACTTTGCCGTTTTCATAATTTCTTGCAATGAACTTAGCAAATCGAATGGTTTAGCTTTGTCTGCACTCTTATGGACATGCACTCACTCGGCTGCGCCTCGTGAGTCCACAATATTTTGACCACTGCATGTAATGCATATCGTTGTCGATAAGATTAAAGATAACGCTAAATCACATTTGATTTGTCAAAGAAAAATAACTTATTTGTGTTCGTATCACAAGATCGTGTCCTTTTCCATCTCCATAAGTAGTATTAACGATACATGATAAACAGACTTGCAAGCGGTGTCTTTGTACGAATCGATTATATTTTTCAGCATCACCATTGCTCAAAGATATCTGAATAAGAAGGGCAAGTCTACAAACCTTTTTCTTAAAAACCTTCACGAACGAAAAAATTTAGAAGTTTTACTGAGGTGAATAACAACTTAGCCATCCAACGATTAACGTTTGAATTTAAAAAAGCAACTTATTGGTAGATTTTGTTAACTTTGTCCTTTAAAGCTGCACAGGTGTGTAATCATTAATAATCAATGACGGCCATCGAAGTGTGCGATATTCTAATTTAGGAGAAATAAGTCTAAACAAGTTCGAGATAGTCATTATATAATTCCATTTTCAGTTGTTGAATTGAAATATTTACTCATCTACGGGTGGTCTGGCGGACAATGGCCGAAGGGACTTTTCTCTTTCAAATACTGAAATTACAACAATATCATCATCAGAAACCGAGTTCTTCTGCTGATTTTGGCCCAATCACTGACAGAAACTCGTTCATTTTGTCATTGCAGTTTAATTGTTTTGTGGCTTCGAAATAGCAGTCACTTTGAATAGCATAGATGTAAAAAAAAAATGTATACTTAATTGGCCACTTCTCCATTCGGGCTTTTCAAACAAACAATGATAAATGAGTTTTCAAATGAACATAACAAGGTTAAGGATCCCAACTGACAGCCGGGAGGAACACCAGCTGGCTATCTACAAGCGCTATCTACAAGTACAACATCAGCTAGTGGTCAGAACGGGATTTGAACCCGCGACCTACGGATTTCAAATCCGGCGCTCAAACCACTTGGCCACGCTACCTCCACAAAGTATCCTCAAACAAGCCCATTAAATAGGCTTCACTGGCCTCTTGGAGAGCTAGGACGGCAGAGCTTTGAAAGGGCTTTGGAAGCGCAGTTATATGGGTACACTTACAGCAGAAACAGTGACATATAAAGTTACTACAAAATTTGAATATGTACGTAGCTTTTTATTTGCTGTGATTTTGTTTTCCCCACCTTACAGTTCTAGCAGCCAGTTTGGGCCGGAAGCTATTAGCGGCAGACATTTGAATTTTGATCAAAATCATAGTGGATTTACTGCTCTTCTCCGCAAAGGTCCAGACAGCTGACGAAATTCCATACAGAATAAAGTGAAAATGACAATCGAAGATGTTAGACTGGAAGCAGTTGCAAGCGCTGAGGAAAAATCACATTCCAAACATTCAGACGAAGGTGGAATCGTCGCTTCATCGGAGCTTCTCGACGAGTTTGCTTCGTACACGACTCTTCATGGATTCCATTTTATTCTCGGATCCTCTTTACTGATGCGACGAGTAGTGTGGGCCGTATTGCTGGTAACTGGGCTCGCGATGTTGATTGTACAATGTCTGTTTGGTTTCTCCAAGCTCGCGGACCACGATTCCGTGACGGTAAGGGAACAACAACGTGGCGAGAAAATTACCTTTCTAGCCGTAACCATCTGTAATCTTAACATGCTGCGTAAAGATAAGATACTGGGAACCGAAGCTCAAAAGTTCATGGATGATATAGAATCTGTACTGTTTGGCGAGAGGTTGAACGATGAGGCGAACGAAACGTTTACGCTAGACCTTGAGCGCGTGGTGAAAGAAGCTGGCCATAACATATCGGAAATGTTATCTTTGTGCATTTGGCAGAGACGCCCATGCGGCCCAAAGGATTTCTTCATGTTTGTTTCTCTACAAGTAAGGACTTTGTTTTGTTATGGCTGTTTTCTTCTCCACATGCATTCGTCGGCACGACCAGCTAGCCTTGCATTTAAACACTTAGACCCTTAAAAATTGGGCTAAGCTTGAGGCGTATACCATTTAAGCTTCATATTATTTTCTTGTTCATTATTGGCCTCTTTCACTTAGTTATTTTAGTAGGATTAATAATTCTCTCAAATCTTGGCACTATTAACTCCGCCGGCATGTAAAGCTAAAAGCGGTGAAATATATTGACTGTTTGAGTTAATTTTTTTTCAAAACTTGTAGGGTTATCAAGACAAACGTACTATACAAAGCAAAATAGGTACTTCTTGACAGAGGTAAAAATAATCAACGCAATCCTCGTTATGAAAAAGTGTGAAAAAATCAGTTTATGTTTGAGCTGGTATATAACAAAAATCGTGGAATCGGTTTGGCAGCAAACGAAATAGGTACTTTCTTTTTAATTGACTTCTTATTGTTTGCTTCTTTCAGCGTGGACTCTGCTACACGTTTAACTCTGGCAGGGCTGGTTACACATTACTTGAGCAGTCCTCTGCCGGAAGGTCCGAGGGACTTCTACTTCAACTCAACGCGCAGCCCGAACAGTATTATGGAGTATTCAACGCGTTCGAGGGGACAGGCTTTCGCATGCTTGTTCATGATCAAAATGAATGGCCTGACTTGGAAAATCATGGGATGGATGTGTCTCCGGGGTTTAGTAACACTGTTCGCGTACAGCGTTATAAGGTAATGTAACCTGTTCTGAAACACTCTTCCTCGTTGCACCTGATACAGTAGCAACTTTAAAACTACTCTGTTGCTTTTGGATTTATCTACTTTTTCCTAGTACTCTCTTCCGCGGGTTGCTATATAATTTTGAGTACTTAAAAAATTGTGACCATATATAAAGCATGCACTCTCTATTTATAAATATGAATTTTAGAATAATGTCGACGAGGTTGAAATATTAATTTGCGGAATTTTAAGAATATTTTCATAACAATCCCGACTACTGAAATTTTGAAAAGCTTACAATTTTGTGTGATAACAATTTTTAAGTAAATACTAATACAATACAATCATAAAAGGTTTTTTCTGATATTTCTGAACTTCAAACCAATCTATATTAATAAAATACAACATGATATGTTTTTGACTAAAAATTCTTCCTTTCTCCAGGCAAAACCAGCCAATAAGCAGCAAAAACAGCATTA
>Ga0126343_10000205_pt1:15000-19909 | contig 19909 bp, 9 predicted proteins | sample Cyp2metagenome_FD_92531 | JGI IMG/M metagenome (GOLD analysis project Ga0126343, IMG submission 92531) | Coral microbial communities from Lord Howe Island, Old Settlement Bay, Australia - Cyphastrea 2 metagenome | ecosystem: Host-associated > Invertebrates > Cnidaria > Coral ...
CCTTGACAATCTCTTGGTATTTCCTATTTCGTAAAAGCAAAAAGAAGAACAGTAAAAATGGTAAAACGGTTTTTGATTAAAGTCATTCTTGAAAAGTAAAAGCTAGTAAAGGGTATGAGAGACTTTTCCTTGAGACTTTTCGAAGCATTAGAAAACGGGCGCTCCCTCTAGACTGGTCGCATTGGTGCATGGCGTCTTAATCTTCTTAAATTTTGGAAGATTTGCACCGACAGTTAGAAAAACCTGGTTGTGATTGTCACTGTTAAACTTTTGAATAGTCTTTGTTGAAAAAAACAAAACAAAACAAAACAAAAAACAAGTGACTAGAGCAAATCCCTCGCATCTAGGGTCCAGAGCAATGGCCACTGAGCTGCCTCGCCTCTCACTCCATTTGACAGCTTTCCACAAAAGGAATACCAAGGGCAAGGGCTATACCTCCTGGGTGTTTTCCATGAAAGACTGATTCAGCTCATTTCATCATATATTTTAATGAATTTTTCGCTACATAAGTAGTAAAATTAATCTTCTTCTTCTTCTTCTTCTTCTTCTTCTTATTATTATTATTATTATAATTATAATTGTTATAGATCTTGAAACCAATGGTAAATTCTCTCCTTTACCCTATTTCGGTTGTATAGAAACATTAATTTAGTTTTATTTTGCCACAAAATACATAAATACAAAAGATGTCTTCGTAGATAATGTGAAAAATGTAGAACATGAAGGCCTTAAGCCTGGTTTTTCAAGAGACTCAAGCAAGCGCAAGCATATTAACGCGAGCAATAGTGATTACCCAAGTGAAAACAAAATTCGACGCAAACAAAAGAACAAGGCAAAATTATCGGAACCTTCCGCCATTTTAGAAAACTGTTTAGGCGCGAGGTAATCTGGGTCCAGTGTTTTCATTGGCCAAACATAACCACGTGTTGTAAATAGCCATGTGCTTGTGCTGTATTATGCCTGAGAAAAATTTCGTTTTCACTTGTTGCAGTGCAAACGCAAATATAAACAAGAACAAGAAAAAGAAAAAAAAAGATGATTCTTGTGCTTTTGCTTGCGCTTATTCCTAGGCCTGCGTCAAGGCCGTTTTCACGAATTATTGTATTTGTGCTTGTACTTGCGTCCCAGCGAAAACCAGGTTTAACTTTTGGCCTTTTTTACCGAAACGCATGTCAGATCTATGCCAATTGAGATGCATAATGCCCAATTCCTTCTATGAATTGCGCCCACATAAAATCGTGGTAGTTGTATTCATCATCGTGAACTGGATGTTTGTTTCGATGATTACAACTACATGTATTATGACTCTCTGCGGGACGCCTCTTGGAAGGAATTGGCATCTTATTTATTTGATTGCTCTTATAAAATTAAAATGGTGTTCTCTTTTGCAGGAAGCATGTACTTCAGCTAAATGTATTCTACCAAAGCGTCATTACCGAAGTAACGAAAGAGAAGCCTGCTTATGATATTCATGATTTTGGATGTGAGGAACGAAAACATTTTTTGCTTTTGTTGTCGTCGTTGTTATCAATTAAAAACCAATGTACCACTGCAATCTTGAAATTTAGTTGAGACAGGATAATTCCGCTGTTTACTCCGTTTCTTGACGCAAATTTACTCTGTGGAGGGCGGTAACCAGAAAATTAATGCGCTGGACTTCAGATCGGGGGGTCTGGGTCCACCCCTGGCTGGGGACACTGTGTTGTTTTCGAGCAAGACTCTCTCTAGTTCTCTAGCCTGAAGTATGAATGGGTAACCATCTGATGGACTAGAATACTATCCAAGGAGTAGAAATACTCCTAATCGCCTCACCATGTTTAGGTAGAAACTATGGGATATGCTCCAGTGGTCTGGACCACTTGGCCCGACCCAGACCTACTTTGCCTTTGCCTATTACTAACATTATTTCCTACTCGCTGATTTACAGCTGACGTTGGAGGAAACATGGGTCTTTTCTTGGGTTGCAGTATCTTGTCGGTGTTTGAATTTGTGGATCTCTTTATTTTGCTGTGCTTACGAAAACGCAGACGCGACGACAAGGTCCGAATTTCGCGGTAATTATGGAAAGCTGACTGCTTTCGGATTTATCGTTTTTAACGGTCAGTATAGCTCTGGAGGATCGCAACTTCCTAGTAACTACACAGGACATCCGTTTAAAGCAGGTTTTGTTACTTCAATTTTGTTCTTTCAGTTTATTGTAGCTTGATTGTTATTTAGATAGTTAGATATATTCAGTTAGTTAGGGCATGATATTGTAAATAGGCTGAAGTAATTTTTGTTAGTGTTTAAAACAAAAATTTATCTTTAATCTAAATAATTCTTTGTGCCATACCTCAACAACCACAACTCAATACTAATACACTGTGTTAATTTGTTTGCCGGATAAAGCAAAGCCACAGGGGGGGAGGGGGCAAGGACAAACTATCTGTTAGTGCGCTTAAGCAAACCACGACGGCAGCGGCAACGAGAACGCCACTAAACAAAAGGTTTAATGCATATGACTAGAACAATGGATGTGCACGTGCGTTATAAATCCTTGTACATTTCTCAGACGTCCTCTGCAAAACAACAACGTGACGTGACTACGTTTTGCGTGTTTTGGAGAACGCGACTGATATATTTGTACTTTTATTTGGAATTGAACGCTGGTTTTACATAGTGAGCTTGACCAGTGTAAGCACAATACAGATCTAGACCATCGGAAAACTAGACGAGGAAATGTAAATTCAATTTTTTACTAAGCGGTGATCTCCCGGTAGCCGTCGTCAGTACTTGAGCTCAATTATATCATCCACGAAGTGGCGAAGTGGCGGGGGTGGGTGGGAAAGGGGGAGGGGGGTTCAAATGCCTTCAGGGGGAGGATCTTCAAGTCACTATAATCTATTATGTTCCAGTGAATAGGTGTTTTGGTATACACCACACAAGCTGAATAATTAGCGGACCAAAACGTTATTTTATGTGTGACAAGCGGACGAAAATTTAAAAATCTCTCGCGCCGGTTGCTCGGAGGTGAATAGAACTTGCTAATCATCTCCGAGTTAACCAATCAGAGTGCGAAAAGCACTATTCACTCGTGTAGTATATACTAACATGCAATATCACGAGTATTTGAGTATCTAGTTTGTATCATGTAATCATGGATATTCTAGATATTTAGTTTTGAAGTTGTCCATATAAATTTGCTCAAGGTTCTCATTGAGAAACAAATACTCTTTGACATCTAACTGAACACAAAATTGTTGGCAAAATTTAAAATAACATTATTTAGCTATCTATTTACAAAATAACTGTTATATTATCATCTGAGGCAGTAATTAATGCTTAAGTCTTAAAAATATTATTTAAATCAATATCATATGTTAATTAAGTTTCATTTGTTCTTGCGGGACTATCTTTGTTTGTACAATTTGAATTTCATTCTGGCTTGTCGGCTGGACAGTGTCGACTCCAAACACGAGCTTTTGAAATACGTCGTTTCCGATTTCTCTTTTGCCTCAGCATCAAAACGAGTCTAATTGTGAAACCATTCATATGAAAATGTGTTTTACCTGTATCTTCATTGTCACGTAAAACATGCTTACTTCCGTATGAATAGTTTTGTACTTAGACAGACCCAGAACATAGCTAACTAAAGAGAAATGGTTAGGAAACCTGGCAAAGTTCTTTGTTTTAGGTTTTTGTCTGCTATTTTGAGGAGTAACTCTGCACAAAACCTGAGAAAATACAAATGGTGGTTATCTATGTTCATACAACTAACAAATAAAAGCATTGCGACTGTATAATTCAGGTATAGTAAATGAGCATGAAACAAAAGATGTGAAGGGCCAAGAACCTTCGAACAAAGGTCTTGGCCTGTTTGTTTGCTTTAATGACTACAGGCCCTCTTGACCATTTCCCTCTATTAACTATGCCCAGGCTGACTGAACTGAGCGGATTAGCTCATGATAAGTACCACGTTTGTCTCAACACGAATACGGATATTTTTGAATCGCAACGTTTTCTTTCCGGATTGGAAAATTTCTCCGTCCACACGTAACGTATTCAAATCGAATTCGCTTATCCACACTCATCCGAAGGTATCTAGATTCACTCAAGAGAATCTAACCCTACACGTTGTGCCGCCATATTGGCTTACTGTCCTCGGTAAGAGACTGAATACGATTTTGCTGCGTCATCGGATTCGAAAACATCCGGATTCACCGTCCACAAGTTATCAAATTGGTTGCGGTTTTTTTTGTCCACTCTGGAGAGTGGACTAAAAAATATCCGGATTCGCTGCCGAATTCGCCGAATGCGTGTACGTATAGACCGAACTGTGAGCTGTACTGATCCAGAAAGAAAAAGTTGCGGATTCAAAAGTATCCGAAAACGTGTGGACGGAGCCCGAGTAAGTCTCCTACCCAGACGCTCTTAAGCCACGCAATCTTCCTCCCATACGTGGGGGTGGAAGAGTGCGTGACGAGCCCAAAGAGCGTCTGCGCAGGCTAAGCCCGAATTTGTCCAACTGAATTTAGATCGACCAACGCGTTCTTTCCGTCGGCTTCAGATGCTGAACGAGTCGGTTCGACGTTTGACCCAACGTTTGAGCTTTGCCAGTTTGGTTCGAAGTTTGACCTGGGCTTAAGAACAAAGTTTGGTAAATTGCTTAGATATTGCCTTTCCAAAACTGCACAATTCGTGAATGATTAAATGAGCTTCATAATATAAGGGGGAAAATTACTGAATTGTGATTGGTCAAGACAGAGGGCATTTTTTCTTAATTTTTGTAATTGCCCCGGGCAAAATAACTTGAAAATGATTGGCTGAAAATCGCTTAGCAACGGCTGCCAAGGTAAAGAAATTTCTGTTTGTTTTGTAACAATGGCGTCCCGTTTTGGGAAAGTTGACGAGGAGGGTATAAGCGAACTAA
>Ga0126343_10000206_pt1 | contig 19889 bp, 11 predicted proteins | sample Cyp2metagenome_FD_92531 | JGI IMG/M metagenome (GOLD analysis project Ga0126343, IMG submission 92531) | Coral microbial communities from Lord Howe Island, Old Settlement Bay, Australia - Cyphastrea 2 metagenome | ecosystem: Host-associated > Invertebrates > Cnidaria > Coral ...
ATTCTCCAGCTATCGCATGGTCACAAACTCTTCCGCAGAGGTAGGATGAATGGCCACGGTGTTGTCAAAATCGGCTTTGGTCGCCCCCATCTTCAGCGCCACGGCAAAGCCCTGGAGCATCTCATCAGCACCGTGACCGATGACGTGGATGCCGACAATTTTTTCCTCAGCACCGACTGTAACCAGCTTCATGCGTGAGGGTTGACGATGGCTGGTCAGCGCACTGTACATGGCGGTGAACTGGCTGGTGTACACCTTGACCCCATCGCCATACTGCTCGCGGGCAGCTTGCTCGGTGAGGCCGACGGTGCCAATAGGCGGATGGCTGAAGACTACTGTTGCCACATTGTCGTAATTCAGGTGCTCGTCCGGTTTGTTGTTAAACAGGCGTTCGGATAAACGACGACCGGCAGCAACAGCGACCGGAGTCAACTCCACTTTACCAATGTTGTCACCCACGGCGTAAATGCCGGCGACATTGGTATTCTGATAGTTATCCACAGGGATACAACCCCGAACATCGGTGGTAACGCCAGCGGCGGCAAGATGGATACCACTGGTGTGGGGTTTGCGGCCGACGGCCCAAATTACCGTATCGACGTTGAGAGAATCGCCACTCTCAAGATGAACCGTAAGGCTACCATCGCTTTCCTTAACAATCTCTTTGGGGGTGCAGCCTGTGTGCAACGTTGGCCCTTCAGACTCCATGATTTCTACCAAGGTGTCTGAGAGCATATCGTCAAAGCTGCGCAGTGGTTTGTGTTTGCGCACCAGCAGGTGGGTCTCGCTGCCCAGAGCATGCAGAACACCGGCCAGCTCAACGGCAATATAGCCGGCGCCGAGCACGGCAACCCGGTCAGGGCGTTCGGTGAGATCAAAGAAACCGTCTGAGTCGATGCCGTGCTCAGCGCCCGGTACATCGGGAATCGATGGTTCACCGCCGGTGGCAATGGTGATGTGATCTGCCGTGTAGTGCTCGCCATTCACTTCTACCGTGCGTGCATCCACAAAGCGTCCGTAGCCGTTTATGACTGTGACTTTATTGTTGCCCAGAACGCGCTCATAAGAGGCATGGATGCGGCTGATGTACGCCGAGCGACTGTCAACCAGTTTGCTCCAGCTAAACGAGCGCAGCTGCTCTTCGAGATCAATGGCAAAGCCGTAGTCCGGCCCATAGCGGCAGGCATCGGCGATCTGACCGGCAAACCACATGGCTTTTTTCGGTACACAACCCACATTGACACACGTGCCGCCAAGGTGTTTTGCTTCAATCAGTGCTACTTTTTTGCCGTACATGGCCGCGCGGTTGGCGGTGGCAATGCCGCCGCTGCCACCACCGATGACCAGATAGTCAAAATGGTTTGCTGTCGTCATCTTGTTGTCCTGATGCTGTATTGAGTCACTGACCGGGTGCGGTCAGTTGGAATAACGGTGAAGAGTAACAATAATGATGACCTTGTACCGAAAAAAACAGTGGCGGTTGCTGTGAACCGTTAATCCTCCTGCAAGTAAGGCTCAAGTACCGGCCAGACGTTGGCCAGCAACAGTGGCTGAGCTTTGGCAGTGGGGTGGATGCCATCTTTTTGATTCAGGGATGGGTTGCCGGCAACGCCCCGTAAAAAGAACGGTATTACCGGAATATCCCACTGATCGCCGAGCCGGGTAAAGGTTTGCGTAAACCGCTTGGTATAAACCGGCCCATAATTGGGTGGAATCTGCATTTCAAAAAGAATAATGTCAGAATCATGCTCTTTGATCAGGGTGATCATCTGCTCCATATTGGATTGAAAGGACTTCAGTGGGATGCCTTGCAGGCCGTCGTTGGCACCAAGTTCCAGTAGTACTAGGTTGGGTTTTGTTGCTTCAAGCGTGTCGCGCAGTCGGCTCAGGCCGCCGGCGGTGGTTTCGCCGCTGATGCTGATGTTGACCACGTTCCACGGGTAGTGCTGTTGGTCGATTTTGTCCTGTAACAGTTGCACCCAGCCCTGATTAATATCGTTAAGCCCATAGCCTGCACTGAGGCTGTCACCGTACACCAGTAAGGTTCTTTCTGAAGCCCAGGCGGTGGTGACCATGCACGACACCAGCAAGGCAGTAGAAAAACGACGAAACAAGGATTTTCTCATGAATGATGCGCTCCGTGATTCCTCCAGCGCGGCTGGAGCAGCGTTATCCCTGGCGGTTATGGCTTCTGGCCTGGAGAAGACCGTCACTGCCCGTGACAATTCGCTTACCATCTTGTCCGGACTCGACTTGCAGATCAAGTCCGGAGAGTCCGTGGCCATCGTCGGTGCCTCCGGCTCTGGCAAGTCAACCCTGTTGGGTATTCTGGCCGGGCTTGATCTGCCAACCGCAGGTAGCATCAGTCTGGCAGGAAAACGTATTGATGCGCTGGACGAAGACGAACGGGCCAAGGTGCGAGGGCAACATACTGGCTTTGTCTTTCAGTCTTTTCAGCTGCTGGGCAATTTAACCGCCCTGGAAAACGTGATGTTGCCCCTGGAGTTGACCGGTGTGGATAACCCCGAGCAACGGGCAACCACCTTACTGACTCGCGTCGGGCTTGAGCATCGACTCGACCACTACCCCCGCCAGCTCTCCGGTGGTGAACAACAGCGGGTGGCTATTGCCCGGGCTTTTGCGCCCAAGCCTGACATTCTCTTCGCCGATGAGCCAACGGGTAACCTGGACGAAAAGACCGGCGAGAAGATTATCCAACTGCTGTTTGAGGTGAACCGCGAGAGTGGCACCACCATCGTTCTGGTCACCCACGATATGGGGCTGGCCAGGCGCTGTCAGCGGATACTGAAACTACACGGCGGCCGTCTGGAGGAAGTGGCATGAGTAAGGGCTTGAAACTGTCCTGGCGCTTGTTAATCCGTGACTGGCGCTCTGGTGAGCTATGGCTGCTAGTGATCGCGCTGCTGATGGCTGTTGCCGTCAGTACCGCCATTGCCTTGTTCAGTGACCGCCTGCAACTGGCACTTGGACGACAAGTGGCGGAGGTGCTGGGGGCCGATATGTTGATCCGCAGCCCGGGACCAGTGCAGCCGGCCATTTTGCAGGAAGCCCGTGAGCAGGGGTTGGAGTTATCCACAGTGCTTGAGTTTCCTTCGGTGGTGATGGCTGGGGATAACATGCAGATGATCTCTGCCAAGGCGGTGGAAGAGAATTACCCACTGCGCGGCCATATCCGCACCGCCGAGCAACCGTTTTCTCCGGATCAGATTGTTGAGGACACCCCCCGTCCCGGCGAAGCGTGGTTGGAGCCGAGACTGTTTCCGCTGCTTGGTGTGGAAATTGGCGATCAGGTTATGCTGGGCCACACCTGGCTGACCATCACCCGGGCAATCACTCTGGAAACCGATCGCGGCGGCGACTTCTACAGCCTGTCACCCCGGCTGATGTTCTCCATGAGTGACTTGGACGACACGGGTATTATTCAGCCGGGCAGTCGGGTCAACTGGAAAACCCTGCTGGCCGGTGACATACCGGCACTGGAACGCTTCAGTGAGTCCGTAGAAGAGCGCCTGGACAGCGGCGAGGAGCTGCTCAGTGCTGACGACAGCCGTCGTGATCTTCGTAACTCCGTGGTGCGTCTGCGCCAGTTTCTCGGCATGACCAGTATGGCAGCCATGCTGCTCGCTGGTGTTGCCGTGGCCATGGCCAGTCAGCGCTTTGCCGAGCGCCGGTTTGATAACTGTGCGGTGATGCGTTGCTTTGGGGCCAGCCGTCAGCAAGTGCTGTATTTGCTGCTTGGTGAGCTGGTGCTGGTGGCCTTGTTGGTCGCCGTGCCGGGCGTGGTGCTGGGTTGGTTGCTGCAAGAGAGCATAGTGCAGCTGCTCAGTGGCGTGCTGCCGGCCTGGCTGCCTTCGGCTGGGATTGTGCCGATGATCATCGGTGGCGCTACCGGCATCATCACTCTGGCCGGTTTTGGTCTGGCACCGCTGCTGCGCTTGCAGGGCGTTTCACCGCTTCGCGTATTAAGACGAGACTTGTCGCCTGCTCCGGCAGCTTCCTGGCTGGTGTACGCCAGCTCACTGCTGGCTGTCTTTTTACTGCTTTGGTACCACACCGATGAATTGGTGATGGCGCTGATTCTGGCGGTGGCCTGTGGTTCGGTGCTGATGTTGATCTCCATGAGCCTGCAACTGCTGCTGGTGAAACTGGGCAGTCGCCAGCGGCTGGCAAGGCTGCCGGTATCCTGGCGGCCGGGTGTAAACCGCATTGTCCAGGGTAAGGGAAAAAGTGCCGCCCAACTGCTGGCCTTTACCCTGACGTTTATGGCCATGGCGGTGGTATTGCTACTGCGGACTGATCTGCTCGAACGCTGGCAAAATGAGCTGCCGGACAAAACCCCCAACTTTTTTGCCATGAATATCCAGCCCACTGAGGTGCAGGCATACTCAGAGTTTTTGGTTCGAAATAACGTCGAAGGCAGTCAGCTTTACCCGATTGTTCGTGGCCGACTGACGCATATTAACGATGTATTGGTACGCCAGGCGGTATCCAAGGAGCAGGAAAACCACAATGCCCTGAACCGGGAGCTGAATATGACCTGGTCGGCCGGGTTGCCAGAAAATAACCAACTGGTTGCCGGGCAGTGGTGGGCACCGGGCAGCACTGAAGGGCTCTCGGTGGAGGCAGAAATTGCCGAGAGTCTGGGCATTGAAATGGGCGACCGGCTGACGTTTATGGTGTCAGGCCAACCATTTACCCAGACCGTCAGCAGTATCCGTACCGTGCAGTGGGAGTCGTTCCGTCCCAATTTTTACATGATCTTTCCTCAGGCGGTGCTCCAGGATAAGCCGGCCACGTGGTTGAACAGTTTCTATATGGCGGGTGAGGACAAACTGCTGCTCAATGAGCTGATCACCCAGTTTCCCACCATCACCTTGCTGGATCTGGATGCCGTGATCTCCCAGGTACAGAAGATGCTGGCTCAGTCCACTGTGGCTGTGGAGGCCATGCTGGTGGCGCTGTTGCTGGCTGGCTTGCTGGTGATGATGTCGGTGATTGAATCCAGCATTGATGAACGTTTGCGCGAGGGGGCGCTGATCCGCTCACTGGGTGGCACCAGACGACAACTGTTAGTCATGCAGGTGGGTGAGTTTGCCTTGTTTGGTTTGCTGGCTGGATTGCTGGCGGCCTGTGGCACCGAGCTGGCCAGTTATCTGCTCAATACTCAGGTGTTTCACTTAAGCTGGGAGCCGGCCTGGTTATTGTGGCTGTTGTTACCTCCGTTTGGTGCCGTCATGCTCGGCGTTGCCGGATGGTTAGGTGTACGACAGGTGATTAGCCAGTCACCTGCAAATGTGTTGAAGGCAGTGTGAGTCAGATTGCATTTGTACAAAAAATAGACGATTGCGGTTGTGCACAGACAGAATAGGGGATAAACGGGGTTATCCACAGTTCATTCAGGGAGTTGATCAGTGAAACTGTGGAAATCTTTTCGGCTAACACGAAACGGACGTATTGCACCTTTTAACTATCAAGTGTCAAAGGGGGTATCTACTGCCTGAATTGGGCAAGGTGGGCATAATTCTGTGGGTAACCTGTGCGCGACCTGTATAACTCCTGTGTCTTGGGCTGAATAACTCACTTGGTCACGGGAATTTTTCTATCCGGGGAGTTATCCCCAGGCAAAAGCCATTCGCGCGCCGGGCGCAAATGGCATTGATTGGCAGCGATGGGGGAGGGGTCAGGATTTCGGGCTGTCTCTGCGCAGCAGCTTTTTGAATTGCTCCGACAGGTCGGTCTGGTTCCCGGTTTGGGTCTTGTCGATGATCGGCGCATCAAAGTCTTTAATCAGGGTGATATTGCTGGGTGTAATGCCGACCAGCAGGTCTTTGCCGCCAACCCGAACCAGCGATAACCGCGCCTGGTTGGTTACCGGCTTATTGGCCAGAATCTCGATATCTTTGCCGCCGGTGGCTTGCAGTCTGGGGTTAAAGTACTTAATCACCCAGGCCAGAATGAAGATCAGGGCAACGACCATGACCATGGGCATCATGACTTGGGCAAAATTCAGATCCGGAGGCGGACTGTCTGGCTCGGTCACCGTTTCGGCTACGGTTTGTGCCAGCAAGGAGGTTGGCAGGAACAGGAGGGCCGCCAGATAGCTTGCCCTGGCAGCAAGGCCATTCTTGCTGCGGTTTGTGTGGCTGTTCAGTGTCGGTTTCATGTTAATGACTATAAAGGCCGGCAGGGCTGAAGCGCAAGTCTCTTTGTTGGCTGGGCAACGGCTGGTCATGCAGTGTTATCACCTATCCGATAAAGCACTACCGCTCAAATTAATGAACTATCGTGTATGAAATTTGTCAGAGCCTCGGTGTTCTTTGCAGATCAGCGCAGCGGTTTCTGGTCCTCTTGGTCCTGGTGAAGGAGTGCTTGTTATTTCCAGTCACACAGCTCCTTTGTAAGGGAGATTGCTGACAAGAACCGTTGTGGTTCTACCTTGAGTTTAAGGTGCAAACAATAATGGAAAATGGTTTCAACCCGTTATCGCTCAGAAATTGGATGGCAGAAACATTCCATGATCAGAATCTTGATGAGGCCGTTGTCCTGAACTGCGACGGCACCATTACGACAGAAAGTTCTCACATAGCTCTCGGCAGTGCGCGTAACAGAGCCTTTTTTCGCCAGGTTTCCAGCTACGTAGAACGGCAGAAAACTGCCTTGGTCAGCCACTTCAGAAACACGCCAAATATCAGCAGAGAGATCCGGAAACTGGAGGAGTATAGCGTTGTGCTCTGCGATAAACGTGTAATCCTGAAAAGAGATTTGTTTTCCGGTCAGTTGTGCTCCTTGCCTACCACGTTGCTGAGCTCACCGGTACAGGCAGTATTTCAACTGAAAGATAACGTTTTTGATTCAGTTATCGCGCTCAGGTCAGGAAGCGAGCTTAGTGAAAATCTGGAAGCGTTCTACAACTGTCTGTACGAGCTGTACCAGAATCGTCTTATAGCGATTAAGGGTTTTTATGCCATCCTGACAGAGCTGTCCAGTGATATTGATGCTCGTTTTAACAGCGCAAAAGATGGCTGTTCATCGAACAGTCGGGGACATGTGCACAAATTCATTGAGCGCTTTGTGCAGTGTAAAAAATACGACTTGGTAGTACTAAAACTCATGGAGTTTGATCAGAATGTCTTTGACCTGCTTTCAGTTCATGGTGGTGAGCTTTACCGCGTCCTCGGGCAGTTAGCCGAAGACCTGATTCAAAAGATTATTAATGATGATGCCCAGGCTATTGAAGACGGTCTAAGCTGCGTACACAGCGTAAAAGATTCACGCACAACTGATGTGAGGGCCTGTGAAGAGGAATTCGTCAGGCGGCTTCGTCTGACCAAACGAACAAAAACTGATACACCGGCAACAAGCATTGCTGAACAAAAACGCCAGTTTCGCGTCAAACCAGGCGCTAAACAGGAAAAAGTGTCTTTTCCGGAACGCAGGCCTACAAACTCTGTCGCCAGTCAGTGCTATCTCGCTGATAATCTCGTTTATCTAAACAGAGTTTGCATGCAGCTTGGGCTTGACCCTTTCCGTACCCGTCAAATATTGGATCTTGACTATGAGAACATGGATGCTGGTGTTCTGATGTACGTATTAAAAAACCAGGTCGGTCTGAATGATCATTATGCTCACCTGATTCTGGAAGTTGTGAAATCGCCAGAGGATATCGCCCCCTTGATGGACCATGGGAGTGGGTGTGACGAACAAATGTTGCCAGCAAATTCCTGTATACAAGAGCATCTCCCCTGCGAGCAGGCCATGGTGCCAATTTTTCCAGATGAATTTTCAGCTCCTTTAGCCGTCGAGGAGAACTTGTTAGGTATTCAAGCGTTCAACGTGGATGAACTAATGTCGGGGGCCCCGGTTCCAGCCTCAACGGATGAGGCCCAGTGTGATCCAGAGACTGTTCAGCACCTTCTGGGCGACATCTTGATTGAGGCGGTTGGCAAGGAGCACCCCGGAGAGATTGATGCTTATGCCAACATCATCCGCGAGCATATAGGCAGCGTTCCACTGACCCCCAGGCAAGCTTACAAGGTGATGAGAGGCCACAGGCAGACGATCAATTACGCTGTGAAATGTTGCTATGTTCGGGCAACAGGGCTCTGGAAGTGGGGGGTGTCACCGCAAGTATCAGCGCCTCCGGTGCTGCCAGCAATTGACACCAGCGCTCTACAAATCGGCAGTACCACCCGTGTCCTTGGTGATGTTGCCCTGCGTGTGCGTGCCGGGATTCAGGCCAGCGACAACAACTGCGGTCTGGCTGCTTTTTTTATGTCCATCTCCAATAACGGTTTGCTGAACCAGCTGATAGAGGATGCTGAAAACAGACTGGCCGTTTTGCAGTCGCTGAACGACTTGCAGGCTGATCCCCTGAGCTGTTTGATTGACCTGCTCAGGCATTTCAATCTCTGTGGTGATCTGGATAAATTTATCCTTAATGCCGGGCTTGATAACATCAGGTTGCGCTACCGCCTGCGGGCAGCCAGAGTGAACCCTGATGCCATTGCGGACGCAGCACATGCTAAAAAGGAAAAGACAGTAACGCTTACTGTGGCCTCAGATTTTCACCGTGGGGCGGATTTGAATGCCAGCAATCGTGACGCATCCGTTACCTTTGATTTTCTTGAGGACGACGCAGAGCATCGTGCAGTGATCAGCAAACTACCGGAGCAATCTTCAGGCTGTATGATGATCAGAGGGAGTGCACTGAACGTTGGTGATGTTCATACCATTGCTGATTTACAGGAGACAGAGTTTATACCGCTGGGAGAGGTTCTCGAGCCGATTGAGTTTATACCGCCCATCCTTAATGAAATTTACGACTTTAATACCACTGATTCTGAGCAGTTAACCAGTTTTGCCATGTGGCAAAAATCAACGACGTCATTCAAACAAAAAGTATCCATCGTTGAGGTGCAAAGTGACTGCCAGACAGAGCAGGTCGATAGCTTACCATCAAAACAATTCTCTGAGACCATTGAGGGGGAGAACGTTCCTGCAGATTTTATTCTCGACCTGAATCAAACGGTCGGTAATCCTCACCCCTTTCTGGAGAACGTTATTGGCGCTGTGGTGGATCACTACTTTCAGGGTGACGTTCTGCGCTTGAAACTAACTCGCGATCTGCACCACAGTTCCCGGCATGAAACCCGTAAGACCTACGAGTTTTACGATGAAAACGGTATGTTTGAAAAGAAAGTCATTTGTGAGTTGGAAAGGTATTTTGCCGACGAGAGCATCACGTTTATTCGTGCCAAAGAGACGGAGTTCATCGACGAGCAGGGTGAGCGTAAACGGGTTGAGCAAAGAATGTCCGGCTACTCAGCGGATCGGCCAGATAATGGTGATATGAAAATCAGGCTCATGCACCGGGCACGAAATTTCCAGGAGCTGCTCAATATTTTCATCGAAAGCTGGAAGGATCGCTTTGCCGGCAGTGACGATGCAGAACGAGCCAGATTAGCCCTGTTGCCCGATGAGCAGCGCTCTCCGGAAGTCATATTCATGACCATACCCAATGAAGGGAAAGACCAGCGTTGTGATTTCGACTGGCAAACGGGGGTTGACCTGCCCATGGCTGATAGTGAGCAAAGGATTTCCTACGATGTCAGCGCGGTTATGTCCATCCAGGACAGCCACTACCTGTCCTGGCTAAGGCAACCCGAAGCTGGCCTGATCCACTGTGCCGACTCAATGGGCGATTTCCACCCGCAACTGGGGCCCGTACCTACTGTGGTTACCTTGCCCGTTCAGGACGGGCCGGCAAAGCTGCAAGCGGCCAGCAACGTTAGCAGTGGTGCTGACAGCTACCTGCTTGCCAGCGTCAGGGGGAAGCTGTTATCGCTTGGGCAGCAGGCGGCCCTGGTCATTTTAAAAAAGAAGTCGTAACTGGCCACAGCACCGCTGCGGAGAACGCTCAAAACGGTGCTGCGTCTGCCCACCGCTCAATGTCAGGCTCAGGGTAGGTGTATTCTAACGCCTCCAGAGCCCAGGGCTGCTTCTCTGACAGCTTTCGTAACTGCCGCAGTGACACCACCTGAATCGCGGGCACCTCACTCCAGACGCTCTTGGTCAGACAGCGCCAGTGGTTGGGTTCCAGTCTTCCGGGATTTTCCAGCTGGGTTTTGCAGGTTTCACAGAGCATAAGACAAGAGTCGTATTCAGGCTCACTGGGTACCGGCGCTACCTCATAGATGGACAGCGGCACACCTGAGGCCTCGCAGATTTCGCACTTTGACCTGGCCCGCCGCGCCAAGTCTTTGCCCAGCAGATTCAGGGCTTCTTGCCGTTCCTGATGCCTTACCAGCCCCTTGGCCATGATTGAGCCTCCAAAAATTGTCGATTATCAGTGATGAACACAGATTGTCAATTTAAATACGTATAGTGTCGTTTTGTCTGGACCCAGATCAACTAAACAGCAGCCAGTCAGAAAACGTGGCTTTTGTGCAGACTTCCCTCAATGAACTCAGCAGTATTCGTTCGCAGAAGGACGCCAAGGCTTCAAACCAGACGGAGGACGATTGTCATGGAATTCAGTGCATTGTCGGAACAGTCAGTTTTGTACGGCACCGGCCCAAATCAATAGTGGGAATTGCTGCTTGTTGCCAATATTGATTTAACCAAGAATAAACGACAGCTTCGGTATCTGTTCATCAGTGGGGCGAATTGAGGCACCACAATGGCGCAATAAGAACGGCATGATAAGCAGCGTTGTAGTTCATTGCCCCAGTACGTTTATCAATAGCCTGCGGCTTTACACTGTCCGGCCTTTTCCTGGTGGTCAACACGACCTCCGGTTTGCAGTATGAGGTGTGTATCCAACAGAGAAAAAGAGCACCCACTGACCGGCGTCGGAGCGCAATCGGCGATAATAAAGAGTATGACCGTTAGTTCAAGATCAAAATATTTACGAGACGGACATTCTTAAACCAGCAGCAAGAGGTTATTTCAACGTAGTGTTAACTGCGGCCGGCTTCTATTTTTAAGGATGTTTTCAAAAAATTATTTATTCCTGGTTATTTGTTCCGCTGTTTTCTGAGTGTTTTTTAGCTTTTTATACTTTCGCCAATCCGGATCTTTTTTGAATAATTGAGATACAGTTATGAGCTTCCTCTCCACTTATTCCAGAACAAATGATCGTTGTGCTTGCCTAGTCCAGCAATTGGCGGCAACTGCCGGGGTCGGATTCAATGGCCCCCAGCCCTGGGATATTCAAGTGCTTAATCCCGATTTCTATCAGCGAGTATTTCAGGATGGCATTATAGGGCTGGGGGAGGGCTATATGGAGGGCTGGTGGGATTGTGAACGGCTGGATCAGCTGTTTACCCGCCTGGCAGCGGCCAAACTGGATGAGCAGTTACCGCAGCAGTTTTCGCTGCTCTTCAGTCTCATATGGGCGCGTCTGACCAACCTGCAATCTGCTCAGCGAGCATGGACTGTCGGCAAAGTGCATTACGATCTGGGGAACGACCTCTTTGCCGTCATGCTGGACCCATGGATGCAATACTCCTGCGCCTACTGGAAAGAGGCCGATAATCTGGAAGCAGCCCAGGAGGCCAAGCTGGATTTGATCTGTCGCAAGCTGGCACTGGAGCCTGGCATGACGTTGCTGGATATCGGTTGCGGCTGGGGCGGCATGGCCGAGTTTGCTGCCCGCCGGTATGGTGTTTCTGTGGTGGGTATTACCATCTCCAAAGAACAGCATCAGCTGGCCAGTGAACGATGCAAAGGGCTTGATGTTGATATTCGGTTGCAGGACTACCGGGATTTGAGGCAACAGTTTGATCGCGTTGTCTCTGTGGGTATGTTTGAGCACGTTGGCCCCCGCAACTACGATACGTTCTTCCGGGTTGTCAGAAGAGTAATCGCCGACGACGGGTTGTTCTTGCTGCACACCATTGGTGGTCTGCAAACTAACCTGAGCATCAACCCGTGGATCGAAAAATATATTTTTCCTAACGGCTGCCTCCCGTCAATGCAACAGGTGACCCGGAGTATTGAAGGCCTGTTCGTAGCGGAAGACTGGCATAACTTCGGGGCAGATTATGACCGAACCCTGATGGCGTGGGAAAAACGCTTTAAGGCCAGCTGGCCGAAGCTGAAAGAAAACTACAGCGACAAGTTTTATCGCATGTTCCGCTATTATCTGCTCTCTTGCGCCGGGGGATTTCGTGCCCGGGATATGCAGCTCTGGCAGATCCTGTTAAGCCCCAACGGGGTGTCGGGCGGGATAAGGGTTCCCCGGTAGCTGATATCCGGTTAATTGTGAAGCTGGTGTGGGAGTTGTGAGTTGTGAGTTGTGAGGGAAGAGGGAAGAGGGAAGAGGGAGTGTAGCGTTTAAGAAAGGACTGCGTTGCTGGTTCAAGGGGGCAGGATGGCTCCCGAATACCTGGGAGCTGATGCCAATGCGGTTTCCCCGACTATGAATAATAAGTACCCTGTCGTAAAAAAGCCCCACTATGACACTCTGCGATTACACTCGCAGCAGGCCCAATGATTCAGGCAACGCCGCTAAAAAAGCAATGGCTTCACGCGTTAAGGTATGGATGAATCCCTGCCTGAAGGCAGCCGCGCTTTTGCAAAAGCTGTCGGTGGAAGTCCGCAAACAGGAATAAATCATGAAAATGCCAAGCCTTCCGTCGGCACTGAGGCGATTTAATTTTAGTGCGTTGTTGCCTCGTGGTTTTTCAAGGAATGCCAGGGCTGCTCCCTCAAGGGTGCAGCCAGGGAGTGCTGGAGGGCCGCCGGGAGGGGGATTGCAGCAGGGAGCCATACGCGGTTTGGTGGGGGCTCGTCCAGCTCCGCCGCTTTTGGTAGTGCCAGAACCGCGACCACGACAAGAGGCAAGTATCAGTGGGTTAGCGGGTGCTTCTGCCTTGGCGACACCGCCGCCACCACCGCCACCACCACCAATGCGAGGGAATGGTACCGGTGGGTTAGCAGGTGCTGCTGCTTTGGCGACACCGCCTCCACCGCCACCGCGACCAATGCAAGGGAATGATATCGGTGGGTTAGCGGGTGCTGCTGCCTTGAGGACACCGCCACCACTACCACCGCGACCAATACAAGGGGACGGTACCGGTGGGCCAGCGGGTGCTGCTTTGGCGACACCACCATGTCCAAAGGTTCCGCCACCACCACGGTTAGCTTCATACTCGCTAATGGGAGGGTCCGGTTGCCGGGTGATGAAGGGGCCAAAAGGTGAGACTTCATACTTACTTTGGGGACAAGCCCCTGGTTTGCCAGCCAGACCACCCGGTCATGGGACAGGCGCAGTGAGTACGCCACCACCTGTGGCAACCAGACCACAAGTAGTCAGGCCAAAGTCTGCCACTCCCCCACCGGTGGCACCTAAACCGACGATGGTATCGCTCGCGGCAATCGTCGGCAAAGGTGTTGGTGGACCACGGCAGCGTTACGTGACGTTATTCTTCCCGAACAAGCAGGGCGCGCAGCAACTCCGACGGCAAATGGAGGCCACCCTGAGTACGGGATGTGCTCCATCACTGGATAGCATTCATGTCCCAGTCACCGGTTCAGGTGCGCCAAGTACTAACCCTGCCAATGGCAAATACGCTGTAACTCTGATGGTTGACAAGGGATGTGTAGAAGGAGTGCAGAAGGGAAGGCTTGGGGTGTCTATTGAGAGCTCAGGGGAATCATCGGCCTGACGTAGCATCAGGCAGGAGGCGGGGTTATCCCCATTGCCTCTTCATGCCACCGGATATGCATTTACGGAATCTCAACCCCGTTCGGACTGAGCCCGTCGAAGCCCGGTGACAGCTCCCTTCGACTTTGCTCCCTTCGACCTTGCTCAGGGTGAACGGAAACCGGGAAGTTCAGGGCAGATCCTTAAGACAACGCCACCAGTGCTTTCAGCTCGGCATCAGACAGCTCGGTCAACCACTGTTCGCCGCTGGCCACAGTCAAATCGGCCAGTTCTTTCTTGCTCTGGATCATGGCATCAATCTTCTCTTCAAAGGTGTTTTCAGTAATCAGTCGGTGCACCTGGACATTGCGTTTCTGCCCGATCCGGTAGGCGCGGTCGGTGGCTTGGGCTTCCACCGCCGGGTTCCACCAGAGATCATAATGAATCACTTGGCTGGCGGCAGTCAGGTTAAGGCCGGTTCCTCCTGCCTTTAACGACAGAATCATGCCCCGGGTGCGAAAATCGTTCTGGAAGTTATCCACCAAATCATCGCGCTGTTTGCGCGACAGCCCGCCGTGCAGAAACGGAATGTTTAAGCCCAGCTCCCGTTGCAGGGAGTCCATCAACAATTTGCCCATGGTCGTATACTGAGTAAAAATCAGTACTTTCTCTTCTGCCGCCATGGCTTCACGGACGATCTCGACAAAAGTAGCCAGCTTGCCCGATTCACTGGTCACGGCCTGCTTATGGTTAAGAAACTGTGCCGGTGAATTGCAGATCTGCTTAAGGGCATTGAGCAGTTTGAATATGACGCCTTTGCGCTCAATGCCTTCTTCTGCCGAGTTCAGTTCCTCCATGATTGAATCAACGGTACTTTGGTAGAGCGAGGCCTGCTCTTTGCTCAGTGAGCTGTAACGGTTGCTTTCTACTTTGTCTGGCAGGTCGGTGATGATGCTTTTGTCCGTTTTCAGACGACGGAGGATAAATGGGCCGGTGAGTTTACGGAACTTGTCCAGAGCCGCCTGATCCCGATCTTTTTCAATAGGGGAGGCAAACTCTTCAGTGAATTTCTTCTGAGTGCCAAGGTAGCTTCTGTTGGTAAAGTCGAACAGGCTCCAGTATTCCCGCAGGCGGTTTTCCACTGGCGTACCGCTCATGCCAATGCGGATATCGGCCTTCAGTTTCTTGATGGCCTTGGTCTGCTGACTGCCCGGGTTCTTGATGTTTTGGGCTTCATCAATCACCAGCGTGCGCCAGTTGATCTTGCCAAGACGAGCGCTGTCGGAGCGAACCAGACCATAACTGGTCAGAATGATATCGTGCTCATTGTCGTTCAGTTCCCGCTGACTGCCGTGATAAATCTGGGCCTTAAGAGCAGGCGCAAACCGTTCAATCTCTTTGCGCCAGTTGGTCAGCAGCGATGTGGGGGCAACAACCAATGCTTTGCGTTTGTCCAGCTGACCGGTCTGCTGTTGGTGCAGCAAGAATGAAATCACCTGCAAGGTTTTACCCAGACCCATGTCGTCGGCAATCAGTGAACCAAAACCGATGCGGGCATTCTGGGCCAGCCACTCAAAGCCGCGTTGCTGGTACGGCCTTAGCTGGGCATTCAAGCCCTCCGGCAATGGCGTGGGCTCACTGCTCAGCAGTTGGTCGAACAGTGCTCTGGCGCTGTCACCGAGATCGACGGCGGCACCGTCCAGCTCACCGGTGAGTCCTGCTCGCAGTAACTCGATGCGGGAGAGGGACTCCGGTAATGAACTCAGTTTTTTCAACAATCCTTGCAGCCGGTTGTTATCCAGCATCACGTACTGATCCAGCATTTTGACCAGCCCGGAAGCGTTTTTCACCAGCTCGGTAAACTCGTCGGCTGAGACTCGCTTATCGCCCACCGCCACCTGCCAGTTAAAGCGCAACAGCTGATCCAGGTTCAGGTAACTGACCGGTTTGCCACTGTCGCTCTCGGAGAGGGACAGGCTCAACTGCGGATAGGCCAGGTTGCGCAGCCCTTTGGGCAGCACCAACTGGATGCCTAGCATCTGTAGTGCCGGCAGCGTCTGTAACAATACCGGCGTAAACTCGGCCAGGGAGTAAACCAGCGACTGGTCTGCGTTTTGCTGATACAGGCGCTCTATATCCGGCAGATAATCCGCCAGCAGGGCCAGGTCAGTCAGTGCGCTCATCCGTACATCGGCCAATCGGTCATTGCCCAGCAGATCGGTGAGTGGTATCAGCTGTCCTTTTTGTTCAACCTGAACGTCTACCGATAAGTCGTCGTCTATCTCATGAACGACCAAATACAACCGATGCTGACGCTCGCCCAGGTAAAGCCGGTGCAGCCAGTCTCGCATCACGCGCGGGTACTGCTGGTCTTCAAAGCGATTGAAACGGCAGGGTTCACTGGCAAAAAACAAACATGCAATGTCGTCCACGACCAGATTACCTGACGATTGCTGTAATGCGGCCTTGGTAATATGACTGATCAGCCAGTGCAGGGCGGTATCCACTTGGGTCTGCCCATCGGCAAAGCACTCAACTGCCTTTTTCTTGCGAGGCGGCGTATGGGATAGCGTCACCAAATCTGGTGGGCAGAGGTCGTACAAAGGCAGCAGCAGGGCTTTGACTGGTTCACTGAGTAACGCCGGTTGCTGGCGGATCACGGTAAAGTCACCGGATTGCTGATAGACTCCGGGTACATAAGCCTGCTCGGCGACCAGCTTCAGTGCCAGCCGGTAAAGCTGGAGCCACATAAGGGCGTGGTGATAATGGCGGCTGTTTTCCGGGCTTTGGCTGATGTGCAGTTTGTTCAGCAGCGTGAACCATTCATTTGAATTTTGTGGGTGATCAACACGGCTGCCGACGTCTGCCATCACAAAACGGCCGGACTCATTCACCACCAGGCGGAGTCGGTCAAACTCGCTGATATCAATGCCTGATTCACCTGCTGGTGCCTCCTCAGTTTTGGCTTTGGTCTTGATTTGCCGTTTGAGTGGCACTGCGTTGGAGAATGTTGGATTGACCAGTTTGTCCACATTCCCTGCCAATCTGGCCGAACGTCTGTAATTGCCGGCCATGATCTGATGAAAATCTTTATTATGAAACAGCGGCTGTGGGCTAAGGATACTGAAAATACGCTCGCCCAGTGGCTCGATTGTGGCCAGGTCGAACTGTTCAAAGGCGGGCGATTCAGGAATAGACCAGTTCTCAATCACCGGCTCTGCCTGCCAGTCGTCCAATACGTTGGGCAGGCTATCCAGCTTGGCCAGATTCAGACCGGATGCTTTCTCAATGGCTTTGGGCAAATCCATGGCCCGCAACCGGAACACCAGAAACGGGTCCTTATCGATTTCGTTGCCAATCAGATAGATGACGGCGGCAATGTGTTTGCACGGCATGGCCCAGTCCGGGCAGGAGCAGCGAGCATTCATATCTTTCCAGCTGGCAGGGAACACACGAATACCTTGCTCTTTCAGCAGAGCCAGCGTCTGTTCCGGTAGTTGCCGGCTTAACAGACGGGCCAGTACAGCGGGATTCTGGCTGATGGTGGCAATGATCTTCTTCTGGTCGCTGGCCGAGAAAGCCGGCAACCGAACCTCTACCTTGTAAGGTGTTCGCCTGCTTCCCTGCACATCTGCTTCAGTCCCGCTGCCGGAGACATTGATGTTGCGCACAGAGCCATTGCCGGCATAACGGCGCCCTCGGGGCAGTCGGCTGCTGTAATCAATCCCGTTGAACGCTTCGAGCCACTGCTCACCCCACCAGGTTTTCCCGTATTTTGCTGCCATGAATCTGCTTGCCTGAAACTGTTATCAGGCAGGAATCATCGTTGAGCGTGTTATTGTTGTCCAGTGTCAGCTTCCGATATCAATCTGGGTATCGCTTTGCGCAGGAGGACTTGGACGCCTTCGGAGCGCTCGCAGATTTCATAGATTAGTGCAGGACGCTCAGTAGTCCCTTCGACCCGGCGCAAAAACAGAGAGGTTATGGCTGGCCGGACTTCGGGTGGGTGGTGGCAATCCTGCCAAGGCTTCTGGCCCGGATTTCCAACAGCTCTATAGTGCATCCCCGATGGTCAATATGGTGCGATCTTGCCAGTTGCCCATAATGCTTGCCTGCAAGCGGCGTCAGCGGAATCCTGATGGTTGCATCGAGTTGTCCACAGGGAGTGTATATTTCGGCGATTTTCTCCTGAAAATCGGGGTAAATCGCTGTAAGCATAACTTTGACGGGCAAGCCGTCTTCTGTTCTTGTCCTCAGCTGAACATCACCTTCGGCGAAATAATCAGGACTATTGATGGGCAGTGTTGTGGGTAACGAAAATAGTGATTTGCTGCCAAATTCATACAACTGAGGTAGTGTGTTGTTTTCCTGTGTCAGTGTTGTCGACATTGTACGAAAAGGCAGACTTTTGTAGGCAATATCAAATCGTTCTGCACGTAAATCAGCTTTGTCCGCTCTTACATTGAATATTGAATTGGCCCAATGATCCAGGCGCGTTTTCGCGCGAGCCAATGTATTGCTGCTAAGCACATGGGACAGTCTATCGATTTGCATCCGTGCGTCGTATAACCGAGCTGCGTGCTGCACAAGCCGGGGTGCATCGTTAGCAAACGAATCACACCTGGTCGTGTTTTTCGATTTCAACAGACAGGATTGTCGGGCTGAGATGGATAACCGCTTGCTGTGGTCTGCACTGGTAGGTTCAATATGGGTACCTTCGCTGAAGTCATTGAAGGTTTCAACGATAACCAAATCCGGTTTTTTTTTTGCGGACCTCAATCCAACTGGATTGCAAGGTATCCTGGCCATTCTCAGTCTCTGGCAAGTAAGAGTCACAGGCGCTCCAGGGGGCTCCCCTGGTATCCACGCCCGGATACACAGACAGCGTTTTGATGGGGAGGTAGTGCTGGTAGGCACGGTGGCTGTTGTCCAGTGTGTTGACATCCCGGCGGATATCCTCATGCCTGGCGTAGCGGACAAAGTTGTCGGCAATAAAAGGGTTGTTGCTGTCCTTTGCCGGTCGTGCCCTTGGCACCACCCACGGCAAGTTGCTGACTGTCTGGTTCGCCAGGGCAGCCTGCCAGGCTGTCCTCCCGGACATGCGATAGGCAAGACGTACTTTGGCCAGATCAGGATTATTCCTGAAAAACCGTTCCAGCTCATGCCGGTTAAGCACCAGGTCTGACTTGGCACTACCCCAGAAATTCAACATGAACATGAGCGGATCGCCTCCATGGTGAATGCAATGGGTATCCTGATAATAGCGTTCTATCATATCCTCGAGCTTGGCTCTGAATCTGGCTTCTTTTTGTTCCGGGGTAAGCCGTTCGCTGGGCCTAACGGTCCACTGGGGAATCCATAAGGGAACCATGGCGAACTCATGACCATTGTTCTTGTCGGCCAGCACTGTTTTCATATTCAGGATTGCCCGGTCAGGTGAGGTGTGTTTGGCAGGGTAACCCCACTCAACGATAAAACCATCCAGCCCCGCTATTCTTGCAGTATTCAGCTGCCATTCATAATAGTGCAGGTTATCAATAGAAGCGCCCCCTACCAGAGGTCTCGTCGTGGCACCAAAGCCGAGGCGACCCGGCTCATTGGCGCAGGGGGCAGAGTCATCGGAATTTCGCAACTCATAGCCATTGTTGACGATATGTGTGTTGGTTATCTTGTGAGCGGCCTTGCAGTTAACCGCAAGGTGGATCGACTGGATTTGTTTGTTGGTATGGTAGTCTGCCAACACGGTTGGTTCAGCACTGCTGACTTCATGCCGACAAGGCGACGATGTTGCCGGAACGGATGGGGTTGGTTGTGAACTGTCCCCTTTGGATAATGATCTTCTTTCCCGCGCTACCGCTAAGGCCAAGCCTTTTAGCCATTGGGCAGGTCTCTTCAAAATATTTTTATGGCTGCCCGGTTGAAGATTGAGGTACTTGCTGCAAAACTCACTGTCTTCCAGATTATTGAGGTCATCGACAAATGCCTGCCCCGTTTTTGACGGTGTAAAATAAGGCTCATCAATATTCTTGTAACGGAAGCGACGGCCAAACGCAGATGCGTCACTCACCATATCGGTAGAGTTTGGCAGAGCTTGTATGCCGTAACTATTCAGCCCCCCTCATGATCGACTGGAATTTTAGCGATATCGACTGGAATTTTAGTGATTCTGTGCCATTGTGAGATGCAGTTTACCGGTCATATTGCTACGAATCATGCCCGC
>Ga0126343_10000207_pt1 | contig 19882 bp, 23 predicted proteins | sample Cyp2metagenome_FD_92531 | JGI IMG/M metagenome (GOLD analysis project Ga0126343, IMG submission 92531) | Coral microbial communities from Lord Howe Island, Old Settlement Bay, Australia - Cyphastrea 2 metagenome | ecosystem: Host-associated > Invertebrates > Cnidaria > Coral ...
TCAGAAATAATTATAACTTTATTCCCTGGGTCTTCCCGCACAGCGGTGGTTTTTGAATCGCTATAGTCTTTAATATACGCAAGAATTGCGTCGATAATTAAACCCGCCTCACGTGTTTGCAAGACATTTTTGTATTCGTCGGCGATATCGGCGGGTGATAAAGGGGTGCCGTTTTTATCGGTAATCCCATGTCGCTTAAGGCGCTCGTCTTCTACAATACTTTGGGGGGTGTTGGTTGTATTCCGCAAAAGAAGCCCGGGAATAGCTACGTCTCCTTTGTGTTTTTGAAGCCTATCTCTCTCGCGGTAACATCGCTTGCGCAATGCTTCAATTTGATTCAAAAGGCTCGGTTCATCTTTAAAAATGGTCCTATGTTTGTTTACCAACGGTATAGTAGCTTCTTCTATCATAGATAGAGACGCAGTTTTTAACGCAAGATCAACGCCGCTTATGTATTCCTCAATGTACATTTCGGGCGTAAGATACATAATGATAGATCGCTTTTGATCTGGATCATGGCTATACAACAAATTGATAGCGCGACGGAATTTAGATTGTTCCATTAATACTTTCCTCAATGCTTTTTTTAATATTTACTCCGGCTTCCTTTGTTTCGGCGCGCTCCCACGACCCCGTCTTAATACCTCGGCTCTCGATGCCCCACACCTTGCCGTCATGCATGAGCGGGAACTCTCCGGTAAGCCCGCTTATGCCATCGCGGTTCTTGAGGACATGCAGCACCATTGATTTCCGATCCGATCGAGTCTCTTTATCACCATAGAACGGCTTCGTAAGCATTCCTCGGTGCTGTTTTGCGGGCAAAAAAATCGGCTTTGTCGTGTTCCACATTCCTACGATGTAGTTGGCGGCCCGTTCGAGATCGCTTGAATCTTGGATATTCGATGTGTGCATGTGATCCGGCGACACAACCGCTCGGTTAAACTGGATCGCGCCGACAACGCTTAGGTCATGCTCGATCGCTACATCTTTGATATTCAAGGCGATTTGTTTTAGCTCCTCGTTCCGGGAGAAGCCTTGACGATCGCGGGCGTTGAGGAGTCCGAGATAGTCTATCATGATGAGCCCCGGGTCATGATGGGCGATATCAGACAAGGCCGTGAGCACGTCTACATCGTCCCATTTACCGGCGTCAATGATGTTGAGTCGGCCGCTATCGATAAGCTCCGCAAACCGGGGCTCTGTTTCCTTAAGGATATCGAACGGGAGACGGTCTACCATGCGGCCGTTCTCCTCTACTCGTACGGAATGCGCGAAATACTCGGTTGATCCGGTAGTGTAGTAGGAGCGAATGGTCTTATATGGATTGTTCGATATCGGTACACCGATGAATCGAGCGAGAAACTTAAAGAGCACAAGGCGCCTGTCTTCCTCGAACGAAAAGAGCCAGTGGCGACGGTTTGGGTACCGTTCGACGGCGTCGAGAATCAGGTTAATTGCCATCATGGTTTTACCGTGGGATGTGGGAGCGGCTACGAGAGACAGCGCTCCGGCCGGAAACCGCACCGAGTATTCGCCATCGTCCGGCGATCCTCCGGAGAATCGAAAGGATGTAATAATGCCCTCAGAGCGGCCGCGCCCGGCTTCTATCGTGCTTGTCCAGGATATGGGCTTTGTGATGTCGCGCTCTTTACGCAAAAGACGCATTGCCCGCATGTCTGCGGTGATCTCGTCGTATGCGTGGATGAGCGCGCGCGGGCTGTGCTCCGTGGCGTCCGCGATCTGCTCCAAGCGCCCCGACAAGCCCCGTGCTGTATCCCGGAGCATGTCGGCGTGCTGTTTATCGGACTGCTCCCTAAGCATCGAGGCGCGCCGGGTTACCGCCTCGTAGTATGCCGCCTCCGCTGCGGGCTGATCCCATCCCAGGGTATCAACGCAGAACTGTACAATCGCATTTCGCACCGAGGGACTGGGCGAAAAGCCCGAATAGGTGAGCTTTTCTATTAGCCCGTCTTCGGTAGCCGCGTCTTCGTATGCCTTATTCCATTCATGCAGATATCGTATTATCTCGTTATCAGGTACCAACTTACGCTCCTTTTGTGTAAGCGCTCTCTACGGTGCGCTGTATTTCGTTCGCGGTAAAATCTTCCGCGCCTAAGTGATCGTGCGCCCAGGAGACCACCTCAGACGCCGCAATACCGCACTTGTGTGCAAATCGCGCCACCTCGTAGGTGTACCGGTTGCGCGATTGCCCCGGCGAAAACTCCCCTTGACGGTCTACGATAGCCACCACGTCGGACAGAGAGCGGCTTAAAGCCGTGTTGCTCATGCTGATGGGCTTTTCTTTTGGCTCGATGCGGGCAAGTTGAATAAGCATCGGCGGGAACACTGTCGCGGCATCGAGAGAGCCATGCATGATGTACTCGCCTGATTCCTTGCGTGATCCTGCGGCCGTCGCTAAATGGCCGTCGTGTAGAATCTCGGCACCATCATATCGTACGCCTCGATAACGAAGCGGACCGGAGCGCAGCGGGATAAGCCCGGAGTATCTGAAATACAGGTGTATGCCACCGCCGGGAGTCTCGACATAGCAGGTGTGCGAGCGGTAGTTATCGATCTCAGACGGCAATGGCACGTTAGCCGTCTCGAATAGGCGCCGCACGTCGTCGAATCCGTCTTTCCCGTTCTTCACATCGATATCGAGCACCACGAATCCGGCGCGGGCGGGAACGAATTGGAACCGATGCACACCGCTTCCCATGCTGATATCGAGATTCCGTTGTGTGCGGATATAGCCCGCCGCATCCGGGTCGCCCCACTTCACGAAGCACCGGCCATTCGCCGCGCTCGGGATCAAAGGCACCCCGGCGTCAATGTACATACGTAGCGCATCACTCATAGCATTCACCTTCCGTTTATATTCTATATCTCTAATGTCTCTAACAAAACCATCTCGCAACGAATCGCGTCTATTGCCGAGAGAGTGGCCATGGTGATCGACGAACGGCGTTCGTTACCGCTCGTGCTCATGCATGTGGTGGATCGGCCGGGGCGCATGAGGTAGCGGCCATGGCGTGAACGTTGGCGCGTGCCATGATGCAAAATACTCGCTGAATCCCTGCGCAACGGCCGCGTGTATGGCGGCGGTCTTTGTCTGATACACCGGCCCTCGGTCTTCAAGGCGCATGTAGTTGGTTTGCATGACGCGGTACCCTGACCCGTCGGCGTTCTCGTAGATGGTACACACCGAATCCGGCATATCGGGATTCCGTACTACCCCATGTACTCGCTCACTCATACGCCACCTCCTGCGGCAATTCCTCCGGCTCGTGAGGATACGCAATACGCGGGCCGATAAGGGGCATATATAACAGTGACCCGTCGGCGTACACATATACCGTTCCTCGTCCATCGATATCACGGCATTCGATCCATGCCGGTTTTAGTTTCTCGGGCACCGCGCGGTCATTATGCCCCAATGCACACAGGGCCTTTCGTGCTTGGTTCATAGCGCCGCCACCTCATCCGCTCGGGTCACATGTTGTAAATAGCCTTGCGGAATCTCTGGAGTGGCATTGATCCGACCGAATAATAGGACCGGATGATTCTCGACAACAGAGCCCGGCGCAACAATTCGGCCGCCGGTGTGGATCACCAATACGTGTCGGCTCAACTCGTCGATTGCCAACTCATCGCCACGCCATCGATAGAGGATGTCGTAGCCCGTTTTGGTCTGCGTGTAACACGGGATGCGCTCAAGCGATCCGTCCCAATCCTCGCCCCACAGACGATATCGCTCCTGAAGCTCGGCCAATCCGTGGCAATCACGGTTATCAAATACACTCAAGGCCACCAGGCCAATATCCCCCGGCGTAAACTCGTACCGGCGGATACCGCGTTTCCAGTGCCACCGCAATATATCGCGATCGCGGGTTGCGCCATTACCAGGCTCCCCGACATTCACCGGCATACCGTTGCTATAGCACGCTACTAATGGCGCCCCAAAATCAATCATCTGCCCCAACGTGTTTGGTTGGAGTCCTTCATTTTTACCCTTCAAAATCATAACCCCCTCCTCGTTTCCCAGGGGGTGTATAACGCCCGCCGGGAAACGGCCCCCATGTCATTGACGTGAGGGCGTAGGGATTACGTCATACCGTGAAACACGGTGTCCCATTCCGTCGAAAGGAAATGATGCCTCAGAATCTCGTCCGGCACCTGGTCGTCTAGAACGGCGTCGTCAATGGGCTCAAACTCGGAATCGTCGCCGTCATGGCACGGGTGGTGGAAAACAGTCACAAGCTCGGATACATCATCCTCTTGCATTGTCGAGTAATGCCCCCGCGCGCCGCTCACGCGATATCGGGCAAGGTCGATTTTCTCGCACGCCGGGAAACTCCATGACCGTCTGGCAACTTCCTTCCAGTCGCCGCGTACACTATGCTCAATGAGGCACGTGATGGCGCCGTGTTCGCGATACTCGTCGTTGGTCGTAATGACCATCGCCGCAAGCTCGCGCGTCGTTGACTCATGATTCATCACATCGCCTACCCGTATCGTCTCATCGGTCGATGCGTTGACCAATCGGTATCGGTACTGCCCATAAGGTTCTCCCCACATATACACCTCCTATGATGTATGGTACACGCTCTCAGCATGATATTAGATTTGCTGGGAGCATTGATTAAAGTGTCGGGTTTGACTGATTTCTTGACGCTTCTCCTGAATTAGGTTTGAACAGGTCGTGAATGATCTTTTCGTCGACCCACCATTTCCCCGCAACCTTACTCGCCGGGAGCTTGCCGGTTTGACACCAGGAGTTCAGCATCGCGCGACTGAATCCGGTTATCGCTATCATTTCGGCCATGTCGTAATACGTAGTGCCATTAATAATTTTCTTCATCGGTGTAATCTCCTTACTCGATTGGATGCGCCGGTATCTAGCGCGACACCTTGCTCATGTAAAAACGTCAGAACCTCGTCGATCTCTCGACAGTGGTCCCGCCTGACCGATAGCGGATATCGCGCGTCTGCCGTAATTGTCGCGTCCACTACATGCTTTCCGGTATCCGCCATGTACACCGCGTACGTTGGCCGATTCGATGGCATTAGTAGCCGCATGTCGGCCGCCTTTACCGCCTCCTCCTCATTTCGTCCCACGGCATAGACGGCCTCCCCGCGATAGCCACATACGATGTAGACGTCCCACAAATACGATTCATAGATTTTGTGCGGCGCTTTCATGCGTCCTCCATCATCGCTGCCACTTCATCGCGAGTTAGTGTTGTGCGCTCAGTAAGGGCCTTGGCAACGCGTTCGATATCGTCCCACAGCGTATTGACCAGGCCCTCCGTTTTCCGCTCGATATAATTGAATAACGCGAATCGAGCTTCAAAAGACGGCTCATGTCCAAGAAGGATGTCAACCAAAGTGTCGCGGTCGCTACCCGTCGGCTCATAGGCTTTCTTATTGTGCCGCGCTTCAGCCATTGGCCCCGCAAGAACAATCACGAGATGTTGGACCAGTTCATCAAGGCTTATGACGTCGTCCCAGTCCCATTGTTCGAGATACTTCATGTGACCAAGGCTGTCGTCGTGCGGCGTAGCTGTTACATATTCAAATCCTACTCTTAAATGGAATGCGCACACGGCATGCCCTGCCTCGTGGTAACATGTCAGAAGCCCAGGGCGAGGCCGTGAAGTCTTGACGAGCTCCCATCGCGGGAAATAACGCCTCAACTCGACCTCGGAAACATACCAGTCACGCCAAACCTTCACCCCTTTCAGCTTTCCCGTTCGGCACCATTCCATAATGGTTTTTCTGTGATGTCCGGTCCGCTCTGCGATCTCGTCAGCATCGAAATGCCATACATAATCGATTAGTGTTTTCATGAGCTCGTCTCCTCAAGCCGCATGATCTCGGCGAATTGACGTTGTCCGTGCTCCTTGCGCTCAATTACGCCGTGTATGCCTGGTCCTAGATGTTCTCGTAACTCGCGATCGACCACCGTAATATCAATATGCTCGACCCCTATAGCGATGCGCTCCGCATGCTGATATACGACGTATCGATAGACGGTCGGTGATGTAGGGTTATGCCCATGGGGCTTCGGTGGCTCGATCGTGCAAAATCGATGGTAGCGCGTCTCTCCAGCACACCGGCGCTCAATAAAGCCGTGGGTTGCCGGATCATGGAGTAATCGCTTGCCAAGCTGCGCCATGGCCTCGTCTTCCGAATCGACGGCCGGGCCGGTATCAATACGATTCTCATTGAGATACAACGCGTAGCGATACGAATCGGCCGACATAGTGTCACGACGGCTCATAAGTCGCCCCCGAGATATTGTTGTATCAATGCGTTGACGGCCGCTTTAAATGCTGAGGCATCAGTAAGGGCGGTAAGGTCTCGAAACTCAAGGGCTATAGCTCCATCGATTTGTACGGCATTCCCCGCCACCTCTACGCGTTTAGATGTATCAGAATCAAGAAACGTCACCTCTTGTGCCCCCGTATCATTTAAGCTCGCATCTTGTGATTGCTTAGGGGGCGCCACGGTGACGCCTCTCGCCTGCGTTTTATCTCGACGCTTTTTGTTTTTGGTCGCGCGCGCTTCGGCTATATCCTTGACAACCGGTTTCTCTCGACCCTCTGTCCTTGCGATTTCCTCAGCGTTTTGATAGTCTGCGCGGCTTCGCTGAACCGTACGTCGTGATTGCCCCGTTTCGTCTGAGATTTCCTTCACCGTAGGGGCGTCACCGTGGCGCCCCCTCTCGCCCGACTTGTAATAGCTTGGGTACACCTCCGCATACAGCACAAGGCGAGTGTCGGCGTCAATCTCGAACCGTGACAGGTTGGCTAAAAGCACCCGTCGTTTAATTTCTTCTTTGTCCATAGGGACAAGGATTTGTCGAACCGGGATTTTCGCAAATTCTTCACGGCCTTCTGCCAATAACTCTAGAGCAATCTTTCGACGGCTATGGCCCGATATGATGACGTCGTCGAGTGTTACAAGGATTGGCTCAAGGATTTGCCCGGCTTCGGATATGTCTTTCTTGAGCTCTCGCCAGTAGCCCGGAGTTTTGAACGTATTAAAGTACGCTTCATTGTCGGGGTGATCATGGAAAAGCGCCGGGTCGATATGGTCTATACCACCGACTTGTAGGCCCTTCTCAAGGTCTCGGTGATTCCGGTATGTCCCGGCGTCGACCGTCGCTACCTGTTCCTTGGTGATGAGCCGAGGGCCGCGCTTGCGGTTAGTCATATGCGGCCGCCCTTTTCAATGGCGAACGGCTCGCCCAATAGTTCGCCAGCAACATTACACACCGCGTCGAATGCGTACACCGACGCTTTGGCCCGTGAGATTGGCTTGCCCGAATGAATGTGGTCATAGAACAACTGCGAGCGCTGCAATCTGCCGTCCATGATCCGGGCCGGGAACTGCTCAAAGAATGCCGATTCGATCGCATTGCGCGGGAGGTTGGGATTATCTGAGCGCTGCAACGGGTTGTTGTTGAACAGTAGCCGCCATTGATTCAGCTTTTCGGGGAGCTCTTCGCGTAAACGCGCCTCCATAAACAGAGCCCCATCGAAATTGAATGAGTCGATTTCAACCGGCGCAACCAAGATGTCGGCCGCATACCACCCGTTTTTCACAGCTCCGTCGAGTGTAGGCGCGGTATCAACGACGACCACATCGTAGTTATCCGTGACGGCCTCAAGGGCGTTGCGTAATATGCGCGGGTTATCGGCTCGATAGTTGAGAATGTCGAACGTCCCGGCGAGTAAGTCTACGCCGTCGGTCAGTGTCGACACGACGCAATCTTGTACGGTTTGCTTCGCGAAAATACCCGCCACATTGCGGGATACGGTGTCCTCTATTGAAGAGGCGAAATAGGCGCTTGTGTTGCGTTGGTGATCCAGATCAACGACAAGCACCCGACGGCCTGACGCGGCGAACGCATCGGCGATAAGGATCGTTGCGGTACTCTTGCCGCAACCGCCTTTGAAAGAACTGAATGTGATTATCCTCATATGCTCCCCTCCGTTATGGTGTTATGCACAAGTGTGCATTGCTCGTCTGAAAATAGGTCGTCCGTCACAATACGCGACGATGAGCGGCCAGGAATCACCCTCAATGGGGTATCTCGTATATATCACCACGCCTTTCCCCCATCCCTTGGCGCGGCTACCCGTTTTGACGGGAGAAACCCGCTATCAAGAAATTGAATTGCCTCGTCATGCGATAACGGCTTGATATCAAACCACTCCGATGGATCATCAAGGCTCGGGTATGCTGTCACAATCGTTCGTGGATGCATTAATGCATCGGTAAGAGCCGGGCTATCCGCATCGACATACCGTGCCGAGACCATGGCGGGCTCGGGGAACATACGTTCCCGATCTCGGTATGAGTAAAAACATGAAACAGCAAACGGCCGTTTGCTTTGAACGGTGTCGTATTGCAAAACAAATACCATCATTCCCTTTACCTCTGCGTATCATTTTTAGACGACAGCGCCTCGGAGAGTACGTCGGCGGCCGGTGAATCGAGCTTCTTTAAGTCTCGTGCATAGATTTGCGTCGTTTCAAACCGTGCGTGTCGCACATGTTCTTGTACACGGCGAGGGTCGACTTTCTTATTGAGGAGCAGGGTGACGCATGAGTGGCGGCAGGAATGGGGGGTGATTCGCTCGGACCGTACTCCGGCGCGTTCAAAAACGGAAACCGCGATACGTTGAATGGCGCGGGTTGACATGCGGTTGCCCTTGTTGCTGCGCTCCCCGACAAAAAGAGGGTCTTTGTTGCCGATTGCGTCACCGCGCGTAGCAAGGTACGCGTCGAGGGCATCGGAGACAAATGGCGGAAGTTTCACGAAATCGTCTTCCTGCTTTCTGCCTTTGCCCCATACATACAGCACTTTGACGCCGTCTTTCTCCGTATAGCTTCCCCGGTTGGCCCGGATCACCTCAACCGTTCGAAGCCCGGCACCAAACAGCAACGCCATAACAGCATATGAACGCGGGTCATTGATTACGTTTCCGGTCCGCTTATGTACCCTTGTCTTGCTGATTTCTAGGCATTTTTTCATATCGTCTTCGCTCAATGCATCTTTTGCGTGACCCTGCGGCGCCCTATCTCCTCGCACCGATCGCGCAATATCAGGATACCGGCCGGATTCTTCGGCCCATCTGAAGAACGCGCGGATCGCCGAAAGGTACTGGTTAATACTGGAAACACTCAGGCCGCGCGCGGCGAGGTGTTTCTTATAGGCTCGGATGTCGGTTGACTTGGGCTCAGTAATATTCGATTCATACAGCCACATGCGGAAAGCGGCCATTTTTTTCTTGTATGAATGAATCGTCGACGGGCTCACGTCTAGCTCAGACAGAAACGCCGGGACATCAGGTAATGCATGTTCCGATACTACTAAATCCGTGCTCATGAATTCATATTACGACATACATAATTAATAGTCAACAGATTTATGCAACAAAAGGCGTATTCTTACAAAGATGTTCTGTCAAACTCTATTTGACAACGCGTATAGAGTGGGACGATACTACATGTCAGGCCGTTGGCCGACGAAACCCTTGCAAGCCGTCACAAGACGGATGGAGGCGCTATGACTCACTATGTATGTGGGGTTAACCCTGACGGGAACCCTTCCGATGAGGTAAAAATGGGCCGCGATCCGCGATCGCATCAGGTATTCATTACACAGCCTCTCGAAGAACGCTTAGGCGATGTTGCCAAACTCAAGCAGCAAAAACGATTTTCCTATCGGATCGGCGATGCATTGAACCATTACTTTATGGTGGCTGATGCCAATAGAGGTGCGGTATTAGAGCGGTTCACCATGGCTGATATCGTCGTACTAAGAACCGTGATGAAAGACGTTCACTTTACGCTGCATGATGCCCAAAACGGCATTGCTCGCGCTGTCCTTGCGTCTGAACTGCCAGACAAAGAGTATCAAGAATCACTGTTTAATCGGATTCTCGCGTTATCGCCAGGCGAACAATTAGCCCTTCACGAGCTTATTACCGGCCCTCATCCAGACGAGTCGTAGCCGTGTATCATCTAAAAATCAAACTGTCTCACATTGGAACCCAGGAAGCGCGGAAGCTCTCGCGTGACACCGTGTCATCCCTGAAGGCCGATGCATGGCGAGCCGCGAATATCATTGCGGATTCTCATTTCGTTCATGATACGGCGTGGCGACGATCGCGCGCCCCGGACGAACAACCAGACGAGCAGGTACGAGAACAATTCGTAGCGCTCTTTGGTGCGCGTAACCCCATGACACATGGATACCGTATTGTTCGCGCTACACTCCCGCGTTTACCGTCCGCCGTTGTGAAGCAGATCGGCCGCGACGTGTCACAAGCCTACGCACGCCATCGGTCAGCCATGATTACGGGATACACTCGGTTAACCCGATATCGTCCCGGGATGCCAGTTCCGTGGGCACCGCAAGGAGTACGGTTTATGCACGACGATAACGGGGCGCCGATTGTCCGATTCACATTGGAGCGGGGGTATCACTGGTGCATGCGTATTGTGTTCGGGCGCGACGCTATCGGTCATCGAGCTCGTATTGAGCAAATAATTGCCGGAGAACTTCGATATGGGCGGTGCCTGCTGCAGACACCGCAGGGCACCAACAAGTCGGCGTTTTTAACGATCCCGGTGCATCAAACGATAGAGCAAATCGCCGTCGATCCAACGCGGATCATGGCCGCCCACGTAGGGTATGAGTCGATACTCACGATCGCGTTTTCTGGTGAGCCGGAGGTACGAAATATTGGGTATCGCCGAGACCTAATTGAGCATAAGCGGCAGTTTGCCGACCGGCGACGGCGGGCTCGTGCAGCTATGTCGCATGTCAAAAGCGGCCACGGATATCGACGGCGCCTTAAGGCGTTGAGCACAATCAATCATGCCGAAGCGCGATGGTTGAGGAGCTTTTACCATGACATCACCGCCAAGGCAATTCGCGCCGCTCGATGGCGTGGAGTCGGCACCGTGCTTTTGGAGGACATAGCGCAAGAATCCCCGGAAACGGGCCCCACAGGCGTTGTAAGACACTTTTCAGAGCTCCAGGCCCAACTCACCCATAAAGCCCGAAACTATGGTGCCTCCGTGCTGTATGTTGCCGAGCCAGATGCAAGGAACGATGTGGCGGCCGCTAGAGCAATGCTTGAAAACGATGTAGTGTTTACGGTGCTACCAGAGTAGCAATGATTCGCTCCGGGCGACGGCGCGCCCGAACGGTGAGGCTCCAGCACTCACGAAGCCATTGCGGTACGCCCTATCTACTAGGGGAATCGGCCCCATCATTGCAATGCACGGGCCACCAGTCGAGTGGTCCCGTGCAATAATTCGCCGATGGTATTGCCGGTGAGCGCCACGAACAAGGCGCCGCCTAATAGAAAAACGAGGCATAGAAGAATCAGAATGATGACGTGTAAAAAAGGGGTGCGATCGCCAGACATGCTCCGGCCCTCCTCGCAAATGTGATTCAACATTGTATCAAATTTCGAGGATCACTAGAAGGGTTGACGACGCCGAAACCTGTGTTACGATAATGTTGTGGCGCGGTTCCACAGGCCTGCGCTATCGTCCTTCCCCCGGGCCGCTTTCCCATGCATCCCGGGGGTTTTATTTATTCAAATCGTCGCCCCCCAAGGCGCATATGCGGCCATCACAGGCCCCCCGTGCTCGTTGCCCGTTCCTCTTGGCGCGCCCGGGTTCTCTGTAGCCATTCAGGAGACATGTAAATAAGAATGAGTTCCCAGTACCAGTTTTGGTATTCAAGCTGTAGAGAGATTCGGCCGCCTCCATAATCCCATCGTGTAATGTATTCGGCGACACGCTCAATCTCCGCCCGCTCGGAGAATGGTACCGGATGGGTGAGTTGATTCATTGAATCGCGCAGGAACGGGGTGCCGTAAAGCTGCGTAAGGCGGTGCTGTAAGTCGCGATACACGGATACCGAAAACACGACCTCTTGAGACGGGTTTAGGTCGTCGTCAATGTGAATCTCATAGATACCGCCGGTGAGTACATCGGCCTTAAATCCGGCCTCAAAATTGGCACCATATCCGGCTACCTGTTTATCCTCGTACCATAACCCAACGTCGATGGGATCGTGTGCCGGATCATAGGTAAATAGCTCAACCTCGGCGCCTTCGGCCGCCCTAAATGCATCGATGGATGTCGCGAATGAATGGCCTCGAAATAACAATTCCTCGCCAGACACGGCCGTTATGGCGGAAAGAATTACCGCAATACTGAGTGCGAATCGTTTCATATGTGCCCTCCGTAACGGCATCATAACACGAAGCGGCATTACTCAAACCTCAATCGCTCAAATCGCCATACGCCGGTATCTGCGATATACGTCGTTCTCACGCGATATATCACCACCCACTCTGTAAGGCTCCCGTTATCTGCAACCGTGAACCCGCCGCGAATCCCAAACGTGCAGGTATCAACATTGCGTACCCGGCTGATCTCGGCGTCCTCGATGCCGTCAAAGTCTTTGGGTGCCCGGGGTGCTGTGTGGGTATGTCACAGACGTCGACGGGGTCCGGGGCATCGTCGGCGCCTGATGACGTGAAATACCAGAATCGCCCGCATTATGGGCGCGGATGGGCTGATGGTCGTTTTCATAAGAGAAACGCCCGCAGGGGCGCTCCTGGCGGCTCTGGCGGTCGTTTTGTGATGGCGCATCCTATTTATTCATAAATCAGACGAGTAAATTGCCACAAACTATCATTGGCGAGATATTCAGCACGAACCTTATAGCTAACAACAAGCCGGGTATCGTTAACCGAATCCGTCATACTGAACGAACCCTTAAGATCAAACATACAGTTAACAACCCGCTCAATCTCGGTTTCATCGAGCGATGAAAAAACTTTCATCAATGAACTATCATAGTTGATATCAATGAATGCAATAGTCTCGTTGTATACTGCGTCAAGGGTGATTCCACACCCGGAATCACCTGGTGGCATATCGTTTGCTCTCGACGTTGAGCCATTATCGTGAAAATAATTATCACATCCCGAAATCATGCCGACTAGCACTAATAAAATTAGAATTTTCACCTTATCCATGTAGTTCCTCCGTATCAACAAAGGTTACCACATATTATCAATGATTGTCAAGTATTAACACAAATTAGCAAAATAAAGTTAAGACATGCGTTGCGCTAACACAATATTAGAACGTTAAACTAAACCGCCTGACAGTAACGGCATTAACTCCGGCCGCCTTCTGCACCCGTACATTAGAACCGTCTGACTCTGTCGGAAATGATGCCGTATCAGCCGTGACGCTAAACAGCGTTACCCATTGGCTAACAGAATTTCTTAACTGTAAATTTGTAGTTTGCCCCGCACCAGCTATTATCGAAATAATAAATTTTCCCGAGGGAATAACAAAGGTATCTCCAGCATTTGTTAACGTACTATCAATCTGAAGCCTTGACCCCATTGTCGTTTGACGAACCGTAGAAAAAATAACAGGGTCAATAGTCCGCACGTCCTGGTTCATGCCGTAGCATTCAGTCGGACCTTGTCCGGTGTCAATTGCTGGCGCTAATAACGCCCCCGACACGGAAACGTCTCCATTTAGGTTGGTGTTACCACCAACAATAAGATTTCCAGAATCAAGCTGGAGTTGGCCAGTGCTTATCGTCACATTCCCCGTACCCCCAAATCCAGGACGAGGGTCAATCGTGACATTACCCAACATCTGCAACGTGCCCGATATTTGAACAATTTCGCGCAATATCGTTTCGGCTCGTACAATAAGCTGGCTCAACATCTCTACGTTGTTCTGAAACTGCTTCGTGCCGGAGAATACGGTAACCCCGTCTCTCAAATGCTTTGTATTGCCCTCGATGCGACGTAAATCGGTTGTTCGTATCGGGCTACGCGTTAACCAGCCTAAAAAGGGTTCTATCCATGCCGGTGCTGCCATAATTCCTCCTGTATTGATTTGTGTGTTCGTGAAATGGTGATTTGGGCGGGATTGCCCCATAGTGAAAGGGTGTTGTCGTCCTAACCGGTACGTGCCCAGTCAGTCCGGGGCTAGTATATCATGAGTACAGAACATATGTGTAGTATCGTGTCAGTGTGTGCGAATCGCGGTATATGTAACGATGTCGTCCGAGGCTCCTTCAATGGGCAATCGCGCTACCTGCTGAACCGTCCATGTACCCGCAAGAGGGAGCCCATGCGTCGTGGTATAAAGATCATCAAGACGCGATACCCGAACCGGAATGATACTTCCCGCGCCATAAACGTCATTGTTCGTTGCTCGCACCGACAAAATCGTTCCGATATCGTACGTAAGGCGCAGGGTGTTACGAGGAGGGAAGTCGCCCACCCTTAAAATACGTATCGACGTTGGGGCCACGAATCGGCCGTCTATCGATCGATCGACAAAGACCTCAACATTGCCAACTGCCTCGACATCTGATGTTGAGAGAACCGTGTCGGCCGGGTCGAATGCGGAAGACGGTATTGTGAATAATCGGCCGCGCTCCGCAAACACCACCCATGTTGACGCCCCGGCCGGATGATACAGAACGCCACGCACGCGGGCCGACTCGATAATCGGATTGTCATTGTGGTGATGTGGATTATCACAGGCCGTAAGCACTATGAGCAGGAAGACCCATAGAAAAAACCATCGCTTCACGCCGTGAATAGTACCACAATAAAACCCCCGGGCGCGCATGGATAAACGCCCGGGGGCCAAAACGGAGGCGCTATGAGTTGCACCGATATTCAGTATATCGCGATTCCTTAAGGCGTGCAATCGATTACATAAATGCCAGCGTTGAATGCGTGGCGATCGCAGGCGAACCACCCTACTATTGGTACATGAGTATGGTAGTATAGTCGCATGGAGGCATCGAGCTTCGCGCAATAAGTAAAAGTTTTGTCGCGTTCGTGCGGGTTCGGTGCTTCCTCCATGATAATAATGGCCACCAGGAGCGCCCCATAACGCTAAAATGCCCTCAGACGCACGAGGAGCCGTTCTAAGGCCGTTTCGGGGTCACGGTCAGGGGGAGGGCGCCTGCCCCCACGACGCCGCTACGACACCAGGCCGATCCGGCGACCACGGCGCCGCGCTTCGTTTTCGAGGGCGGGATATAGTAATCGCGCAGCGCGCCTCCTGCTCGATTCATCGCCAAGGGCAAACATGGAATTCATCGTGATATTCTGATTGTTGTTTGTGGTTCCCCCGCCCCGGTCCATACTATCTACAATCCTATCGGCCATAAGGGCCATAGCGGTCTGTCCTTGAGGCCCATCAATCGGAAAGGCGAACTCCCGCCCTGACTCGCCTATGAGGGCAGGGCCGGAGAAGAAACCGCCTTGCGCCAATGCGGGGAGCGGGGTGGAGCCCACAATCGCGGCTTGAGCGAGCCCGGTTGCGCTGATAAATATCGATAACGGTATATTCGGCGGGAAGAGCGCAAGAGCGCTTACGATACCGCTCGCGGTGTTGGTCGCGATGTTGAACAAGCTCGCGGCCTTTTGTCGGCGGGCTTGCCGTCGTGCAAGGCGCCTCCGCTCCTGCTCCAACTCCTCCTCAACCTCGGCGCGCTGTTCGTTGAGGTCGACCTCAAGGGCCGCGAGGGCTTCTTGACGCTCAGTTTCCGCCTCGTCGGCCTGCATTCGCAGCTCATCAAGCGCGGTGATGCGGTCCTGTTGATTGAGGATTTGTTCGGCCTGGGCGATATCAAGTTCGATGAGACGCGCTCGCTCGGCCGCGACGGCATTAATCCGCGCCTGTTCGTTTTGTTCCTGTAACGTTAACGATTCATTGAGTGCTTCACGCTCCCGTTGTCGGCGATTGGCAAACTCAGCATTTTCAAAGGCCGTAATCGCGCTAAAAATCCCGATGATATTATCTGCGTATCCCTGGTAGTCCTCTATCGATTCATTGAGCGTTTCGAGGCGCGCCTCGCGCTCCTGCTGTGTGATCTCGCGTACTGCCTGTAAGTTCTCTTGGTTGGCCTGCTGGAACGCCAGCGAAAACGCGTCATAGCGGTCTTCGGCCGTATCGTACGATCGACTAAAGACGTCCACCCGCTCATTGGCCGCGTCAATCTCGACGTCTGTAGTCTGTTGCGTGAGCTGCTGTATCCGCTGGTTATAGGCCTCGATCCGCGCTTCCTGCTGGTCTATGGCGCTATTAACCGCATCTCGGACCCGCTGAGCCTCGGTGATCGATATCTCACCTTGCTGTAACAGCAACTCGTTCTCAACGCCCTGCTCTCGTAGTCGCTCTAACTCCTCGGTTCTGATGTCGAGCTTACGTTGAAGCGCCTGTTCCTCATCGAGGATACCGGCCCGTATCGCCGAATCAATCGCCCTCAGGGCATCATTGACCCCGACCGTCGTATCGACAATCGACTGTATGCGCTGCCGTATGGAAAGCTCTTCCTCAAGCTCTTGGTTGATCTGTGCTTGCTCAGCCGCCGTAGCCCGAGCCTGCAACGCCTGTTGTTCGCTCAGGCCCGTGTTGCGGGTGAAGATGTCGCTGAACTCTTGCGCCTCTTGGAGCTGGTCACGGAGTATCTGAAGTTGCGCTCGGTACTCGTCACCGATACGGCTACTCTGTAATCCGATCTGGATGACCTCGTCTACCGTGCGCCCCGAGGCATCGGCGATTCCAACAATGGAGCGCCGAATATCCTCGAATGTGCGGTCAAATTGCTCTGCCGCAGCGATGGCCTGGGCGGTCTCGTCGACTGCGCGAGCGGTATCGCCGAGCTCTTCGGCGAGGTCTTCGACGGTGCCCCGGGATTCCCTTGTTGCTTGGGTGAGTTGCTGGACTGCGAACGTAATCGCCCCAAGGGAGATGATCGCACTACCGATAACGGGGCTGGAGATCAAGAACGCAATAGCTTGTGAGAGCCGCCCCACGGCAGTGACAGCAGGCCCTACGGCAGCGGCAAGGGCACCGAATATGATGATAAGTTGCTGCTGCTCCTCGCTCAGATCGGCGAATCGTTCCGTAGCATCACGAAGCAGCGACACAACGTCATTGACCACTGGTAAAAGGTTCTGACCGATCTCCACCGAGGCATCGGTAAGATCGCTACGAAGCTGGCGAAGCTGGTTTGCGGTGCTCTCGCTGGTGCGGGCAAAGTCCCCGACGGCATCGCCGGACTGTTCGTAGGCTATCTCAAGGGTGGCTTGTGCCCTGGCCAACAATCGGGCCTGCCCCGTAAGGTCTTCTTGCCCTTGCTCTAATATGCGCTGATCTACATCGGCTTGACGTATGACGATGCCAAGGCTTCGGAGCTGGTCTGTTTCGCCAAGGGCGGCGGCGGTAAGGGCTTCGCTTGCCCTGGTGGCGCCGCCCTGCACGTTTCGAAAGCTCGCAAGGTCCACGGCGAGCTCTTGAACCTGAGTCGAGAAATCAAGCGCCTGTTGCTGACTGGCGCCGAATCCTCGGAGTAAGTCGCCGGTAGACTGCAAAAGCCGCTCAGATTCAAGGCGGGAGAGTCCGAAGTTGTCTTGAAGATTTTGTGCCGCTGAGTCCGCCGCATCTTCAATGCCACGGAACGAGGTGAGGAAGGCGCTGTTAGTCTCCTCGGCCTGGATAGCAAGACGAGCAGCGGCTCCGGCGGCGAGGGTGATAGGGGCTGTGAGGCGAGTTGTGATATCACGGCCGACGCGAGCCGCATCGCGCCCAAAGCGCTGTAGTCTTCGGCGGGAATCTTCAATTGAGCTATCGAGCTGTGAGTTATCACCAACGATTTGGACGAGTAGACGGCCTAGAAAATCCATATATGTGCCTCCGTCGCATTTCTGCGAGCAATGAGGCGTCCGGGGCGAATGTTTGATGAAGACGGAGCTATCCCGAGAAATGCGGTAAAAGAAAAAATGAATCCTATGCGGAGCGTATGCACCGGATAGGTATTTCGAAGTTGGTGCCCGGCCGGTTCTCGGGCCCGGTCGGTCACCAACTATTCTAGCATAGTTTTAGGATGCGGGAAAGTGCGGCGTAAAATCTCTAATTGTTGTTGTGGTCCTGAAGGATGAGGCCTATTTCCGCGATCGCACCGGCACCGGCCGCCATCGACTCTAAGGCAGTGGTCATCCGCGCGCCAGCAATAGCAAGCTGGCCCATCTCGCTGTCTTGCTCATGGAGCACCATTGCGCGCCATTCTGCCCGCGACAAGCCGCGTAATGATGACGACATGACCCATAGCCGCACTGCTCGGTACTCGGCGTAGTTCTGGATTTTTAGATTCATATGTGCCCTCCGTTGCGTCATCGTAACACGAAACGGATGTGTAGTAAAAGGTGCACTATATCTAAAAGCGTCAAGAAACATGCCAAACCCGACTCTTTTATATGAGCAATTTTCAGGTTTTATCAGGTCGTATATCGCCGCCTTTTTATGGACTCCAGAAATTACCACACGCTCCTTTTTATGGACTTAAGAAACTGAGCAATACTCACATGAGCTTTTTTCATATTCTTAGTATTTCTTAGGATGGAGCTTTTCAGGATGTGAGGTTTTGTCAAGTTCTTTGCATGCAAAATTTCAGTGATTTTCTGTGTTCTTCTGGCGGCCGGTTTATTTTTTCCTGGAAATTCCTGGAAAACATGAGCCGCCATACATATACCAATTAATATTTAATCTGAGGTTTTCTCATGTTCCGCCGTCCATAGACTGCATTGTGCAGCTAAGGGAGTCGCGAATCACGACCACCCTACCGATTCGGCACGTTCAAGAGCGGCCGACATTGTGGCGGTACGTTTCCACGGTGCATCACCGTAGTATTACCGGTGCAGATCGCGACAGTATCGATGTGACCGTACCACTATTCCGGTCACCCCAAAGGCCCGGAGTACCGCTCCGCCCCTTTAGGGAGCGGTGATTGGCCGCCCCCTTGTGTTGTCCGCCGCCGGGGCGTTTTCGCTTTATTCTGATCTTAGGAGGAAGAGCTTACAAAGAAGAAAAGAATAGTAGATAGAAAAACCCATCCTCTTGGCGTGGGAGGCGTCGGCGAAGCCGTAAGACGCCGATCCACCACGGAGCGTGAAGAACGAACAAAACCCCTTAAGGTATAAGATACTCTTTAAGACACCCCCCTTTTTGGGACGTTTTTACGGTTACCTACGTCCGATTTGGGACGTTTTTACGGTTACCTACGTCCGATTTTGGGACGTTTTTACGGTTCACCGCGTCCGATCAACTCCCCAAATCAGGTAATTCTAGTTGGCTTGGAGCGTGACGAAACGACGAAGAGAGCACCAAATCAGGCGGATTTTTCGTTGTATCAAGGCTGACGCTTTGGCAGTCTGTGAGATAGGTCTTGTTCTCGTCAACGACACGATAAAGCGCCCGCATCCAAATTGTTCTTAGATATCGTTTCTTAGAATGTGAGTGTTTAGGCATTAACCCCTTCTCAATTGCAAGGGTTTTCCATTTAAAAACACATGGCCCTTCTCTTTTTTCCGATCCGGTCTGCCATGTGTTAATGACATGTAAAAGCAATGTACGGAAGTGCTCAACTTGATCGGCGACAGTAACCCATTCGGGGTGAATGGCAAAATTGTTTTCTTTTGCCGTGGTAAATGTTCCGAAAAAACGATCAAGTTTAAATATCAATGCTCTTGGTATGGTAAAGTACGGGTCGTAGCGCTCGTCGGATAAAGGCTGTAATAAGGTTTGCATTACATCGAGACGTACATCTAGCTCGAAATCTTTGACGACAGATGAGGGTGTATTTCGTAATGCGTTTTTTCGTATCATCGCCTCTGATTCTCGAACCGAAATAAACCGATATTTTTTTGTGTAGACATATCCCCCTTTTGATTTGTGGCTAATAAACTCAATATAGGAAAGCAACGGTGCGGTATTGTCTCGCGGGAACA
>Ga0126343_10000208_pt1 | contig 19813 bp, 9 predicted proteins | sample Cyp2metagenome_FD_92531 | JGI IMG/M metagenome (GOLD analysis project Ga0126343, IMG submission 92531) | Coral microbial communities from Lord Howe Island, Old Settlement Bay, Australia - Cyphastrea 2 metagenome | ecosystem: Host-associated > Invertebrates > Cnidaria > Coral ...
AACACATACTCACCATAGCAGTTCTTTCCATCCTCAGTTTTACTCTCGAATCCATCCAAACAGTTGCACTTGAATGATCCGGGCGCGTTGGTGCACACAGAGTGTAAACCGCAGATATTTTCCACTAATTCGCATTCGTTCTTATCTGTATCGAAAAAAGGCCGATGCTTTAGTTAATAAATAATTCATGGTAAGAATGTCCTTACCCTATGCTCTTTTTTCTTATCTTATAATATCAGTATATGTCAGCCATTTTCTGACATAATATAAGGACGACAAGTTTTGAATCATTGCTATTACGCCGTTGACACGAAATGTATTCACAGTGTGTGCGTGACCAATAATTAGATAATTTTCTAATCGTTTCCACAACAATACAAAGACTCCCTTGGTAAAGCCTTGAGCAGCATTGAAAAATTTGACATTTTATATTCTTGAGCAGAGTGTATAATTTATTAAGTCCTAACCCTATGTTAGCCCTCGTATAGGCATAATTTTACAGTTAACTTTTTTATCAGTATAATAAAGATAACTAAAGCTTACTTACCGACGCACTGTTCAGTGCTCTTGAAATGATGTCCCTCAATGCAGTCACACAGATGTGTGCCATTGGAGTCTTTGCAAACTTGATTCGGCTCGCAGTCTTCGACGTCTGAACATGTTTTTAAGCCTTTTGAATCATCAGAAAAAATAAACTTTAACAAACTGCCCAGACTCGTTTTGCGTTTTGAGGTTCGTTTAAAATTATACATCATTAAATCAAAGAGAAAGTACACTTAAGGTATTATGTAGAGAACAGAATCAGTGCACTGCTACATTCAGTAACGTACAATGAACGAGGGAATCAATCACCAGCAATGTGGCAATGTGGCTTGTGTCTAATTCACCTTCTTAAGAACAGTGAACTTTACTTACGTAAGCAAAATGTCTGACCATCTCCAGCGTATCCATGGTTACACGCACACTCGTACGAGCCAATTGTGTTGGAGCATGAGGCGTTTTCGTGACACATCTTGCTATTACTTGAACATTCATCAACATCTAATGTATGACGAGAATTTGTTGTTAAAATACCCATCATTATTTAATTACACAGCTCCCTTAGACACGTTGAAAGGGTTGTCGTCCGTTACTGTCATTACTAGGGAAAGTAGAATTAGAGACTTCGTTTTCGTAACATTAATTTGAATAGCGACTAATTTTTAAACGAATTCCTTACATTTTTACTCTGCCTTTATTAGAGTTCCCAGCCAAAAATTGTTATGATGCCACATCAAATTTAGCGAGTTTGTGGAATACCTGTAAATAAGCTGGTGTGTTATTGCACCTTGAAATTCAAAAAAATGCCTTTTCAAGAATTGGTGCTAAATTATGGAATGAGATACCAAGCTCTCTGAGAGAACTACCAAAGAAATTATTCAAACTCGGAATTAAAAACAAACTCTTAAGTGTTCTTGAAGATGAAGATTCCTTCATTGAGGTTGGTGGGATCATCTCTAAAGTAAATTAAAATGTCAGTAGTAGTAAAAAAAAAATCAATTGAAGTAAATTACATTCTTTTCCCATTTTCCCATTTTCCTTTTTTTCTTTATTTTTTTCTATTTCTCTTAATTTTACTAATAATAGTAATGAAAGTAATAATAAATAACTTGTAACTATTGATAGACCGGCCCGCCTAGACTAGCATAGCTATCCGCGGGCCAGCCCGACTGTAATATGTATTTTTAATTAGTAATAAGATGATGAATGAATGAATGATATTGCATTTTTTATAATGTTAACCTTAGTAGCTAATTCTTTTGTATTCTTACAAAAAAAGATTTCGAAAAACAGTTAGCATGAATTAAGGTAAGTAGAGAAATATGAAAACATAACGGTGAGTATTTTAAGATGACAGTTCCGAAATGACGTGACGCGCGATTAGCGCGCGCGCGCACTGTGAAACAAAAGTTTATTCCCGGCGATATCAATCAATGAAAATCAATCATTGATTGCAATCAATATAATCAATAATAATCAATAATAATCCATTGATTATTATTGATTGGTTCAATCAATCAATAAAAATTGATACTCACTCACCAAATCGTCTTAATTGCCATTTTATTATTGATTTTTATAGATAATCAAAAACTGGTTAAGCAACTTAATAGCGTGTGGTAACGTGGACGTACGTCGTAAATCACGGTGTGTATCTTTTTTGCTATATTTACGCGGCATGCAAATTATTTGTTCTAGTAACATTATAATTGATGAGTATCTGAGTATGGCCACTTGTTGTGATCATTATAGAAACACAAGGCTTGATTTGGTTTTTGTACTGCAATTTACCGTTAGATGTTAATTTTAGATCCTGCTTTCCAACATTGTTAACCGCAAATAAAAAAAAGAACATTTCTCTCCCTTTCGATATTAACTAATCAAGGAGTGCTCGTTGAACGTAGCTGTGTGCCAACCTGACATGAGGACTGAAGGAAGTAGAAATTACCCGTTACATTGTAATAACATGTTCTTGTTTAGAACAATCAAACGTTTTAGTGATCAGTAAGCTTGCATGTAAACAGTTGTGGAAATGCTACAAATTTCAAACATTCGATTTGCATGTACTAACATGAGCATAGCAAATACAGTTTAGTGAAGGGTTTTATAACTCATATGCAACGTTGATATCTTACAAAGTTCACTGACTTCAGCAATCTCCGAGCTCAACCAATGGGCAAAGGCCAATAAACTTCCTCTCAATGAGACCAAGACAAAGGTGCTTACCATCACTGGTAAGCGACTTTCAACCCGTATTGAACATGATCGTGCTGTTGTTTTTAATGGAGAGCAACTTGAAAATGTCCAAAGCTCTTGGAACTGGAGATCGCCGGACCAAGAATTGATATCTATTCCTCAGAGGGATAAATTATGCAAGAAATGATCGCAGAGAATAGGCATATTGAAGAAGATCAGACACTGTTTACCACTGAAATATCGCCTTCTATTTTATAATGCTATGATAAGGCCTGCGATAAGTTATGTAAATGTTGTTTGGTCCAGCTGTGATAAACATTGCCTTGACCGTGTTGTAAAGCTAAAGAAAAAGGCCGCTAGGATTATTCTAGATGCTAATTCTCAAGCCTCCTCTTTTAAGTTATTTAACAAGCTTAAGTGGATACTTTTGTATGAACAGGCCAAGATAGCAAAATGCTGCATTATATATAAACGTTTACAAGGGCATGTACCCGCCTACCTAAAAACTTTGCTAAGACTTTCTAGTGAGAGCCACTCGCGACAAACCAGATATGTAAATTTTAATGTAGATTGTCCTATTGTCAAACGTTTAAAAGAAGGAGGAAGAACTTTTAAGGTGACTACTTGTAAATTGTGGAACAGTTTGCCACTAACAACTCGTAAACTGGCCACTTAACTTAGTTTTAAAAGATCGCTTTGGAAGAACATTTTTAATAACTGTTTCACTCTAGATTAATTATTAATGATTAATTAAATACGCAACAATCATTACTGAGCTGTAATTGAACAATCACAAGACGAAACTATCATTAATTTGATCATGAGGACAACCATCGGATTTCGAACGCACATTTGTATTAACAGATATTAAAGAACACAGTTTGAAACCTTTGGTTACAGTCACATATTTGTTGTTTACAACAATACATTCGAAATCCGCCGGTAAAGCACCCGAGCCAGTAGACAGTGAGCGAGCAGAACACGAGATTGAATGGATTCGTAACGTGCACTCGCATTACAATCAGTGAAATCCGCGGAAAGATCGAATCATTTATTGCTCAGGAAAGAGATCACGACAGCGTGCGAAAACAGAATCCACTTCAACTAGAAAAGGTCAAGATGCCATTTTTTACAGGACAGATACGAGACTATCTCCGTTTTAAAACGGACTTTGAGAAACAATTCGTGCCAACAATTAACATCGAAAACGCTCCTTACATCCTTCGATCGTGTCTTAGTAAAAAACCAGCTGACGTCGTGAAAAGTATCGAGGACGATCTTAATGCTATGTGGAAACGATTAGATGACAAATCTGGTGATCCCGCGAAACTTGTAGCTGCCATCATGACTGCAATACAGAATACGAGAAATATCAGGGACGGTGAAAACAACAAACTCATCGAGTTAATCAACGTCGTAGAAGATGGCTACATAGAGATAAAGAGATTAGGACTTGAAAAGGAAATAACTACAACCAGTTCCGTAAGGTTGATAGAGAAGATATTACCAACCGATGTCAAGAAAGAATGGGCAAAGTTTGTAAGCCCCGACCACAGTACTGTTGACAAAATGGATAAGTTTCCAAGTTTATTGAAATTTCTTCTCGGCCAGAAGCAGGCCATTGAATATGAGAATTCAGAGCTGCGAAACGACTCCAAAATAAAGGGTTTTGTACATTATTCAGAGAAAAACGACGGCAAAGTAACATCTTCGCACAGGAAACCTAGCAAATGTTTATGTCATGAAGGAGCTAACCATTTAACAACTGAATGCAGAGTTTATCTATCCAAACCCATTAAAGAAAGAAAAGAAATATTAAAGAAAAAGGGAGGTTGGTGATCGTGTCTCAAGCATGGCCATAGAATTCAAGAATGCAGGAATAAGAACGTATGTGGCGTAAATGATTGTACCAAGAGGCATCATGCAGCTTTACATGAAAGAAAGTAACGTATTTGCATGTGCAAATACTTTTAACAACAGATTTAGTGATTCATGTCTTCTACAAGTTCAAAAGATTCAGACAAAAAAGGGATTTGCCAACGTATTGTGGGACAATGGCGCTTCTCTATGTTTCATCAGAAATAAAAAAAGCTAAAGAGGAAAAACTCATTGGAATAACTGTTCAACTATCTGTAGTCAAGGTTGGAGGCATTAATGAGAAGTTAACATCCCGCAAATACAAGCTCACGCTAATTGACAAAAAGGGACAAGAACTACAAATCGACGTTTACGGCATAGATAAGATAACTTCTCATCTTCTCACCTTCAAGCTATAAACCTGGATGGAGTGCATTGGCTATTCAGGAACGTAACAAAAGAAGAAATAGCAAGATCAACAGGAGAAGTAGATGTATTAATTGGCTTCGAATACGCTGGATTTCATCCACAAAAGGAGCAGAGCTCAGAACACCTACTACTATTAAAAAATTGATTCGGGAGATGCATTGGAGGAACTCACCCACAAATCAAAGAAAGAAATGAAAGACACAAAATCAACAGTATGCAAGTACTTCATATCACTTCTACCGTGGGAGACTTCTACACCATAGAAAATCTTGGGATTGAATGAATCCCGCGTCGAAAAAAAAACAAAACAAATTACAGATGACAGAGAGAAGTTATTGGACAAAGGAGGATTCAAATTAAAAGAGTGGACCTACTCGGAAGAGCGATCGAGCACACATGACCCAAAGATACCAATGGATCGCTTCACTGGTACAGAAAAGGTGCTTGGCGTTGTATGGGATTATATAAGTCAAATTAAGTTTTTCTCCAGAGAAAAAGGCGACTGACACTCAAAAGGACGTGACTTCTACAGATATGCAACCCATTTGTAACGTTACAGAAGTATTGACCAAACGTATGATTTTGTCTCAAGTCAGCAGCGTATACGACCCTCTTGGACTTGCCGGTCCCTACACGGTAAGAGCTAAAATACTCATGAGAAAACTATGGACATATGAGACAAAACTGGATTGGGATGATCCCATACCAGAAGAATAAGGACAAGAATGGACGACATTTTTCAGTGACGTGCCTGAAATGGAAAGGTCACAGTCAAACGATGTGTGAAACCACACAAAGCAGTAGGAGACCCGATACTAATCATATTTAGCGACGGATCAAACAACGCTTACGGCGCTTGTGCTTACGTTAGATGGGAATCATCAACGCGAGAATTTGTCAGCTACATCATCCTATCAAAGAATCGCCTAGCTCCAGTCAAAAGGATGTCAATTGATCGCATAGAACTTTGCGGTGCTGTACTTAACAAAGGTTGAACACAACAACAATACAGGTATAAATTTCAAAGATGTTACCACATTGTAGATTCCCAGATCGTACATGCTATGATACACAAAGAAACATATGGATTCAACACATTCACTGCAACACGAGTGGGAGAAATTCAAGTAGGTACCAAAATGAACGACTGGTACTGGACTGGAAGCAAAAATAATATCGCTGATCGGTTAACGCGAGGTAAAAGACCAATCGACATTGATATCAAAAGTGGTTGGAGAGCTAGACCTGACTTTCTGAGACCACCTGAAAGCGAGTGGCCGATAATCCAAACACCTACAACAGTACAAAAACTACCGGAAACAAACAAGGTACTGAGATCTGTGAATATTGTGAACAATATCAAAGACGACACACTGGAAAAACGAATCAACATTGACAATTACTCGAATTTTGAAAAGCTGCTAAGAGTGACGGCAAGAGTACTGGCAATGTACCAGAAGATGCCGAGAACTACATTAAAGAATGTAGCTAAAATACTGACACCTGAAGATATCACAAACTCAGAACGATTTTGGAAGCACTTATTAAATCAGATAAGAAAGCAATTACATTAGCTATTGGCGAAAGTATAATGACATTTTCCGAGTTGCAGACTGTTTGTTTTGGAGCTGCCAACTTGATAAACGAAAGACCAATAGGTCGACACCCAACCTCATCGGATGACGAATCATACCTATGCCCCAATGATCTCTTACTTGGACGTTCAACGTCACGAGTACCAAGCGGACCATTTCTACAAACAAACAATTCACGACACAGAAACGAATTTATCCAGAAAATTATCGATAATTTTTGGAGAAGGTGGACTAGAAATTACTTTCCAAGTCTCGTTATACATGTACAACAAAAATGGTACGCAATGAAAAGAACTCTTAAAAAAAGGGGATATTGTCCTTATTCAAGATTCAAATTAGATCAGGGGCCAATGGAAGCTCGGAAAAGTTTTAGAAGTGTTTCCATGAGAAGACGTTATAGTTAGAAAGGTTCACGTCCCATACAAGAATCCTAAGCCAGGGGAACCAGATCATACATACGGTGGAAGATGATACACTATGGTCGAAAGATCAGTGAACAGACCTGTACTGCTTCTACCCGTGGACGAAAAGGAGCAACAACCTTACTGAATACATGAATTAAATAACTTATTTAACCCTAAACGCTAAACGTTAATAATAATCTTATGGATAATCAAACTCTGTAACTAAAATTTTGGCGGGAGGAGTGTTTCAATCTAGATTAATTAAATACGTATGAAAACGCAGCAATCATTAATGAGCTGTAATTGAACAATCACAAGACGAAACTATCATTAATTTGATCATGAGACACAGCGAACGTTGAGGACAACCTTCGGATTTCGAACGTTACAGTCACACATTTGTTGTTTACAACAATACAATAACCAACAGGTTTAAATCATTTTATTCTGTAATTTTATACTATTTTAACTTAAGTCAAGCCATGGTTTCAATATTTTTACTGTATTTTAGTGTTAAGAGGACCACTGGTTTATTAGTATTTTTATACTATTTTAGTGCTACCCTCGTTAAATAAACCCTTTACTTACTTAATTACTTACTTATTTACTTACGTACTTACTTACTTACTTACTTACTTACTTACTTACTTACTTACTTACCTACTTACTTACTTACTTACTAATAAAAGATTCAAACAACGAGCGCAGCCTACCTTTACACTTGATTTTCAGGCCTTTCGAATGACTTCGTTTTTCGCTTTTGTATCCTGGAGCACATTCGCAAGTGTAATCACCTTCCTGGTTGACGCAATTGGTGAACTTTGGACACTTGTTTAATTTTAGATGCGAACATTCATTGACGTCTAAAAGTCAGATATAAGACATTAAACGCCGAGACATACGTGCGACATATCGCAGGGACAAAATGAGAACCTTGTTGCAGCGTGTGTGTACGCATCTGTGACAAGTCTCTGCGACAAAATTTATGAGGGAGCATCAATTAGTTTCCCGCCCTTTTAATTTTTGAACTAGTTTACACTCCCTCTCTTCCAAAATCGATTGCGTGCACCCAACAAGAGTCTTATCGCAGCGACTTGTCGCAGCAGAAGTGCAGACGAGAAAACTTGTCGCCGCGATGTGTCGCAGCGATCTGTCGCATTGTGTGTCTCGGCCTTAAGGTGTCTAGATACAGTTTTTCGGTGCCATTCCGAGCATTTTCAATCAGCTTTTTAACAGCCTTTCCTGAACGGATTGATATCAAAACCACACCAGTGGTTGAAAAGAGATTGAGGTTTGAAATTGTGTATTTCTTAAGGGAATCGAAATTCCCATAGAAACGATAAACCAAAAGTTAAAAAATCGGTAAAAACATGAATTTTGCGAGAACCAGATTTGATACGAAAGAGCTATGACCAATGGTGTAAAATAGAAATTAATATACAAGAATATATAAGAAAAGAGTGCTTAGATGATATGCTAAAAGCAATAAATTTGTTCTCAGTTTTCCTCATCTCAAGAACGAAAACGGTTCCGTTGCGTATTTGTGTTCAATACCAGGTAGGGGAGGGCCTTGGGATGAGAGAGACTAGCAAAAGGCCGAGTTAGTAGAAGCAAGATTAAAATCCCCCAATCCCCCATCAGCCAAACAATGCTCAAAGGTAAACCTAAGACTTTATTACCTTCACATCGTTGAAGACGGCCTTGGGAATCATAAACAGGCTCGTATCCTTTGTTGCATAAACATTTGAATGAGCCGGCAGTATTTTGACAGAAAGATTCCTCCACCGGACATGATCTCTTGTTGGTGCATTCGTTGACGTCTACAAATGGAAAGAGGAAGGAACGTTATAAAGACTGCAAAACCAAAAAATCATGTTCTTAAAGGCCTTACAAACAACGCCATCATATGTCTACAACTTTGCGTTGAAAACCACCCGTCTACGCCTCCGTGTTCTCTTTGACTGCCATGATCTTTAAGAGAGCGGCGTAGACAAATGTGTTGGAATGCCTAAATATACTTTCCTATCCCGGCCCTGTCCTATAATTGTAAACCAACTGGGTTTGTTGCTGTATTCGATGACAAGGATCCTGCTGACAATATTAATTTCAGTTACCTTTGCATTTCTTTGTCGGTCCTGTCAGTTTGTAGCCACCGTCACACTTACAGGAATGTGAATTACGAAGTTTCTCACATCTATGGTTGTGGGGACATATATCGGGCTTTTTACATTCATCCACATCTAGACAAAGCAAAAAATACATCAGCTCTAGACAACGATTTTTTTTCGTCACTATATTGATGGCTTGTGTTTTCTCTCTTGTTTCCCCTGACTTAAGGAAATTTATGTTTCCACTTGAAGAAAATCTCGCTAAAGCAATTCATAGCATTAATCTATGAAAACCACGCTGTGTTTTACCACACATTAGTCATATTAAGAGAAGAAAAATATTATTTTGCATTAATTTCGACTGTTACCTAGTAACGGCCCATTGTAAATTTCTACTTCGCGAAATTTAAGAATGGCGTTTCTCCTTTCCAAGTCAAGGGTGACAAATCTTGCTTTGGTGTCTTTAGGTAATGTTAATGTCTGAACTGGATCCCTAGTTGGATTATCCAGAGTGGCGACAATTTTGCCTTCACCAAAACCATTCTCACTAACATCTGTCAACAACAAGCATGAAAAAAGTTACATTGAATTCACTTAACAGAATTGTTTGGAAAACTGGCTGACTAAGAAAGGAAAACCGGATTCAAAGCAACGAAATTGAAAATAATGCGAGAACAGATGGGTTTGCATTGAAAACTGTAGAATTTCTTCTTGTTTCAGGTGACAAATGAGATACGGCTTTACTTTTTCTGGGAGGAGGGGGAAGTCTGCTGTTACTGGTGATCTGTAACAAAGGTGAAAGGAGAAGGGCAGTCCTAGAGTATATAAAAAATGATATATATTACACTCCTGAAGTCATACGCTTGCCTTCACACCTGTTCAAAATACTGATTAAAAACTTAGAATTAAATCATGAAATCAATCAATGCTAATACACATCTTGATACGTCTCTTGACCGGAGATCGCGTGGGATAGTTACTGGCCAAAGAGATGCACTGTAAGACTGAAAGGCGCTCCAGTGGATCATGGCCTGCATCTCATAGAGATTGATGCCTGTTGTTAAAGCCCATTTTACAAAGGTTACACGGATTGAATGAATTCAAAATAGTTTGAGGTGTTGTAATCTCACCTACTCTGATCACCAAATGCTTGAGTTCGTCTGGTTTGTAATTCACATCAGTCACCACACGCACCAGATGAACTTTACATATGGCCAGTAAGTCCACCGACCACCATTGCTCTGTTGAAAAGACCCCACCTAGAAGGAATGTTAATCGACCATTATCAACCAGACCTCTGATTCTTTCTTGCATTCTAACAAATAAAAAAGTACGCTCTTCCAACTGGATTTCAGTAACCTACGAGTTTATTTCTATTCATTTTCGGATAACATGCTAGTTCACCACCAGGTCCCCACAACACGAAATTCGTTGCCAACAACGGCGGGTATGCAGATGCACTGTGGGAGTTAAGCATCTTGTTCAAGCACACAACGCAATGATTGCTGCCAGGTCCAAAAAATACTGATTAGATTTCAAACAATTTTGGTCGAAATAGAGCCTTTGACGGGGATCTGATGTCTTTTTCGTGTGAATAGTTTGCTTTGGTATTTTTCAAGCCATTGACTGGTTTTATGTTTCTTACATATCAGAATACATAACTGGAATTGTTGATAGTATTTTCTTACCTATATTGTGATCACATCCTTTATAGGACTGCTGTTCATTTGTTCTGGATTTTGTGGGGCGCTGAGCAGCGAGGTTTACTAACATCAAAATAAATTAAATGCAAGTCCAGTCATTTTCAAATCAATTGATTCTCTTGTCAATCCGTGCGACGGCCAGTCAGTCAGTCAGTTCGCTTGTCAGTTTGTCAGTCGGTCTGTCAGTCAGGCGGTCGGTCAATTCCACAGTCAGTAAGATTGCCAGTCGTTCAGTCTGTTAGTCAGTCAGTCAGTCAGTCAGTCATGCAGTCATTCAGTCAGTCAGTCAGTCATTCAGTCGGTCAGTCGGTCGGTCGGTCAGTCAGTCAGTCGGCAGTCGGTCGGTCGGTCGGCCGGTCGGTCGGTCGGTCGGTCGGCCGGTCTGTCTGTCTGTCTGTCTGTCTGTCAGTTGAAATATAGAGGTTCCTGGTTAAAATTCTCTTCCTTCTGCCGCTGTCAGTTGGTCAGAAAACCAGTTAAGATGGTAGAACATACTCACCTATCTTTGTCTGGAACACCTCGACCTCGCACAATGAGAGCTTTCGTGGGGGCCCATAAGCCAACCTTATTTGAAGGAAGCTCCCCACAATAGGCTTGTCACATTCAAAGTAATTTGCGTAATGAGGAGATCTAGGAGGTGTTGCGCAAACATCTGGCTCGTCACTGTCGTCTTTTCCTGAAAAGATGAAATTAATTCCTACGATGATGTTATATCCTTAAATCCTCGAAAATGCGTTCTCTCCGAATAAACTTTCCTCATAATGGGCAATATTTAAAACACGCGCTCCCCCACCTTCCCCTCTCCCTATTTCATGAATGAGTAATGAGACAGCAAAGGATGCAAACTTTTCGCAGTGTAGTATTACATTTGTACATTGTTTCGGTTTGTGATCACGTGGATGGTGCGATTGAAACGTTAGGTTTTTATGTCGATAATTAAAGGGACACTATCACGATGTAGCGCACGCGCGAACTTGACTGGTTTCTTTCATCGGAAAACAATAGAACTGTCACTTTTTCTCGTCGTACCGACGCGACAAAGTCACAGGCAAGCGCTATTTATATCCCATCCGCCACTCGCGTTCATCTCTCAATTACAGGAAGAAAGTTCAACTCGCTCAACTAGTCAGGGAAAGCGACTTGTTTTTTCGTGTTAAACGACGAACAAAAATTGTATTGACCAATGTAGTGGCAGAACACGTGAAAAGCCGCATGAGTAATGCAAAACAAGGCAACGGTGAGTCCGTGGTTCATAATAAGCCTGAATTGAATATGCTGATGTGCAACGTTATGATGTTTTGCTGATTCTATACACTAGTCGATCCTGATCATATTTACAAAACTATCCTGATGGCTAAGCAACAAATATTTCAGAGTCATTGTCACAGAGTATACTTGCGCGAAGAGAACCTGATTGAAAGTGTGAATATCAAGGAAGAAAACCATCGAGTAAAGGTCTGCTTGCCCGTGTAAAATGTAAACAAAGAAACGCTCGCTCAAGCGCGATCCTTTCAGTCTTTCCCACGCCTTGTGATCTGTTTCTTTACAAAAATCCTGCTACGTTGCTGGTTTCATTACTTTCCAGTCCTTTCCCGATTTTCTGAACCTTTTTGAAAGCTGCCGGGAGAAAGCCGTCTTCGTCCAGCGCCATAACACTTCCCTCCACTCGAAGTTTCGTCATACGGCATTGAAATTAACACCGAAAGGTATCGATTACACACAAATTGGCACTTTACAAGAACCGTGTATCACTGTTCTTTGATTCTGAGAAGTTTTAGTGCGAAGCCAAAGTTGATTGGGGACGATGCAAACGGATTTCTTGGGCTCTATATCACCATTCCCGCTTCTTAATTCTTGACCGCCTTTCCAAAAATCAAAATCTTGCGCATGCGCAAAAACGTGGTTGTGTTCCTTTAAAACAGCTTATGTTGTTGTTGATGTGCAAATGTGATCACGTCAGCCAGGGTTTGGCAAAAATTAAATCAGCCCCAGCCCCCCCCTTCACCCCCCCCCTTTCCACCTCCTCGAATATGCGCCGCCATGTATCTTCTAAATTTCAAATAGGCGCTAATTCGATAATTTAAGATATGTGAATAGAACGCACAATGGAATAGTTTTAACAGGAACTCAAGGGAAGGCACATTAATACATTGTAGCGGAGGTTCAGGCGTGCGAAGCGCGCCAGCGAAGCCCCATGGGTAAGCAAAATTGGTAACCCATCAACCCGAGAAAGTTTAGTTATGACGTCAGCGTACGAGCGAGCGAACGTCCGTCCGTCCGTACTGTCCGTACAGATTCTGGGGGAGGGGGAGAGGCGTCTCGAGATTACACTCACTGTCACCCATACGGGAAGCTAAGGAATGCCATATCTTGCCGTGGCGGGCTTTTTTTTTATAAAAGTCAGAAAAACACCTGTTTGTATTTGCCATGTCAACAAACGATCGAAAGGTTGATCTAACGTTTCAAGGTAGCTGAAGCAGAACGTGAAAGAGAACGGCAGAGAGTAAGGATTAACAGACAAAGATGTAGCGAGGACGTTCGCGAAAGAGCGGGCCTAGGAGGCGAGATAATACTGAACAATGCTTTGAATTTGATCGAGTCAGGGCAAGAGAAAGGAGATAATACCAAACAATGCCTTGAGGTAGAGCGAACTAAAGCTATAGAAAAGAGCTGAAAAACCCGACAAATTGACTCAAAAGACTACAGAGCTTTCGGGCGTCGAGATGTGCCGTCTTGCAAGAAGTCACATGAGTTCATCAAGTGATCGACAAGAGAAATGAAATGTGTTTCGTGTGTTCAGAGGAAAAAACACAGGAGGAAAAAGTGGTTGATTCGTTGATCTATTGTAAAGATTAGTTCAGGTCAGTCTTCGCAACTGTTTTTGGAAGCCTCTGCCTATAGGATTCAAACTGAAGTGAACTACCTATAATTGCGGTAAGCGACTTTAGTTAATACATAGTAACTTTCGCGTTAATGTTTTCCATAAAAATTGTGTAGTTGCTTCGGCGAGATAAGCTGGCACATGTAGGTTAAGCTTTTATATCTTCAAAAGGAGTTTTAAAGTCTCCCTTATTATCTGATTTGGAATCATAGGGGGAGAAATTTGAAAAAATTTCAAACAATAAGACTAGAGTCGTTGAATATAAAGTTGCATATTGTAAACAAATAAGCTAAGTTTTCTGTCGTTTTTCGCCGTATACCAATAACTTCACGTCTAAAAGTAATAAAACTGTACATGTGAATGCTGCCAGGGGAGGTTTGAAGTTTTCTTCGTGTTAGTAAAGACAGCTGCTTCGTAGACTACTATAATTTCTTCTGTTTACCGTTGGAAGAAGGAGAACCATCGATTTGCTGTCTTTGACAGCTTTTGACGCTCGTATGTTGTCATGCAGCTGCGTTTACAGATTACGAAGACTTCCTCGTTTTGTTCGTTTAATCTAATTATTAGGTTTAGCTAAACTTAGAGAGATGCTTTGCTAAATTTCTTTAAAGGTTATTGATAAAAGACTGGTAAAGCTACGGCCGTAAAAAGCACTGCAAAGCTGTTGGCAAAAAATAAATATTCAAATTACGCTTTGGCGCGAATTATATTGCAAGTCTTTAAGATTTTTTACATTTTCCGGCTTCTAAATTAGTGCATTTCTTGGCTTAAACTGGTATGATGGTAGTCAATCTTAAAAGAATTTTCTGAAACATTTCTGTCGTCCTTCGTTTGATTCAGGAGTGGCGATATGCATATATTGTGTTGATGTAGTTTTGCTCGGTTTCGTTGCTGTTGTTGTTGAAATATCGACTGGATGATTGGTAATGCACTATACTTGCTGATCCAGCAAGTATGGAATATAATTTACCAAAAAACTAAATCCATACACTCTTGTGAAACCTGGTAAATGGCAAATAGCACCTCAATCTCACCCTTTTGCACATGAACATATACTATTTTTCTGCATCAGTGACCCTGCGTGCAAAGAAAGCTCTTCAGTGAGTTTGAATTCATTAGTGTCACTGCACTGCATTTGTTCAGGAATACAGGGTCGCTATTTTTGATTTACTTATTGATGGATTGATTTTTTTTGTGGGGGGGGGGGGGGGTGGGGGGCTACGTGTTCAGCATATATTTTTCATCCATTTAGCTCTAATGTTATTGATGTGTTAACAAATATATCTTGGCTTGGCTGACCAAATGAACGTATGCATCAAAACCTGCGAGTGTGTTCAATTATGTACATGTATCGTGAAGCAAACTATTGCTAGTATAATTTGTTTTCTCGTTTACTCTTTAATTTTGGACATAATTAACATAATTAAAGAGTAGAAAAAAACATAGTCAATGGGGCCACCCAGTAGTTAACAGTCCCTGTAGTCCACAAATTTACTTGGTGGAGAAAAAAAAAACAATAATTATTGAAGTTGCATCATAAGATTATTAATGGAAACCTTAGAAGTATTCCTCGATCAACAGTGTTATTTTTATGCCAGAGGGATTTTGTCATTGGGAATCTTGCAATTTTGTGGGAGGGAATGGCTCTTATTATACTCCTGTATGCTGTTCATAATACTGTACAGCTGTCATACATGTACCTTTCACCGTATCTTTTTACAGTCACTTTTGGGAAGTGTCCTAAGGATGTATAGAATTCCAGTAATTTTTAAAAGGTATATTTTTTTTGTTTATGAAAAGATACTATTTATGGATTTACAGCATAAAGGTAAATAGCAATACATGATTATGATACATGTACAAATTCACACCACCACTAATTCAATTATATAAATTTAGTCAAGCCTAAAAGTGTCAGCTTCAGTGCCGGGCCGCACAAAACCCAATAATTTAAGCTAACCCAGGATAAGCAATATTGCAAGTTGCATCGAGGTTTTCTGTTTACAATGTGTGGTCTTCTCTTTTGAGTTTCAGCAATCTCAAACTATATAAAACATCAGCAGTGAAAACCAATTGTAAAGCTTACGACCAACCCAGCACTGACTGACCAGTTAACCAGGCCTGAGCCTGCTATCCAATCAAAAACCAGTACACGGTCAGTGGTCAACTTAAAAAAAAAAACCATGTAACTTTGATGGGCTCTACGCATGACTCCGCAATATGGTGACTTGAGAGCAACGATGCCGTGATCTGCTAGTAGCACGAGCGTTGGAAGACGGCTGCTAGCGGCTTGTGGCACCATCGTTTGCATGTCACGCTCCTACGCTAACTTAGTTGCGTTCTTTGCCACGGTTTTTCAGGAAAAGAGAGACTGTTCGCAGCCTACACACCATCATAAAGCTCTACTGATCAGTAATCCCATAGAAAACGTTCATGCAAACTCGTTCCCACATCTCTTAAGGTCTGGAAACGAGATTACGGCATGTATGCGTGGGGTCACAGACAACGAATGTGTTCAACACAGAAAAAACCTCTCTTCTTCTCACACGTCGATTTTCTTAGTGCCTACAATTCAGCCTAATAGCACATTAAATTTAAACATCCAAAAAAGTAACTGAAACCACGCTTTTAAGCTTGCCTAAATCTTTATATTATCTTAAATACATAAGAAAAAAAAGAGTATGAAGCCTTTGAGGGACACACTTACCTACAAAAATGCCATAACCTTGGAAGGTCATACTGCGATTGTGTGATATAAACACCATGGATACGCGCACGTTAACTCCTAACTCCAGATACCACCCTTCATTATTTTCGAATGTAATAAAACATGCTTTAAAGTTTCCGTCATTGGCAAATTTACTGAAAAGCGAGGATCCACTCTTAGAGAACTGATTCAGTGCGATGTTTGCTGCAAAGAAAAGTGTGCATTGTAAATAATATTTGACATTCAATATTTTTGTAGCATAAATGCCTGTTGTTAGGTACCTTAAGCGCTGAGATACCGCTCTTATTCGCCTTTGTCACACGGCGGCCATATTTTCCTGGGAGACCAAAAAAGCTTTGTTTTACCGCGCTTAGCCTCGCCCCCACGGTTTTGACTGCGAAGCTCTGCGTAGTAAAACAAAGCTTTTTTGGTCTCCCGGGACAATATGGCCGCCGTGTGACAAAGGCAAATATCGCAAAAGGCTACTCGTATTTCGGAAGGTATTATCGGATGTCTTGAGCAATATCCGTTACCAAAACTAGGGTATCTAAAAGGTAGTAAGGCTGCGGCACATTCTGTTGATAGTGACATATTTTACGATGTGATTCGTTTACCTGCAAGTTTTAAGACTTGCGTTAACCTGTATTGCTGAAAGTAGTGCCGAATCGTGAGGAATCTGTTCTCGTGTGACTGTCTTGTATGCATCAACTTCGTGCCTGATGACGCACTGATGGCGAAGTGTGACAAGGGATCGTGACGATGTTTTGGGCATAAAACGATACACATCAATCTCCCCTTTTCTAGATCGCGAAAATTATAAGATGAAGAAATTGTAGGCTGGAGAAGAAATCTAGCTTATAACTTCTTTACTGGTACGCATTAAATGTCTCTATAAATGACTATAATGTTGACAGTATCGAGGACGCGTCCTCTCGGTTACGAGGTGTGAAAACGTTTAAGCTGTAGCTAACATGATTCATGTTTGGATGAAAAGAAGAGATTACAACATATATGAAATTAGCGTGTTCTACTGTTTTCGTTTGTTTTAATTATTCCACAAGCTTATGTAACGACCATGTTTCTTTATTTAAGAATTTGACCACGGGGACGAGACTGGCAAGACTTCATGCGTGATGACGCGAGTTGTGCCAAGGGATCGTAACAAAAAAAAGCATTGCAATCTGAACTATGGTCAGACATGAAGCTATTCACATCAATGTCTCTTTTACCAAATCGCGAACAGTGGAAGATGTGGAGATTGTTGAGGCAGAAATCTAACTTATAAATTCTGTATTGGTACGCATTAAATATCTCTTGAATGTTGACAGACAGAGACGAGTACGCGTCCATCGCGACGTGTGAAAATGCATTACTTTGGCTTAAATTTGTTTAGATGAAAGGGAATAGATCGCAGCATATATGAAACTAGCGCGTTCTACGGTTTCCGTTTGTTTTAATTATTCTACCGGCTTTAGTAACGACGATTTTTTTTTATTTTTAAAGAGTTTGACCAAGGAGGCGAGACAACTAAGGAATGACATACTAAGTTTAAGATTAAGATGTTGCAAGTAATCGTCCAGATTAACAAACTTTCACATCCTGCATTAGGAACAAAATTAAGATTTGCGAAATTCAAGCACGATCGCCTTCACATCACTTTACCGGTAAATCAGAGCAAACTTTCCTACTGGAATCTACGCGACAAAGGACGACGGTTCCTTGGCGTGACATTCTTAAGTTGTTGGTGACGCAATGCATTCTGGTTAATTGCAATGCATTCTGAGAATTCGTTTCCCCTTCTATTTATTCTTCTTAAATCCTTTTTATGTTGCTGCTCGCTCGGTACGCTCGCTCCGAAACAAATATATATGCTTCCATTGTTTTAGAAAAGTGTACATGGCTTAAATTGAATAAAAAATTTAGCGAAGTGTTCAAGAAGTTCTTGTGATAAATTTTAAAATTCCGGGCCTACTGTATCATTCTGCAATTTATTTGGGATCCTTGAAATACCCGGTTGATCATTTGCGACAAAGTGTTTAGTGCTGTGCTTGACAAAGAAAGACGCCAAAGGTTTATTTCCTTGACCCTTACCGTATGCGACGGCGTAAACTTCAACCTCACACAGACTGAGTATGGCGTGTGACGACTCACTGGCAGTCGATATTTTGACGACATTTCCATACACATAAAGCTCGTTACAACCGAAGCTCAGCAGGCGATTTTCTTTTATCTTTTCTTTAAAGCCGCACTCCGTAAAATGTTCTCGTCTTGCTAGGGTATTTATGTCCCCTAAGTATCAAAAACAAGGGGAAAAAAATGGCTTAACGTTCTTGTTCTATTCCGTAATATCATGCATAACCACTCAACTGGTCTCTGGAGATAATGACTTAGGAAAAGGCCTCAAGCTAGGCCTGCTGTAACTAATTTTTTGAAGTTCCACGGCCTTGCACGACACTTGCTTTTGGGCTTCTCTTTATAAAATAAGTTCCGAGTTGTCAAATGTGGCCGATTGTTTTGTGTCGATTTTAGTTGCCGTTTCTTTATGACGGCCATACTTAGGTTAAAAAAAGCATTTCTCAGAATACTTATTGTGTAAGTTTAGCTCGGGATAACAAGCTCACCAACTCTGATCACTGTTCCTCTGAAATGTTTTCATCGTTTCCTTCATTCTATGTAACTATAAATAGTTTTCGAGGATAAACCATGATATAGCTACAAACGAGGAGGACTCAAATTGATGATAATCAGGAAAACAATCATGAAAAATACATTCAGCTAATATATGTCGAGAGTTGATCTTTACTGAGATTTACTATAGTTACCTACAAACATCTTGACTCGCTTCAGGGAAATCTTTGACGTCGTAACACGAACCAAAGATATAGGATGATAATCATCAAGTTTTACCATCAGCCATGGTTTGTATTCTTTCAGGGACAGGAAACAGGTATTGATATCACCATCAACCACAAAGCGTCCAAACGCAGCAACTTCTTCACAATCGTTCCTCTTGCATCTATCATAATTATCAGTTGAGGATGCGGCTACGTACATGTTTGCTGCAACATTCTGTTTGCTGTGTGTTGTTAGCGGTGCTAGCGAAGGACAGAATACGTCATCAGCTTACGAGTGCGATATACAAAAAAACTAACTGCATTTGTAGCCTACAATTGCTCTCTTCCCTCAGGAAATGGCAAGCGAGGATCATCTCCCTGTTTTCGTTCAATCAATCGGAGCTATTAGTAGTGTTTATATAAACAATAGCCTCCGTTTAGCGCGAAAATATGCTAGGATATTTGTCCGCGGACATTATCTGTTCCGAGTGGCGAACAGTTTTCCGAGAGCGTAGCTCGAGGAAAACTGTGAGCTACAAGGAACAGATAATGTCCAAGG
>Ga0126343_10000209_pt1 | contig 19808 bp, 9 predicted proteins | sample Cyp2metagenome_FD_92531 | JGI IMG/M metagenome (GOLD analysis project Ga0126343, IMG submission 92531) | Coral microbial communities from Lord Howe Island, Old Settlement Bay, Australia - Cyphastrea 2 metagenome | ecosystem: Host-associated > Invertebrates > Cnidaria > Coral ...
GTAGCAGTAGTAGCAGTAGTAGCAGTAGTAGCAGTAGTAGCAGTAGTAGCAGTAGTAGCAGTAGTAGCAGTAGTAGCAGTAGTAGCAGTAGTAGCAGTAGTAGTAGTAGTAGTAGTAGTAGTAGTAGTAGTAGTAGTAGTATCGATCAATCAGTCTGTCAATCAATTAATCAATCAGTCCATCCTTTATTTATTCATTTCAGTCAATCAGTCAGTCATGTAGTCAGTTTTTCACTCACGCACTCAATCAATAATCAATCATTCAATTCATCAATCAATCAATCAATCAATCAATCAACCAATCAGTGAATCGATTGATCATTCGATCAATCGATTCGTAAAGCGTTTAATCCCTTAAGTATTCCTTGAAGAGATAATTTATGGTACCTCTCCTGACTACAGTACTTGAACAGTTTACCGTGCGACTACTCCCGCGGATCACGTGAAAGAGAGTTGGCCAATCAGAACGTTACAGCAAATGATAGCTATCTTTTTTCAAATAAACCAATGACATTGAAGAATACAAACACTAGATCTTAGCTCGATTGAAAACCCAACGGCACAGTTTTGGTTTATACTTAAGAAATAAAAAACATGTACCGTGTCTCTGTCGAGTTATAGAAACACTAGTGGAAGTTTGGGAGAACGAGAAATGCAGTGGGGGGCTGTCCCAAGCTTTTACGAGTGTTTCTATAACTCGATCGTTACACGGAGTACATGTTTTCTATTTCTTTTGGAAAACGTCGCGTCGAAGAAAAGGAAAACAACTTGCCAACGTTGATTATCAAAATGTAAATTGTCTTTGCTCACGCCATCATTACGTCAACAGCGCGTTTTAGTTCTGTGTCTCCATCGAGTTATAGAAACACGATTTTTAACCAATCAGGGCGCGTAATTTCTCAGGAGTGTTTTCTAAAACTATGATAGTTCGCCGTCAAGAGTGTACATAATCCCGAGGAGTTGAAAGCGTTTATGGTTTCACGTCAAACAGACCGTCACTTGCCGACACGAGAAGCTATCAGTCTACTGTTCTCAATTCACGTTTCGAGGGGTAAGTCATCTTCTAGGTTGTCTGGTTCAAGTAGTCGCACTGTAACGCTAATATAGCTTTAAAGGACTGATCTAATTAAAAGTCCTTCAATAAGTTTTTTATTATTGTTTTCACTTCCTTAGCAAATTCTAATTTACAGCTTGACGTTGCTCAAAATTGGAAACGTTGGATTTTAAGATAATTTTGTACCGGCTGCGCAAAGAATCGCACCAAATGTCTCGGGTGTCATAACTCCTTTAAATGAAGTAAGTTTCTTCTTCAACGCCGCAAAAAAACAGTGCCTTTTGTAACGCGGAATTAATCGCACGACTGAGATCGAACGTACGTGCTGCGGAGAGGAAGATGATATCAGAGAGCGGTGGAAGAGTCGAAATTAAGGAAAACTCTACAAATAGATGTCACTTTATTTAGTTTATCGTGTTTACATTGCGTCTGCCTTCTTACTGGTGGTGAATTGAATGAGAGCATTTGCGTCGAGACAGCTGTTAATCTTCGAGGTGCGGTATGCTCATGAATCAACTCATTAAAAATTTTGTTCTTCGCAGTTAGCCATAAGAAGAGGAAGGGAAGCAAGTATTTCGTTCGCTTTCCTCGCATGTTTTTATCAATTTACCCGCAATTAACTTTGCCGCCTTTCGATAAAATCGTCTCCTTTAGATCAAACTGTTCGAGTCGTCCTTATCATCTACTCGATTTAGGCATTAAAGCAATCAATAAAGTAACACTGAAGTTGATTAACTACTCAGCGCTACGTAGATTTTTGTTTAATAGGAAAAGAACGTAAGTAAACCGCCATTTTAGATTTAAAAAACGGACGTTTCGTTCGAGCGTCAATTAATCCTTCATGTAAGCAATATGTCACATTGCTACTTGACTTGGTATTCACTGGCAAGACAAAACGGCAAGATAACACGGAAGTAATGGAAAATAGGAAATAGCTCTGACAAATTAAAGTGAGAAAAAATTACAAGCTCTTTGGCGTTATGCGTTGTCATGTAGAAGGATCAGTCGTCAAATGGTCATTTGACCATAGAATGGACCAAATAAAATATCATATAGTGATATACGTAATTTAGAGCGGTCTTTGTAATTATCGTATCGTCTTTGTAATTACAAACGCTTGCGTGGGTAATCACCTGGCCGCTTCGGCAGTATTTCAAATCAACCTGGTTTCTCTTGCTTGGGGGCGAGGGTGGGGGCGTGGCGAGGAAGTGTTTCAGAAACTACCAATCAGCGCGCATTCATCCTTTGGGCTATTTTCTAAAATATGATGGTAGATAGACTGTGGTAGTTAGCAACTAACAGATCAACTGTGGTGTCTTTAACCTGTTCTGGACAATCAGATGAAAAGATAACGAGTTACTGAGGAAGGCTTAGTTCGTGCCGTGTCAAACGCCCAGTTTAACTTGGTGATGACGCATAGTTTGGAAAACATATCTATATCTTGTTGGAAACGACAGGTGGCATATTAATTTTGTGATCAGGAATATCACGCTTAAAGCCGTGACAGGAGAAGGTGCAGGCTGTAGAGAAAACTCCTTCTGTTTCGGGATCTTTGTAACCACAACGACTTTCATTAGGTCACTGGTGAGTTTTAAACTGAAAAATTACGTGAATTTTCTTGTGTAGGTCAGCCGCACTTCGGGTGGAAAAAATTGGCGTTGGCGAGGAAAATGGCATTGGAAAATGTCATGCATGACGTTTACGGCAAATGGCAAACGGCAAAAATGAAACTTTTGCCGTCTCTCTTCAGCTGTGTGTACAGTACAGAGAAATTATTTGTATTTGCAATGAATAGTAGCAGACCTTATTCCATTTTTGTGAGCTTTAGACATGTGTACGGATGAGAAGAAAAGAACTTAAAATCAGAATTTATCTTTGCCGTCTGCCGTTAACGTCATGCGTAACCTCTCTATTTACTACTTGGTCGTTAGTGAGACAGTAGGAACCTTACTAGGGAGCTTAAGCAACGCCGAGGACGACGCCTAGTACTGTAGAAATGAATTTTTATTTTACAAGCGAAGTTCGCGAATGTTTAGATCTGTTCAATACGCCAACGGCTATAAAACCTTGCTCAGGTTAAATGTGCAGCGACAGTGTACAGTTCCAAATGAAATGCGACAAATTAGTCGCCGTCGTCCACGTTCTGTACACGACACAGAACTTGGTCATTTCACGTTGTTGTTTTGCGGAGGACGGCAAAGAAATGTGCAAAAAGTTATAACGCATGTGCGCAGCTATTGTTTTTCTCATTAAACCTTTAGTTTAATTACGTTTTCGTCACCGTCGTCGTCGTAGTTTGCTTAAGCTCCCTAGTACCACATACCACGGCGACGGCCAGGACGACGTCTAGTAATAAGTGTGTTACTATTTTACTTTAGAATTTCGCATTTGTTTGGAGCTATCCAGAGTGTCTGTCGGTATAAAAGCTTGCCCCTGCTGAATATGCTACGAATGCATTCAGTTGCATTCCATTTCTTCATTCTTTGTGGGATGTGTGTTTGGTGCCGTGGAGTCTGCTATAGTACAGCGAGGCTCGGATGTTCGATTCGTCCAAGATTCTTACATTTGGGGATTTTGGTTATAGTACTGTAGTGATAGGCAGACAATGATAGTTTGTGACTTTTAAACGAAAAGATCAACTGTAGTTTCTTTCAACTTATTTTTGAAAACACGTTGAAAGGATAATGAGTTCTTGTGTAAGGCACAGTTCGTTCTTGACTTGAGGATAAGATTCCAGTCTAACATGAAGAAAGGAAAAACCTAAATTCACATTGAATCACGAGGCCATCTCTTGAGCGCTTCTCTAATTCTTGGAAACAAAACAGGACGTGTTTTCATGGCTATTTGCATTGAGAACATCGATAAACTTCAGACTCATATTTACATATGAAAAGACACGAAGACAGAAAGGTTCCAATATTAAAAAGCGTCACTGTAATGATGACATTAGCTCTTAGAATTACGAACATCGAAAGATGAATATGAATATCGATCAGGTAAATTAGTATGTGTTTTGCAGAAAACGCACCAACTGATCGACCACTACTTTGTGAATGTGAAAAATGAAAAATGGTTTGTCATTACTCAAGTGCAAGTTCCGGAATAGTAGGTTGACTCTGTAGACTGATAATGACTTTCAATTTAGCTTGTTAGTCATCGTGTCATGGTCATGTTTCCTAGTTTGCACAGCAGTCTTAAGCGATAACGCACGCCATTGACAACAAAACGTTTCTCAGGACGTTTTTAAGAGGTACTTCATTCTGCTTTTGTGTTTTCCAAAATTGAAATTTGAATCAAGGCTATTTTATCAGACGAGCTTTTATTTAGAAGCATATTATGATGGAAGCTTATCTGCACCTGTTTAATTGTAAATCCTTAAGATGTAAATTGTAGGCAAAATGAACATGATCGAATCCTTTAACTTTTACAAATACTCTTTCTTCCATAGCTTTATTCAAGAGAGGATGAAGGGTGAGAGAAATAATCCCAGTCATAGCCTTCTTCTCACAGTAATCCCTGTCAAGGTATTTTTAGATAACAGTGACAATTAGCACCACGGTTTTCAGCGGAAACCTTAAACAGCTTACCGCTAATACTCGGGTGACCAAGCGCTGCGGTCACATTTGGAGTCAGTCTCAACGTCCGCGGCGAGAAGTTGGTTCAGTTTCACTTACGTGATTTGCCTGAACGTTTTTCTCCTGACTTTCCATTAATGCGGCCACGTGCTCAGTAAGAAAATAAGTAGACCTGTCTTTTTAGTACAAGTTTAGATTAAATTTCCAGCCAATGGGTGAAAAAAAATCTTTTTGTTGTCATTTGAAATTAAAACCGACTGCTGTTCTGTGAAAATTCAAGATGGCGGCATTTTCAAGTGAAACGATTCCTCCATGTTTTCGTCGGCAAACGGAAAGAGATCACGAACGTCAAACGCAAAATGCCTAACCTGAAACTGCCGCTTGCGATTTGGCGCTAACATGAAAACGCTAGCGCTAAATGTCTCTCAAAAAATTCTTCCGTGGATAACGTTACCACACAGCTTCATCCTTTCTTGGTTTATGTTATGTTACAACTGGGCTTCCGAAAAAACCATTGCCTAAAAGATGAGTTATATTTAAGAAATGAAAAACACGTAACATGTTTCTTTTTACGATAACTGCAGAAATTCTCGTGCGCTCATTGGCTGATTCTTATTGTCAATAAGCGGACAGACACATAAATTTATAATTTATACGATGCGTCAAGGAATGAGAGCGGACAATTTGACAATGCTTTGACGAAATTCATGAACAATAACAAAACCTGACGTAAATTTATTCATTCGAGTTATATAGAAACACGATTTTTAACCGATCAGCGCGCTTTTTTCTAATATTGTATAGTGTTTACATGTAGTTCTGCTTTGTCGTTGAGTTTGTTCAATTTTGCTTTAATTAAAATTGAAATAATAAATACAATAAATACTTTTCAATTTTTGCATATTGACAGCGTATATGGAAAGCTCTACATTTTTGTTGGGTATTTGTCGCGAACAAAGTAATTATGATTCTGATCACTTTATTTAAAAGTGATGAAAAACTGAAAGTACTCCTTTAAAAGATTCCTAGCTCTTTGAATCAGTTTAATTGCACTCAACAAGTTTATTAGTTTTTAATAAAAGTAGTAAAATGCCAGTTGAACCTTCAGTACTGATAGTAAACTGTTCACTAGTGATGTGTGTTTCTTCTTGTTTTAGACACTTTGTTAACGCACTGTCTCAGAATGGAAGAGGACGCTTTTACTACCAAGGTTGGCATTTATATTCTCTCCACCTTTTTTCGGAGATTTCTGTAGGTTTCGTTTGGAGAATTTAAGTTCAAATCGAGAATTGTACCTCCTTCGTTCCTTCTATGTGTCAAATGAAAATTGACAATCTGCTTCCTGGGTGATTATCTAATTTGAATTTCTGTCTCAGTTTTGGTGATTTTATTCCCTGTTTGTGTTATTCATATTCCACCAAGCAACAAATGAAATTAAATTTTCTTGGGGAGGTTCCAAGATACAGGCAGTAATAACAACAAGCAATCGCGGCTTGTTATTGTTTTTAATTAGAAAACGCGACAGCTGAATTAAATGAATGATCCAGTGGCTGGTGCTTTCAGTGTGTGTGAAAAAAAATTAATAATCACCCTCACTTCTCAAAACAGACGATTGATCCTACTTGATGATAACATCAGCACCATAATATTAAGCGTGAATCTTTGAGAAATGACAACGGTTTTTGCAGTAATCGTTTCCTTTCTATCCATTTAGTAAGAAACATGTAATGAAGGGGTGGGTGGCTGATTGTGGAGTTTGTTTTGCTGATCGCCTTGCAATGGATCAGAAAGGTCTTCCGCTCTAGCAGCTGCAGTGTTATAAACGAACTACTTTTTAATATTTGCATACTGTTTTCTTCTGACAGCAAATAAGGTAGTCCAATTTACCTTACAACTAACAAAGGTCTGTCATCCTTCCTTGGCTGTTACACTGCGACAAAGGTGAAATCTGAATTTGACACGCTTTCGATTAATTGGGAAGAAGTTGCTTTCGATACAAGGTGAAGTTTCTTTGGCTCTGTTGCCCTCACTTCAGGTAAGCCCCTATAAAGTCTTGCTAAATTTGTAAATTGATAAAAACGGCGGGCGAGTGAATCGGACCGGAGCGTACAATTATTATATCATGTTATTATAGAACCCACGCAAGGGCTACGTCTAACTGGGTTGAAACTAGTCCATGCTCATATGTCTATTCCTTATATTAACTATTTAATTTGCTGTAAAAATGAAAACAATTGAAGTAACCAGAAGGCATTGAACGTTTTATAGAGGCTAGAAGTTTCCTTCTGTTATTCGGACCACAACATCCTATAGACAAAATTGAAAAAAATATTCGATTTTCGAAAATACTATATATTATTTCAATGTTAGTACTAAACGAACGTTGGGTAGCTTACCAATTTGAGAACGAAATGCAAAAATTTTATTAGGACACTTGCTTACACACTGTGAGGTCATCAATGTAGCATTACTTATGGCACGCGCTTGGACTTTTACGCAAAAGACGTTTTGTTCGAGGTTACCGGTTTTTTACACTTATAGTCTTCGTCGTTTAATTGTCTTTTGTTGTTATTGTCTGTAAGGGTTCAGCCTCGAGCAGTCGGATTTATCTGGAGCAAGTAAGGAACTCTGTTTTGGTGTAAGTTGGGTTTTGTTTTTGTTTTTGTCATATTTTAATGGGTTTTATCACATATTGAAACAAATGCCGCGCTAACTTGCGAACGAAAAAGAAACACACAACAACGGCTGATGGTATGTAACTGTACTGCGCATGGCGTATGATGAAATTTACAGGTTAACGCACTCAGCGAGTGACTTATCGGGATTTACCTGCATGAGTTCACTTCCAAAGAAAGAGAAATTTTAATAACGCAAGAAGCTTGCGAGTGCGGTATTGAAAATTTCGAGTTCGCTGTTAGTGAATGAGCTCGCAGGTAAATACCAATAATTCACGAGCAAATGAGACGGCGTCAGCATTTTTATCATTCAAATTGGATACACTGCACAAAGAAACACTGCAGTAAAACTATATTTGGTGTAATGACAGTGGTGTGTTGAATTTTCACCACGACAATAAAAACACGATTATGACGACAAAGTGGTTGTCTCGTCACAACCTAATATCACGTGGTACAAATCATCCAATCAGAAAATCGGAATTCGTGCAGTCTGAAAGTTGAGTAACAAAGTAAATTAATGGCTTGCGAAGTGTCTCTGGCGTAACTTACGCTTTATGTCTCTCATATATCAGCCCGTGGCGTTTATGTCTTGCTGACCCATTCTTTTTCTACCGGACCAAACTGAATATTCTTACTTACTGATTTTAGGTTAAGAATATTAGAGTGCGATATTCTTTACGCCATTGACTTCAACTGATAATTTCCTAGATATTCTCGAACTTCTTGTAAACTTTCAAAGCCTTATTGTTCCAGTGCAGAACAACTGACGGGTGCGTAGTTTGGTAAAATTATCGCAACGTGAACATTGTTAGCCGTGTATCTGTTCAGTTTTTACGTGTCACCTTTTTTCAAGGAGGAATATCACCTTTCTCCAAGTAGCTTTTTGCCTCACATAGACATTAAATCACCTTTGCCATTTTTCAAATGAAACCGTGCGACCGTTTTAACTGGAAAAGAAACGATATCAAGCCAAGTTTCATTCATAGAAATTTTGTCGCTTGACCGAGATCACTGGAGGCCTCTATTAGTAGCAGGGTGTAAAGAATTCCAAAGTTAAACAAAATGAAAACTGTGTTGCGCAAAGTTTGGTTGATTAAGAAACTTAAGTAAATTCTCGTTTTTGCGCGGAAAATACGTACAATACCATACGTTTCGAGGCTGCTGCCTCTTCATCAGTGGTAAAAAGCAACTGTAAATTGAGTGGGTCACGCGCACAATTTACGGTTTCTTTTTACCACTGATGAAGAGGCAACAGCCTCTAAACGTATGGTATTGTACGTATTTTGTAAAGAATGCCGCCCTTTTAGGGTTAACGGTTGTTGTTATTTGATAATTTAGGGTTTGAAATACTAAAGACGACTCATCTTCTTTCGGTTTGTTTGGTCTGTTTGTCATTTTATGGATTTAGTTTTTTAAAAAAATAATGGAACAAATGCAATGCTGAAAACAGGGGTTGTTCAACATTCACACGAAGGAACCGGTTCGTCAACGGTTTAGGCAAATCGGAGAGCAAAAAAGCCTGATAATAAGTTCTGTTGAGATTGGCCATTTCAAGTACCAATCACTCACGGCAAAAAAAATTACCACAAAGAGACTTGAACGAGTTCTACCTGATCATAATTCCAAGATAATTACAAATTGTAAGCACATTTCCGCTCCGTTCCAGTCAGTCGATCTAAAATTGTTTTACCATTTATATTGTGACCAAAATTTCCCAAGTTTTGGGGCAAATAGAAAACGAACCAGGGTCCTCTCGTTCTGACGCTAGTTAATTTAGCCTACTCTTTCGATTAATCATAACAATTACAATTTTCTCAAATGTGATTGGTGCATAAAATGGTGTATTTTATGTATCTGCAAAGTTTTTAATCGGACAATGAAATCGGACAGTTGGTTGTAAATCGGACACCTGTTGTTTTACATGAGCCAACTGATCATTTTAAGGCCTCTCCACTAAATCCACCAATCACAACATAGATTACAATGGTAACCAATTCGAGAGACTGTGGTCGTTAGAATAAACATTACTGATCACTTACGTTAAAACGTGATGTTGTCAGCAACAGTTTGTTCCTTATTCCACCTGCGCAAAACTTTTTCTTCGGATAAATTTGTTACGAGACGTTTGACTTTCTCCGCCGTATTTATTTAAGAATGGACTCGACATTAAGCGTGTGAATGACTCTCCGCGCGTTGTAACTGAGCCTAACAATACAAAGTGACTAGAATAATCGTCAGAATGAGAAACGTACTGATCACTTAGCAAAAGTCAAAACTATTGCAGGACAGGTGTCGACTCCAGTCTTGAGCCGGAATGGTTACGTTGATCCCTTGAAAATTTAGTTAAATTTGGGTATTTTTTTATTGCGCTTATCATTATATACCATTGTCTGTATAGTTGGTAGCTCTGGAAGCCATTGAAGGAAATTGACAACAAGTCGTACTTTACTTAGTGCAAGGACCATGAAAGTTTAGTTAGGATATTTGCAAGTTTGATAGGACACCATTGGGTATTTTTTTTATTGCGCTTTTCGTTAGTTACAATTGTCTGTATGGTTTTTAACTCTGAAAGCCATTGGAGGAGGTTGACAACAAGTTGAATTTTACTTCGTGCAAGAAACAGAGTGGTAGCGTGTTTAGTCACCTAAAGCACGGTATGATTCAAGTTCTCCAATTTCGAGTGCTTGTTTGTAAAACATGACATCATATCGTATTTCCAAATTTCAATAACAGGCAAGACATATGTAAATTTAAAGTGAAAGAGTTATTTACTAAAGGAAGAAAAATACTGTTTGATTTCGTTTTGCCATTGTTAAAACTTCCTCTCTCACTGCAGGAAACATGTTCAAACTTTGTACGTATCTGCTTAAAACTGACAGGGTTGCGCATACAGTAAAAACAAGATAACTGTGAGCTTTTTTCTCAACTTGAAATGGCCGACTCCTGGTATAGAATTGACTGACTTGCACTGTTGTGTAAAAGTATATTTAAAAGTTCTTCAAGTCGAGTATTTAATTGAAACTGAACCTTGCCTTTGATCAAGGAGCTTTCACTTACTAGTTTATTTGAAATGTCGCAATGTATTTATTTGTTTCCCAAGGGCTTTTTATTTTAAATTAAGTGATCTTTGATTGTCGTTATGCTCGACTGGGATCAGTGAAGATAGCATTCTTAAATCTTCTCTAGCTTGCTTGGCATCTGTGTACAAACCGAGCTTGAACCGAGAATTCAGCGGTTTTGTTTAGTAATTCCTGTTCATTCCTGTTCTCAGTCAAGTAATTCTTGGTATCAACTAAAGCTTTACAGTCGCGTTTCCGAGGCCATTAGACAAGCGGAAGTGGACTTTCTCCCTCCAACAGCGTTTTTTATTCTTTTGTTTTCCTTTGAGTCAGTTGCAGGTGCGTGACTACACGCGCGGTTATGTCAGGTCCTGCAATAACAAAACATACGAAGCAGGAAATATGTGTTTACCCGAACACACAGGGAACCTCTCTCATTGGCTTTAACGAGCCGTAAATTTCACTCCGAGGTAAACTGCTCTTGATGACACTGATCACATTCGAATTTTTGATATCAATTTGTTCCACGTTTACAAAACTCTTTTTAACGGCTCCATGTCGGTGTGCGCAGACATCCAGGCTAGGTCGGCTTTTTTTTGCCTACATTTCAATATTTACATTTAACCTAAAGACTTAAAAATTGTATTCACCGCGGCCATTCTCATTATTGCATAAAATAACTGGGAAAAAATGGCTGACAAACCAGCCAAACTGAAATATACTGATCTACAATTTAGATCGATCATAATTACGATGCGAAAGTCGTTATTTAAAAACGAGATGTTGATGTTGTCAAAAACAATTTCTCCCCTATTCGTTATTGGCAAATCCCACCTGCGCAAATTGTGGATATCAGTTTGTTCCGAGACGTTTGACTTTCTCCGTGTTGATTTAAGAATGTGCATGACATTAAGCGTGCAAATGACTCTTTCCGCGCATTGTAATTGAACGAGCATTACTTTTCCTCTTGAATGTGAGCGATTAGTGCGTTCTAGCTTAGAGGGATCAAGTTTCTTGCGTGCTTGGCACCTAGCAACAACAAAGTGGCTATTTGCACTTGGGCGCGCTTTTTCAGTCGAGTGTAACACGTAATGAGGGCGAGGAAACGACGCGATTGGAGATTTCAGGCTTGTGTTTGTGATTTTTTTCAGAGGGCGTATCTGTCGGGACATAACCAGCTTCCGCCGTTGTTGATGACAGGGTTAGATGACTAGTCCTCTTTCCAGGATATCGACAAGATGACCGAGGTCAACAGCTCTGGAACTAACTGTTCTTTTATGGTCGATAATCCCGAGCGACGGCGTCAGCTATTCGGCACCAACATCGCGGTCATCGTGTTGAATTCGATTTTTGCTTTGACGACTACCTTCCAGAACTTGCCCGTTATTTACGCGATTTTGAAAACGCCATCCTTGCACAATCCTCCCTACGTCCTCCTGTGCTCACTGGCCACGACGGATCTCATGGTGGGATGCGTCATACAACCTTTGTACATCGCGCACAATGCCATGCTCGTCGAAGGACATCGCTTTTCCTGCGCGCTGTGGTATGCAAAGGAGACCCTGTTACTCCTATTCATGTTTGTGTCAATCTGTACCTTGGTGTTGATAAGCACCGAGCGCTGGCTCGCCTTACATTTCCACCTCAGATATCGGGAAATTGTCACGATGTCTCGGACGCTCTCGTCGATTGGATCAACTTGGTTCTTTTGCACGGCGTCCGTCATCGCCTGGCCGTTAGGTCTTGATATGTACACCTTCACAATGATCGGCATTATTGTTATTTCAGCAGCCGCGCTCCTACTTCTTTTTACGTACATTAAGATATTTCTGATACTAAGACGTCACAAAGCTCTTATTGAAAATCAAGCCAAGGTGCAACCCCAATCTGTGAACTTACGAAAACACAGAAGGTCGTCGGCCACTATGCTGTACGTGGTGGTGTTGTTCTACATATTCTACTCACCTACTTTTTACGCCATGATACATTACTTGGAATCCAACTCAGGGACTGGTTTCAGCAGCGTTGATCAGACCATTTTATGGGAAGTTGCAAAAACAGTGGCGTTGATAAACGCCTCTGCAAATCCGGTAATGTATTACTGGAAAATGCGAGAACTTCGACGCGCCATGCGAAACGTGTTCGGGTTTTCGTCAGCAACGCGGGTTCACGTCGGAGATGTGATAACGCCCGGATCGGGAAGCATGGACAATGACTTCAGAAGCAGGAACGAACAACAACGCCAAGGGTCTTTCTCGGTGAGACCACGGGGAAGCTTGTCCAACGTGCGGTCTGCCAGTTTTGTTATACAGCAAGATCAGCTAACAGAATCGACAACAGACGCGAAGCCGCAACAGGATAAAAAATTGTTCCTTTTACCAAGATTTCTGGAGCCTGGTCCCAGTTTTCGAGGATAATTTCTGCTGAAGAAGGGTGAATAAAACAGCTTATGTAATAGAAACAAATGAACCGTACGATTTTTTGAAGTGGTTATGGTGCGAAAATTCTCGTTAATCGCCCTGTATTGTTATCCAAGTGGGATAACACTAAAGCTCAGTTAAAACGTAGCTTTTTTATGTCAAAGATTAGAAGACAGAGTTCAAGTTTTCGGTAGATGTACTGTTCTCGCCTTACAACAAATCATAATTTAATCGTCTACATATTGAGCTTGTGTTTTTTTTTTACCACGAGAAAAAATACATAGGATTTCTTTTGACTTTCCAGGGCCTATTAGTTTAGTCGATTTCGATAATCATGTAGTTGAAGACTGCAATTTACAGACTTCTTTTAAGGGCCCTTAAAGCAACAAGAATAGAGCAAAAAAATTAATTCTCTCTTTCACGTTGGCTGGAATTGTCATATCTGTCCATTCCTTAAAATATTTAGTTTGCCTGTTGAAGGCACTTTCCGTTTAGTTTAAGTTTACAGTTTTAATTCTTAACAATTTTGTACTGCTTTCTTTCCTGATAAACTTGAAAGGATTCTACCAATAACAGAAACATTTCAGTTGATGCGGAACATCCAGCGAGGGATATATTCAGATTTTACTGGACAACATTTGGCGTTATGCTAATTTTCTTTTCTCTTTTTAATCATGATCATGGAGAAACCGACCTTCAATTGCTATCTGACATGCTATCATTTACTTTTCACTTTATTTTTTCTCCCCTTTTGGCAAAGCGACAAACTGAATTAAAACCTACTACTTCGCTTTTTGTGTTGAGTGAAATATCGAAAACGTGTAATTTAGTTTTGCAAAAGTAGCTCCATCGTTTGTTGCCATATTGCTTGGCGGGTCGATAATTGCGTCTTAAAAAGCTCCAGGCAAGGGAACCGCTCGACTAAATGAAACTGATTATTATCGTCGGAAATGTTTGCTCGAAACAAGTCAATGTGTAAAGAAAGACAACTTCAAATAAATTAAACCTGGGCACAAATGTCGATCGTAGCGATCGTATTGGCCAGCGAGCAATGCAATCAGAAGCGCCCCTGATTAAAATCGAAACTAATATGTTGGGTATATAGCTTGTTTAATCTGGCAATTTAAATTATGAAAATGTTTTTGAAACCTCCTCAGATCTCATATAAATCATTTCCTTTCGCACAATAGCTGATACCTGATAATGATTGTAATTTTTCTGCGTTTTTTCCTTGTGTTATGTTGTTAAATAAAGACAATGATGTTTTGTTATCGAGTTGTTGGCAGTTTCCCGAATGGTGTTTCGTTATTGATAGTTAGTCATCATGTGTGACATTTTTATTTAGTGCCTTCTTCTAAGTAGACTTGGCAGCCATTGAAGATGCTTACCAAAATTAGCGAAACTTCAACACCGAATCTGTAATTTAACGATAATCACTTTTCCACATCGATTTAGATAAGATTGATAACAACACTGGAAATTACCCCCGAATATAATACTATTGTACAAATGTCTTAAACTGAAATTCAAGCAGGCGAAAGAAACACTCTTAAATTGTTTCTTCCTTGATTAGCTCGATAAATAATTCATATTTTTGACTAGGATTTAGTGTTGTGTTGGCTCCAGAACAGGATAATTTCATTTTTATTCTTTGTACTTTGTCAGCATTCCTTGCTGTTACCTGCTATAGCATCTACTCAACGAAGTAAATATTATTGCGTGTAGTTAAGGTAAGGTAAAGTCTGCATTCGGGCCAAGCGGTCCATCAGGCCGGCGCTTATATCCGGTTTCTGTGGCATGAAGCGACTAGGAGTATTTCTACTCCCCCCTGGATGGGATGCCAGTCCATCGCAGGGTTATCCCCAGCATTAAATTCGCCGGTACCCATTTATACACCTGGGTGGAGAGAGGCACTGTGAGAGCTAATTGTCTTGCCCAAGAACACAACACAATGTCCCCCGGCCAGCGCACTGCCACTGAACAAAGTAAATTTTATTGCGTGTAGGCGAGATGAATAAATGAGAATCTACCTGAGCAGTGTATCCACCTCTAAAAGTCTCAAAAGAAATAATTCCACGAAGAAACTTCACGAGGAGAATAGTTTTTTTTATTATTTTATTGAAACGTGTTTTTGCTATTTTCCTTGACAAACTATTTAAAATTCCTGGTACTAACCTTAACCCTTCATCGAATTACAAATTGCTTAATTTTATCTATCCCTTTACGACAAATCATCATGTTGATCATTTCATGAAACTGGAGTGATATCCAAATTTTCCAGAGGATGTTAACAGAAAAGGTATGGAAATCTGGAAGGAGATTATTTCTACTTATCTTTGGTTGAACTTACATGTCCAAGAACATTTCACCCATTTCAAAACAGTGTTAGCTACCTTCTGACCTTATTGGTCTGCTTGCAAAATTACACTTCTATTTACTCTAATCAATGAAATAAATTTTTATACGACTCTAACAACAACTGCAGTTAATTAATGAAGCGGCTTAAGTATTACATGGCCGTTGTGTTTTGACACAATTCGTATTATCATAAGATTTTCAAAAGAAGGACAACGCTTTTTTCGTTAGAAGGTCTTTCGCAGCCTCCACTGGTGGTGTTTCTTCCCCACCATCCTTCGCATCATCCGACCCACATGCTAGTTCAGCCAGCTTATCTTTCACCCCGTCCACTCCTCCTTCTCCAAGAAGCTTCTCCACCTGTTCCTTCAGAGCTGCAATTTTGGCTAGCAACTCGGCGTTCTCGGCCGTTTTCTCTGCTAGTTTACTCTCTAGCTCAGCCACCTTGTCTTCAGCCATTTTCTAAAACTGAACAACAAATTGGTTTCAAGGCACATTTTTGTTCTTCGCTTGATATTACAAACTTCAGTGTTTCATTGCACGTTGAGATGTATTCTTTGCAATCATTGGGTTACCTACAGGACTCCTTTGTTTACCTAACTATGTAAATTTAATTTTTTCATTTTGATTTGGAACTGAAGGCGAGGATTGCGAAAAAAGACATGAAAAAAATGCGTAGACTCGACTTCTTATTTCACTCCTGACTTGCGAAACCTGCAGTTCTATGGTTAATTGAAAATTTCTGTAATATCTGGTCGGTACTCTTGTTTTCGTAAAATTCAATATCTCGCATATAAACTCATCTGTTGATTTGCAGATTTGAGTTACTACCCTGAAGTGAGTGTAATTGCGCAAAGAAACAAAGAAATATCAATCTATATTTATTGAGCTACAAAGACGAGCTTTTCACAAGCAAAGCTTGCAACCTTTGCAATGTTTGATATTAACGTTAATTGGAGATGCCATTAATCCTAATTATATTTACCATAGCTTACAACATTTCAAATTTTCAGATTTAATTTTGGTAAAGCTTGGCCTTTACCTCGGGTATGTAAAACAAATACCAACCTGTCTAGAAGAATGTCCTAGCTCTTCTGTACTGAAACAAACCAGTCAAGATGTGGTGGCAATCTGGTAGCGTTGCTGCAGTTTGAGTTGGCTTTAAGCAGTTTGGCTTGCGCGCCCCGGTAGTTAAAAGGTTTTAAATAATACATTAACAACACGCTGATAGAGAGCTTGAAAACCCAGAGCCAAACTTTGGAAAATTTATTAATAATTTCTGTGGTTAAATGGCTTTACCCGCAAACCCGTAAATGGCATCTCTGCACTGCAGTTAGAGACACTGACAGTATATCATACTTGATGAATGTCAAATTTAAGTTTCGTGGACCTAAAATATTTATAATCACGTTAAACTAAATCTTTGCAGTAACACTCTGGCTCTTCGGGCGAACTGAGCTCATTTAGAAGTTCCTGAATGCTTTGCATTATTGGATGGGTAGAACTATAAGTATCTGATATTTCTTTCTGCCTCCCAATATTCTGGTATTTTTCTGCATTCAGGTGATGAAATGGACAAAAGTCATTACCTTTTTATCTATCTGTGTATCGGGTAGTCTTCTGAACGAACACGGAGAGTATTTTATTCACGGATATCACGCATGCCCCCAGTAATATTTGGATGTATACCAAGAATAGTTTTCAATAGTTTAACATAATTCTTATCAAACACCTGCCAATATGCTTATGAACCCTGAGTTTCCCAATTTATTATTTAACTGTGGCTTCGCTTTGTAAAAACCACAGCGTCCTTTCGTGTTGCTCGGCATCATTAGCAATAACGAGAAAAAAATCTAACGTTTACGTTTGGACATATTTTGCTAGAAAAATCCGAGGAGAAACTGCAGAGGAAAAACGGGGTGAAAACAAGGTCAGCAACTTATCATCAACCTATATATCCAGACTTTTTCTGCATGTTAACGGAGTACATTAATAATTATTAATAAATAAATAAATAAATAAACGGTTGGTGACCAAACGCAAACAACCGCCTTATGTTAATTCATGTTGAAATCTTTGCTTCCTTCAAGTGGAATAAACGCGTGATTTTTCGTGTGAAGATTTTTAAACTATAAAACCGTGAAACTATAAAAGCGTTTTTACGCACACAGTGACCACTTCAATCCAGTTAAATGATTTCATCGAATAAACTTTTTTCCGTTTTTATTCGTTTTCGAACTGGCCTTTTTTCAGAGGTTGTTGTTTGCTTTTCCAATGTTTGATCATAACATTTATTATGAAAAATCTTCGTCAGTTAATGGTAATTCGTGGAATTCACTTGTACTCAGTATTTAAAGCTCGTTGTGGTGTAAAGTTGAGTAAGATAAGCAGTTACCAAAAAAATATCAAAACTGTTGTTTTAATGCTCGCTGGGAGAAGAAAGCAAATAAGAAACATTGAAAAGCCACAAAAATAAAACAGCAATCGTTTAGACTGGGTTGAATTTTGTTGTGCTCTAGCCAAACACATTTTAAGTTTCACAGATTGACAGGTTCGTATTGTCCAATAAAAAATGGCCACCACACGTTAGTCTATCGTCATCATAGTGATTCACGTCTCGTAGCAAACAGGAGCTAGCAACTTTTCTTAGAAAGTACTCCGACCATGAAAAAGAGGTTGCTCTGTTAAGCTTCAATTTATTGTCGTATTCACGCCACCGTGTGACAAGCTTCCGTGTAACTGTTCCTTTAAACGAAGAGTAAATCAAATTCATAGTCTGCAAATCTGAGTTACTGCGTTCAAAATTGTTCGAGCTTCAATCCTCTAGTTCGAGAAAGTTTTTGGATAAGGCTTTATTGTGTCGTGTAAGCGCAGTGAGGTCAGAGCAGACAAAGTTTCATAAATTAAATAATGAAATTTTGGGGTTGCGACATTAAATAGGCGAGGGCACCTAAAGCTAACCAAAGCGAATATTTTTATATTTGTAGAAGAAAATGCGACGCAAAATTTCGCAATTCATCACCTTTTGCTAGAAACCTCTTTAAGGGAAAGCATGTAAATTGTAAACTGACTTGCTTGTTGTTCAAACTGATAAGGTACAAAAAAACCTCAGAACAAACAAAAATGTCTCAGAAGTAAAAGGTCTCAGATTTCGCGTTTGTTTTAGTCAAAACCAATATTGGTTTAGTTAGGTTTTAGCCTTCAAGATACGTCGCATGGCCTAAGCTACTGTCATAAATGAGTGGCACGTTCATCTGTTCACTTCCACGGCGTGCGTTGGTTTCTTACAATGACGTAGAGTATTGATGGCGGCCATATTGGTGTTCCCACACAATAGGAGACTTTTACATAAGAAAAGAATTCACTTCCCAAAGGAAAGAAATTTCATTGTTTGGTAACTCCAACTCAGTTACCGTGTCAGGATGTGGAAATACTCTATACCGATGACACTGTAGTTAGATCAAACGATGTTGATTCAGTCGCATGGCTGACCAAACAGAGCGTGATCCCCGAATAGTCTTCACAAAATTGAACTTTGACTTGCTCTGTGTTCGGTTTTATTTCGCTTTCTTTTAACACGTACCACTGAAATCCATTCCATTGTTCAAAGCACAATACACATTTTAGGTAGTTTGCTGGACCAAATCAAATCATCAAAGACGCTTACACAGATGGTACGTCCGTCTGTAGATTGTCGTTACAGATTACCTTTTCCGATGCTGTCTCTTTCCTATGTTTTTTCTTTCTTATTATTTTTTTTTTAAACGAGGTATCTCGGGAATTTCGGAGCAATCTAAGTAAAGACGAACGGATGTTTTCGCCGTTGTAAAGGTGTCGATCTCCGAGTCATCTCCATTTCAGACATGATTTTCAAAGCCGATATTATTTCTCATTGCATAACCCAGATTGAAGTCGAATTGGAAAGCCAATCAGAATTTTCCTTTCCAGGGCTGCACTAGAACAAAGAGGAATTGTGGTACACACAAAAGGCCTTGATTTTTTTTTCGCTTTGTTGGTGAATAAGTATAGGTAATCGTACGAATACAGGTGAAGTTAGAGATTTAAACCAAGAGTGATATTTGAAAATTCTCTTAAAATTGCACCAGCCTTTAGGCGAGTACAATTTGAACGACGTAAAACTAACTTGAAAGCATTAAGGTTGACCTCTTGTTCCTCTCGATTATCTTTTCATGTTTACTGTAATTTAACGCTCAGTACTTGAGCCTCCCCTTGTTTCTTAGTGATTCGACTTCCCTTCAGGTCATTTTAAGCGTACTTTTAACCTCCATAACTCGAACTTCTTATTTTAAAGTCCAACTGGTCAGAGCTCTCCAAAATCAGGACAGGAATTGGATTAGACTGGAAAGCGTCAGGGACTACTAAAAGACGTTTTCAGTATGTAAAAAATGGCAACTTGCTACAACAGCGTACTGCAGTTGCCTCCAATAGCGTTTTCCCACTACTGCTTGGTTTTGTTTTATTCCAATAGATTTGGTTCGTGTATGACTGACTGGCTTTGCTATCAAAGTTTTGTCTCAGTTTTGCTAATTTTCTGTCATAGACCTGATTAAAATGTTCTGCATTTCACTTATAAGTAATGAAGCATGAAAACATCGTTATATTGCCTAATTCCAAATTCAGTGATAATTCGAACTCCCGATAACTCGA
>Ga0126343_10000210_pt1 | contig 19805 bp, 15 predicted proteins | sample Cyp2metagenome_FD_92531 | JGI IMG/M metagenome (GOLD analysis project Ga0126343, IMG submission 92531) | Coral microbial communities from Lord Howe Island, Old Settlement Bay, Australia - Cyphastrea 2 metagenome | ecosystem: Host-associated > Invertebrates > Cnidaria > Coral ...
CGATCGAGAGGGGAAGTTGATTGTGAAATTCCAATGACGCGAGTAACACATATATATAAAGGAACATGACCACAAGCCACTGAACCGTAGCGGCCTATATGGGCCACGCATGGCTTCCAAAAATTATAATAAAAAAACACCGCAGGCAAAATGTTGTTTGTCTGCATACCTGTCTCTCTTTTTCTTCTCTCTCCCACCTTTCGCTTTCCTTTCTAGCCTCTTCCTCCTAATTGGAGAAAAAAAACATCGGAAAAAGAAAATAAAAAACCTCTAGGCGTTTTATTATGAGAGGAAATTATAACAAAGCAAGGGAACATTGAAAGTAATGCGTGGCAAACATCTTCGGCCGTGAATACAATTGTACAGTTGTTAAGATTGGCAATTAAGCGCAATTTCCTCTTGAAAATGTCGAAAAAGTTAGCCAATGTTGAAATAAAAAAATTGCTTTCACATTAACATTAATATTCATTGAAGCTAAAGCGAGAACTTAAAAATAAATCAGAGCAAAATAAACCCAATTCAAACACCGCGGAATTAAAAGTACCATTTTGTTCTTCACGTATTGTCGAAGAATAACCATAATATCGATTTTAGCCATGTTGGTGAAAACAACAACAGCAGCTTCGGTCGATTTGAAGCCGACAAAATCTGTGATAAATTCGCTCTCTAGTTGCTAATGTCGTGCGAAGGTCAGAGCACACCGCCGACACATGACTCGAGAGCTAACCAATTGTTATCTCTTTTCAAACAAAAGAACACTTTTGACGCGTACAAAACACGTCACAGAAAATTATCTATTACAGTGAGGCCCCGGCTGATTTCCTCCAACGCGGGATAAAGACCAACAGGCAAATTTCTACCAACATATCAAGTTAGTGAATGAAATAACAAAATGTCGAGCAGTTCGATAGTTGTTGGGCCTCAAACAATTAGCATTTCGAGAAAAAAATGATATTCTTAAGCCATGTCCAAAAAACGCCGGATAAAATGAAACGCAGCTTCATTTCTACGATCAGGCCTACCAGCCACATTAAAGGGAGCTTTTCGAAAAACGCTCTTCGAAAACTGAGAAATTGGATAACGCCGGCGTTTGGTTTCCGTGTGGACGGACTGAAACATTTTGAAAACGGAGCTTTTCAAAACGAGACGTCACGATAGTCACGTGATTTCCCTGACCGAGTTTAAATCCAAAATGACCGGTGATTGCCGAGTTTTTCAATTCCTCTGTGCGGAAGGACAACATTTGATACATTTTCAGAGTAAAAGCACCGTTTTATCCGGCCTAAACCAAATGTTGTAGGTTAACCTGTGATATAATGAATGGATATTTCGATAATGAGTTAATTCTCAAGGAAAATCAAGCTTTGCAGGGAATTACCGGTTAACCAAGCGAAAATTCCCGGTAAAGCTGCTATTTTTGAAAACGCTAACGTATTATTGCGCAAAACGTTTGAAGATTGACGTAAAAAGACTTCAATATTCTTGATGACCCTCGGAAGCCTACAGTACGTAGTTGCATTAAAACAAAGACTAATTTCTTCCGAAGTTCAAGACGCACTGGTTAAAATATCTCCAACGATTATATTATCTAAGTGCAAGCTGTTATTTTTCATTAAATGGCTACTAAATAGGATATTAAAAGCACTTCATTGTACCGTACGACCAACATTTACTGCTTTGCAATAAATTAAAGTAAACAAATTTCGAATCAAGCGCAGCCATTGCCATGTGTCGATGGTTCAAACCGGCTAGCCTGCCTTTACTTAAATGCCTCCATCGTAAAACGTACTTAAGTACTTAGCAAAGTAAAAAGCATTTCTTAACATGAGGTTGTTACGATAGTTAATTACACTCTCTTTTAAAAGAATATAGTTTTTTTCGGGAGAGGCGCCGCTGAATATTCTTATTTTGTTGCCGATTTTAGGCCGAAACATTTCGTGGACATTCTTAGATTTGAGCGTATGGCATTTCTGTTTTGGAATGTATTTACTGTATGGATGGTGTAAAGGTAATTTTGGAGCCAACACGTAGGCATTAAAACCTGATGTACTTGCAGAAATGTTATAACATCAAACATAAGGCTGGTGCTGTTTCATCGCTTTTTGGATAGTTTTGCCAGTTAGAGAAAGGAAACATTTTATATGGTTTGGTTAAAATCGTATAATTGTGTACTGTGTTACAAATTTTCAACACCGGACAAAATTTCATCCTTTCCAAAATCTACTACAAAGAAAAGAGAGACTACAAGGGAAAGATGTATCTCAATTTGTTCAAGAAAAGTTCAAGAGATGTAAAATCGTGAAAAATGTTTCACCTGGCTTGAATCACACTGTTTCCGCGAGGCGCCTGACCATAACAGCATACGCTACGAGTTAATTTTAGGCACAAGAACAAACAGCTTTCCCCAACTAAAGAAGTAACTTATTCCCAGATCTCAGCAGGTGCCATAATACAGCTGGAAAAACTCTTTGTCGATATATACACACGACGGATTTAATCGCTTGGTAAATTCCCAGCGGTACTTTTCTTGTTAACCTTTCAAACCAAAGACTTTTTCTTCATGGCTGAACAGAATATATCAACGACACTTAACGGACATAAGAGCGAAAACAAAACCACCCGTCCCTTCCCTAGAGAGTTTTGTTTCGTTGTGTTGATACAACTGGATCAAATTCAACTGCCTTTTTAACAAGTCTGTATTGACTCAGAAGCGAATCTTTCGTCGCTTTTTCATTCATTGAATTTTCCTCGAATTGTTAAAATGTCTTGTCTATGAGATTAGCGCTTTTCCAAAAGGAACGGTTTTCAATGGAATTTTAAGAATCTGCCTTTTCAAGTGAGTTTATCTCTAACCCCGACTAGTGAAGATTACTTGGGGACTCAGAGAACATTCTTTCTCTCGCTTGGCGCGAGCGAAAGCGAAACAGAGATAAACCATGTTTACCCAGCTTTAGTGAGAACTCATTTCCATAACGCTCTGAATGCAAAAATATAACGTTTTTCCTTCTTTGACTAGGGTATATTTTGAGGAAATTAAAGCACTTATTGGCAGTGAATCAAGTGAACATTCTAGTACAACACAAACTGAACAACACAGATAACCGTAGTTGGTATATTCCGGGGTAGATTCATTCAAAAGCATAAGATGAAACACTGACAATGATTTCGTGGAAATTCAAACACATAAAGATGGCTTACCGGTACTTTATCTTTTAAGTAGTACGATGTCATTTATGCCAGCGATGTTTAAGTTACTAAATGGAACTCGCCCTTCGCTAAACTTCAGTGAAAAAATCTTGACTCCACGCCAACAGACACGCGGCCTTTGTTTGTCATGTCTGAAGCGCATGTGTTGACATGACGTGACATAAAGGTCACGCAAGCAAAAATAGGTGATAAATGTCAGGCATTCACAGTCAACTTGTAATTTTCGCAAAACAGGCTTTTGTAATTTATTACCTTACCCATTATAGGTCAACCGGCCGCAAATGAAGGTACATTTCCCAATTACTGGGCTTTTCCTAAGAAATGAGCGAATAAAAACAACAAATGTATTCTACCGACCTGTCTCTTGATTTCTTTTCTAATGTCGTCGTAGGCTCGTTCGTTAGTCGGTATGTCACGCTCCAAAGACTCCTGACTCTGTGATTTGGAGGTGTTTATCGTCGCCACGGGACTAGCCTGCCAGGCCGCGTGTTGTCCCGCGGGTACTTCAGCCGGGTCGAACCCGTCACACACAAGCAGCGATAAATTGTCCCCAATCCCTCTTAGCGAGCGCACGGCTTCCAGATGCGTGGCGCCAAGGAGACTGGTGCCGTTAACCTAACAAGGCACAAAAAAGCGTATTAACATTATTCATGCCAGAAGAAACCCTTTCACTGACTAGCTTGAAATGTAAATTCTCCCATTAATTGCCGTGATTCCATTAAAATTTCGCTTTGAGAATTTGTTGCTTCATCGAGACAATATTCTCTGGTTGATCATCTTCGAGAATATTCTCTATACCTCTGTAATTGTTTTACCAGCAACACTGCAGGGAGAAATTAAAGCTCCTCACCTCTAGCAATCTTTGTCCCACTTTAAGTCGTCCATCTTTGAAAGCTACACCGCCCTCATTCACTTTCGACACAAATATTCCTTCATCAGCCTTGTCTAATGGATTTCCCGGATGCCCTTTGGCGCCACCTCTAATACTGATCCCCAGTCTCTCTCCAGGGCCTTTGTGCAAATGTACCTCCTGCAGAAAAAAAAGATGAACCTGTTAAATAATAGCCTCCTTCATAGGTTAAGTCAGATAGGGGGAGCCAAAAAGTATCTATCTAGTCAGACTTCAATTATCCGTGGAATGCACTGCTTAGAACTAAATAAATTTTTAGCATTTTGTCTGATTGTATTCAAGCGGCCCAAGGTCTGATCAAAGGCTAGATGTCTACAAAACCAAAACAGGGCCAACACATTTAGACTAAAAAGCACGAATTTTTAAAACTTTGCAAATTCTAAAAAAAAGGCGAAAGAGTAAAGTGCGAAATCTGTAACTTGCTGGAATCTACATTATTAGCTTTTTTTCGCTCGCGGAATCCTTTTCAAGTTTGCAGAGTAACGGGAAACTGGTAGGATAACAGTCTTCCACCATTACACAAAGTTCGACGCAGAATTTTCGCGGAAGACACTTTTTCAAGAGCATCCCGCAAACAGACGAAACATTGCCCTGCATTGCGGAAAGAAGGTAAAGAACATTTTATGCCCAATGTGTTTTTCAAGAAGGGTACTTCGTTAATTTGCGGTTTTCCTGCGGTCGTTTAATACTACACAAATATCAAACAAAAACAGCAGCTGTGTGAACAAGTTATTTCTTTTCACAAACGAAAAAAGTTCTGTTCCGGCAAAGACAGAAATGGTTACATTTATAAACACTGCGTGGGAAATTAGGGACCAGGAATAATCGGCTAATTCAAAGAGTAATCCAAGCATAGGAAACATTTTTGGACGAGGTCAAAATATAAATTCTCCTCAACTTTTCCCATACACTTCTTCTAAACTTTTAGAAGAAACTTGATTAAAAGCAAGTGTTCTTGTCGAGATGATCAGGTTGTCAACTCTAACACGCTCCTTGATTACATTTGTTCGTAAAATAGTACAGAAAATTTACGATTTTAGCATGGCTTGGATTTAAAGAATTACATAACAAACAACGATAAAGAAGTTAAACATAGTTATGCAAGATCCCTTCTCTCCACCCAAAAGACGAACTATTCCAGGAAAAAAAAAGCAAACAAACATCTTTCACGAACAAGACGAGCCACCAAGGCCTTCGCTCAAGCAATTTCTCTTTGCTATCAACCCTCCCCCTGCACAAAGCAACAACAAAGATTAATTCTGTGAAAGTATTTCATTAAGCCGACACCCAAATTCGTATTGTAACTTGTGAAAAAAGGCCAAAGGCGTGTTTGAGTGAGGTGTTACATTAAAAGCTCCGAGCGTTGTCGGAACCTCTTTGAAGGATTAATACACATATAGCAACAGGTCGTATAAAGATTTTCGATTTGGCGTCAAAAAGTCTTATATAAACTACCAGAACGCTAAGAATGCTACACATTACGACTTCATATCGCTATCAGAATTGGCAATACAAATACGAAAATGGATCAGCGTAATTTCAAGGTTTCGTTCGTGTGCTTTGTACAAAAATATGACTTAAGAAACAATGAAAGATCATACAGTAATTAATTGAATTTGGGCCGGTTTATTTATCTTGCGCATGAAGATCACAGACACGAGTTTTTAAGCGGAATGGTGTTTTGCTTTAGGATAGATGTCAAATTGTAACCAGAACTAGATATGTTAAGTTGCTTTCCACATTAAGAGCATAACTAAATCATATTGAAAGACTACTGAAAGACTGAAATACGAGAGCGGACAGGACAGATCAGTTATGCTTACCTGAAGTCCTTTCGGCGGAGGGTCATGGCGGACGAGAAGCTTTATAAGAGACACATTGGCTATTAATGCTGCTACAGCTTCTTGGTGTGTGGCGTTTCTCATGTCCTTCCCATTTACCTACGAAAAAGCGGGAATTTAAAATTACGCTAGGAAAAAAACACTGTTCTGATAAAATACACCAACGCTTAAAAAGGCCAATATTTTCAGCCCTTGCGAATTACCGGCTACTCTTTCGATTGAATTTTCGCGCGAAAGTAGGCTGACACATTTTTGAAATAAAACACTTGATGATTGCGACTTTCACCTTAATTCGAAAGAGCAAACTTCAAGCCGATTGCTGCCTCTCATTAAAATTATATTGAAGAAACGTTTGCTGTTCATTTGTTATGAATGAGCTCCTTGTGTGTCATGCTAACCATGATGGAAGCGATCAAGGAGGAAGGACAGTATTTTCGTTTCTTTTCGAAAGAGCCCTCTAACAAAATGCCTTATTTTCCAGATTTAAGCGACTGCACAAAAAGACTTCAGTTATTTCAAAGAGCAAGGCAAAAGCGCAAGGAAGTAATGAAATTTGCTAATCAATGCTTAACTTCATGTTTAAACCAAGCATACGATTGTAAATAACGGAAACAAACCATCAAAATTTCGTGATACGATACCGTATTGAGAATAAAACCTCTTACATCCGTTGTTACACTGTACGAAATAAATATCACTCAATACATGTACTCAGTTCGACTTCGGCTTACTGTTGAAAACAACTTTTCAAAACCGGCCTAAAATGCGATACAACGGTAAAACACGAGATCAAAAGCTTCTCTAAATCACCTTCCTCCGAAGAGAGGCGGTGCAAGGCCAGCTTCTAACTATATCAACTCCGATCATGTCACTTCCAATGCTTTCTCCTCGCTACTTTCCCTTGACTATTCACGGAGATTGTTTTACATACACTTTTCATGTCATTGATTGCTTTGACAACCAAGCATAACTAAAGCAAACAGGGCCAATAATGAGAACTCCCAAGTGGATTACTCTTTTTCTTAAAGGGTATTTTAGGCTCTGATGTTAAGGGGTTAATTAACCCGATGGGGGCACTTAACACGATAAACTTCCACTTTAGAGACATTTTCAACCGGCTGGACGTCTTTGAGGAACCGACGAGTCTTTGAGTGTTGTAAAGCCGGCGTCGTAAGTATATTTGCCGCAGTATTCACAACCAAAAGACTAAAAAGAATGCTCCACACAAGATTGAATAGCGGTCTGTTTGACGATCAACTTGTTTATGAGCAAGAGTTGATCGGTGATTAAATTTCGCACGAATATAGCCGTTTTTCGCTGCATATCCGAGTTGGACACCTTCGTTTCCGAAAATTATTTCAAACAGTTCTTTCAACAAACATTCTTAAAAGCAAATATGCAAACAAAAATAAAGCGATGAATATTTTCAACCAGCAGGTTCCCTATTACATAATTCTTACATCTTCAAAGCTAACTCGCCAAAATTTTAACTGAAGATGCTTTCTAAAAGACAGAGCATTGCTTTTGCTTTGAACAGAGTCCAAACTACTTGGTTTGCTTTACAGTGTAACGAATTTAACTCATTCGTGAGGGTTTAAATCAAATTTTTCACAGTTTCTTTGTCTAACTTTTGATAGCTTTTCAACTGCATGCGAGAGCACGTGAATTTGCAGGCGCATTTTTGACTTCTCCGAATCAAACACAAACTTGGTTCCCCATTGGTCCAGGAATGCGAAAGCCAATGAAAAGTTGTCAACATATTTCAAGAGTTAATCCAAAGTTCTACGAACTACTTGACAAGCACGGAACGGTTTATTAGGGCTTCTCTCAAATTAAATAAGAATTTCTTTGATTTGTCCGCCGACGCTAAGAAAAATTATACAACAACCAACGTTACGTAATCGAAAAGAAAGCGTGTGCTGATTAAAATCCTATTACAAAGATACTTTCATGGCTCAATATTAAAACAAAGCGTTCCCACTGATGTCATATCTCTAGAATTTGACAAGATTTTTTCGACAAAATGTCGATCCTCCTACGCTGACATCGAAGTTGAAGCTTCTCGCATTTTCTTGCGAGTGGATGCGAGTTTCTGTTCGCAAGCCAAGCTGATGTTGAAAATTTTCGCTTATCCATCTCTTTGAAATGAGTTCATGGTAAATTGCGGATGAGAGTTAAAGCTAACTTTTGCTCAAGCCGTCTCTGACCTCTTCACGACTCCGAACAAAGGAAAACAAATCTATAATCCTAAGACGGTATACTTTTCCTTAAACAGATAGCTCCTTCAACTTACAAGCCATTTACCCTTTAGAAGTAATTTACATAACAACAAACAAACAAATACACATCCGGTTTCTTGTTAAATTCAAAACAACGAAGTAGACAATTTGTGTTCTCATGAAGTCTAATTTCCGTTTTGCTAAGAGTGTGTCGGCGCTTGCACAAAAAGGCGGGGGATTTTAGAGACCAGCTACGCCCGCGCTCCAGCTTCTGACTGGCTTACAACAGAGCGTGGCCCCGCACGCTTGTTGCGCCCATAACGTCAACTCGTACCTAAAAATATTAACTGCTTGCTTTTTCAACATTTTTTTTCCAATTATAAAAATTCTTACCATTAACATTCTATCTCCGACTCTAAGATGTGTCGTAGCTGCAACTCCATTTGAAACAATCTAGAAAATTGTAATAAGGAAACGAAATTACCAATCAAAAAACCCAGCATCGCACAAACAAGGCAAACTTCAAGAGAACCAGCAAATACATGTTCTGGAGCTGTCCAGCACAATACCTTAGAGATAAATATTCCAGGTTCGTCCATTCCAAACGGGTGGCTCGCATGGTCAGAACCTCCAACAATGCTAAATCCTAAAGGGTTATTTCCTTTCTTCAAAATAATTTCCTGAAAACAAGCAACAAATATCTAGTCGTTAATTCTCCCTACTGAGGTCACGGGTTCGAATCCCGTTGAAGCCCTGATTTTTTTCAGGCTTCTTCTTTCCAGCTGCTTAAGTTGGAAAATTTACTGCGATGATCATTCTTTAATTTCATCTACACCCGCAGTATGAAATATGAAATATTTCATATATACTACACTCTCCCTACTGATTGTCATTCATTTCAGTCTTATAATGTTTCTTCTGAGAACTTGTTCGTGCATCAAAACGCGATCTCCATACTGTTTTGCATGCCTGTGTTACATATTGTTTTGCTTGTTATTTGTTTTAGGGCTAGAAGCACAGACAGCATTGCTTCTGTTGTTTGTTCTGTTGTTAGGTACACCGTAATGAGACCGACAAGAGTTGAAATGAATAAATACGCACGCACGCAATGCAAAAAACGTGTCCTTTCATTCGCAAAGTTGAGAAAATATCGGGACCTGTACCTCAGCCAATGTTATCTACTGCATAACTTGCACTCTTTGCAAAAAGTTATAAATCGGTGAAACATGGAGACGACTAGGCGATCGTTTCCGAGAACACCTTCGTGACGTAGAGAAAGACGACAAAAACGCATCTAAACCGGTCGCGAGACTCTTTAATTTCCCCAATCATTGTAAACAACGTATGGCAATCTGCGGCCTTTCCCTACATCAAGGGAGCCTGCAAAGCCGCAAAACTCTGGAACAAAAATTTATTTTTCAAATCGTCCTCACGGTATCAACGAACGCTTTTCATTAAACTAATTTATTTTGTTGTGTTCCAAGTTACCCTGCACCAACCAATAGCGTAGCTCCATCTCTCTCTATATAGACCACATACAACCCACAATTCCTTGATTGGCTGATTGAACTTGTCAAATTTGATTCGTTGAAAAACATCTAGTTGTGTATAACAAATTAATTAATGCTAACCTCAATATCAAGGTCCGCAGCTCCATTCTTGTCGGCATGATTAACTTCTGTCGACTTCTCCGGTGTTACATGGTTCATTTCGGGCTACAAAGAAATGGATATGTCGAAACAGTTAGCTTTCAACTCCCCGCGTGACGCGTGAGTATGGCAGACCCGCGTGCGTGGAAACACGAGGCGCGCGCGTGTGTGTGCGACAGCATTAATGGCTCGCAGCTTACCTTTGGCGCCAGTCTCTTATTAATTGACGACTGATCCTGCAGTTTTGAGAGCGGTAACATTCTTTTGTTAATAACGCGTTCACGAACAACCACAAGGGTAACGTACGAGAGCCCGCCGGTTAACATAGCAACAGCATCCTCGTGCCGCGCGATTTTCATATCTTTACCATTGATCTACAAAACAAAACAACCAGGAAGGAAAATTAGAACGAAATACCTCGACAAAACGACAGTCTAACCACTACCAAACTCCAAGAACGGCAGCCGATGGCAAGCGCGGGAAACTTCACGTGACTAGCCATAGCATAACATCTGATTGGCTGTGCAAACAGCAACTGAATTGCTGGCAGCCGGTGGCAATCACGGAAAAATTCACGTGACTACTCATCGCATAACATCTGATTGGCTACACCAACTTAATTCTTATTGGCCACAGCAACTTCTACGCGTTTTATCGAGCCAATAGTACAACACCAGTTCTGCGAGGTTCGTATTTACGAGAAATAGCTATTGATTTCTCAAAACCTTAAAAACTAACTTACGAACAGAATGCTAACAGCATTGCTTACCGAAAGTACTTTATCTCCAACTTGAAGCCTCCCATCTCGCTCTGCCGTTCCACCCTCGGCAATCTTAGAGATGAAGACTCCCTATAAAGCGATCAACAAATAATTAACAATTTGAAATTGCCCAACTTCGTAAGATTCGCAGAGACTTCATTGTTATCAAAACGACACATTTGAAACGAAGTTTGCAAGACATGTTCAAGAGAATCGCAAAATTCGAAATTTTTCAAAAATTCTCATTACCGCAAGAGATTCCGCTCTAATCGCAAAAACTGTCTCTTGAGTTACTTTACTTCAGGCATGTAATATTTGCCATGGGTTATTTCAAGGCTGCAGTACGAGTTAAAAATCATAAACGCTACCTACCGAGTCGCCATCTTTGTACGGAGTCGATCCACGACCCCCAGCAATACTAAACCCCAGGCCCTTTTCACCTCCTCGCTTTAACGTGATTGTCTCTCTCTGCAAAACAAAGATTTGAAACGATATTCAAGATGGCGACCAATATTCAATAGGCCGTTTCCGAATTTACCTTGCGCTTCTGCTTCAAAACGAGTCTTCGCGCAAAAAAAACCTTTCGTATGACAATAAGTTTGGTTTGCTTGAAAGTGAACCTCTGGGCAAAAGACATCTCAGAGATGGCCCATTTGGTAATCACATAGAAGGTCTTCCTGGTATAATATGAAAGCGTACCTCTGTTTTGGTTTGAATGTCCTCCATTTCCGGTTCCGGTGCGAATCGCACGCCGACCTTTTTAGTCTCTTCCTTTGGAGGTTCTTCAGCAACCTGCCAAAAACAACATTCCCAGAGATTGATCGACATACAGTTTCTCCTTACCATATCGATACAATTTCAAACAGACAGGTGATGAGAATCAAGACAATCATCAATTAGGAGATCCTACCATGATGTAGGACCAAATTCTCATAAGTTACATTTAAAAAAAATCATGGCAACGGTAAGGAGAGTTCAAATTCGATCCTCACCTTGGGTGGTTCGATTTCTGGCTCCTTGTGAACTTCGTTCACTTCTTCCTTCGTAAAAGCTTCCTCTAAAGCTTGATCAATCTCATCGGCATCATCTGTTATCCTCAGGTTTTCCCTCGACGACTTCACAACCGTCCTCTTCTCCAGATCTTCTCTTTCTCTAACCACAACTAAATGAATGTCATTTCCGGCGTTTTTCAACACATGAACAGCCTCGTGATGAGTAGCGCTTGAAATATCAACGCCATTTACCTACAAATAGAAACAAATATAAACGATCTTGCTGTGAATAATTACACATTTGTCAAGCTATCAGGCGATCTTTCATGGGGAGATCTTTAGCTCGCGGGTAAAATATTGAAGAAGATGTTGGCTCTCAAACCCAGCAAAATCTGTGGGAGGCACAAGCGCTAACGAGCCCATATATTCATTGTAAGAATTTTAGTTTTGAAACCCTCGTCGCGCGAAAAGTGTTTAATACATCGGGCGTAAATTCCTAAATGTTCCGCAGAAAAGAGCGAAAATTGTGGGAAAACTATATGAGAGCAAACCCTCGATGGAGTCTACGATAGTGGGGATAAATCAATGTTTTTTGTTCTCGCCTCAATTTTCGCGCGGTCAGAATGCGGAAAAAAGCACTTCGTTCGTACAGCCGAGAACAACTTGCTACGCAGTCTAGCAATTAATAGAAAATTCACCTTCATGATCTTGTCACCCGTTTTGAGAATCCCATCTTGGCCTGCAGGACCGTTTTCTGAAATCTTCGAAATAAAAATTCCCTGCAAGAGAAAACAGACAAACTCTGCACTCGCATCCCTCTTACAATTCTTTCCTATTCTCGTCACTTCCCTGCCCCGGATAAGAGGGACTCCTATATGACAAGGTCGGGGATGTTCGGCCTTAAATTCAATTAAACCCCTGAAGGAGACTTATGTAGGTGTGACTGGAGCTTTATTTGACCCCTAAACGATACCACTTCAAATGATTAGTTTCCATTGCAATCCGCTGATCAGGAAAGCAGTCTGTGTTTGTAGACCGGACTCGATGAATCGACGAAAATAGACCCTTAAAATGGAAATAAGAGTGTTTTTTCCATTATTTCCTTAAGTGCACCCGAAAAGATCTACTTTGACAGTTAAAAATGGTAGCGTATCGCCATCAACACCCTGAGACCAGAATCCTTGATTTCTACCCTTAATCGAGACTACGAGCATCTCCAACTTTTTCATATGCGAGTTCTTCCGAGCTTCCTTGCCTGTTATTTTACAGAATAAACGATCTGCTGCAACTTGTTAGCCTCTAATTCTCGTTTTGATTACAATTTCCCCTCTCAAAGAAGTCAAGAATTAATAGTCTAGCATGATTATTTCACCAACCTCATCACTTCCAATGTATGGAGTGGAACCTTTCCCACCGGCAATGTTGATTCCAAGGCCTTTATTATTCCGATGAATCGTGTACTCGATCTGCGAGAAAATGACCAACATTCAAGAAATTTATACGCCAATTGAGAGCTTACCGAGTTTCATGTTCTTAATCCAAGTCGAGTTTGTTTGTGTCAATACTAACTAACCATCCTACTGAAGTGTACTGACAGACTTAAACGAGCGCAGTAGGGGTATTTTGAATTATTATGGTCACATGCAAAATTATCTTTTTAAATGTGTACTGACAGACTTAAACGAGCGCAGTAAGGGTATTTTTAATTATTTTGGTCACATGCAAAATTATCTTTTTAAATGGAGGAAAACCTGAAAATATTGGTATACAAAAATAGAAAAGCACTTACGACATACTACTACACGGTGAAGAAACACGGATGGTTAGGGATGGATAAGATTGAAACGGATTGTAAACGACGAACCTAAAACGCTTAGGCTGCTCATGAAGGCGTATCCCACGCAGCCCCACGTACCCATCCCTTAGCAAGCACTTTCACTTCAACCCGTCCCCTCCCTACTCTTGTCAGTCCAATTTTTCCTTACCTCTTCCACAACTTTCGTGACTGTGACAAGCTCTTGTTCATCATTCTCTGCGTCGGCTTTCTCCTCCTCGCTAGCACCGCGCCCAAACCCTTTAGGAGGCGTCGGTTTTCTCTTCAAGGCTGGACCCTCTACGAGGATACAAAGATAGGGTTATTGGTAAAGCTAGTCGAGGATAACACAAGCAAAATAGGCAACTTCCGAGTGGTCCTGCCTCTATTTCAAAACGAGTCTTAATGCGACACCATTCATAAGGAAATGTGTTAGGCATAGAAGTTAATTTTCATGCAAATAAATGTCATTTTCACATGAAAAGTTTTGCACGAGGTCTCTTTTGGAGACAGTGACTTAACGTCACTCAGAAATGGCCTATTTAGACAATACTTGAGTCAGTATTAAATACTACTCCATGCAAAATTTGAACAACATGGCTGAGGTTTTCTAATCAATTTGATTTCAATATTCGAAATTAAAATCTAATAGGAGGCCAAATCACTACAATTCAAAATAAGACTTTCGAGTTAAAGCCCAAGAAAGAGTTAAGCCATCGTTTCCACGACTTCTGGAATAAAAAGTTCTCTTTTAATAATTAAAAATCCTGCTTATATTTACTGACTCGGATAAAAGGAAAACATACAGGTACTAGGTTTAAAATAATGCAAATATATTGACAATTATGCTTATTTTATGACAGTATTTTTCAGCGACTTGGGCATTATTGAAAACTACTTTGTTGCCAATGTAGGAATGGCTGTCTCACAGAAGAATTAATTTTACTTTCCAACCATGCAAAATAAAGACAAAACGAGCAAACAAATTCAAATAACTCATTTAGACTAGCTGGTAGCTGCAGTTTGGCACTGTTAACAACTCAAATAATATTTGTATAAATACAAGCTTCTAATTTCTTTTAACAGATTCAAATTCAAAAGTTTCGAATGATTTTGCAAAGACAGAACATTATTTAAACGTGGACTAGACACTACAATACTGTTAAAAAGAAATTTAAATTGACAAGTTATAAAGTGAATTCACATCAACAAAGCTAAATGTCCTTAATGCAATAACATGATGGTAAATGAGTTAGACGTTATATGGTAAATGTTAAAAAGGTTTTCCTAACCTGACCAAAGTACAGTGAATGGGCCATATTTTCCTAATACAGATACAACCATTGTAATTTTGAACGCAAAGAAGATTCTTTGAACTTCCAGTACAAAGAAGAACGCTTTTAAAGCATACACACAGGTGCCCCCAGTGCTATATATGCAAAATAGACTTCCTTTCCTCAAAACAATGCATGTGGCAAAAATGCGATGAATTATTCAGAACAACTCCACATTGAAAACAAAAATCACTAATGACAACCATATATTGAATACACACAAGTTTCCAAGTTAATGAAAGAGCTATATGTGTATTAAAAATGATCTAAATTGAAAACTGTATGAGGAGCCATTAGAGAACATTTAAAATTTTAACATTATCAAGAAATTTTTTACAATGACATTGATAAAACTACAAATTATTTGAAATGCTCAAATAAGTTTTAATAGTGAGAAAAGATTTACACAGAACTGTCTCCATTTGCGGATTATGAGAAGTTCAGGTTTAAAGTAGTAATATTCGATAATGGAGTTCGCTTAGTTGAAAAGGGAAGCCAAAAAAATCTAAAATAATTTTACTTAATCAAAGCTTTGAATCTGCAAATTAAGCTCCAGTTACAATTTTAATGCTTAGTGTGTTAAAGGAATATGCGGAATCATTTCCATGTTTGCATTGATTTCCAGCACACAAAACAAGAATTTCCAGTCACCTCCAGATTTAACACACCTTGCCACATTCTATACACATTTTCTTAGGTACATTCTACGAATTTGGTCATCAAAAAATACTTTTAAATTGATGGCATTTCTATTCAACAATTGCTACCCATTATTTAGGTGCTTCAATGCTGGGCTTTCTGTATAAAATCATAACCCAGAAAAATGTCTGAAAGTAAGCTTGCAAAATAATGCCTTTTAGTCAATTTTTCATCCAAAACAAATTTTGTTTTTTTCTCTGTTAATGTAGCAATCACCTGTTTTAAATCTCTTTTCTCATATTGATCTCAAGATTCTCCTTACTGTTTTCATATTACTTTCTATATTCCCCGTGGGAGAATTTGGCTTTGGGTTCTCATTGTAAGTGGATGATTATACATGTACATGCACTTCCAGTTCTGAATTTAACAATCGCTAGAGCAAATCAGAAAACCTTTAATTTCACAACCAACCTCTTTCGCTTTGTGGCAAAAAAAACACTATATTAACACTGCTAAAAATGTAAGAGTGTTTTCATTGACATATCCTTAAAGCTGCTATTAAAAAATGCCACCTTTAAACAAACTACATGTATCTGAGTTTGTCCATTCGTATCAAAACAATTCTTTCTGTGAGAGAGCACATCCACATTTATTTAACATATTTTTTAAAAATGTTACAGCTGCTTCTATGCCCATACCTTCCATTTCTCCATCAAGGCGGTCAGTTTCATTCTAGAAATAAAACAAATTATAATAACTTGTACCACACACACACAAACACTTTTTAAGAAATGAGCCTGAATGGAATAAACAACAAGTCACACAGAAAAATAATAAATAAACAATATTGTTATCCAAACGAGGTTGTGACATTTTAGATTTGTGGATATTCTTGAGAAAAATTTTATAATTTAAGAAATTAGACAGTCATCAAGGGCACTAATTCCCTGTTTAGGTAGCCTTAAGTTAACACTAGGGTGTTGCAAAATTCTTGAAAGTTATGAAACCTTTGAATGTGTGTCAGTTTTGTTTAACTGTCTTGAATAGTATCCAAATCACCCAAGTTTTTAGATGAGGTTATGTCAACAAGGAAAAAGTAATTTTGATTATAGATGAATCACGACACTGAGGCATGGTAATACATGTAGGCTACAAATCCTAACATTCCATATCTAATACGTTCCACCTCTGCAAATCCACCATTTTTTGACACAAGCCCACACTGAAAGAGGAAGATTTTGGAGACCAAACAGCACCAAGATTGTCTATTTTGTTATCATCTCCTTTAAGAGAATGACTGTGTAGTTCCAGAAAATATTGATACCTCCAATATGGTAGGGACTTTTTTTTATAAAACACCCCCCCCCCCTCCCCCAACCCCTCTAGAAATTCCACTTCAGCTGTATACATTTCTTTAACTCTTTTGGTCTAACCAAACCTCCACCACACCTTCAAAAAATTCAGATCTCTTCTGTGGTGGGAAGTACATTGTACAGGTATTTTCTACAACTGCTCAATGCTTGAGAATACATACGGGTCACTGGACTGTGCTCTAGGGGTGCCCGGGTGCCACAGGCAACCTACTTTTGCCTTGGGGTGACTGGAAACACTCTTTTATATAAGCTTAAGTGCTGGGCACCCAGGATTTCATGGTTAGGAAGCTTTGCGCTCCTTGTAATTTTCCTTAGACCACAGCCTTGGGTCACAAACATTATAAATATGAGCATGCAAAGATAAAGAAACAGTCAAAACAGTTCTTACAGATTCATTATTCTGGCCCTCGTCACCATCACGATTCCCAGCCTTGGCGAGAATTTCCATGACTTTGTCCTGATTGTTGGACTGAAGATCAATTCTCTTGCCTTTCAAATAATGAGGTGTATCTCGTCGCCGCAGCTTATCATGTTTTTCCGTCTCAGGATGGTCTTCTCCTTCAAATCGGATTTTCTGCTCCCTGTCACCGTCATCGTCAGACCCTGATGCCTGTAACAAGACAAAATTGATGACATGATCAACATCTAATTTCTCCTTACCAAGTCGATATATTGTGAAGTGAATAAGTGATGATAATTGAGACATCATCAACTAGGTAAACTGTCTTGATGTACAACATTACAGTCCTCTCATTATTACTGTACAACCACTTTCTTTTTGTCCTGGCAAAATGCTCAAACATTTTCTCATACTAAAACATTGTCTATGTGGCACCCCATTAATATGGCAAAAAGCTGCTTTCTGAAATACCAACCTGTGTAACACTTTTTACCCGTTTATACAGCTACTGGAACCAGTATGTTCATCTTTCGATTGTTAATGTTGGACATACTGATTACCAATTCATCTTTCTTTTAATTATATCTACATTCTGATTGCTTACTGAAGAACAGCAGTTTAGAAGAAGAACTTACAGCAGTTTAGACCAGTCGTTAACTTTGACTCTACCTCATTGATACCCATTAATATGGCCAAATTTCTATCACTGTTGATGACCGTATTAATGGAGTTCTACTAACTACAAGTACACCAACTTGTTAGATCTAAGATTAAAAAATGTGTGGAACTAAGTACTGAGAATTGATATTTGGATGTTGGGACCCACCTCTTCCACAGCTTCTTTATTGTTTTCTTGGGACATTTCTACCGCAAACCCCACTCCTCCCTTTTTTTCAGCCACCATTTCAGGAACTGTCTCCTGTTTCTTTTCAGCAACCTTGCCCTTGTCTTCAAAACTTGTTCTTCTTGGGCGAAATTCTGAATCGGATCCACTTTCCTCATCCTTGTTTCCAAAAAAAGAAAAGCTCCTTGGTAAGGAAACTTTGGATATCAATGCACAAAATCCATGTTTACAATCACTGTGGTAAATCCTCTTAGCTGCACAAAGTTTGTTCACAGGTATGCAACTTAAACATATCAACTACACATAATAGGCTTAAAAATCCCAACTGGCGGAAGGCAGACCAGTTGGCTAATTACAAGAATGACCCAAGAGTTGAACTAGAGTCCACTGAGAAACAACTCCAGCTTAGGGGTCCGAGTGGGTCTTGAGGCCAAGACCTTCCAGAGCTCTAGTGCGTGGCCCCAACCACTCAACAATACTACTCCTGGCTAAGTAAAATGGAAAAAGGCATACCGTGAAGGACTTTCGGGATTTGATAATTACGCCATCTAAGTGCTCAGAGCCTTTGATCTTGTGCATTGTTATCTTTGGGTGACGAGCTTTTAAATCCCGTGGATGTGGTGTGTCATGTCGGATAAACTGAGTCTGCAAAAATTGAAGACAGAAACCATGCTGTTAGCTACATGTATAATTAAACAAGACTGTAAAACTCTACAAAGCTCTTAAAAATAACATGTCTTACAGGAGTAATGAGGAAGTACATGCACATTAAAATAGGTACTCAAAGAAGGAGGAACTAAAAGAAGCATGAGGGTCTCTCCTTTTCAATACATTTTTTGCTGCAGTGTTCGTCTTCATCATTGTATGGCTAGCTCTTAGTGGGCTAGATGAACCAAATCCTGTGCTGTGATTGGCTGCATGCACCATAATTAAAAATCTTTACTGACCAAGCTTGTTTAAGCAAGATGGCTGGAGATTATCCTCCTTCTTTTTCCATGTTTATGGGCCTTGACACATCTCGGTCCATGAACACGCACATAAAAAATCTAGAGGCCATCTTTTGCCCTCACTTTGGTCAGTAACCCATATGTAGCAGTAAACAACAAATTTATTGACACAAAATAATTTCACTTACTTCTTTGTCACTATCTTTATCAGAATCGTCAGCAAACTGTACCGCTGGCATACTTCCACTTCGTGGCCGCTCAACTTCCTCTGTATCATCCATTGCAAGATTGTCAACAGCAAATCCATGTGTTAAATCATTCGTAAGCATCTCTGAACAAATGAAGAAAACGTTCAATAAGACACATGGTGTTGCTCAAGGTGGGTTTATGCCTTTCAAGTGACGTATCAAAATATAATTATTCGCCCAAGACAAGCCCAGGAAGGAAAGGGTACTCAAAAAGGCCTTATAGTAGGTTAATGTGTTGGACTAGATGCGAGTTATAACTTAAAGAATGCCCAAAATGGAAAGCTTTCTTAAAGGGACAGTGTCACGAGAATCACTTCAAAATTACAAGACTGCAAAAACACATTTACAGCAATGGCAAGCTACAGGTTAGTGGTGCATTTTCTTAAAAATAGCAATGTCAGTGTAAAGAAGTTGAAAAAAGATGTGATATCACTATGCTAACGACAGAAACTCAAGCTCTCAACTTGAAAAATTCAGGTGGAATTTTTCAAGTTTTGCCATTTTGCCTTGAAAAAATAGCCTAAAATGAATTGCAATTCCCCTTTCCTCCAATATTTTACTTGGTATCTTTCTCTTGATGTTCTAGGTGCATTTCTTGTGTGAGCAATAGTACTTAGCCATGGTTTAAG
>Ga0126343_10000211_pt1 | contig 19792 bp, 20 predicted proteins | sample Cyp2metagenome_FD_92531 | JGI IMG/M metagenome (GOLD analysis project Ga0126343, IMG submission 92531) | Coral microbial communities from Lord Howe Island, Old Settlement Bay, Australia - Cyphastrea 2 metagenome | ecosystem: Host-associated > Invertebrates > Cnidaria > Coral ...
AAAGTCGCTTCTTAGACTACTATAATTTCTTCTGTTCACCGTTGGAATAAGGAAAACCATTGATTTGCTATCTTTGACAGCTTTTGACGCTCGCATGTTGTCATGCATCTGCGTTTACAAATTGCGGAGACTTCGTCGTTTTGTTGGTTTAATTAATTATTGGGTTTAGTGAGATGCTTTGCTGAATTTCTTTAAGGGTAATTGATTAAGTGGTAAAGCGACGGCCGAAAAAAGGACTGCGAAGGCGTTGGCAAAAATAGCACTTGAGATTTTGCACATTTCCGGCCCAATTTTGGGACGAAACAGCCGAAACTACAAAATCGTCCAAAATATGCTTTACATGTTGGATTACTGTATAATTATTTACAACTTCCAAATAAATAACTGAAGCTACGCTTTGAGGCTTGCCTAAATCTATATATTAATCTTGTATATACACAGTAACTGGATGAAAAAGCGTCTACCATAAAGTGATAATAAAAACAATTTAGCGCGCATCTTTTGAGTACACTTCTTCCGATCATATTGTTCGCAATGCCCGATTTTGTGGGCGCTTTAAACATACATGCACTTCACTAAATTATTGCACTTAAAGGAGCTATGTCCCGGAAACTGCATCTTGAAAAACTTGGCCAATTTTTTCAAGTTTGTCATTTGTAACCCATCTCATTCTTTCTAATAATAATAATAATAATAATAATAATAATAGCTTTATTGGTCCATCCAATTAAAATGGGTCTTCCCATACCAATTACAATAAAATGTGATATAAACAATTAAAATCTAAAATAAGCATTTAAAAGTGATCAGAACTTACATTACCATATTATTTAAAACGTAAGATACATAATTCATTATTACACCTATTGAAAGCCGATGGCTTGAAAATTTGTCAAGGGCACGACCTTTGATGGCGTTCTTTAAAACATTAAATGACTCCATGTTTGTTGAACTTTCTGGAGGGTCATTCCAGAGCTGAGCAGCCCTATATGAGAAAGATCCCTGACCTCTTCCCGATCTAAAAAATGATATATTAAGCTTATCGTGATTCCTAGTATTTCTTGTATGCACTTGTCTTCTTGTCGTGAACTTATTACACAAGGAAGGTGGGGTTAATCCCTTTATTCATTTAAAAGACATTTAAGTGTCTCTAATTTCCAGTTGTTTAGCCACCGGCAACCAGTGAAGTTTCTTTAGTATCGGCGTTATGTGATTATACTTATAATGCGATCATACTGATTTGACACAGGCTATCTATACACTAAGATACAACTTCGGTCACATGTTCGTCAAAACTAAGGTGAGAGTCCACGATGACCCCCTAATCTTTTGCAGAACAAGACGGTAGTATCTCATTGCTGAGTATCGTAACTCCAAAACCCTTCGACACGCGAGCTAACATCTGAGGGGCTCCGAGAAGCAATAGCTCAGTTAGTTTTGTCTGGATTAATCAGCAGGCTGTGTGTACAACACCAGGCGGCATTCCGCTGCAAATCATTCCTGTCCGTTAAATAGCTCCTAAACCATTCCATGGCCTGCATAGACTCACCCAGTTATTGAAGTTTACGTGAAAGGATCTCATGCTCAATGCTGTCAAAACCCTTTGATAAGTCCAACACAGCCAACGCTGTGACTTGTTTCTGATCCATTGCTTCGAGAATCATATCAGACATGAAAATATGAAGTGCTTCTCTCGAGTGCTTCTTCTTGTTTCTAATTTGATGTTCAGTTAAACAGTTCTGACGTGTTGTATACTCAGTTAACTGATTCGTGAGAGCTGCTCGTTCACAGATCTTAGACAAAGCGGGTAGCAGAGATACTGGCCGGTTGTTATTAGCAACTTCATGATCCCCTTTAATAATAGTAATAATAATAATTTTATTTCTTCTATAGTGCACTATACATGAGAAGATGCTCTCGTGCGCTTTACAATGACAAAAATTAGAATTCTACTATTTACAATCAAATCAGTTACATGAAAAATGGAAAAATCTAAAGCTAATTAATATTCCAACTATAAAATTGCGTAATATTAACTATAAATTCATACTTGATCAGATGTTCTGTAGATTATAAGCTTTCCGAAATAAATGAGTCTTAAGGGCTTTCTTGAATGTTTGTACATTTTGAGAACGGCGGACTGCACGTGGTAATTTGTTCCATAAAGCTGGTGCAGCCGCTACAAAGCTACGATCACCTAATGTCAGTTAGAGTTTTTACTCGAGGAGGCTTTCTTTAATATTGGTATTACCACGGATTATTTCAAAGCAGACGGATAAACTGATATTAAAAGTGATCTGTTTATAGGCTCTGTCAGGACTGGAAGTATAACCGGTAGGGCATCTTTGATCACACTCATGTGAAACTTATCCATTCCTGGTGCCCTTCGTAGTCGTAGCCGTCGTTGTTTATTTTCAGTATTACATTTCAATTTTGTAGTTATTAACCTTGGGAAACTCGTATTTTTGTAAGGTTTCCTTCAAAATGAAAACGAATCAGAAAATAGCTTACAATATGGTGACACTGCTCCTTTAAATTCCCTAATACCTTTTAAAAAACCTGATTATGTTAAAAGGGTAAAAATTAATGTTTATGTTTTTAATTATCTGGCTTGATTAATTTGCGCTCTATGAGAGTCTTTCGTCAAAGATGATATATACGAGTCTAGTAAAGGAGGCAATCAAAATGAGGTGCTTAAGTGTTCTTCTGCTTCCTCATTGTCTAGTTGTATCGAGCTAAATGTATGAATATCGCTAGTATCAAGAAAGCAATGTATGCTCCAAAACATCCATGGATGATACCGTCAATTTGTCATGTCCAAATTTCATTTCTTTAACTTTTAACCCGATCCATGATGTAGCAAAAACAATTTATTAGAGAAACAATTGCTGATATCCACTCGAAATTTGGTGTGTAAGAGGCCACTATAAGAGAGAGAAGTCCGAAGAAAAAAATTCAAGCATACTTACAGAATTATTTTCGAAGTGATACTTGTCAACAGTCTAAATCGAAAGTGGAGATTTTTGCCTTCTTGGTTTTTTGCATTTTTTTAAATTCCCTTTTCTTAAATAAATTATTCAGTTATGTAGGTGGAAAACTTTATTTGATCAATTTTGTTTTCCGTTTTTAAGAACTTTGCAGGTTGCAGTAGCTGGATCTTGAATCTTGTGCCTTGTTTAAAGCTGCATGTGTCTTAATGCTTGAAGCAATACATGACAAAATCATATGTGTAAACTAATGAAAGTTGTTATTTGATGGTGTTTATATGTAGATGGAAACCGCAACTGCCAAGGAAAACCGCTTCAAATATCTCAACGGTATGAAAGTTGTGCCATTGTTTATCAAACCTCTCATTTCCCCCCTGGTCTGCAGTCTGCATTTGACCCCCGGTCTGCAGTTTTTAGTCTGCAGTTTACACTGACCACCCAAGGAACTATAATCATTATGTTGATTCTATGAGAAGAAAGAATTACCTTCCACCCCCATAGCCATGAAATAAACAAGTGCAGTTACTCAAAGATTGCTTGTTTGTTTCATATGATAGGTCTCTCCTCCTCCCTAGAATATAAGCTGTTCAAAGGCGTTATACATGAAATAATAATATACTTTCATTTGATTTTTAGATGTATAATAAATTGTGAACCTAAAATCAGTCCATCAGTTAAACTAAGTATCCAGGCAAAGTGCGATGGACGGCAGTGTTCCAACATATCTTCATACCAATGGATTCTTTACGAACATAACTCATCTGACAATGTTTGGAAGAAAATCCAACTTGTCACAACTACACCCAGCAATTCTAGCAGTATCACAATCAAAGAGGACTCCCTTGAAGGCGGAAAGAACTACCGGCTGGTAGTGTTTGTAAACACTACGAACGGTCAACAAGAAATGAGTTTTAACAATATCTCCACTGCATCACCACCTACAGGGGGAACATGTTTTATCACTCCATCAAATGGCACCTCACTGGAGACTTATTTTAACTTGAACTGTAGTGACTGGGAAAGTCACAGCACCCCCCTGTCCTACTTGTTTCAATATCAATTACTGGATGATCTACATGGGCTGTTGTACAATGGCTCGAATAGTAGTGTTAACTCATGGCTACCATCTGGAAGGTCTTGCAATTATACTGTGAAGTGCAGTGTTACAGTGACTGATAAAAATGGCGTGTCTGCTCCAACAGTTCATTTGTCTGTGCAGGTACAGTATATCTTTGATTATATGGAATCTTGCATCACTTTGCAAATGAGTAAAGCCTTGGTCAAACGGCCCATGATAGTCGATGATAGTTGAAGCGCACACTCCCATTTGACCACCAGCTATTGTGCACTATCATCGACTATCATCAACTATCATTCATTTCGAACTTGTTTAAATGCTTCATGATAGTCGATAATATGATTTTTCTCGTTTGACCACGCGTCTGATACTTCATTATATAGTTTTTCGGTCTGCTCTTTAGGTAATCATAGTCCCGATAGCGGTCAATAGTTCTTCAAATGTTTCGCAGCTCATGTGGAACATCTCATTGTAAGCAGCAGTGCCCTCCACTCGTGTTTTTTGACACGACAAATCGTTAAAAAATCCTTCTCCAGCTGTCAATTTTAAGAGTGGAATCTCGCTAAGACGCTTCAGGTATTTACCCGCGACCTTTCACTTTCCGTGCGGAGATCGGGCAACTTCCGACACGCAAGAAAAACTGCCAACAGGGGAGGGGTTTGTAAAAATTTGTCGTGTCAAAACGCATGCGTGGGAGATAAAGGGGAGCTTAAGTGCACGCTGGTTGACGTCACTGGTACCGGTAAAACGGTACGATCATGTTGCGAAAAGTGATTTGCGAAAAACTCCGCTTTGCAAAAGACGCTAAAATTCTCCGACTGTCGTGAAAGTATTCGAAAACAAACTCGGCCAAGTTATAGACAAATATTTCGAGTTCGTTTTGTGGTTGTTTGGTTTCGTGAAAGCAACGAAATTTAGAGATTCCAACGCATATTCGGATTGCGTTCAAAATGTTTTCGCAAAGAGTTGGCTCCCTTGTCAAATGCTACCTGGGCACCAGTCCTAGTCACTGCGAAGCTACATGAGAAGCATGCGCATTCTAGCTAGTGCCAGCATGAGTGCTGTCTAGTAGTCGATCGCCACGGGTCTTAGACACTCTAAGGGTTTTTAACTAACTGCACTCCGTTTTCTTCGCGTTTACCTTCTATTCTTCAGATAACCCGCGGTAAGCCTCACGGAAGCCTCCTTTTTCGTGTTATTATATATTGCTAACCATTCTTTACAAGCAGATTATGCTATTAGGACAAGCACACTGGAACAGTCAACGAGCGCACCTTCTGTTGAGAACCCAACGGGCGCAACAACTGACCCAACGGGCACCACGAACAAACTCGAGAAGGCCATGGACCAGCTAAACGCTAAAATGGACAGAATCTCCACCTTCTTAAGGCAATTATGCCAAGTTATTCCCATCGGGGAATGTTCTCGCGAAGCGCGGAAAAATAATTCGCATGAGTCACCGGGCACAGGCTGCAAAAACGATGCGCGCAAACGACAGCGCAGCGAGAGTTTATCCTCGGAGGAAGGACGCGACAGCCCTCGCGTGAAATTTCGCAAGGACTCTGACGCGATAAGGGTTACCGCCTCAGAAGATAAGGTCCAGAATTTGCTCGATGGTCTCAACGCGGGGAGCACCCACAAAAACCTCACTGATGAGGGCATTGAAGACAACGATGAAATCCTGAAGGAGTTGACTGCCACTTTCCGGGACGAGAATACAAAAGGTCCTCCTATCAGCAAACAGTTGGCCGAAACGGCAAACATATGGTTGGGCAAAAAGCTTGAGCAAGACAATCTGTCCAGCCTCTTGGGCAAATATGACCCCACGGAGAACTGCTCTGATATAACAGTAACCCGTGTCAACCCAGAAATTTGCCAATCACTAAACTCTTTCAGAGAGAAGGCCGACCTCGGTTCGCCAATTTGGAGCAGGCCCTCTAGATGGCAACATTTGCAACCCTCACAAACGCGGACAAATTGCTTCGAGTTACTGATTTACGCGACCCTACCAAAAAGGATCTGCTTACGAGCAGCATCGATATTGTGGCCTTGTTAGGGCATGCCACAAGTAAGATATCTATTTTGCGGCGACAACAAATGAAACCCGCCTTAAAGCCTGAGTAACATGCCCTCTGCTCCTCGGAAACAAAGTCCTCTGCAAAGTTTCTCTTCGGGGAGGACCTCGCCAAACAAGTGCGCGATGTGAAAGAAACCCATCGCATCGGAAACACGGTCGGATCCTCTAGGGGCCATAGCCGTAGATATTGGCGTGACTCACGGTCCAGAAAAAGGGAAAGCCATAATAAGAGCGGCTCCCACGCAATACCGCCTTTTGGGGGGAGGGCAGTTGACCGAACGCAAGAAATTACCCTATCAGAAGAACGGCAGCCCTGCATAATGCGCTCCCTCGAGCAAACCAAATTATCGATGAGCGATTATCCCAGCTTCATTGCCTTTTCCTTTCGCGTTTATCTCCAGGCTCGTTGTGCCAACTTTTGAGTCGGATGTGTCACGCATTCTTCAGATGCCTGGAATCGGCTAACATCCGATCACGAGATCTTATCTGCTGCTTCTGGCATGGCAATAGAATTCGATAGCTCTCCTTGTCAACATTACCTTTCCCAATCTGTCAGATCAGATTTTGATGCGGAGGTAATCGATTTGGAAATAGCAAAACCATTGTCCAAACGTGTCATCGAGCCCACTGAACATAACCACGGAGAGATAATTTCCGACATTTTTTTCTGAGAAACAAAAAAGGTAATAGTTATCAGATGATACTGAACCTAAAGAAATTCAATCAATACGCCAGCAAAACCCATTTTAAGATGGACACCCTCAACACAGGCAGTCATCAAGCTCATAGAAAAAGATTGTTACATGGTCTCCATCGACCTTAAGGATGCCTATTATTCTGTGTCGATAAAATCTGCAGGCAGGAAATATCTCCGTTTCATGTGGAGGGGTACATTTTTCCAGTTCACTTGCCTGCTTAAGAGCAAGGGACTGTAAATATCAAGAATTCATTTTCAAAACTGAAGAAACGGATTTCTTCCTATTTTGCCAGGAGAAACCCATTGGTGAACTATTCTGGAAAATAAGACTAAAACTCGCCAGAGAGTTTTTTATTTTGAGAAATCCAACAAATAGTAGAATTGCGGTTTTCGCGCTGCGGCCGCAAAAAATTCAGCCGAAATCTTGGACATATTCACATCACTCTAGGAGAAAGACGGCTCGGTCAATTAAAATGATCTTTAACATGTAGAATTGGTATCCCAGTTACAACACAAAAATGTAAGAATATCGCCCTGAAGCGCGTTTTCGCTTCGGATTGGAAGCGCCCGAAGATTGCTAGGTTTTGCACTTTGAAAAAAACCTAGGAATAGGGCATTTTGGAAGGCAATTTTCGTACCTTGGTACATAGAAATTGGAAATAAAAAATACATTTTTGGAAAGCCCTGTTATTGCTTTACAACACATGAGAATTCAGTTTAAGCAATTGAAAAGATCTATAGTAAAACATGTGTAAGAAAAGGCTTTTTAAGCATAATTTACACTACAATTACGATTGTCACCCAAGCACAATTTTTACCGGTGTTCAGACGAAATTCAAGGCTCAAAAAAGCGCTTTGGTACATAGCTTCAACTGACGAGGCTACACTCCGGGGAAGATCAATCATTTCAACTTCACATCGGCGGAAAAAGTTTCGGGCTAACTGAAAAGGCGAATTCTGAGAACATTTTCAAAACAGGTCATTTGAGTAATGTAGGCGATTGATATCGGTAATCGATCAAAATCGAACTCACAGAAAATAATTATCGAATTTTTTCGATTGGCAAAAATCAATAAATACAGAATAATACATGGGCGCGCGGAGATATGGAATTTATCTTCGAGTGTTCAAATAGATATCGAACGAGTGAGCGCTGTGAACGAGTGAGATATCGAGTGTGAACACGAGAAGATAAATCCCACATCTCCCAGCGTCCATGTATTATTCTGTTTATTATATAAACACACTAATAACGATGTTTTTGACGCCATTCCGAAGATTTCCCACCACTTTCCGAAGATTGCCGAAGATTTTTCAAAATTGTTCCGAAGCTTCACGAACGTCTTCGAACATTTTCCGAACATTTTCCGAAGATTACCGAAGATATCCGAAGGTATTCGAAGATTTCCGAGGAGGTACCGATGATGTTTCGATCATACAACACCACCTCCGAGTACTTTTTAAGCGATTATGTAGCTATAGCAATGGCAATCTTAAGACTTGTGACAACAACTTGATATTTTTACACGTAAAAATATCGTATTTTTACATGTGAAAATATATAGATTTTCTCAGTGGCAGAAATCCTAATAAAACAATGGTGTTTATATAATATCAATTGATAATAATCGATTATAATCGATACTTATCGATAACAGTCGATAATCCGAAAAAAGTTTTTCTTTTAAACATTACTGTAGACTGGGGTTGCCATTCAGTGAACGAATATACGAGAAAGGCGTTTTAAAGGGCATTTATCACCCTTTTGCGCATGCGCAGCAATTTGATTTCTTATCCAACGGAACATTTTTCAAAGTTGATATATGTGAGAGAAAACGTTTTCCATCGACCTTACGAGGTGTGTGAAAATAGTAATACCGATATTGAAGAGCCATTTAGTCAACCATGATAGATTTAAACGGCATATTTTGTCTTGAGTTGAAAACCGTCAAGAAATACGCTGTCCTCGAAAAAGGATTTTTACGGCGGCTAGAGACAAAAGCTACTTGCAATTGGTCCACTTGGAAGAAAAGATAGAAGGCCGAAGATCGGAAACTTTATATGGATGCAAGTTGAGAGAAAGTAAGACGGAAAAGGTCTTCACGCAACATAAACATGATGTATATTCTTTGCAAATTACAAAATTTCAAAAGCCCGCGGATAAATGTTTTCGAAAGGCACTCGAAACTTCAGGCAAATTCGTGCACTCGTGATACTATTAAGATTTCTATTGGTTAACAAAAATTGAGTTAATGAAGAACGCACATCCGCTTTATCGTGACAATGGCCCTTTAAGATTAAGCATTTTATTATCGATCTCATCATCTAATCAAGGTGGAGTGTTCATCCCACTTGGTTTTCTGGAGTTTTATAATATTTGACATGTCCACTCATTCCAGCGTTATATACTGCTTCCTTTATGTCTTTTGTGGCAATCTCGCGTTGCGAATCGGCCAACTCAATTCAATATATGAATTGACTTTGGAGCCCTCCAGATCGTTGCCATCTTTTAGCATAAGGTATCGTACTTGGTTCGGTAGAAGCTGTTATTTCACCGTACATAATAAAATAGGTTTACAAATATCAACAAAATACTATTAATAGGAACAAAACAACAGGAACCGTTTGGCAGATATTACAGTCGTGAAATGTGTGCAAAAGGAATAAGTTGCTTCCAGTCTGTACTGAAAGTTCAGCATGTTGGTCAAAACCTAACTCCTGGCAATGTCATTGAAATGACAAGACTACCGGAGAGTTGCACACCACTTCTTTGGCCGCAACTTCTTCTTCTTCCCGTATTTTGAACTGTGGTGAAGCTGAAGATCAATAGAAAGACTAAATGTTCCTGTTGTTTTTGTTCCTATGGTATTTTGTTCATAATTGTAAACCTGTTGCATGTTATGATGATTGAATGACTCAATAAAATCATACAGACAACACCGTGTCCTCGATGAGCTTATAAAACGACAACAGTCTTTTCCGATAACAATCGAATAACATTCGATAAATCAAACGCCTGGCATGTAGGCCTGACCTGGGTGCGGTTGCTATTGATGCTTTTCCCCTTGACTGGTCCACTCTGAATTTCTACGCTTTTCCTCCTTTCAGCGTGATTCCAGCTGTCTTAAAGAAAATAAGGGACGACAATTAAAGCGACGGGGGTATGTGTGTTGCTTAACTGGCCCACGCAAGTATGGTTCCCACTGGCGATGAGAATGGCAATTTGCGAGAAGTACACCTTGGGGCAAACAAATTTCTCCTGCGCCTCCCTAGCTAGTCTCCTTCGCAGCCGTTATTAGGGTCATGCAACGATCCTCCCCACTAACGGCTGCTCACTCGAGCCCTGCATTCCTTTCCCTCAAATTGATCAATAAGGAGCAGGCCTCCATTTTCTGGAAACCTGGTCCTAGTTCCGGTGCTGCTGTGCTTTTGGCGGCAAATGTAACGAGAAACATGATTGGCGCAGCTGCTAACAATTACATGCATGTTATTGGTTCTCAGTAACAAAGGGACAGGAATAAAGAGCTCGAGTGAGCAGCCGTTATTGGGGAGGATCTGCGCTGACGACCCTAACTCTATAACGGCTGCGAAGGAGACTACTCCCCAGCCGACCTGATGTGACCCACCCACTGCACAAATAGCTCTCTCTCCTAGTTTGTCTCTTATCAGGCAAACCCTAATTGGTCAAGTTATCCCTACAAAGGCTAAGGATACCATAATGGCTTTCTGGCACACAGGAACTACTAAGCAGTACGATGTCTACCTACGACGGTGGGAACAGTTCTGCCCGTCAAAGGGAATCAATCGATTAGGTGCGAGTGTGGAGAATGGCATTGACTTTCTGGTAACCTTCTTCACCTCTGGTTTAGGTAACAGTGCAATAAACACTGCCAGATCAGCAGAAATGTTAGTCACTCTCGAAGCTGGATACCGCCCTTATGCAAAAACTTCCAGGGTGTACTTTTTATAAGACCACGTTCTCTCGACAAGTCCATATCAACTAACGGATAAAAATGCCACACGCCCATGTTACGAAACTTATTTGCATTTTTCACACACATTCCACGCACATTCCACAAGCATCCATTCACGGGCTCTTTCCAAACGCATACATTAACAGGGTCCTTCCACACCTCCCTTTACAAGTTAAATACATGCAATTTCAGTGAAGCGAATAACAAACAAAATGAAAATAAAAAAAAGCAGTTCATTTGGCAGTCCATAAGTCAATGCCTTATCATCAGGCCACAAAGTCTCGGAACTTTGAATATGGTTTATCCGTCCTTCCATATCTCGTAACATATCCTTCTGATTACGTAACATGGCATATTTCGAACATAGTGTTCATCATCAGAGAGGTCAACTCTGATATGCCTATCTATACAAACAGAACAAATGCTAGAAAAATCAAATGCCCCGAGCGGGATTCCAACCCACGACACCCCGATCTCATGAAAGGTGCTCTAACCACTGAGCTACCGAGGCAACCATAGTGGAGTGAGTCAAATACTGGCTACAAAGGAACATCGATTACCAAACATTTACTCCCAGGCCTCTCGGACCGGAAATTACTTCTGTTGATCGTCGAGACGAAAGCTCATCGGACCAGATGTGATAGTCGACCCTTACACATTATGTAACATGGCATATTTCGAACATAGTGCTCATCATCAGAGAGGTCAACTCTGATATGCCTATCTATATAAACAGAACAAATGCTGGAAAAATCAAATGCCCCGAGTGGGATTCGAACCCACGACACCCCGATCTCATGTAAGGTGCTCTAGCCACAGTGAAGTGGGTCACTCCACTCACTCCAATGTGGTTGCCTCGGTAGCTCAGTGGATAGAGCACCTTTCATGAGATCGGGGTGTCGTGGGGTCGAATCTCGCTCGGGGCATTTGATTTTTCCAGCATTGGTTCTGTTTATATAGATAGCCATATCAGAATTGACCTCTCTGATGATGAACCATATCCTTCAGACTCACTGGGTTTTGTTGGAGTCTTCACGGGAGACCTCTGAAGATTCTCAGGGGGGCCACTGGGTCCTGCTTGCGTGTTCACTGGAGACTGCTCAGGTGGAGACTGGGAACTAGGTGGTATCACACGAGAGGGAGGAACATAAGGTACGTCGTAATCGGTCGCTGCAGGGCAAGTAAGTTTAGCAGGGGCCGGTTCTGGAACAGATAGGAGATGTCTTCTGTTTCTACGGTGCTCACAATGTACGATCGTGGCTGTGGAGCCGGTTGCTTGACAACGCCTACTTTCTGGTACCCTTTGTCAGTCTGAAGTCGTACGACTTGCTGTGAATGGAGAGGTAGGAGAGGTTTGGCATGCTAATCGTGATATGACTTTTGCTGTTGGCGTTTTAGCTTCAAACGTGAAGAGACGTGCCTGGTGTTGAGTGCTTTCGGAACAAGGAGTTGCTTTGCAACATGAAGAAGACATCTGGTACGCCTCGACATTAACCTTTGAGCAGGGGAGCCTAAGACTTGATCCCTTGGAACATTCCTCAGGTTAATAAGGCCAAGCAAAGGTCGGAACTCAAGCAGGTTCTTGGCTTTTGACTGCATTCTCTGCGAAACCATTAGACTGAGGAAAGAAGAGGCTGCTAGTAACATGCTTGAAACTCCATTCGCTGGCAAAGCTTTTAAATTGCCTTCTTGCGAATTGGGGACCATTGTCGGTTAGCAACTTGGATGGAATGCCGTGAACAGCAAAATATTCCTTCATTTTCGTGATCACGCTTTTCGACGATAAGCCGCTGAGAGAGAGTGCTCGTTTCAAACCAACCGGAGTAGGAGTCAACGAGTATCATGTAATGCAGTCCACTCCAGTCGAATCTGTCTGCACTCACAAAGGACCAAGGGAGGTCTGGAACCGGGTGAATAGGAAGCGGTGCTTTCTGCTGGTAGGGTCTAGCACTGTTGCAAGGCTGGCATGGCGTTACGTCAGAATCGATGTCGAGCATCAAAGAAGGGCAATACACGGTTTCTCTTGCTCTCCTCTTTGTAGCGTCGATTCCAGGATGCCCCTTGTGGAGTTGCCTAAGGTACCCCTTACGCAAGGTCTGTGGAACCACCACTCTCAGGCCTTTTAAGATGACTCCATCGTCCACGATAAGCTCATCTCTGATTGGAAAGTAAGGCTGCGCCTCTGAGGACACACTCTTGGACTTTGCTGGCCAGCCATTAGAAATGAAATGCGTGACTTTCTGCATCACAGGATCTGCAATAGTGTGTTTGTGAAGTTCGGCCATACTCGCTGGAGAAATTGATATGAGGGACAGGATGTCGACCTGCTCGTCCACGTCTAGATCTGATTTGTCATCGATGTAGGAGCGGGACAAAGTGCCTGCGACGAAAAGTTCAGTACCTTTCTTGTAGATAAACTTCAAGTCATACTTTTGAAGCTGTGAAAGCATACGCTGGAGACGAGCGGGGGCTGAATAAAGAGGCTTGCTTACGATTGCTGTGAGACGCTTGTAATCGGTCTCGATAGTAGCTAACCGACCATAGATGAATCATGGAATTTCCTGAATGCTAATGTGGCAGAAAGCAGTTCCCTCTCGATTTGCGCATATGGAGTTTCGGCTTCCGTTAAAGCTCGTGAGGTATAGGCCACGGGGTAACAATTCTGTAAGCATGCAGCACCAAGACCACTGTTTGAGGCATCGACAGACAGCGTGACAGGCTTTGAGGGGTCCAAGTACCTCAGGACCGGAGGTTGGGAGATGTCTGCCTTGAGGGTGTTGAAAGCTTGTTGCTGCGCTGGCTCCCAACTCCAGTGCACGTCATTCCGCAGCAATTCGCGAAGTAGGGCTGTCTTCTCACTGAAGTTGCTGATGTACTTGTGGAGATAATTGGTCATGCCAAGAAATGGACGCAGTGCCTCTGGCCTATCCGGTGTTGGCATTTCTTTAATAGCTGCAGCTTTAGCTTCATCGGGCTTGAAACTGCCATTTGTGAACTGATGGCCAACATAGGATACTTGGTTAAGGCGAAACTTGCATTTCTTCGGAGCTAGTTTCATGCCGACTTCTCGCGCTCTCTCTAGCACCTTCTTCAGGCTGACATTATGGTCTGCTGTTCCCTCGCCCCATACTAGCAGGTCATCAACGATGATGGCACAGGGATACCCTGCAAACAGCTCTTCCATCGCACGCTGGGAGACTTCAGAGGCAGAAGTGATACCAAACGGCAGGCGCAGAAAGCGGAATCTTCCAAATGGTGTGCTGAAGGTTGTAAGAAGTGAAGATTCGTGATCATGTTTTATTTGTCACAAGCCACTTCTCGCGTCAAGGGTGGAGAATACTGTGGCATGAGTAACATCCTCAACCGTCCTCATAGGATGATGAGCTCGTATAGGGCTTTATTTAGATCACTCGGATCGATGCAGATGAGAATACCGCCATCTTTCTTCTTCGCAGCCACCATTAAATTGTGAGACCCACTCAGTTGGGTCTGACACGAGTGTGATCGCTCCAATCTTGACCATCCTATCAAGCTCTATCTTTTAACACTCTCCTCTATTGCAAGGGGCATTCTGTGCGATGGTCTGATCACAGGGGCTACATTGGCATCAAGGCCCATTTTGTAAACAACGAGTATGTTGCCAAGATCGCCTTGAAATAAGTCTCTGTACTCGTGAAGTATTGCTGCACGAAAGGCATCAGTGGTATCCACCTCATGGACGTCGCTATGCAACTGAATGAGATTCAAGCTAAAAGAGTCGGTGAGACCAAGCAGTGGCGTCACTGGTTCGTGAAATTCCAGGTTACGGGACATCGGCGATAGATGAACTTCAAGCATCACACTGCCCACGGTAGCTAACGTGTCCCCGCCATAGGCAGCTAATTGCACTGCTTTTGTCTTATCAATCTTCTCATTCCGGCTGATCCTTTTGAATATATCGAGAGTGATCACACTACATTTAGCGCCAGTGTCAATTCTAATTTCAACTGGTTGGCCGTTGATTTCCATTGTGCAGTAAATTTCACTTGTCTTTCCTGGCTTCGACATAATCGCATCGATAACAAATAAATCCTCATCTTGTCCGATAGGATGCTTTGAATCGACCGTTTGAACTGAACGCCTGGGACGTCGTCGACGATCTCGAGTGCTTGGACGCCCGCCATCACGTTTAGAACAGCAAACTTTCTCCAAATGGTTGGGCTTTCTGCAATGAAGGCATTTCTTGCCAAACCCTGGACTTGATTTCTGCTTAGCTGCATGATTACCACCACAATTCCTTTAATTTTCGATACCAGGTTTAGAATCTTTCTTTGATAAATCTCCTTTGTCGACACCATGAACCTCTTCTCTTGGCGGGATCGCTGACTTGGTTCCACGAGAGCTCGATGTCATTTCTGTCTGACAATTCGTTGGCAATGCTAATGTCAATAGCACCCTATAAGTAAACTTTCGCGCCAAAAATGTCTCTCGCCCGCAAATATCGCATCGTCCCGACTAGTAGCCCCTGGGTCTCCGAGGATGACAAGGATTGTGATTGGCTTATTTCAGCGTGCTTTATCAGGGAACAGTGCAAGGCTGACGCCACTTTCACTCGTTTAGAAAATAAAATTTCATTTGAAAATTCAGCCGAATGCGGGAAATTATTGGATTCTTTATCATGTAACAAATGAAGAAGCCTCTACTGTACTCTGTCCTCTTGTAAAGCACTCAGGAAGCTGTAGAGCACTCAAGAAGTAACGAAAACACTCAACTACGTCTCGTGTTTTCCCCTACACTTCTTTCGTGCAAAACCACTTCATAAGTGCTTTACAACAGAACAGAGCAGTCAGTCGAGGCCTCTATTTGTTAACTATCACGGACGTCTTTGGCCATACTGACCACATAAATGATAGTTGGTGATAGTTGATGATAGTTAGGAAAGAATAATCTATGATCCACTATCATTCGCCGTTTGACCAGGGCTTAAAATACATGCATATAGCAGGTTGTCACTTTTAACAACCAACATGTTGTCACATATTGCACATGAATATTTCTGTAGGTTAAACCCTTGGGATCAGATCAAAATATCAGCAAACTAATAACAGCAAACAACAGTGACTTTAATGATGCAATCAAAGATGAGGATCTCAGCAAGGCAGGACTAATAGCAAATGCAGTCCTTCAAGCACTTTTAAAAGATACTACAATGAGTTCAACCGACAAATCCAAGGTAATCAATTAACTTTCATTAAATTACTGTTTATTTAAACAAAAATGCAGTTTGTTCCGTACCATAGGTCCAAAGTTATCATTTCATCTAGACAACGGGCCTGTTACATGGAGATAGATGGGTGACCCTCCTAAGAAGATATTCCACCTTTACATGCAAAGTCTTGTCCCCAGGGTTGTCGCGATTATTGAATTTGGTACAGAGGGAGACAACTGCGAGGTCGCTAAATACAAAACAACCAGAAATGGCGGACAAGCGAAGTGCATTGTGTATTTTGGCGGTAATTTTCCTTTCGCTTTCCTCTTTGGCTGCGGTTTTTCATTGCTGTGGGTCTTGCTGTTGTATCTCCTAATAGGAAAACTCCGAGTTCCGTGGCAATCTGACAGTAATCCGATCCACCAAAAACTGGGTTACCCTCCCAAGCAGATAGGGTGACCCTACTTCTCATGCAGGCAAGGGTTACCCCTCTAAGAGCGTGATCCTCCTGGAAGGGTCTCCATTTAAACAGCCCCTACGAGTAGTCCCTCTTTCGCTTAATTAGCCTTATCAAATCATGTAATCCTGGGGGCAAGAAGGGCTTCCCCACCCCAGGATTTCACACGGCCATTTTTTCTTCACAGTTTTTTTTGTGGTTGCCCTCCACGGACTAAGGAAAAGAGGGACCACTCGTGGTCTGTATATTATCAGATGATCTCAAGTTTGATTGTGAGTTCAGTTCTCTATCCATTCATTTACATCAGATTTAAGCATTTATACAGTTGTGAATGTAAATTGCACGGACCACAGCACCTACACAACATTGAACCGGGGGACCGGGAGTACCAGAAAATCAACGCTAGATGCAAATAAAAAAGAACACGTGCTTAAGTATTACAAAGCGTCGTTTCCTAAAGAGTCTCGACTACTATTCTCTCCCATTGTATGTATGCATGCATGATATACATTGTAAAATTTAGCACCTCTGTAGATTTAAATAATTATATCTTGCTAGTACGGTTTCCTCCCTCCCATGATCAATAACTCACTCGAGCAGAAGGCTACAAATAAGGGACTGGACACTGTAGTTACTATACTCCACGAGTCCATTTATTCCACTCACTGATAAATTGCTACACGCCCATGTTATGAAACTTATTTGCATTTCTCACACACATTCCACACGGAAACATTCAGATACCCCTTCCACACGCATACATTCACAGGCTCGTTCCACACCTCCCTTTGCAAGTTAAATACACGCAATTTCAGCGAAGCGAATACCAATCAAAGTGAAAATAAAGAAAACAGTTCATTTGCAGTCCATAAGTCAATGCCTTATCATCAGGCCACAAAGTCTCGGAACTTTGGATTTGGTTTAACCTTCCTTCCATATCTCGTTACATATCCCTCTGTGGGTCTTGCTGGAGTCTTCTTGAGAGACCTCTGAGGATTCTCAGGGGGGGCACTGGGTCCGGCTTGTGTGTTCACTGGAGGCTTGTCAGGTGGAGACTGGGAACTAGCTGTTACCACACTGGAGGGAGGAACAGAAGGTACGTCGTAGTCGGTCGCTACAGGGCAAGTAAGCTTAGCAGGGGCCGGTTCTGGAACAGATAGGAGATGTCTTCTGTTTCTTCGGTACTGCTTTCTTTCAGCTTCCACAATGTACGACCGTAGCTGTGGAGCCGGTTGCTTGACAACGCCTACTTTCTGGTACCCTTCGTCAGTCTGAAGTCGCACGACTTGCTGTGAACGGAGAGGTAGGAGAGGTTTGGCATGCTAATTAAGCTTCAAGCGTGAAGAGACGTGCCTGGTGTCGAGTGCTTTAGGAACAAGGAGTTTCTTTGCAACACGAAGAACACATCTGGTACGCCTTGTCGTTAACCGTTGAGCTGGGGAGCCTAAGACTTGATCCCTTGGAACATTCCTCAGGTTAAGAAGGCCAAGCAAGGGGTCGGAACCATCCTTCTTACATTTCTCAAGCAGGTTCTTTGCTTGTTTGACTGCATTCTCTGCGAAACCATTAGACTGAGGAAAGTAGGGGCTGCTAGTAACATGCTTGAAACTCCATTCACTGGCAAAGCTCTTGAATTGCCTACTTGCGAATTGTGGACCACTGTCGGTTAGCAACTTAGATGGAATGCCGTGAACAGCAAAATGTTGCTTCATCTTCGTGATCACGCTTTTAGACGACAACTCGCTGAGAGAGAGTGCTCATCTCAAAGCAACCGGAGTAGGAGTCAACGAGTATCAGGTACTGCAGTCCACTCCAGTCGAATATGTCTGCACTCACAAAGGACCAAGGAAGGTCTTGAACCGGGTGGATAAGAAGCGGCTCTTTCTGCTGGTGGGGTCGAGCACCGTTGCAAGGCTGGCATGACGCTAAGTCAGAATCAATATCGAGCATCAAAGAAGGCCAATACACGGTGGAGGCGTGGGTTCGTATCCCACTTTTGACACCATGTAGTTACTATGGGACGACAACGTTCACTCCACGGGTCCATTTATTCAAATCACTGATAAATTGCTACACGCCCATGTTATGAAACTTATTTGCATTTCTCACACACATTTCACCCACATTCCACACGCATACATTCACAGGCTCGTTCCACAGACACCATACATGATTTTCCCAATAGTGGCCTAGCGCTATAGTTTAACGGATTATTTTGTTCTTGTGTTTTCTCATTGTTATAATTTAGCAAGAATGATTGCTGTGATTAAATGAAAATTTCTGTGCGGAATTGAGAGGATCTCCCTTAGTTGACATTGACTTTTGACTGTTCGTCACGTGATCACATGCTGTAGTTTTACACTTCACTTTCGAGTGTGCATGGGTTTTCGTTGCGTTTATGGATTGAACTCTGGAATTCTGGTTTAGAGTCGGTCGGAATTACTTTAGCTTGTTGTTGTAAGTCGGAATACGGAATAAATTCATTACATTTCTATGAAATGGATGAAACTCCTATTTAACCACGACTTTCAAATATATTCTTTCATTCTGGTTCCAACGGTTGTTAAAAAAACATAGCACATAACAGGACATGTCAAAAACAAACATATCAAACATTATACCACATTAATCACTGCATAAATCATGTCGAGCATCTCCTGTTGATACACAGATATCCGATCAGAGTTGACCTTTAACAACTTGTCTTGTTTTCAAGCAACCAGCCAGAGCAATGGGTCATTCGATTCTGAAGGATTAGCAGGATGCTTGCACACAATCAGAGTTTTTGCGTGAAGGGAAATTAGAGGAGATGTTTTAATTGCATGCACAGTGGTCTTGACATGCTTAAATCAGCTAATCAAGATTATTGTGTTTATTGAGTTTTTAAATGTACTTTGTACTATGTGGCTTTTGAGACTTTTAGATATATTTTTACTTTTTAAGATTTACATGACCCCTTAGACAACAGTAAATTTTGTACGGAAGGGTTATCATGCTTCCAAATTTTGTGTTATTATTATTAATATTATTTATTATTATTCCACAACAAAATTGTAATAATTATAATTATTTATATTATTATTTTTATTGTTATAATTACTAGTATTTTTATTGCCAAAAGATCTGGAAAGTAGCAGACTAGCAAGAATTTTTATAAAGTTAACGACATATTTGAATTTACAAGACATGTTTCGGTCCTGCAACGACCATCTTCAGTTGAAAGCAGAATTAATTTGAAGTTACATTTGAATTTATAATATAATGCTAAACAAAGATAAATAACAAGCGTGCAATAAATTGGGAATCTAACAAAATAGCTAAAAGTAACAAAAGA
>Ga0126343_10000212_pt1 | contig 19780 bp, 16 predicted proteins | sample Cyp2metagenome_FD_92531 | JGI IMG/M metagenome (GOLD analysis project Ga0126343, IMG submission 92531) | Coral microbial communities from Lord Howe Island, Old Settlement Bay, Australia - Cyphastrea 2 metagenome | ecosystem: Host-associated > Invertebrates > Cnidaria > Coral ...
AATTTCATCAAGCCTAAAAGATTTTGTGATTGCTGCATCACTAGTCTTTGATTTTACCCTTTCAGCAGTAATTTGATTATATAATTGATTCTTCATCTTTCCTGCTTTTGCCTTGCTCTCTGCAAGTTTTTTCCACTCTCTTAAACTCATATATCTACACTTCTTTGGATAACTTTTAAATTTTATAGTGTGCGGCGTAATACGACGATTTTTAAGTGTAAGGAAATATATTTTTTAATATTATAAATGTCTAAAAAAGTTACCAAAGAAGAAACTAAAGAGCAAATCCCTGAAGAACCCTTTCTGATTTTAGTGAATCAGTTGAAACTTTATCTCCAGAAGAATCAACAGTGGGAGAAAATGAAGATTATCTTGATATTGAAGAACTAATATTATATTTAGTCAAAATGAGAAAAAGTAAAACATTAACTGAATTATTAGTAAGTGAACTCTTTGAATTAATAAAAAATAAAGCTGGACTACAATTTGCAAGAGAAGATACTGATCTAATAATTAATAATTATTTTAGTGAAATAATGTTTTTTAGTATGAGATTAACGGATTTATCAGGAGAAATACAAAAATTAGCAAAAATTAGTGATGATGAAAAGATGTTAGTATGAAAAAAAATTTGCATTATATATAGATGAAATTTACTAATTATGAACCAGAAATTGAAAGTAATAAATATCATCAATTATATCCATTGATGCCATCAAGTACTTTCAGAATGTTAATCTGTGGTCCTAGTGGCCGTGGAAAAACTAATTCTTTGATGCATATGCTTTATCATCTCTATTTTGATAAGATATATTTAGATAGCACAGTGAAGAAAGAGGTCCTCCTTCTTAATGGTAGACAATCAATGAAGGCAGATTTAAAGATGGGTGATAAAAAAATTACTAATTTAGGTGCACCAACTGATGGTAATGACGGTGCTACTAAAGGATTTGTTGATGATCAGATACATCTTCAAGCTAATAAATTATTTGATAAGAGAAGAGACTCTTATGCTTTACATCCAAATTTTACTTTTTCTCCAAGAGGAGGTTATAGTGGTATTAATACTCTTGATTTAATTATTCTAAGTTCTCAGGCAGATTCTTTTATGAAAGATCATCAACATGGAAAAGTTTATCAAGTTATTGTGGATTTTTATTATAACCAATTTTTTTTAAACGTTTCACAATGACTAATAATCAGTTAAAACCTGGTAATTATACCGCTTTTTTTTAACTTTTTAGTATTTATAATGATTTTTTTATTAATGATAATTCAAATATACATATTTATGATACTCCTGCAAATAGCAACTATCTGAAGAAAAAAGTCCAATTCTTATCAATTAATAACAATTATAAAAAAAATTATCTTTCAATTCGAAGTGATACGAAATCCAGGTTCTATCCTTGGTGAATTTGTTTGTAATAAAAATGCATATACAGATTTTAATAAAGCTAAATGTCTATTTTTTCATCGTGTGATCGAAGGTTTCTACGAAACCGATTTTGATCATCATATTTTTAATGCTGATCCTAATCAAATATTTTTCTTACAAAGCCTTTCTTTAAATAACAAACAAATGACTGATGTAGCAGATGGAACAGCTGATGGTCACGCAGTCAATTTAGCCAGACTCTCACCAAAATAATTATTATTTGCGGGAGAGCTTTAGATTTTATAAAAACTATGGTGACCAGGCACAATTGTCTGTACATAGTACGAACATTCCAAACCATAACCATCATGATTTATTCATAGCTAAAAAAGAAGGTTCTAGTCCTGGTTTTGAAAGTGGATGGGCTTGGCTTAGTCTCCGTATGACTAGCAATTTACCCGCTGGCACTTATAGAGCTTTCTTTGGAATCTTTTCAGCTGTTATACCCTCACCCAATAATATTAAATAGAGAATCATTGATTCAAGTACCAGATGGTGATAACAACTACAAAATTATTACTCTCTCTCATGATTACCAAACAACACATAGTAAAGAATGTATTCAGTTCACTTCTAATGGACAACCAGGAGAGATTACTTTTCAATTTAGGTTTTATGGTTCTGCATATAACAATCCTTCTTTAAGTTTCTTATTTTATTCACGAGTAGTATCAGATAAAGTAGCTTATGCTTTTGATCAGAAGATTTTTGATGTAGATGATGTTCAATTGAAAGATCAAATTTTGTACTTTGATGACATTAATATGAATGGTAATGAAATAAATGGTCTACCAGAACCATCTAAAGATAGCCATGCATGAAACAAAAAATATGTTGATGACCAAATATCTAACTTTTCAAAACCTGATACATCTAATCTATTGAAATTAGATGGTTCACGCGCAATGACAGGTGATTTAGATATGAATGGTAAAAACATCACTAATCTATCTCCTGCAAAAGATTTTACATATGCTGTTAATTTACAACAACTTATTGATATTTTTCACCCTTACGTTTATGAATTAAATAATTTCCAATTATATAAACATATAAATAAGATGAATCCAACTAATGTTTTTATCAGAGACGATTTACCACCTAGTAGTTTGATCCGAAAACATAATCATAATACAGTATATATTTGTAGTTTCATTCCTAATTTCCTAGATGGATTAGATGGTATACAATCAATTTCACAAACATTAAAAAAATCTAAATTTAGACCCTGGTGATTACACTTTTATTTTTGAAATATTTACAGAATTAAGTGGAAAACCGTTTAATTTTAATAAGAATAACGTAAATATAGGTTATTTAAATTTTATTAATGGTCTCACTTTAACAAAAAACGATCATAAATATGTCGATAATGAATATAATAAAGCAGTTTTACAATTTAATTCAAATGGTGTTTATGATGGTACAATGTTTTTTGAATTTATAAAAAATAATAATCAAACACCTGATACCCTTATAATTTTTGCTAGATTAGTCTCAGGTACCATTGATGTAAATTACAATCACAATGTTCTAGATGATGATGGAAGGAGTGCTGTTTTTCTAACTAATGTAGATATGAACAATAAAAAATTGATAATTTAGCCGCACCAACAGATGAAAGTGACGCAGCAGACAAAAAATATGTCGATGATCTTGAAAAAGACTTCTTAAAATTAGATGGCACACGAGCTATGACAGGCAATTTAAATATAGGTAAAAACTTTATTACTAACGTTAAAGATCCAGGACCAACAAACTCAAATTATGCAGCCACTGTTAATTTCGTTAATAAGACAGTCTCAGATAATAATACTACCATCGGTGCATTGACTGATAAAAAAATTAAAGAATCAGAAGATTTAGATATCAAAGGTAATAATGAAGAACGTCTTCTCTTTTGTGATGGATGATGACCTTTTTAAAGAAGACGACTCTGACATAACTAAATTAAGAAGAGTAGATAAAGATCTTTATAAAATTCATAAAGAGACCTATCCATTCAATATAGACTATGATAGTAAAAAAGTTTATTACAGTACTCGTTTAGGTATAGATTTAAGACCCCTTGACTTAGGTGAATATACTTTAGTTTTTGAAATGTACTTCAATGAGACAAAAATAGATAAAAATCAAGTTGTCGTCGATGCTGTCTCTACTCATTTAAATATTTCGCGTAAAAATACAAATAAGTTTTCAAATCATAGTAGGACAGTCATTAATTTTCATAAATACGGTAACATCGGCATCATCGATTTAGATTTTGACATTACCTTAAAAAATGGAGTCTCTTATGATTCGGTGACAACCATTTATGTGGTAGTATACAGAGTATCCGGTCACCAAAACAATGTAGATCTAGGCATTTGGGATCGTGTCTATCTTATCCAAAATAAAGTAGTGAAATTTGAAGCTGCCATTCATATGGATAAACTTGATATTTCAAATGGAGATAATTTATCTAATAATAAATTACTCAATATAAATAATAAAGTAGTTAAAACCCTTGGAGTTGGTATTGAAATTGCTGACTCTGTCAATGTGGGACAACTTAATAAAAGGGAATCTACTATTGGAAAATATGTAAAAAAGGAAATCACTAAAGCGGATACCAGTCTAGAAAAATATTTTAATAGCCAATTAGATAATGCAATTGCAGAGCACGGTTACCCAAATTCTTTAATATGTGTTTTTTTACCTCGATAATAATCAATTTAATAACGGAGACAAGATGAGTAAATTACCTGATAAAAGGAGTTTTTTATTTCACTTTTATGACGCAAATCAAAATACAGAAAGGGGAAACCTACCGCCGATAATGATCGCTATTTTAGCTATTTATGTCTCAGGGAAAAACCATGTCTAACTGTTGATTACAATCTAAATGGTAAAAATAACTTACATGTTTTCATTGAATTTAGAATCTTAGAGGTTCCCGATGGAAAAATAATTGCCATTTTTGGGAATGATAATAGTAGTAGTGTTCTTACTGCAAGTGATAGGTTTATTGATATAACTTATGCTGGAACTAATAGAATGTTAACACTTGGTTATGGTAGTGGACACGAAAATATAAGTAGTTTTCCAAGTAAAGCCAGTCCAGTGACTTTAAATTTTTCGGTCTTATCAGTCCATTACAACAGTGTGCAAGTAAATGATTCATAGGTCTAGTGTAATGGAAAATATGTAGCTAATTTTGCGGGAGAATCTAACACAGGTGGGGAAGATACATTTAGTATTGGTTCTATTTCAAGTACCCCTTCATCTTTTAATTCCCAAAAATAAACAGCTTATTTCTCATTATACCATGGCCGTTTCTCTAGAAAAGATATTTTAATTTAACACAAATATCTCTGTGAAAAATATAAAATCGTCCACGACCCAATTACAATTCCTTAATAATTAAGAGATTTCATCTCTTAAACTACGGTTACCTCCTTCGCTTCGCGCAGTCGGTAAGCCTTTTATGATTTTACTGAGAGATGAAAGATCTCAGTATAATATATATGGGTTTCAGTAATGGGACTTCAAAAACACACAAGACAGTACTAAAAGGTGGACAAGGAGAACGAGGTATTGGTTTTCATTTAACTGTTGACAATCATTATCATATTAGAAACGAGCGATTAACTAACGTAGCAGTTAAGTCCATAATGATGACGCGACCACGAAGAAATTTGTCACTGATTTATTAAAAACTAAAGCTAGTACGACTTATCTTAAAAAAGAGCTCGGGAAAAAAGCGGGCAAGAGTAAATTAAGTGATTATGTTCTGAAATCAGACTTAAATAAAGCCATATCAGACATAAATAAAGCCATAACAGAGTTGAATACAGTCATATCAGCTATCAATCCAAAAGTTTAAGCGTTGTGGTTTCTCAGAAGAAAAACAGGAAATGACTCATCAGACAGCTATTGTTTTGAAAGTTAAACAACCGTGAAATTAAACAACCGTGAAAGTCAAACAACCGTGAAAGTCAAACAATCGTGGAATTACAAGCCGCAGTATTATGTCATCCAATTTGTATTATGCATTATACAAAGATAAACGTGTCTTCCATTTGTATAACGCATTGTACAAAGATAAACGTATCATCCAAATCAAAATTTGTATTATCTATTATACAAAGATAAACATGTCTTCCAATCAAAATTTGTATTATGCATTATACAAAGATAAACGTGTAAAACGTGACTTGAGTAACAAAACATTGATGCGTATGCTTAAATTTCAATTAGTGTACGCATCTTAGCGTGAAAAATTTAGCGTGTGAAATTTAGTGTAGAATGCTTACGCTAAATTTCTCACGTTGATTTTAGTGTACGCATTTTTAGCGTACACTAATTCCACGCTAAATTTTTCACGCATCTTTAGTGTACGCTGATTTTAGTTTTTGGCGTACACTAAATTTGGCACTAAATTTTTTTTTTTTATTTTCTCAATTAAATTTTTACTTTTATTTTGACTTTTAAATTCAGCGTACATTAGTAGTGTAAAAAATCACGCATCTTAGCGTCTGTCCTCGTGACCCTGATTACCTAAAAAATTTTTAATTTAATTTTTCTTTTGAATTTTTTCTTTTATTTTTGAAGTAGAATTTAAGCGTGCAAAAATACACTATAAGCGTACACATTTTAGCGTCTGCGCTCGTAAATTTTTACTTTTATTTAAAAGTAAAAATGTAATCGAAAAATAAAAGAAAAAAAATTAGTGTACGCATTTTACCGTTTGCGCTCGTGACCCCATTTCCCTATACTACTTGCTACAAACCGTAAGTGAGTTTTGTTGCAAGCCTTTCTGAAGAAAAGGTGGAGTTTACTTGTTTTTCTTATTTGCCCATCACTTTAACTCCCCACATTTATCAGAAATGTAAAAAAACACTTTTGGGTCGGGGGTTAAAGGTTTGAACGAAACCTCGAAAGTTAAGATATATTGACACTGAATTACTGAAAATGAAATTTTTTAAGCCATCGGTTCTTATTTATTTTTATGACACGCTATAACTGGTGTTGACACGAACCGTGGTGGTATGGGGGAAATTACATCAAATTAAAAGCGACACTAGGATCCAATTAAACAAAATGTTCAGATGAACACAATTATTATTTCACGTTATCATACATTGCAAGTGAGATTCTCAGCTGAAAAAAGGATTTAAGACAAAAAACTAATTATTAGAAGGGTTTTAAATACTGTGAGGCTACCATATAAGTGATATGTTGGCCGTTTTTGTTGCCGGAAATTTTCTCGTTGTTTATGCCGGTTTGGGTTAATTTTGTTCTTGGCTCAGCTTTTTTTCGTTTGTTTATACTTGTTGTCATCAGTAGCCCATAACTCTTCTTATGGTAAACAACCTTGCACAAAAAGAACGAAATGGACAAAGTTTAAAGTCCAACCAAAAAATTAACACGAGGCGTAAAAGTTTTGTTATTAGCGGTTTAATCACAATTGAATCACAACAGCTACTGAGTGTCACCTATTTGTGCTGACGATAACTTTCCAATTTTTTTTAGTGGCTATTCGTTTATCTGAACTGTGAGGGATGCTGTGACTCCAACATTGTCATGGACATTTTAGTTGTTGTTGTTGTTTTTGAAAAATTGTTATATTCTCGTAAAGCTGTGAGGATTTTATTAAAACTAAATACATGCTATAGGACACGATGCGATTGTATCTGATTTTCGTTTGTGTTATAAAAGGCATACAATACCATAACTGAATCACCATAAGACTTTCAGTCGGTTTTAATAAACCGTTAAAATAGGGTAGAAGACCCAAAATGGCTATTGCTTGTAAAAGTGTCAAAGATAAAGATGCTTTCCACGTTGTAGTTTTGAATTTCGAAGGAGGTCTTAGTTTTCGAGGTCTTAGGTCTTAGGTCTGTTTTCGAGGTCTTAGTTTTCGAGACACCCCCAATCCGACTATAAATCTACCGTTATAATCATTGATTATTTTCATCATTTACATTTTTGTCGATGGTATGGAACGCAACAAGCCCCAAGTATCTTTTTACCAGCTAAGCAATTTCCAGAGTCTTGCTAGTTTTCTGCTCATTACTTTTTTTTGAGTTATCTCTTATAAGGAACAGAATATAAGTTGTCTTTAGTAATTAATTTCTATATTTTCCTTTCCATGTGGATGTTGGGAAACAAATTAGTACGTAAGTACCATTCTCTTTACTGTTGTATTCATCTTCTGAGTTTCTTATGAACCTACATGTATATTGTTTATATTAAAATGTAAAGTTTCCTAGCGGGTGGTCTTGTGTTTCTTTTTCTAATAATTTTCTTAAAAGGGAAAAAAAGATTGTTAGTCAGCCAATATGACTATAAGTTTACCTTTATAATCTTTGATTATTTTCATCTTTTAAAGCTAATTTCCAGAGTCTTGGTAGTTTTCTGCTCATTACTTTTTTGAGTTGTCTCTTATAAGGAACAGAATATAAATTATCTTTACTAATTAATTTCCATATTTTTCTTTTCATGTGGATGTTGGGAAACAAATTAGTATGTAAGTACAATTCTCTTTACTGTGCAATTTATCTTCTGAGTTTCTTTTGAACCGACATGTATCTTTAACTTGAAATGTTAAGTTGCCTAGCATGTGGTCTGGTGTTTCCTTCCTCAGTAAATTACTTTATATGGGAGAGAAATTATCTTTCATTTCAAACTAGTTTTTAATCTGAAATTAATTTCTATTACTAAAATATTTAATTCATGTTAATCATTGATTTTCATCTTTAAAATTTTTTTGTCAGTTTTGGGGAATGCATCAACCTATAGTTATCTTTCTACTTGCTAACTAATTTCCGGATACTTCTTGCAAGGAACAGAATATAAATCACCTTTCCAATAACTAGTTTCTATATTTTCCTTTCCACGTGGATTTTGGGTAACAAATTAATATGTAAGAACCACTCTCTTTACTGTTCAATTCATCTTCTGAGTTTCTTTTGAACCTATAATTAATTTTTATATTAAAATGTAACGTTGCCTGCAGTTCTGTAGCTAGTGGTCTTGTGTTTCTTTTTTTAATGAATTTATTTCTTAAAAGAAGAAAAAAAGAATTTCTTTCATCTAAAAACAGTTTTTAATCTTCAAATAACACAATAACAGATTAACGAATCCTTGTTAATAATTAATTTTCATATTCTCTCCTCGATGTGGATGATGGGGAACAAATCAGATCGTAAGTATTATTCTTTTTACTTTTCAATTTATTACATTTATATCAATTGCTTTTGTAGTGGAGGTAAAGTTAACTAATTGTCTTCTCTCTCTTTTTTGATAAATTTCTGAAAGAAAAACAAATATCCTCCATTTCAAAACAGTTTTAAATCTGAAATAACATCAAAACACTAAGTTCAGATTAGTGGTTGATTTTACGTTCTGCATTTTTTGTCAATGTTGCATAATGCATCAAGCAGCAGTATAAGTATATTGTTACTCGCTAACTAATTTTCACTCGCTTGGTAGTTTGCTCCTTACTTTTTTGAGTTATATCTTATAGAAACAGAATATAAATTATCTTTAAAAATTAATTTCCATTTTTTCATTTCCATGTGGATGTTGGGGAACAAATCGGGGAGTACAGTATTGTGCAAAAGTAATGCAAACGTACTTCGCCGAAATTCCCAACTTTTCATCGCTTTTCGACGAAAAATATCGAGTTCTCAATGGCAGCGAATTTTCAACGAAACGTCGCGATATCTCGCGGAGCCTATTGTTTCCAACTATGCGAATTTTCAAACGACAATTCCTTTGGAACGAGAAGGGACTTCGAATTTTTGAGCGGAAAATCGCTCTGTTCATTAAATGATTTCGAGCATATGAACGAAGTTTCGCTCTTTATTAGCTCTGCTCAAACATTCCCAAGCATTTTGTGGACACCAAGCTGAAGTTGTCTGCCAATTCACTTCCAATTCGATCTCTGCCAATTCGACCGGCTGAAACTGTCTGCCAATTCAAATTGAAATTCAGCAGTAGAAATTACTGGATCAGATCAGTTTAATATTTTTGCCAATTGCGCAAAAACACTTTTTAGCTGCATTCAAAGCTATTAATTTTCAACAAACACTCACGCAAATTTATAAAAGATGTTGCAAATTTATAAAAGATGTCCTTTCTTCAGAAGTGAATAACCCGTCGCGTGACTTTTCAGTTGACACCAACTTGGTGTCATTTAAAAGTTTACAGTCTTGTTAGTCCATCTCAACGACTTCTACACACATCTCAACGCATTTCGGATCCAACAATTCTACCAAAACATCGTGTTTTTAAAAGATACATACTTGTACTGGCTTTTCCTGAAGTGAATAACTCGTCGGGTGACCTTTCAATGGACACCAACTTCGTATCTTTTAAAGCAATACCATCTCAACCCATTTAAGATCGAAAACGTCCACCCGAACATTGTGCTTAAATAACATACACACTTGCACTGGCTTTTCCGGAAGTGAATGTGCCGTCACGTGACTTTTCAGTTGACAACAACTTGCTATTATTTTAAAGCTTATCGTCTCAATAGTCCATCTCAACGGCTTGTACACCCATCTCAATGCATTTAAGATCGAAAACTTCCACCCGAATATCGTGCTTTAATAACATACTCACATGTACTGGCTTTTCCGGAAGTGAATAACTCGTCACGTGACTTTTCAGTTGACAAGAACTTGGCATCATTTCAAAGCTTACAGTCTTATTAGTCCACTTCAATGGCTTTTACACCCATTTAAACGCATTTAAGATCGAAAACTTCCACCCAAACATAGTTTTTTAATAACATACAAACTTGCGGTGGCTTCTCCGGAAGTAAATAAGTCGTCACGTGACTTTTCAGTTGACAAGAACTTGGCATCATTTTAAAGCTTACCATCTTATTAGTCCATCAAAATGGTTTGTACACCCATCTCAACGCGTTGAAGATCGAAGACGTCCACTCGAACATCGTGCTTTAATAATATGCACACGTACTGGCTATTCCTCAAGTTAATAACTCGTCTTATTACTTTTCAATTGACACCAACTTGGTATAATTTTATAGCCTACCGTCTTATTAGCCCATATAACCGGTTTTTACTTCCCTCTCAACGCATTAAGATCGAAAAATTCCGCCCGAACATCGTGCTTTTAAAAGGTACATTGTACACACTTGTACTGGCTATACCGGAAGTGAATAACTGGTCACGTGACTTTTCAATTGACACCAACTTGGTATCATTTTAAAGCTTGCAGTCTTATTTGGTCCATCTCAATGGCTTGCACACCCATTTCAACGCATTCAAGATCGAAAACTTTCACCCGAACATCGTGCTTTAATAACATATACACTTGCACTGGCTATTCCGGAAGTAAATTAGTCGTCACGTGACTTTTTCAGTTGACAACAACTTGGTATCATTTAAAAGCTTACTATCTTATTCGTCCATCCTAACGGCTTCTTTACCCATCACAACGCATTTAATATCGAAAACTTTTACCCGCACATCGTGCTTTAATAACATACACACTTGTACAACTCGTCACGTGACTTTTTAATCGGCACCAAGTAACTTGGTATCTTTAAGAGCTTACCTTCTCATTACTTCATCGCAAGGGCTTCTACACCCATCTCAGGGGCGGGGCAGAAGACTCCTGAAAATTACGTATCAGGATCATCCACCAAAATGCTGACGTCAAACCCGGCCTAAATCGCGCCGAGCAGCTCGTTTCACAAAGCGAAAAAATGGCGTTTCGCTTGGGGAAGATTTTCTTCTTTTTTATCTCATCAAGTTCGTGTCCTTTCATACTGAGGATAGAAAGATGTTGCAGGATCATTTCTTCGACTTTTTGAGCAAAACATTCGGCAAAAGAGAACAGTTTAGTATTGTTTTCAAGGAAGACAACGGAGAGCCTTCCGTCATCGAATGGCGGATTTTACGCATTTGCAAAACTGGTGCTGTTCCGACTTTTGGTTCTTATTGTTCGTGATTCGGTAATAACATTAAGTGCGATAGTCTATAATGTTAACAACAACCTGGAAAAAGCATTGCTGTCCATAGTTTGCACTGTGGATTACGGGAACATACATAACAGAAGCCGTTTTTTGCTAAAATTGAATTCTTTTTAAGCTGTGTATCCACGTGCATCTGGGGGAAATTTGCATACTGCTATATCCGTTAGAAATTTGTCTTGAAAGAAGCAATTTTGGAGGCCGCCATTTTACAACTGTCTTAGTATGCCAGACGATCAGGTAGTTTATGCAAGATGATTTGGTTTTATCAACTGTGAATTGGCCACCATATACATTCAAAAGCTGACTGCGCAGTTTAAACCGGATGTGTAGGGAGAGAAATAACATTATAATTTGTCAGACTGTTTGTCTGTTGTGGGTAAAACCCTTTCACTGACAGAATTTAAGCAGTAATAACCGTGAGTTTTACAAGTCTCCAGGCGTTCCAGTCCGAACTTTCGCCAGTCTTGTTATGACCCACTTGGGTCAAACATGTAAAAAAACTGGCAAAATTTTATATATTTTCAACTTCCAACTAGCCCATTCTGCCATAAGAGCTTTCAGTGTGAATTGCGACCCACCCTCATACACAGAAATAGAAACGCACAGACACATAGACAGACAGACAGAAAGACAACTTAGCTAAAACGTCAAAGTAAGTACAAGAGTTTGCAACTTTGCATTGTAGCTTACCGAGCAACACGGAAAGTCTCCTCACATTGCACTCCAATTCCCAATGGGTCCAAGTACACAATGCGTTTTTCCTTCCTGTTGATATACTGAAAACATAACGAAACAGTGGTTATTGACAGCGACGGAGTCGCGCAACATGGTGGCCATATTCCAAATAATAGCTTAAGAGAGATATGCAGCCTTGGTTTACCGTGTATTTCTTCGATATTGGACACCCATGTTATGATCAATTGACACCTCTCAAATTCCGCTGACCAGTATCACGTGACCATATCGTGGGCCAGGCTCAAGTATACCACTCAGCGAGAGCACGTGGTTCTTTAAGATGACCGCTGCCCAGGTTCAGGTTCTCAATTGGGTCGCGGGCTCATGTGAGGTTAACTTGTCGAAAACAGGACAGGATTGTTCGGACGCCGGTTGATGTATATGGTGATTATAAAACTCGAAATAGAAGACCAAACAATATAAAGAAAACATCACTGCAAATTTATACAACTGAAATCAAAATTCTACCTTTTCCTGGGTTAGCTTAATCGGACTCTGAACAACCCGGCCCAAGAGCTACGCTTTTAGGCTGGCCTGAATCCATTTATCATTGTTGTTCTAATACTATGGCAGTTAAATAATATGTCCAAAGAGAGTTACGTATCACGAATCCGGTCGTCCTTACCAGTAGGAACCAGTGCCCTGGAGGTCTAGGCAAATGTACCGCAATCAAAACAGAGATCACATCCAACATATGTCCTGCAGATAAAAGAAATCTCATTTATCAGAGGCAATAACCAATGAGAGGGAAAACAATGATACCTTTCAGCCTTTGCTATTTGGATGATCCCAGCTCGCTTCCTATTTTATTGCTACATTTTGTTCTTTTATTCCTTAGCTGATGTACTGTGGTAAGTTGCCTATGTAAATTTAACCTATATGTCTTTTAAAACTGAGCTGAGTTTAATAAATCGTCTTGTCTTGTCTTGTCTTGATAGTACAGTTATCAACAGCTACTTGTTGTCTTCTGGCTTACGGCAAACACAGAATAGAGCCTCGTCCTAAAAATAATAATGACAGTTATTAAAAAAGATGGTAAATATGACTCAGAGGCTCATCGATTTACAAATTTTGCTATCAAGAAGGAAATCTTTATGGTAATGTGTTTGCAATAGCAAAAAGGTGCTGGAATGTAATAAATACGCCATAAAATATGTAGAGTGGCGCCAAGATCTCCCTAATATAGAGATCTGATGCAGTTCATATTTTTTTAAGCGTGTGTTGCTTTAGACAACTTGCTACTTCTTGGTATAGGTATACTATTCTAGGTAAACTATCGCCTCATTAACAGTTACAAAAAGAAAAACATATATGCGCTTACCGCCATGGTGTGGATGGTCGGGAAAAACGAGGTTGCAGTTCACAATTAGAGGAACAAACTTTGGTCGACCAAAAAACGTTACTAATCCGGAGATTAGGTGGAAGTAGGATATCTAGTCTTAAAACACTAACCGGTGCGAATTAATTTCTCTCGTGCCATAGAAGTTTTATAGGGAACTACATAATTACCTTTTTCTTTCTTTTCAAAACATATTCTAGGGATATTATTGTAGGTGACGAAATATTTTGCATTTTTACGGGTCCTACATGATGCTGTTTTGCGCTTACGTAGTGAAGCGTTACTTGGTATGAAGGCCACACAGATGTAAGGAAAACCGTTTTATTTTTTGTACTGGTTGCCATCGGTAACCGGCATCATCTGCATCATCGGCATCATCGGCAACATCGGCAACAGTCAAACTACAAAGTAAAAAACAGAGTTGCCTTTTAAATATGAATTTACACTTGAAACGTTGAAATACTCGCATCGAAATGTTACTAACAATTCTGTGGGGTATCCTTACATCGTTAAACTGCTCTTTACTAGTTCTCTAGTGGATTCTTCGGTTGACTGTTATACGAGTAATTAAAATTCGTTGTCGCTATCTAAATATAAAAACCTAATTCGTACCCAGATCCTGTGGATACATTTCGGCGCCAAACAGAAATATCACACAAAACGTTGTTTACGTGAAGTACTGCACTAAGCGCAAATCACTCAACCCGAGTGCGGAAATTAAGAGCTTAGCTCTAATTGAGCAACGATTTGTTATTTAAGACTGAAAAAAATCATGCAAGTGTTCGCTGTTCTTGAACTGATCTCAACTAGAGTAGCTAGTGCTGTATTGAGCTCTTCCTTTGTCGCAATCAGACGCAGTTTGTGAATAGGTCTGTCGTACTCTCCGCCTCGTGTCTTGATTCTCACTCTTCTGACAAGGCCGTCGTTTCCAGGATAGGTGCCGACAATAAGCGCCATTTTCCATTCACATCTTCTGTGTTTGGGATCCAGCTCCAATACAAGATCACCGGTCTGGATGTTGTCTCGCGCGCGAAACCACTTGTTTCTTGGTAGCAAGTTCGGGGCGAAATACTTCATCCAACTCCTCCAGAAATCAGCGACTCTGTTTTGTGTACTTCTGAGTAATTGTTGCGGATTGGTTCTTTCCTCTGGTTCTGGCTGTGGCGGTCGATTGTGATGGCCTAGAAGAAGGTCGTTCGGAGTGATCGGTGGGGCTTCCCAGTTATCGCCGAACTGGGGTACAGTAGTCGTCCGTTGACAATGTAGGTAGCTTCTGATAGGAACTTTCTCCATTGTTCCTCAGAGTGGGCTTGGTTCTTGTAGGTGGCGTCAATTGCTTTTCTGACTGACTTAATTAGGGTCTCAGCCACTCCGTTTTGGTTACTCGCATGTGGTATATTCCACTCCCATCTGAACTCACAGCCAAATTTATCGGAGACGACACTCTTTACCCTGGGAATATCCCAGTTCTACGTGGTTTCCTTTAGGTAACCTTGGGCACCCACGAAATTGGTTCCATGGTCTGACCAGCAAACACTGGGGTATCCACGAAGGCAGGCAAATCGTCGAAAGGCCATTAAGAATGCGTCTGATGTTTTATCGGTGACCAGCTCTAAATGGATGGCACGTGATGTCATTCAAGCGAAGATGATCACTTGGGCCTCTTTTAGAGTTTTGTGGCCGAGCTTTATCTGTACTGGTCCGAACATGTCCATAGCAGTGTTTGAGAATGCCGGGAAGCCAGCTGCTACTCTCAGGTTTGGGATCTGTCCCATGAGCTGGTTGAGGGGCTTTTTCCAAAGTTTTCTGCATGTGACACACTTTGAGGTGACAGTCTTAGCCATTCTGCGGAGTCCAATGATCCAGAATCTTTTCATGGCCTCATGGATTAAACTCTTGTAGCCACAATGCCCGCGTCGTTCGTGGAGGTCATGCAGAATCAAAATCACAAAAGGGTGGTCTTGTGGTAAGATAATAGGCTTTCTTAACTCTTCCGGAAGAGATCTGAAATCTTCAAGTCGGCCATGCGCATGCAGAAGGCCAACTTCACCCTCCTTTGCCAACAGTTTCTTTTCCAAACTCCCTTCGTCGACGTGAAATTGACTCCACTTCAGAAGATGGGTCTCAGCAGCCTTCAGCTCCTGCACTGAAATTGGTTCTGACTTCGGATTCAATTTCTGAGCGTTGTGAATAAAATGACGGACAAAGGCAAGAGTTCTCCGCATTTTGGAGTACGAAGAACACATTTTCAGCAGATGTGAAAGGATAGGATTTTCTCCAGATCTAGGCTGGTCTGGTCTAGGACATACTTCTGCGAAGGCACTGTGATGTTTACTGGCTTTCTCCTCTTTCTGAAACGTTTTCTTCTTCTTTAAAGCTCCGAGATCGTCCACATGAGCATTACCTTGAGTATGGTCTTGAAAGTTGGGCTAATTTTCTTGTGGCAACTCTAGGAAGGATGGTCCCTCCGCCCACTTCATGAGATGATTAGGATGGATTCCTCTAGTTAGGGCATCTGCAGGGTTGTGGCTAGACTTGATGTAGCGAATTTCGTCTGCCCCAATTGACTCTTGAATTTCAGCCACTCTGGCAGATACAAAGAGCCTGAATTCCCGTGGAGGCGTTCTTATCCAGGAGAGAACGGTTGATGAATCGACCCAGAAGAATCTTTCCCAGTCGTGGGCTTTTGTGAACTCCAATGCCTTTACACATGCAACATACATCCGTGCAAGAGCTAAACAGCCCACCAGTTCTAATCTGGGATGCTTTTCTTCTTCATAGGCGCGACGAAAGCTTTTACCATGACTGGAACACATCGGTAGTCTCCATCAAGTTTCCACCGTAGGAAGATTACTGCACCATAAGCCTGTCCACCACCATCGGAGAATCCGTGAATTTGAGGCACGCCCACTGCATGGCTAGGTTTTAGCTTGCGTTCAAACTGAGATGACAGGAGATCATTTATCAACTGAACATTCTGTAACCATGTCTGCTGAATACTCTCCGGAAGGATGTCATCCCAGCTGTAGCCTGAACTCCACAATACTTGCAAGTCATTTCTGAACTTGATAGTAACGGGTGAAACAAGTCCGATAGGATCCCAGAGTTGAGCGAGAAATTTCAGGCAGCTTTTTTCGAGAAACACTCCATTAGGCAAACCAGGTTTTCTTTCTTGAAGTTAAACTTGTCTTCTTCTTTATCCCATTTGTGGCCAAGCAGATCTCTAAGTCTTTCACCGCCAGACTGGTCGATTTCCGAGCAGTTGGAGTGCCACGCCTTAATTTGAAACTGGCCTTTTCCGAGGTCGGTGTCAATTACTTCTGTTACTTTCTTGGCTTCCTTCGAGTTGCTTTTGGAGCCGGCGATATCGTCCACGTACGCGTGATTTCGTAGCTCCTGGGCTGCGTCTGGAAATTCCACTTCTGAGACTTTAGCTAAGTAGCTGATGGTGTTTAAGGCAATGTCTGGGGCTGGCTTGTCGTCAAAACTTATTCTGAGCCACTGAAAGACTGAGAGCGTTTCACTTCTGTCGCTTCTCCACAAGAATCTGTGAAAGACTTGGTCATCAGGGTGCACTAGGACTTGATTAAACATTTTTCGGACATCGCCCGAGTAAGCCACTTCGTTCCATCGCCGGACCAGAAGTACGTTGGGAAGACTGTTTATGTAATTAGGCCCTTTCTCAAGGTGATCGTTCAGGTAAAGACCGTCGTGGCCTTTTGAAGACGCATCGAAAACAAGGCGGACCTTAGTGGTTCTCTCTGGTGTGAAGACTGCTTGTAATGGCAGAGACCATTTGGGTTGACTGTGATCAACTTCCTCCTTAGGAACTTTAATTACGAAGTCTTGTTGCGACAGCTTTTGGACCTCGTCATTTACGACTTTGAAGCATTCTTTTCTCTGGAACGATTTCTCGGCTGACTGCATTCTTTTGAGGGCAATGTCATAATTGCTACGTTTTGGGGGTCCATTCTCATTCCAAGGCATTCTTACTTGGATTCTTTCATCCACCAATGTAGCTTAATCAGACGGCGACTTGACGAACTTGTTTTCTCGTAGTACATTATCACCACATGTACACAGTTCTGTTGGTCTAACTCCCATCGTTTCCTGATAAAGTAGTTTCCTAATATCATCTTCAATGCTCACTGTTCCGACTTGAACGGAATGTATCCTGGGACTGTTAATTTGTCCTAAAACGTACCAACCAAAGCAATTGCGTTTGGCAATCGGCTCTCCTGGTTCCCCAGACAAGGTATGAATGTCGACGAATGCATCGACGAAATCTGTACCAATTAGAAGATCTACTGCTCCAAAAGAGAGACGGAGTTTGTTCGCAACTTGTTTGAGATGAGGGAAGTGTTCAATAGGTGGGTTGATACTAAGCCTAGTAAGTACACCTCAAGCATAGTTGAGGTGTACTTCAGATGTGAACGGGTCTAATTTCAGCGTAAGTGGACTACTTTGTAGCCTTTGAAACGCGTGTTCTTCAAAGCCGCCGAAGTAGACTTTCAATTCATGTTCAACTAGGCTTACTAGCCTACTTACGGTTTATCAAAACAAGATCAGGAAGCTGAAACATCAATCAAACTGTAGTGGAATATGCCGTTTGCATCTGGTGGAAAATTGAAGACACGCACATTACACTCGATTGCTGACTTCAAAGCCGAGGTTTACGAACAAAGAAAAGAGAATGGAAAACTTAAACTTTTATCAACGCGGGCCTTACTTCCACGTTTTGGACAACGGGGACGACTATTTTGATGAAAGACTCATGTAAGTTGACCAGACCTCAAACCTCTCGAAATTAAAAAGAAATCATTCACTCATGAAATGGTTTTGTTCATTTACCAATAACTTAAATAGATGGTTTGCGAGAGAAGACTTGGAAATGTTCTGTCGAGAGAGAATCTAACGCTGGACTCGCGTTTTTAAACTAAGTTTTAAACCAGTTCTTTGTCGCGGCCAAACCCAAGCTCTTCTTCTTCGTTGCACGTTTTGTTGTTTTGGTTGGGCCAAGATCTTGAGGACCTTGAGCAGCATTTGTCTGTTTTTCCGTCTCAGTCTTTTTTTAAAATTTATTTATTCCTTTTTTTATTGTTTACTCGTATAGATTACATTAAAATTACAGAGTACTTTCATTACAAAACTTACAATTTACAACACACTATGATATCGACGTACACTTAACCAGCTCAAACACATTATTAACCTACACTTACAATATTCTGCTTACAACATACGACATAACCTACTTACAAAATCTTGCATAAAATTACTGAATAGTTTACATTGTGCTAGGTCACTTACGTATATAACTTACAGTACATAACTTACAGTACATTACATTAACATTACCTACTTAAACTACGTTATGTTTCTTTCTTACACGAAACACTAACACTGGAACTAATGTAATGACTAATTTAAAAGGGTATTGCAAATTAAAAGTGTGATTATGCCATGTACTGCATGCATCAATTTATGAAACCAGACCACTTCATTAAGAAGGCATTATGTTTATTTGACGTAAGAGCTATTTGGTGTTCAATTTATATTTTGTCATTTACCAGATTTATGTAATCTGCGAACTGAAATTAAACGCTATTTAATGCTTTGCAATAAAGAAAGTATTTACCGATGAGAATAAGGTGATTTAGGGTTGAACAAGAAGACCAATCATTAAGTACGCCGTAGATGACTTCATTCTTGGAAAGGTTTAGGGTCTTTATAGAAATAGACTGATACCATGTAGTAAACGCCGACCAGAAAGAACTAGCACAGGGACACGATACGAATAAATGACTGATTGTTTGGTCCACGTTAGTGCAGAAGGAACAATTAGGGTTTTCGACTTTTTTCATTTTATACAGAATGCAGTTGGTGTAAAGAAAATTATGAATAATCTTGTACTGGAATATTGTAAGTTTGATTTCTTTGGTCACAAGAAAGGGTAGCGAATATGTTTTCTGACGTTCGTGGATATCAAATCCACATTCTATGAGTCTTTTCTCAGCCGTTGGAGGGGAAAGAGTCTGTTGATCAATTGACAACCTGTAATTAAGAATTGGTTCATGCTTAGCGTGCGTATATCGAGTTATGGATGCACGCGGGAAGTTTGGAGAGCACGAAAGAAGCGTAGGAGTTGCTTGAGGCGATAGCCGAGAGCAACTCTAGCTTCTTGAGTGCTCTCCAAACTTCCCAAGTGCATCCATAACTCGATATACGCACAGCTAAAAGCATGAACCAATTCCTTTATAACATGGCGAAAACA
>Ga0126343_10000213_pt1 | contig 19723 bp, 16 predicted proteins | sample Cyp2metagenome_FD_92531 | JGI IMG/M metagenome (GOLD analysis project Ga0126343, IMG submission 92531) | Coral microbial communities from Lord Howe Island, Old Settlement Bay, Australia - Cyphastrea 2 metagenome | ecosystem: Host-associated > Invertebrates > Cnidaria > Coral ...
GACGGAAACCCCCCTGGGTTTAGACGCACCACAGGTGCCTCCCTGCCGGCTATCGCCGGCAGGCAGGCGAAAAAGTTTTGCTATAAAGTTGACACGGTTTTCATAAATTCAGACATATATATAAGATTAAAAAGGTGCCCGAGAAACCTTTTAAATGTGCAAGTTAAAGAAGTTGCCTTGCAGACAGATATTTTTTGCCATTCTGTGTCTGGGAAAAATCATAGCAATAATTTTGATGTTTTTTTCTCTTCCGAATCAATAATTTACACAAGAGAACAACATGAGTACATATAACAATGCAACCATTGAACTTTTCTGTTGACATCACTTTTCTAGTTTACCTAATTAATTTTGTATCCAACTTAATATACATGTAATTATGATGACCCCCAAACATAATATAAACCGACAACAAATAATGCAGGTATTAAGATTATTAATTGAGCAGAATTGCCTCTCACTGGCTACTGTCTGTCCGTTTAACTAATACATCTCTTGTAATGTAAATTCACTTTTGCTCAAGTTCAGTGCGAGCTCTTTGCTGAAGAGACTCACCTTCCAAATAAAAATCCAGGGAGATCAGAGAAGAGTTGACATAATGGTGCTGGCAAACCAGAGTGATCGCTATAACTTACCTTTATACTGGCCACTACAGCAAAGAATCTAACGCTCATCCTTGCTCTCTTTTTATGTGAACATCAAAATGAAAGCAGCTTTTTAAACAGTGTTAATATTTCCAGATTGTCTGTGTATATGTTCACATGGCAATGTGTTTATTTCCACACGGCGATTGCTTGAGTCTTTTTTAGTGAAGTATGTTTTGCTTAGTTTTACATAAGCGATCTCTGTTTCTTTCACAGCCACCAGTGATTGACAAGAACATTTTTACACTCTATAACCATGGGTTATTCCAGAATAGAACCACACCTGCAACAGTTGTAGTCGTTTTTTTAACTCCCCCTCCTCTTACCTGGACTTCCTGAAGCACAAGACCACCCTTCCTGTCTGGATCTCCAAGATAAAAGAGGATTGGAAACCTTCCATATTTCAATAAAAACAGACGTTTCGTGGTAGTTGGAGCACAATAACAGGTGTTTCAAGCATTCTTATAAAGGAAGGAAAACATCCATCAGCTCAAATGATGTGTCAAATTGAAACCAGTAGCATGTGCAGTCGTGTTCCCAGTCTCTCATCTTATTACCCCTGTCTTTGCTGGCTCCAGGAGGACAGTAAGATGAAACCCTGCGAACAGGGTTTTAGCATGTGCAGGAAATATTAAATAATGTAATGTAATAAATTATGTTGTTTTCTTTTCAGTTAAATGTTTTACATGCGGTGGATGGGGGCACTCCTACAGAGAGTGTCCCTCAGAGATGCCGCACAACTGGCGTGGTGGGCGTGGTGGTCGGGGTGGCCGCCAGCGCCATCGTGGCCGTGGTGGCCACCGTGGGAGGATGAGTGCTGGAAAGTCCAGCAAGACAACAAATGTTTCACTGAAATTTTTTTACTTTTTTATTTTTTTTTCTTTTTATTTGAGTGTACATTCATTTAAACCCTTAGCTTAGCCCTTAATGAGTGCCATTCTCATGCAACATAATAACTTTGTGAATATTTCATTTTGACATATCATCTCTATTCTATCTTTCCATTCTAACCAGTTCTATGAGATCTGGGTATTAAAGGCATAGAATTGTTGCACGCTCCTATCTAAGATATTCCTGATGACCCTCATAATTTTCTTGTTTTGAGATGCACATGGAACAGAAGACTTGCCTCACATGCCAAGTACTAAGACCTGCTAAAAAAAACCTTTTTTACAGGGGCATACGTATGACATTTTAGAACTGATACGGTAATGGAAGCTAATTATTACTGCAGGTTTGCATTTTATAACAATTAACCCATTGACTCCCGTGCCGCCTGTAACCAGCTGTGATGAGCCTCGGCCTTTTTTCTACTTGTGATGTCATCCCTTTTGACCAAAATTGGCATCAACTATACTCGACTTGTACAGGGGGAAAACATCTTTCCAATGATGCCCAGATCAGAGTGACTGGCTGAATGGAGCCTGAGATGTGCACAAAAGTGCTCAAAAAGTTGAGTGAAAAACTTGGAGCAAAATTTCCTGCCACTACACTTGCCTGCTCCATCACAAAGATTGCCCGTCCCGATAACGCTTCCTTAGAAGTTTTCTAACCACAAGCAAGCCCAGTAGAAGGTCAATAACTGCAGCAAAAACCAGAATTCGGCCAAAATCCAGCCTGAAAACTGCCAAAATGTGTAATTCCAGAAAATATCCATACCTCCCTCACGGAAGAAGAACCCCCCTACCCCTAGGAAATTTCAATCCCTTCTGTGGGGGGAGTATGGATATTTTCTGGAACTGCACAATGTCCAAAAATGTGTTTTTGCAAAAAGCTCCGGGAATCAATGGGTTAAATTCTCTCAAAATGACTACCCCTTTCATAACTGCTGATGTTAGTATTGAAATACATTGTGAGCTGATCAGTGGCTTTCAAATGGTTTATTGTGCACAGGCAGAGTCTTATTTGCTGATTTTGGAAAAAAACTGCCATTAACCGTAGGGGGTAAAGGGTTAAACCTGGTTTTAACTTCAACTCCTGTAACAAACAGGCCTTCACAGTCGCATCTCCCGATCTGTGAAATTCTCTGCCACAGGATATTTAATCAAACTTTTCCTGAGCTTTTAACTTGTAATATATTAGTTTTATTTTTTTTTTCAGTTATAAGTAGCACCACCTAAATAAAAGTATTATTTTTATTATAATTATTACTATTATTGATATTTTTATTATCATTACCCATATTGAGCAGATCAATATTTTAGGAAAGTTTTGTACTTTTTAAAACCTGTACATTTTTATTAATTAAAGTGACAGATAAATTGATTTAAGATGTCAGATTTCCTTCTTTCTTGATGACCTGCATACCAGTGGGCTTAGTGAGAGTACATTATTTGTGAGAGTGCAGCAAATTAAAGTCACAATAACACAAGCAGTGAATTTGACTGCTACAGTTGAAAATATTTTGTTAAAGATTAATGGCAATATAAGCTAAAAAAAGTATGAGAATCCATACTGTACAGATAGTACCCTAATGTTTATAAATTGACATAAAAACTATTGGAGATGAGTATGGGGGAAAAGAGGGGAAGGGTCTTTGGTTTTGGTCAGGTGCGGGTTGTGCCATCCAAAATGCATTTTGTAACAAGAATTGGCACATAACAGGGTGTGTGGAAACAGACCACCCAGAGGACAATGGATGGACTGCAAGATTCTCCTTGCAGATTGCTTTTTGCATCCTTCCATGAAAAAGGAGTTCAATGTGAGATCAAGGGGCTTTTTTTTCATTTTAGCACTTCAATGTACTATTTTGCAGTTCTCTGCTAGGTGACCTGGTGTTTGAGTGGCAGCACGGCAACAGGTGACCTTGCTTTGATACAGACCACTCTGCTTTGGTCATGTAACTGTCCTAATTAGCATTAGAACAACTCGATTTACACAACAAGAGCGGAGAGGTCTATCAAAACAATGTCACTTCCAATCCCATACCACCCAGCATAGTAGGCCTCCCTTGGTCGCTGTCAACCATGGAAACTGTGCCTTATCACTGTCACTTGGTAGTGCTTTGCTTTAAACAATGCCGCATAAAACTGTAGATTAAGATAGTCTATTGTTTTTCACAGTCAAAGTCAAGATACTAGTGCAACAGTTGGAGGCACGTTCATTTTTTGAAAAAAACATCATTGATCAAGCCAAAATTGTTATTGAATAAATTCAACGAATGGTGAACTCCATAGCATATACTACCTATCTATTGTGTCTTTTACAGTAACTGTCTAATTTTTGCGCACACTAATTGGCTCATTTTTACCAGCGATCACCACCTAAAGGTCCTCTCAAGTTTAACTTCTAGCTATCAATTTGATATCTTGCCAATCAAAAAGCCAGTAAACCTATTGACACTGTTCATGTTATTTTGACTAACACTTATCTTAAGTTTGTTGATGTCAAGTTTATGGCGTCTTTTTCCCTCAATTAGTCCTGGCATTTAACCATTTTGGGGTCTTGTTATTGTAAGAGACAAATTGAAGCTAGTATGTTATGTGTCTGTCGTTTCATTAATGAAAAATTTTGTCATAACATTGTCAAAGTTTACTACGGAACCACTTGCATTCACCTGCAGCTTGTGGTTCCACATCCACTTTGACAATGTTGTAACACAATTCATCATCGGTAAGAAGACAGGCAAATAAAAAAAAACTGACATCAATTTGTTAAACGGATGCACACGAGAGGTTGCTAAACACAAAAATAGCATAGAAGTCACATGAAACGATACCCAAGTGCAACTTGCGCTTCTTGAGAGCTTGGCAAACTTCCCAAGTGCATCCATAACTCAATAAAGGGCAGCTATGGCATTTACCATTTCTTATAAAGCATAACATTGATTAACTGGAGCAAAATAAGTGCCTTTATCACATTACACACGCAGACCTTCCAACCCCTGTCAAATGCAAGTCTGGAGGTTTTGAAAAACAAGCCCAAAAAAACCTGGAGATTAGGACCTCAAACCTGGAGACTTCAAAAATGTGGGTCAAATAAAAACATAACCATAAAATAACCTTGTTACTGCTCTTTCTTATACTCTTTTACTGCTATTTTCTCACTTAAGCTCATTCTCCAGCTGTGGGTGTCTTGGTGCGCCCGTGATCCTCTAGTGGTGGGAAGGATCGCGGGCGCACCAAGACACTCACGGCTGAAGACTGATCCCAGCATTGCCGCCCTGCAGCGCCCATTTCCCTCATAAATTCGAGGATAGTTTTGATGTTATGAGTACAGAATTACCGACATTCCCTCATACCCTCCGGAAATGTTTGGCAATTTCAGGCTTTCTGATTCGCCATGAGATTAGGAGGCAAAACCGTGAGACCGTGAGTTGGCATCTCAAACCGTGATTCTCACGGTCAAGCCGTGAGGGTTGGAAGGTCTGCACATATCAGGAGTGTACACCCAAGGGCAAATAGTGGACAATAAATTAACCAATCAGAGAACGTGCTCTGCCTTAGTTATGTAAAACAACTCGAGTACTCTTTTCTGACTAAGAGCAGAGCTCAAGGGTATCTGTTCCTACTGTTTATGGGATAGTTAACAAATCAAACGTGGTTTAGTGTAGTGTGTACTCTTATCGTCAACGTTCGATACAGTTGCTTTCACTGTTCTTTAAGGTATCGAATATTGGAAATCAGGGTCGAGAAATCACATCAGCATGACTTCGGGTTGCGTGTCAAGCATGCCAATATTCTGGAATCTTTTATGATCGATACATTTCCAGTGTTTCAAGTACTTTAAAAATTAATAAAAGAAATCAATTTACCTGTTTGAAAGCTGCAGGAGCTAAAGCTTTCTGTAAAACCTACCAGGTGTAAAAGAAGTAAGACTTATACGAACTTGATTTAAATGCTGCCTGGCATGAAAATGTTAACAGTATCCGTTCTTTTCCACTTTTACGAGCGTTTGACTGAACTGGAATCACAAAACTCACTTAAGAACGATTCCTGACATCTTCCCAACGTAGCAGTATTAGCAAATATAAAGCGCTGCCAAAGCGCTGAGCTATTGCTTTGACCGTCGCTTTGACCGCCATTTTTGATACTTCTGTCCCATAATCCTTTGGAATATAGGATACATAAATGCTTGTGACCAGCGGATACTAGTAAGCAAGAGTTGGTTACCAGGGAACAGGAGAACGACAGGGAACGTAATCATGGTAATCGAGAGAGTTTATTAATCGAGAGGAATCAGGAGAGGAATCGAGAGCAAAGTTTGACTTATGTAAAATGAGGTATGCTAATTCCAATGAGCATTACGATTGCTTGCAGAAAAGTGAGTACATCGTAATTGTCTCTCACGATTACAAATGTCTTCGTAACCAATTTTTCATTCTTGGAAAGCAATGACTGAAGCGGATTGTTATTCAAACACTACATCAAATCAGTCTAACAAATGCTTTCGCTTCTTACCCGTGATTATCACTTACAGTGATAAATTTACAACTATTTCCCGATATGAAATTCTCGCACAATAGTATGTGTTGTGCTTTTTTTAATAAGATAACTTAAGCTTAGTTACATAGAAGATTTGACCCAAATACACTTTTAAAGTATTTAAAATTTCACCAATACATGCAGACCTTAAATGATCACTTAAACAGTGATTTACGTTGTTTTGTGTTTTCTCGTACTTTCTGAGGTATTGTTAGAGGCAGAAAATAAAAGGGAAGTGATCGAAGCCATGGAACTCCCATATGTTAGCTAAGTGTTCTTTGCACCATGATCTGAGTGACGGATTAATCTCGAAGAAACTTGGATTTAAGAACTATGATGATCTTTTCCTGAAAAAAGGCTCACTTAGTAAAAAGCAGCAATAGATAATTTAATTTCTTCCATGTAGAATACGTAACTTTGTAAAGTACAAGATGGGCTACTCCATTATATTTTTATCCACCCCCTGCCCCCCCCCCTCCCCCCCAGATAAGAAGATTTTAAAAAGTGCTGACAGACTTCCCCCTTAAGAATTGATTAAAAGATCAAAGGTGTTGACACAGTTACCCCTTCAGAAATTGCGTCAGATTTTCCAGTACCCTAGTAATGGAGAGGCTGATAGATAAAAAAATGGAATTGCCCAATGTATCTGAAGTTCATATCTTGTAAAGTGAATAACTGAACATGCTTTGGATGAAATGTTAGAGCGGTTTTCATTTGAGCATCGAAAAGTACTTGGTTTTGCGTTTACTACGCTACGCGAATGGTCTAAAAAATTCGCGCCACTTTTTCATCCAATCAGGAGTAAAACCAAAACCAATCCTGATTCACTCGTACGCGTTTTCCCGCGCTTTGCATCAGCAACATGTAATTACTTCGTGTTTTGATTGGCTCACTTGATTATCTGTGCCCTTTGTGATTGGCTAGTGTGATTACTCTGGTTTTGGTTTTACACTCAATTGAAAACCGCTCTATCCATCATCAGTTGCACAATTGAAAATGAGCATTAAGGTAAAGGTAAAGTGAACATTTGTAAACATTCACCAATGTTCTGTTAGCTTGAGGCACATAACTGTTATGGGTATTGGTATAGTTTTCAGAGTTGGACTACAAAATAACGGTCTGAAACATACTACGATTATCAGTTGAGTAAGGCGCGAAAAAGTTTGGTCACCAGGTTTTAACGTTAAAATCTTGTTGTCGTCATAGGCAACTGGCTCCGTATCCAGTGGTAACTTCTCAGCCTTTGACGTCATAAGCAGCAAAGCGCGGGAAACAACATACTAGTACTGGCCGAGGTTGTTTGTCTCTTTTCGACATTTGGCGGGCTTTCATGGTAGGCGACGCATGGCTGCTGATACTGTTACCATTGGAAACCAGACAAGTCGCCCCTGACAACACTGTAGTTTTAACGTTAAAACCTGGTGACCAAACTTTTTCCCGCTTAACTCAACTGATAATCCTAGTAAAAACACAGTCACACTTGTTTGTTTGCATACCTGTACATGTAAGTAATTTTAGTCAATCCATAAGCTTTAGCTTACATGTAAGCTGATCATGAATCAATTTATACATTGAGTGAGGATGGACAATAGACGAGTGAAACACTACAAAAAATGAATTCATGTTGTACCTTTATTTTATTGTTGACTTCATTCACACTTGTCATTATTGTGTTGCTGTATCACTAGTTTGAAGAGAACTGAATTTCGATCACACCATCTGAGCTGCTGATAGCCGATGTAACTACTGCATTTATAATTCTTATCTAGTTCTTTTGCTTTTCCTCACTCAGCATACAGAAACAATAAGAAAAAAATGTTTGCGAAAAGAGTAATGACACATACTTGTTGTCGATAAGAGTGCAGACCATGATAAAGCACATTTCAATGTGTTTTTTGCCACAATATCAATGTCAGAAATTTTTTTCTAGAGCGCAAGCTGAAAAAGGCATTGGGTGACACATTGGCACGAGCAGGGTAGTATGGACTCTTATTGACAATAACAAATTAGCCAATCAGATTGCGACATTTGCTGCAATTGTGGTAAAAATTGAAAATGCAGTATTTTTGGAATGAATGAATAATAGATTAAAATGTAAAACTAGCAAAATAATAACAAAATAAAATAGTCATGAATGAAACGAAAACTGTCTCAGTAATTTCTGTTCAGATGTTGTTATCTTACTAGCATCCACTTTAACCACAAAATGATTAAAGGGGTTTGATCTAAACTAACAAAGCCAGGGGCAAAATTGCTGAACCCGACACCTGGCTTGGAGGTCACATTTCCAGGACGTGAAATTTTTTGTAGATCACAAGTAGTTAAATGCGAGTCACACCAAAAGAAAAAAAGCAACTTATTATTAAGATGACAAAAGGAAGCTTGCAGAGATTTTGACTGGATAGAATAATTGCACAAAATTAATGTACTACTATTTAAAGTTCAAACAAAGACCGCTTATTTAATTGTGACTTGTAAGTTTGATTTTGTAAGGATTGTCTTTTACCATTTTTAAACACAAATGTGTTTCCTCTTCTAAACGAAACTGAGGGTTCCTGGTCCCCCACAGCATTTTTTAAGGTCTTATCCTGGACCTCGCAGTGAATTAACCGCTCTAATAGGCGGGGGTTTCATGAAGGCACCACCATCACTCATTGTTGCCGGGCATTTACACTCCCCAAAGGGGTTTTTAAGTGTTAATTCCTAAATTGAAACAACTTCCACTTAACTTAAATAATTTTAGTGGGGCAACTATCAGCTGATAGTTTCTCAAGAAAGAAGACACTATTGCTCAAATAAGCTGTCACCTTAACTGCAGTATCCGACACAGTATCTGAAATGTGCAGTGGTCATTTCTAGTTAACTGTTAATCCACCCTATCAAAAGCGAGTTAATTTTGATTTTTTTATTTGTTTTAATTTTAAAGCTGTTGGATGCTTTTTGTGTTAAGAAAACTTATTTCTGATACTAAACATTCTAAACAAATATAGTGAAACTAACGATTATTTTTGTCCTCCTTACTCAGATACTTTAATTGTTTCTCATTTTTTGAAAATGATTATAAAGCGTGTCTTCCAGCCTCCACTTAGTGAGAAGAGTTGCATTTTAGTATTTAAAGAACACTTGATTAACAGTTTAGTATGTATATAAATTAAAGCTGTACATTAATTAACATTAACATTAACAGTTTAGTATGTATATAAATTAAAGCTGTACATACTATTTAGAAAAAAATATATTATAATTTTTCGCTCACACTTGGTCATAACTCATAGCTGGCATCTGCATAGCAACGTACTGGAGGCTGCCATCTGCTCTAACAGGGTGTAAATGGTGAACTTGATCAGCTCTAGTCATTAACGAGCTGATACTAAGAAGTAGAGTAGACTTTGCTTCATAATTTAGTCAATTTCTTTAATTTATACATGTCTGTATCAATTAGTATGTTCATATTTTGCCAATTATAAAGCAATTGCAAATGACAAACAGTTATTTACTCTGAACATACAACCCCATTTACACCACAGTACAACCTAACAAAAGGGAGCTGGCATCTGCCTCAGGTTTAGCCATCTGCTCATTGTAACACAGAGCTGGCATCAACCGCAAGTGTATGACCATCTGCCCAATGCATGTCAAAATGACAGCTGAGCTGGTAAAGCAGTACCAGTGGCCCCTGCTGTCTGGTAAATTCTTTCAACATCATTCCATAACAATTCACAAAATACACACTTATCATTCACCCTTAATAAAACATATAGTTAACTAATTTAAGAAACTGTATTGTTTATGAGCATGACTAGTTTACGAATTTTCTCATTTAGCTGTAAAGTGTGCTATTAATCATGACAGAAATGTGTTTTAATTAGCTACCTTTTCCTACATATTAAGTAATTACCACATGATTAGAAATTGTTATAAGTCAAAATAACTGATGTCATTCATGTATGTATTTTGTGAATTTTATGGTGATGGTTTACCCAGCATCTGGTGCCACCTCTTTGCTAGCTGCCATCTGCTCAATCAGTATCAGTCACCAGAGTGCATGAATGTTAAAGCACATAATAATATTATGCCTACAGTTGATTGCCGTGGCTTTCATAATTCTGATACAGAATATCAAAGGGAACTGGCTGGCATCTGCCACAAACCTAGGCTTAAATATACATGTACCCTTTCTTATTCTCTTAGTACTGTAGCTGTGAAGTATGGAATATGGTATGTTCATTACACAGCCTACTTGCTCAGTGCTTCTCACTGCCATCTGTTTTGAAACAACTCAATTTGCCGTAATGAACTTCAAAATCAAGGTTTTTAACCCTACAGTCAAAAGGCACATTACGTTTATGGACATCATCATGGTACAAATTAAAGACAAATGGAACGTAAAAACAGAGCTTCCTACCCAAGATGTGTAAATTGAAAAATGATTATAATTGTTTTTCAACAGAGAATAAACCTTTAGCAAAGAAAACAATGAAGTTTATAGCACTAAATTAGGTCTAGGAACAGAATGTTTCGCAGATCATCATCATATATTATCAGTTGTTTTCAACTCCTGTTACCAATGTTGCAATTGAAAGAAACCTACATTCCCAATTTTGCTTTTGGTACTTATATCCAAATACTTTTTAAAACTTCCTATTTTCTTATCCTTTGTCTGTATCATGGGGAACACTGCCTTTAAATATGAACTGGTTCGAAAAAAACGTCAATCAAATCAAGCATACAAAAGTTGTTTAAGATTGCAACAAAAGCTCAGCTCTTTTCTGGCTTAAGTATAATGGGTTAAAAACCAAAGCAAGTGTCTTCTATTCTATGCTATGACTAAAGGAGAATTACATGATTCCTTTTTAATTGACATGCATGGTCACAAAGACCCAGGTGAACTACATGTAGCAACACATGTCAATTATTTAGCAATAAATTGCCTCCTCAATCATTATTATAGGGGGCCATTCACAGGCCCACAGCTACACAAGCTGGCTGCAAAATAGTTAAGCGACTACAGCGGTGACGTGCTCATGGTTAACAACAACACTTTTCATTTGGATAGTACTCTACCATAACACCTTAACGCTTTTTGCTCAAAATGCAGTGAACCAATCAAGAGCTTTTCCACCAGACTAAGTAAGGTTACATCTTGATATCCTAGTACTGAAACCTCTCTTTGCTGACACCAAGGGGCTTCTGCAGCCTCTCCATTTCCACAGCTGTAGCTTGGATCGTGGGAGTGTTCACAGCCTCAGTTCAATCTGTAAAGTATGGTGGGTTAAAAAACAAAACCACTAGTTCTATATGCTCTCAAAAATGAGGTTTTCCCATTTTTATTTGACATGCATGGTCACAAAGACAGCCTAATTGCATGTATGCATGCTGAATAGCACTATGTTTCCTTCTAAATAATTATTTTATTTGCCCATTCACAGATCCACAGCTACGAAAACTGGTTTCAAGCTAGTTAAGCTACTAAAGCAGTGACGCGGTCACTCATAATGGCATAATTTTTGCATAGTATTGTACCACCATAATCTTGTTTATTTTGCTCAAAATGCAGTGGACTGGTTGTAAAGTACCTCAATGGCTATGAGACTGTGCCCAATCCACCAGTTTGAGAGATTTTACCATTTTAATTGACCCGCATGGTCACATATACCCAAGTCAACTGCATGTAGCATCACAATGTGTTTTCTTCTAATAATCATATTTTTATGTGGCCATTTGCAGACACACAGCTACACAAACTGGTTTCAACATAGTAAAGCCACAAAGGCAGTGATGTTTAAACATAATAACAAACCCTAATTCATAGAATTGTACCGTCATACCTTTTTGCCTTTTGCTCAAAATGCGCAAGACTAGTTGAGAAATACCTATGTCAATGGCTTTGAGACTGTGCCCACTCCACCAATCTAGGAAAGATTCCATTCCGATATGCTGGTGTTAAAATCTCTCTTTCCTGGCTCTGAGTGACTAAGACTTGCAGCCTTTCCATTTCCACAGCTCTAGCTCGGGTAGTGGGAGTGCTCACAGGTCTCAATCTATCATCATTGACTAGAACATCTTCATGAAAGGCAAAATCAGGATCCACACCTTCTCCACCTGCGGATTTTGCTCTTGACGGTGCTACGAACAGGGCTCCTGGATTCTTAGCTTCAAAGTCATGTTTTCCGGGGTGAATGACAATATACCTGAATTATTTCACACAATTTATTTCACACTACAATAAAGTATATAAGAGGTACAGTCTGTCTCCGCCCACAAATAGCAAAGGCTAATCGCGGTGGGCGGTACAGTCATTCCTTGACACTTGTGGATTGTGGTTCCCCATGAGAGTCTTAATGGCACCTGGACACGCTTGCACCGACATAGGCAGTTAGTGCACCGGCTTACAGGCACAATTGGCACAAGCGTGGGGTCTTCATCCATATAGGCTGGACCCTTATATCCCGGAAACCGTACAAACACTACATCCGGTAATGGTGCAGGGTCATCCGTTGGTCTGGAACCAGCACTATAGACAATGTCCACTACTGTGCCCACTGCTCCATTGAACAAGCCCCATGTAGCGTTCAGGCTAACCGTCAGCATCACCTTGCTCTCACCACAAAGATACAGTAGTGGCAGTAGACCACCTGCCTTATTGCTGTCAGCCTTCTGTGCATGCCTACCATTGTCAACTGCCTTGATCCTTGCTACGGGATGGTCTGGCTCTCGGTTACACTCTAGCAGCTTAGCTCTATTGCGTTCCCATTCCAAACGATGTATTGGGAATACATACAGGCCTTGCTCATCCATCCTACCGAGAAGTTCTTGACCATGGCTTATGCGCAGATTATGCCACTGGAACTTTTGCAGCCACTGCACTTGCTGGGGTGTTGTAGTGTATGTTCTCATCGACATGAGCACATCTCTCAGCTGCTTTTCAGATTCAGTTTGCCTCACGATCTGAGTTAGCTCCAAGGCACTGTCAAAACTCGTCCACAACAACCGACCATGGTTAGATGGTGCACTACGGTTATGTTCGATATACACTGGAGTTTCGCAACTGGTGGTAACTGTACGTCATCTCCCATAAGCACTACCACAGGAATGGCTCCCTAAGGCTCCTCTGCATTGGCTCGTCTGTTAACTGCATATCTTGTATGCCGTTCCATCCAGCCCAGTGTCGTTCGACCAAACATTGAGCGCTCGTCGCCAATCAGAACTTTCAGACTTTTGCACCTGTTCTGATTTTTCTCTAACACAGGACCTGAAGGTACAGTTAGCTCATTGCAAGATCTTCCACCGGTTGGGATTCCTAAAAAGCTGTGAGCAGTACTACCTTGAACAAGATAGGCAGAATTCCCAGTTGGGGTTATGACCTGTACTGCATCATTCTTTCCAAACAATTGTCGCACTAGCTTCTGAAGACACTTGATAACGTAAGACTTCCCTGTTCCTGCAGTTCCAGAGACAACAAGTCGCAGAGAGGACGATAGTCAAGCTCATTCTCGACATACTTGTAGAGTGTGTGCAACACTAAGATGACCAGAGCTCTCTGATTGTCATTTAAAGTCAATGAAGACACATCAGGTATTTCAAGGTCAACAGTTTCCTCTTCTTCAGCTTCCTTGATCGTATCTTCAAGCCATTTCTCTGGGTCTTTACCCTCGGGAAGATTGATAGAAACACTGCTCCAGTCATACTGCTCTCCACCATCGTTGTAGTCAAAAACCTTTTCTACACCCTCATATCTCTGATCCTGACCTGCATAGACATCAACCCAGTCAGGTTGCTGTTCTTCTTCAACAGCAGCATCATCCCCACCATCCTCAAATACTGGTTCTCGCGGATGCTCTGCATAATGCTTTGCCTTAGAGACTTGTGCCTTCACAAATGTTGGGCACTCGTTAGTTGCAAGAAACTCCTTGAAACGATCAGTCCAAGATTCAGCATCTCCTTTTACTTCTTCAATTTCAAACCAGTTTGGCCAGTGCAAGAGGAGCATTGTTCTGCAGTAGTCCTCATTCAGTGGCCATGTTGCATAGGTAGCACCTCCACTTACAACTGGAACCTTGCCATCCATAGATGCAAACTGGTACCAGGAGCAATGCTGCTCTTGTGGTCTTGCAAGGTACTTATCTAAAGGGGTGCTTCGTGTTGTAGTGTCACCATCACGTTCAAGGCGCCTTGACCCTGTCATTGACAAATACGTAAACTGACGGCTACAACGCCAAAGCGCTAATCCACTTAGCTCAAATGATGCCTCCGGCCCACTGATATCTCGTCTTCCCACCGTCTTTATCAGAATCTTTGCACAAAGCGACTTCCCAGTCACTTGGTCTGCATCAGCTGTATCAACAGCATTTACCATGTCCTCAAAGAGGTCAGCAGTAACGCCAGTGGGTTCACTATCTTTGCATGCATAGCCACACACATAGTCGACCATAGCTATGATGTCATCTGTGCTGGGATTGTCTGGGGATGAATTTGACAGAATCAAGCTTACATCCCCATTTGCTCTCCAGGACTGTAATTGATAACGGGAATGCTGAATGACACGTGGGCGGTCACGTGGCATCTCAAGGCGAGGTGCTCCATTGTGATCGTTAACAATTTCTGGCTCCCTGCGTAGTTTCTTCCCTGGGTGAAACTCGCTTCCAAATTACATGCGGCATACCCTCTCGTTAGGCTGCAATCCTTGCTCGGGATGACCAGGTGTCCTCAGGCAGTAATCAGAACAACTCTGCAACCCAACTCGGTTGACCAGAAGCAATTGATCAAGGATTGCATCTTGGGTTGACGCTATATCCATTAGCATCTTTACCAGGAGATCTTGGTCATTTGGTACTGGGTTAGCTGAGCCCTCGGGAAGGGGCCAGAGATCCTTCCGGGGCTTTCCTTCTTCATCACTACCAGCTGGGTGTAATGCTGTCATGGCTAGGTTTTCATCAGCCCACTGGTTAAGCATGGCAGCGCACTCATCCTCATCGCAGTCACCTTCATGAGCTTCGTACAACAGCTGGTGTGGCTGTCTGTCTTCTCTCCAGCTGAGATGGTGCCAATGAATTTGTCCCCGGGATTTGGCAAATTCATACCGGTACCAATAGTCAGAAACACCAAACACAGGCTTCAGAACCTTGTCATGGTATGACTGGGTACGTAAGTCAAAGTAGTTTACCACGATATGGGTATTCTCTTGCACAGCCTTGTAGCGGGCATTGCTATCTTCAGCAAGATTAACTTCTTCCCCCGTGGTCTGCAGAATGTACTCTTTAAGTAGTCTTCTGAGTGGAGGAAAGTAAAACTCGGCACAACTTCCCGTCATAAAAAAAGAAGGCAATCCTTTCTTCTCATTCACCATGAACTCCACCAAGGCTCGCAGTTCTCTTCGTCTTTGATGCCAATATTGAGCAGTGCCACGCAAATTTGCTCCAAAATACAACAGCTTGTTGGTGAATGAAGTGTCAGCCCTTGCAAGCCGTTCCTGTACATCTGCAACTGTTAACTGGGGATCTCCTAGTTGCTGCTCTACAAAGTATCTGCTCTGTTCCAAGGCGCGCTTCCTCATGATCATGTTGTGAACAACAAATTTCCACACCTTGTGCCTTGCAAACCTCCCATCCTGATACCACAACAGGTGCTCTGCCCAATCATGTATTGTCGGACAAGTTATCGGACGATTGATGTGAAAATCGCCTTTTCCATATGGAACAGGCAGGGGAAAGCCATCGTGAAGAAGTATGGAGTCGTAAACTCAGATGCTGGAGTTGTGTCAGTGCTTGGCCATGGGATCACTGGTTGTTCTCTAGCTTGTTGAGCCCCTTCTGTTTCAGGCTGCTGAGGTTCAGAAACAACTTCATTTAAGGCTGCTTCTACCTGAGCTTGTACATGCACTCCTGGCTCAGGAAGAATAACCCCAGAGACTGTTGAGTCATCAGTGCAATCTGGTTCACCTGCATCCAACTGTTGTGGGGCAGGACCTTGGTCTTCCATGTGTTCTGCTGTTTCACAAAACTCAACTGTTCTTAAATTGGGAAACTCACCATCAGCTGGTAAATTCTGCAGACGAGCCTCGTCGATTACTACGTCAGCATAGGCAGGATTATTGTTCCTCAGCCAATGCGGGGCACATTCAACTTGATGTCTTCTAACACGAAAGTCTTTATGGGTGTCATCTTTCCCTTGTCTTCTCACACGTATGATGTCCACTTCTCTAGGAAGACGTGGAAGAATAGTAGCTGGTGCTTGGACTGCTTGTGGGAATGCAATGCAGTGACCCCTTGATGCAATTTCCCAATGTTTCAACATGTGCACATGTACAGTGGGTGCTAGTCTCGCTATCAGCATCTGTTCAGCATCTGACATTCCAGACAATTCCTCAGGGACAGACATTGGATCCATGTTGTTTTCACTTGACCACACTTTTGGTACCTTCTTATCTCTCCTGCAGCGAGTGCACATGTCCGCAGAACCTTTGCATTCCAATCGCCGTTCTTTACAAACGTCACAGCAACTGAACTTGTATGTCATCTGCTCTGCCTCAAATGCACGTATAGCACAGTATGCATTATCCTCCACTTGACTTGAACCTGCTGGGGGGGAGGTGGTAGATCTCCAGCTACTTGACATAACCTTCTCTCTTCATCCATTACTCTTCTTTGATTCCGCCGCTGTCTTTTTCTTTTAGCATCGTCTGATTCCACAGCACCAGGTTGTGCAAACTCATACACCACACCAACTGCCCTCGCTCTCGCAATCAGGCGATTATCTTCTAAGTGGCAACTGTTCTTATTTCTGGAACAGGTTGTTGTATTCCCAGTGGGCTGCAGGCTTCAAAAATCACACCACTTTCCAATAACGGATTCTCTCTTTCAGATTCCAAGTAATTGAATGATTCATGCTTATGAATATGTATCAGTTGTCTGTTACCGCTTAAATCCATTATTTTCGATTGGCATGTTGTGACAAGCCAAATGTAGAGACTAACCTGTTCTCCCATTTAATCCAAACCCTTGCCATAAATAAATGATGGTAAAGAGGAAACTGATAGGGACAAATTGAATTTACTGAAAAAATTGAATGAATATACAAATATTTTTAATGATTGAAGAACAATGTGAGGTCTCTATCCTGGAAAACATGCATGTATTTTTTTGGAATGAGGAGACTTGTATATAAAGAGCGTTGGCACTTTTATTTGCTTCAGTACAGTGTATGCTCACCACCATGGCTTTTAACACCAAGTCTACAGTCAAATTGATTAGTCCATCAACAGACAACTATGTGGAACTCTACATTATAAGCACTACAGCTGTTGTTGAGATATAATTATTTAAGACAGGTCTCAAAATGCTTTGTTGTAACTCATGGGGTTGTGTCTTGAGCAACTTACCTTTAAACATTCTCACATTTTCTTTGTTTAAATTTAAAATGGGCTACAGTTCACAAAGTAAATTTCAAAAAATAAAAAACTGCCCCTACAAGCTCTACCTGTTTCGTATTTAAAATTTGTGTCCCATAGGATGTGTCAAAATTACAGAATATTTCACCAACGGAAATTCAATAAATCACAAAACAAAGCCATAAATAAAGAAAAAAAGAACATTTGTTTGGGAATTTATAATTCAAGATTACAACCCAAATTTTTAACAAAGATAATGTTAAAACACCTTTTAATCATGGCTTATTACATGAAATAAGTTTGAGAGAACTGGGTGTAGAAATGATTGCAAAAATGCCATTCAAAAGATAACCCTTTAGTTACAGTACATGCAATTGCTGTAGTAATGAATACAGCTGTGGCAATCAGCTTTGCAAGCATTTTGAATAGCCAATCGCAGCCAATATTTTTGTCAGAGAGAATTACATTAATTAAGCCTTCTGTTGAAATTGTAGACGATACAATCAGATCTTTCAATTTCTGCTTACTGCAAAAGAAAATTTCAAACCAAATTCCTTGTAGATAACCGAAGTTAGCAAAATTTAACGAAGGAAGCATTTGGTGAGTACAGTGTACCTAAAAACCAACACTTTGGCTAGCACTGTGCCTGTCTCAGTGCAAATAAACTGATATTTGATGGAGCAACATTTTTTCAAACAGTGGCATTACTATACTTGGTTTGAAAGATTGGATTTTCCTCTAAGAGGTACGTGTGCTTTGGATGTTAAAAATATTGTAAGGCGCCATGGTTTGGAATGGGTGATTCGTACACAGTGTTGGCAATTTTGTTTGACTATCTTCACAACTTTGGCTGTCAATGCTAAGTCTTTGCACTGATTAGTTCCTCAGGTTTGTCAAACTCTAAATTATTATTTGTACTATTGTTGTCCAGATGCATCGAGACAGTATTATAATTATGGGATTCTGTGTTAAGTTTAACTCTTAAACATTTTCACATTTTCTTTCTTTAGATTTTGTAATGGACTACAAAGTAAATTTTTAAAGTCAAAAGCTTTTTTTCGAAGCACTTGTATTTGCTTTGTACCATGTTTATCACATTTACACTAACCTTTTAGTTAGAAACCAGGATACATATGTTTATGTCTGACTACAGACAATATGTAGCTTTTTGAATGTTACACTGTCTTAATTGCTGTGTAAAATCAAATGCATGGTTTCCATTGCAAGATGTGAGGCCATATATAGATCGTGACAATAACTTTACCAGAGCACTTAAAAAAAAGAACATGTTTGTGGAAAAATGTTGGTCAAATTTCCCGCTATGTTGCCAGGTTAGACGGTCAAATGCCCCAGCCGTTAGAGCTTTAAAGAGGGTCAAATCCCCCACCCTCCAAGCATGTTAAAGCAACTGTGCAATTTACTTTTTCCTATGCGTAGAACCATTTATTCAACTTTACATATTCTGTAATAAACAATTGGCCACTGCTTGCAATTTTAATGATAATAGAGTGATCTGCTATATAAAAACACAACTAACTATATCTGTAACCACTGTTTGTTTTCTCTGTCTTTTAAAATATCTAAAGTCTCTCAACGCTATCTTACGGAGGTTCTTAATTTCAATAAAAATGTCTTTCTTAGAAAGCCCACATTTAATGGGCTTTTTAAAAGGCTCTCAAATGCTCCAACAAAACTGAGAACAAAATAAACTCTACACATTTAAAAATACGGCAATTCATCATTTTTCATATTTCCTGATACCGTATTTACATTTTAAAACGTCAGCGAAGCTCACCCTTTTATTTAGACAACATTTTCAGCCACTACGAATTTCTTGTTTAAGTTGTCTCCGCTCCACGCTTTAAACAAAGTCATATTTCACGATATAACTATATAAAACAACATTAACAGAAAAACCCGCGTGGAATCGACATAAGCAATGACCCGTGTACACGGCTCACGTACATGCTCAATCAAAGAATTGTGAAATCTTTTTGTTTCCGACCGACCAAACCGGGCAAGCCTCACTTTGGGTCAAATTCCCCACTGTATGGAGCTTAACGCGAGTCAAATGACCGGGGATTGCCCTGGGGGATGGGCGGGTTTGGAATTGACTGGTACATAAGATGGATTCCCCTCAAAGTTCCAGCAATAACTAGTGCAAAAATTATTTACTAAAAATCCACTCACAGCATATCAACTTTTTGAATACTATTTAACTACTGTGACAGACTGTATATCATTTCTCCAGGTGACCCTGCCTTAAAATA
>Ga0126343_10000214_pt1 | contig 19713 bp, 5 predicted proteins | sample Cyp2metagenome_FD_92531 | JGI IMG/M metagenome (GOLD analysis project Ga0126343, IMG submission 92531) | Coral microbial communities from Lord Howe Island, Old Settlement Bay, Australia - Cyphastrea 2 metagenome | ecosystem: Host-associated > Invertebrates > Cnidaria > Coral ...
AAGGAAAATCCTATCTGAAACTATCCAAATTAATCCTTAATTGGACAGTTTTAAAAATTAAAGAATAATACCTATGCTGCCAATACTGGATTAACTGACTGCTACATAATTACATATACAAATCCTCTAAAGTGTCGGAAATTTCAAGCTGTCATGAAAGCTTACTCTTTAATTCCAGGGGCCTCAAACTTCTGGCATTCTTCAAGTTACAGCCTGTAATAGAAAATATTTTCTAGGACAAAAATGTGGTCACGTGACCCCAGCTGGAAACGGCCTATTGTCAGAAATGTGGTTATGAAACCGTGCAAAGTTGATAACACGCGAGGAAACACGAGCTAATGGCTCGGACATAAGTTCTATAAATAATTACTTGCGTAACCTGAAAGAAACCTTTGTGGTTAAAATTGTATTCTTGGTATGTTTAACGCGCTGATGAAAAGGTATTTTAACAAATTAACAGAATTGAACCGTTGTTGAGAGCGCATTGTTGTCGTGCAACTTGTGGAGTGAAGGCGTGACACGGGACAGGTATATCTGGTATTGCTACGAGTGATACTTAAACACTTTTGCCTTGTTTATATCCTCGAGAGAATTTGCACCACTATTTTTAGTTTAGTTTCGTCGAAGTTTTGGTCATTTATTAAAATTGCAAAGTTTTGCCCAAGATTTTTTTATTCTCAACCTTAAAGAACATTCTTGACTAAAGCAGATAAAGAGAGATGCTAAATTACTGTTCAATTTTTTCTCAGTAGAATTTGCACCCAGGACCCAAATTCACCCCGCTATCGATCGGTTCACCTGCCTGTGAAAAGGAGCGACCACTGTCTAACAAGGCAAGGACAGATATTGAAAATCCTGCTGCCGAGAAATTTTAAATGGAGGCCGGGTTGTATTATGTAAGCCAAAGAACCTGTTTCGCAGAAGGAATCATTCTTCGGTTTATTTCATTTATGCTTTTTTTAGTCGGAATTTACCATTTTGTGTATATTTCCTGGGCATGATTGGGCGGTATTTTGCCGGAAGATGACAGTAAATAGTAAAATTTACTTTTAACAATCGATCGATATTTGGGCCAAATCCGGGGGCCTAATCAAGGTTGAAAGACGCTTTTTATCTTCTTACAAACAAGCGGGTAAACTCAAAACGGTGTAGAGGAAGGAAATCCTTTAAAAAAACCTCATTCTGCGTCATTTAAGAGACGATTTCCTAAACGCTGAACAATTTTAAAAGCGATTTACGTAATGACAGAGCTGGACATACCAGACGGTTTAGTTTGTTCTTGCAAACAAGTGGGTAAACTCAAAACGGTTTAGAGGGAGGAAATCCTTTATAAAAACCTCATTCTGTGTCATTTAAGATGCGATTTCCTACACACTGAACAATTTTAATTGTGATTTACGTAATGACAGAGCTGGACATACCAGATAGTTTAGTTTGCTCTCTTTTTATCCTTAACTCTGACGTCACAAGCGAATTGAAGCTGAGTTTGTAATTCGACAAGAGAGGGACTACATATTTAATTTACTCTCGAGTAGATCTCAAGACAGACACTGAATCTTATTTTAGTGTTTTCAATTTACAACCTTCAACCAGTTTTCGCAAAAATCAAAGTCTGGCGTTCGTTCAGGCAGAACCTTTAGATTTATTGAGAAAGCAGCAAATAATTGACCTTTCTACCTAATACAACGTTGATATCTATTTAAAAGACCGTTGGGCAGGTCTTGTTTTGTCTCCAAAATACCTTTTTCTGCGAGTTGTGTATCAGAATGACCTTTTACGGAATAACGAAAACATTTTCCTTTGTGATAAATACGGTGATAACATGACCACAAAAGGTGTGTTCTTTTATATATATTTTTTAAGCTTTTATTTTCAAAATAATTCTTCTATAGCAATGTACATTTCGATTGAAGACGAGCAACTTTGGTTTAACAATCAAAACGTTCTCTGGTTGAAATTTTACTGAGGTTACAATAAGGCTATTCTTTTCGTTTGTCCTGAGATTTTTTTCGCCTCTCTTCGTAGCACAAATCATGGACAACCGTCAACGTATCTAGGCTCTGCAAAATGTTGATCACTTTAAGAAAAATTGAAAATAACTTTAGACACCTAAAGGAAGAGACATATCAAGGACCATGCATTCAGATCTAATCTTATCTTATAGTCTATGTAAGCTTATATTGCAAAATGTCTTTCTTTCCATCAGTCTTTCTCGTTTTAAATAAATTCCCTTATATCGATCGCGGTTTGATTGTATGATTTATTAATGCTGTAAATTCATTAATTTCTTTCACTAGTCTTTTGTCATAGGCTTAGGCTATTAACCGAATGCCATCAACACTTTGTTTAAGTGTTACTCAAATACAATAAGTGATAGGATACTGAGATATCTCACTTGGAATAACAACACAAGCTTTTAAAAAACCCACGTTCTTTTCTGATGTCGGATGGTAGATCGGCAGTGAAAGTTTCTTTGTTTTTTACATCTCTCGGTGATGCTTGCAGATTTTATTTAGCATGTATTAAAGGCAAGTTAAAAAACGGTCACCTTGATAATTAAAAACATGCAATAACATATTCAATAATTACGTGGTGTCGATTCAATAACTTGCGCTTTCGTTTTATTCTTCAAACCCAGTATTGTACTAAAAATGGATGTTTTGGGACTCTAGGGGAAGGCGTGTCGACAATTTGAGCAGCATTTCCGGAGTAGAAACTCCACACGGCGTTTTCATTGTATTTTCGGATGACTGACCGTCAACTCGGCGTGAAGGGGTTTCCTGAACAATAACGTCGGCGCATGCGTACGCAAATATTTATACGGCGCTTATAGCGTTGTGTCCATCAAACCTTATTGACACGAGCAAGATCAAATTTCAGTAATAAGAGAGTTGTAAAGGAAATGGCCTTGGATGTGGCTGTATGGTGCAAACAGCTCGAAGTTGTTGTTCTGCTTCTAGTTTGTCTTTGCAGTCCGGTGTTTTTGTGTCCGTCAGGCTGCGAGTGCGGACGAGAAAATCAGATGATCTTCGCGGAATGCTACGATCTAAATAGCATGACGAGTATCCCTGCCGGCATCCCAACAGCTACCACCACACTGTGAGTTAGCCATTAGTTTATTTGTTCTCTAGCGAACAAAATACGTCTTGTTATCAGCTCATAAAAATTTGTCACCTTTCTGAAGGGTTGTTATATTATAAGATGGACTGGCAAAGACACGAGGGAGCACAGACATGGCATAGAAACAAATTCAATTACCGCGTACTGTCCAAGCTTAGCTGAGTTAATTTCCAGTCGCCTTTTTTAAATTGACTTGTCACTTATAAAGGAAAGCGACTGAAGCATTTCTTACGACGGAAGATCAAGTCAGAAGCGCAGCTTTTACAGAAATTATACGATAAGAAATTGAAATTCGTTGTTAATGGCGAAGGGATCTTCTCGATTTACGAATTTATTCAGTTTGAAGAGTTTTGTCGGCTCGTGTTCAACTCTGGGTTTGAAAGAATTTCTTAAGTAAGCAAAGTGTATTCAGAGTTCGCATCGTTCAGCAAACAATTGAGAGATTATTAAAAATTTGCTCGGAAACCGAATTGTGATAGTTTTCCGCCATAATTGACGTTCTGTCAATCGCGATGTTTAGTTCACTTAAAGTCGCGCTTTCCTTGTAAGAAAGAAAGCTTATATATTTTTTATTGCCTACTTGAGTTTCCTGTGAGAGCTACCTCACGTTATCAAAAAGAGATTTTTAATACGCCATCTAACCATAAAATAAATCATAAAAGAAGTATTGAGTCGATATATTCAAGAGTCAGCTATTTTGCTGGACTATTTTTCCCTCTCAAATATGCGGCCTGTATCCAAAAATCTTAAGATCGATTCATGAAATGGACCTCTTTCATAGCTCAACCTTGACTCTAACTTTTAATTCATTTCTTACTTTCTCTCCATAGGATATTATTCAACACTAGGATCTCAAAGATTCCGCAGAATGCCTTTCAAGGATTGTCTAATCTGAATGCAATGTGAGTTATCCAAATGTAAATTTATCTGTATTGTGTGTTACACCTTTGCCTTGATTACCTGCGCATATTTAGAGAACGTCCCTTTTGTACAAGAACAAAAACCACTTCCTTTGACGGAGAGAAATAAACACACAGACAGGCTAAATGTACAAGAGCAAGGAAAACATGATTGTATGTTGTCGGAAATCGGCTTTTTTTAAGATTATCTGGCGAAAACGGGCGCCAATATCCGAGAAATTTCTGCTTTCGTTTGGTCGAAAGAAATTTGTTATGCATCGAAGATTCAGAAATGTGGGAGTACATTGTTGTTTAATTTTTCCACACATTCACATATAAACCGCTGCGACACTCTTTTCTTGTCATAACAATGACGAATAGAATTTCAAAAAAGAATATTTTACTTTTGCGAAAAAAGAATGTTTCGGGCCATATTGGTTTTGTCCCTTAAAAGGGGAAATGTTGTTTTTAATTTTTTTCAGTTATCTCAAACGAGAATTCACTTAAAAATCGGTGGCTTCACTCTTTTAGAAGCTTTCGATGTCTGCGAACAGTTCGTCAGTCGAATTGGAGTTAATACATATTTAGTGGCAAATTAAATCTTACAGGCTGCCGGGTATAGATTAAATTTAATTCTTCTACCTAGATATAAGAACTAAATAGCTAGACAGAACTGCGATTACTTGCAAATTGAATGAAAGTATTTACGAAATTAAAGCAAGGTTATAAGGAAAAAATGTCACTTTGTTTAAAGGTTGGTATCAACACTGCCGTTCAAATCTCTAATCGATATTTCGAGAATTGTGCTTATCACCGACGAATAGAGATTGATACATTACTGAAAATATTTCTGGGAGATTATCAAACTTTGCGCAATATTCGATGGTGGACATTCTTTCATTTCTCAGTTGTTACACCCGCGCCTGAGGCAATCCTCCAAATAACTGACCACTAAGACAGTTTTAAAATAAAACCTCTAATTCTTGTTTGGCTACTTATCTCAACACGATCTGTTGTCTTCTGCCTCTTTATAGTATACATCGATATCGTAAACAAACCTTAAACAGCTGTGATCGCTTTTAGCGCTCTATTCAACTTCATTCTGTAGCAATCCCGTCGGCGTTTGTGAAGTCCAGTCAACTCATCTCTCATCTGTTGTTTTTAATTAAAAATATGCCGAGGGGATTAACACACGATTGTGTCAGCGAATGCTAAGAGGTCGGTAACGTTCGGGGTTTGGACAACTAGGTTAACAGAACTTATGCCGAGAAGTCAACTGTCAGATTTCAGTTTGCCGGCAGTTTGCCTAATTCTTATAGCGAAGGAATCGAAAGCGCCTTGGACTACAATGTCCACAAAAGCACATGTCAGCGAAAATACCTTAAAAGGTTAAACTCTTGTTTCAGCGTAATACAGGGTTATATTTAGGTTATATTCGCACAAATGAAATAACCTGAAAGCTTGTACAGAACGTGCGAAAAAAAAAACACAAACCAAATGAAACGTCTTTGGAATTTCGTTAGGAGTATGTTTTGGGCTGGGGGCGTTCGGTTCCTTAGTATGTTCTAGAGAAACCCAAATGTTGTAAATTGAGCAATATCAAGCTCTTACGCAGTTACTCTTTAATTACGGAAATTAAGCGTCTCGACAAAATGCAAATGTACTAGTTGTATTGTGAAGTATTTAGACAGGAATGTCACGGATTGTTGTGTATCAGTAACTGATATATTGGCCTGACTGTGATCTGTTAAATCACTGAATATCATTACACACCTGTCTGACCCGTTAACAGGCTGTGAAAAGAGCTGAATAAACAAAAACCGGCTTGAGCTGGATCACTTTGGTTAACTTTGACATAAAGACTTTTGAATTAATCTATGTGTGACTGAAAATAGAACTGCTAAATTGTGAAAAATTGAGCCACAATGCAAGGTTTTCTGATATTTTAAGGCAATAAACTGTATTCATCTGATGAAAGTTTTCAGTTTTTGCTTCCATGAAATACAGAGCTAAACATTGGAGATTTCAATGTTCATCGATCACTTAGACAACTTGACAAGATATTGCAGCTCAATTTGCCTGTATTAAACTAGCAAACTGTTAGGGAAAGATTACGAGAGAAAGTTGTGTGGTATGTTTTGCATATTGGGCTTCGGAGTTTAATTAACATCGTTTGTGAACGAAGCACTATGCCAGACAATGTTGAGTTCTAGAACTTCAAGAGAGCTTTAAATAACACTGATCACTCAAATACTGATGGCCTATATTAAATGAAAGGAAAAAGATTAAGGTCTGCTATAGCTCGTCTTTGCCATGTCTGACCCTATGTTTGACGCTTGCCTTAAATTAAAAATTTATTATTCAAAGCGATCTTCCCAAGGGCTTGACATTGACTTGAAACATGGCGTGAAACTTTACACGAAGACATTAACGTCGTTGACATAAACAGGGACTTTTTAGAACATTGAGATGACGAAAAATGATAAACACTTCATAGACGTGAGTACTGCAAGCTTCTAGACGTCCTATATTACACACTTTTCCCGAACACCTTTTTGATGAAGTTAATTTTTCTGTATGCACTGTTTTTTTGTTTTTTGCTTTTTAGTTCGCGATCCCTTCTTAGTAGTGTAGTAGTGTGATGAAGTTTCCTCGTATGACAATTTTCCAGTTTTAAACTAATGAAAGTACACCGTTAATTATAATTCAATTTTGAAGTGGAGCACGTACACTCCTCGCCAGTTTCATAAACCTCCATATACACACAGTATAACAGTCAAATATCCCAACCACAAACAAACTAAGGATGCGTTCCTTTAGGATGATCTGAATCAGGATCAGAGATCCAAGATCATGACTCGGATCATGGTACTCCAAAGAAACCGATGAATCCACGGCTGGTCACGGATTCATCGAATCCTTTGATGAACCATGATCGAAGTGATCTTAGATCACTGATCTTGATCCAGATCACCCCAAAGGAACGCACCTTAAATTACCATCACAAGGGGACTCACTTAGTCAACAGCTTTCAAGAGTCAAGTCTTTCGCGAAGACAAATTGCTCACACTTGTTTTTCACTCTATTTGCAACATCAGGGCAATTTTACTTCAGTTCTTTCAATAAAGGCCAGTAAAACCCATAGTACACATTTTTCTTGTTTAAAAGTCAAATATAGCAATCATAAAAATAAATCTTTATCCTCTGACAGATCAGCCTGACAGTCAGTTTTTTATTAATAAAGACTGCCTAAACTTCGGAAATCGTGCTGCCGAGTCCTTTCTTTTCTCAGTCCCTCTTAGTTTCACTCAATGTTTTTTTGGCTTTATGTAACCGAGTCTATTTTCAGCGTGTCTGGAATGCCCTTTGGTTGTCAAAGATCATTAGCACCCGTGGAGTCCCAACCAAGTCATGACATACCTTTGTCACTTCACCAAAACCCTGTAAGAACTGACACAATGACAGCGCGTCTTTCTCCTCAGACTCGGCGTTTACACATTTGTGTTTCGTTCAGTGTACATAACCTTGCAACGGGCGTTCATCATCAGTATATAAACGGGAAAATAACGCAGAGCGAAAGCGCAGCAATATGAGGTTTGAAAAACTTCGAAATTACAGCACCAGTTTGACAAACACACAAACGGGTAATGATAACTTTTAATAACAGCACTTAATTTTGATTTGCAGAAGCATACAGTCCAACCCTTTAACAAGCATAGATGGAAATGCATTTCAAGGACTAACAAAGCTCAAGGAATTGTAAGTCTGCGGCATATTTCCTGTATTGTCTTAAATCATCATAATTTCTGTGGTTTAGTTTTTCTTACTTTTCGTAAATTTCCCATCGTCTTCCGATCGTTCTATGCCATTAACACTGGTACTCTTGTTTCGTTATTGCAGGTCGTTGAATAGGAACAGTTTAGCTATTCTCTCGAACGATTCTTTCAAAGGACTAACACAAATAACAAATATGTAAGAGAAATTTGAAATTTAGCTACCTCTTTTAATCATATTTGTCATGTTCTTTAATTCTGTTAGTAGTGTTAAAAGCTGCACGTTCTTAAATTTTGGTGTTTTGATTTTATTGGTCCACAGAGATCTATCCAGCAACAACTTGCAGACACTTCCTGACGGATTATATAAAGAAACAGTCACCCTCGGAAATTTGTAAGTTGGTTAAACTTGATAACTAAAACTCACTTCCTTCATAACTGCAATTTAGTAAAGGTCCTGTTCACACCACGCCGCGGAGAAAGTTGAAAACGGCGTGTCTACACATCATATGATTTCCGTCCACAACTACTCCCGAGAAATTGCAAATGCAAAATCACGGCGGCCATTTTGAATTTGTGTTTGAAAAAACCTCTGTCAGGGAAATGTAATGAATTTATTTCGTATTTCGACTTACAACAACAAGCTGAAGTAATTCCGACCGAGTTCAAACTAGAATTTCAGAGTTCAATCTATTAACGCAACGAATACACATGCACGCTCTCGAAAAGTCATGAGTAAAATTACATCATGTGATCACGTGACTAACGGTCAAAGTCAATGTCAACTAAGGGGGGTCCTCTCAATTCCGCACAGGAAATCGTTTATTATCGTAATGTCATCATTTTCGAAAAGCTTCCTCTCTCAAGCGTTTTTCTTCCACACTAAAACGCTAAGTTGGCGTCATTTCTCCGGTTTGACTAGTGTTTCGATAAGCTCTGTTTCAGTTTAGGTCGTGACGGGTTAGTGTGACCGGCTGGTAGAAATAAAGCTTCATTTTTTTTCGAATATCTCCTGCGTAGTGTAGACGGGGCTTAAGTCGAATGGAAAGAAATCATTGTGGATTTTAAGCCTGATACAAACACAGTAAGATATTATTCAGCATGTCCAGAGAACCTACCCGCGGTATCAGTGGAGATTTGTCATTAATGATTTTCTTCTCCTCTCACAGGAACCTATATGACAACAAATTTACTTCAATATCTTCAAACCTCCTAAGAGGGCTCGGCAGGTTGACTTATTTGTAAGTACCAAGAGGCTATCATTCGCTACTTCGTAAACCATTTTCTTATTTGCGGTTGTAGGACTGGAACTAGCTTGCGATAGAGACTCATGCGGAGGAATATCATTCTTGCCTCGGTTGCAAGCTAGTGCCAGTCCTATGCTGAATGCGAATATTGTCCATACTCGTGACTTTTATTCTTGAATGACTTAACATCAGGGAAGTGAGTCAATTATTCATAGCTGCGTGTGATTATTTTTTATGAACAGGTCACTAGCCAAAAACCAGATCGCCAGCATCGACCGAGAAGCCTTCGCTTCTATGGCTTCGAGTCTAAATACTTTGTAAGTTTGAATTTTCTTTTTCGTTTTCTCAATTTTATCTAGTTGAACGTGGTCGTTTGGTTTTCATTTTTTTCGATCTTTTTGTTGCAGAAAGTTGGACAGCAATCGTCTAAGTGAATTTCCAGTGGAACCACTCGAGAATTTCACTGCTTTAAATGAGCTGTAAGTATTTCCACACTAACATTTCTCTGCTTTTCAAATGAGTAGATATAAATTTCAGTTTATATCGCGGAGTTTTGGGTCGGAAATTCATTCTTAGAAATACGGTCATATTCACGGTGTACACAGAGAAAACCAACGTTTGAGAGCTAAATTAATTTTCGATCTACCGAGGCACTGTTTTTACTGAAGACTCTATAAATGATTCGGTCATTAGGAGTGTAGTTCCACTGTACTGCAAGGTACAGAAGGATTGAAGTTAGTTTAGTTACGTACTCTTTACTTATCGTGAGTGTAATCTCAATTATCAGCTGTAGGGTTAGAAAATGTAGTGAGCTCGCGCTCCTCTTCTCCAAATACGCAAAGTACAATGACTTTCGAGATAACTTGGGTAGCCGGAGTAAAACGGGGGAATGAAAGGAGGGGGCATGGGAGAGAGTTCCTTCCACTTCCCCGTAGTAACCTGCACAGTCAAGACTGCTGCTGAAATTCAGCCACTGAGAGTGCGATTTAGATTTTTTACCATGACTGTATAATTTCGCGCGCGCCGATTGGCTCACTTTTATCATCAATAGGAGTACAGACAGATGAAATGTTAATTTATGCAAGCCTTTGAGTTCAACATTCAGCTGTCAAACTGTCAACTTTTTAACCAATGAGCCGGCTTTTCTGAACTTTTTAAGAAGTCAACCAAAAAGCGAGAAAAGCTATTGACAGTTTTCGCGTCATTTTGAATGGTTCCACAGCCACTTAGACAATGTTATCACGAAATTTATCATCAATAAGGAGACAGACGCACAAAAAACTGACGTCAATTTGCTAAGTTTAGCACCACGTCCCAAACTCAAACCTTAATTGAGGTGTGGGGGATGTTAAATAACACAAGTCAAGGGCAAATCAAGCTTTAACAGGTTCTATCTTCTTCCTCGCAGACTCTTGGAGAACAACCAATTTACTACCATCCCGGTGGAGGCCAAGCAAATTTTCGACAAAATAGCAGAGCACAACGGTGTCATGTAAGTAGCTGGTCCGCATAAAATGGCAATATTGCGTTACAGCTTGGAGGGATTATTTTGCGGTACCAAGAGAAAATGTCGGTACTCTTTGGATTTTTTTTTCAAAATTTGACAACTTCTTATTGGTTAGACCTTGCTGTATGCTGTATTTACCTTAAAGAAAATGGTGTCCCATATCCTTTGAGAACAATACACGTTGCAGGTCTAGAAAAGCTGCTAGTGAACGTACGAGTGGAGCGAGACCTCAAAAGTGCATTATTTTTTAACTGAGAAACATAAACGCACCATCAAAATATGATATAAAAAAGCGAGAATATTAACAACCAAGAAACGGCGGTGTTTGCGCTGGCAACACAACATCCCGTAAAAAGTCGAATTCTATTCCAATTATCTTTTAAACAAATCATCTTTAGCTTCTTAACTAATCATCAGTTCTTTTTTGTTCAACAGTTGGATTTCTAATAATCCTTTAGTATGCACTAAGGAACTTGAATGGCTACAAACTTGGATGAAGTTTCACCCGATAATTATGGGAGGACTGGACGGAGTCACGTGCCAAACGCCCTTCGGCAACTTGAGTAAAGTGTTTGATTTTGACTTCAATCTGTTGGGTAAGCAACATACTGTTTTGTTTCACTGAATCCAGTTTTAAGGAAGAAGGGAGATAGAAACAAAGGCAGCGGAGCAGAGGTAGAGCTGTAGGGAAAGCGCTCGCCCGGCTCTCCTCAATGCTGCCCGGCTGAAGCTACTTATGGTCCAAGCCATTTCTTTAAACACGCGATTGATGGAAGCTAATGGATCTTTCTAGAGGGCCGCTATGGCAGATTGGTATTGAAATAAAGCTCCCGTAATCAATTTTTTTGAAAAATTCTCTCCTACCCCCACTAATGAATAAATAAATAAATATGAGCTTTCAAGGGGTCTGTAGTCATACCAATAAGATGACAACATCACTAACTCGGAGCTTGTATAATAATGCAGTATACATTCTTTTTATTACTAAATTACAGATTATTGGCCGATACCCGGAGACCTCGAAGTAACGCCTTCACCTACAACTTCATCTACTTCATCGACCATAATCACGTCATCAACAGCACCAGTTGAGACCCTCGTTACGTCATCATCTACACCAACAACTACGATCACCTTCACCTCATCAACGGCACAACTTAAGAAAACCGTTACGTCACCAACTACGTCATTAACCACGTCATCAACTCCGATTGTACCAACGTCATCAATGACAACGGCTACAAGGGTTACGTCTTCTGTAACGACTATGACGACGTCATCAACTGCGATCGCCGTTACGTTGTCTTCTACGTCACATTCCTCACCATCGTTATCAGCGACGACAAATCCTCCGGAAGAAACGACAGTCGCGTCGGCATCAACTGATGAAGCAACTGCTTCTTCTACAGCAAAGAAAACCGATACCTCTGTTGGGGAGACCGTGACTCCCGGATCAAAGATTGCTCTTTCCACAAAGTCGATTGAACGAGGTGCGTACGAATACACTATCTAATAGATCAGAAGCATATCACCAAGAACTAGGTGATATGCTTCTGAGTAGATACAAAGAAAGGCCGCTAGAGTAAAATGAGGTGTTAATTTGTTATTTCCTATATTTTAGCTCCTCATATATCGGCTTCGGTGTAAATCGGAGTTCGACGTGAGTGAAAAATATTTGTTGACATACCGGATTGTTTTCGTCCAATCGGAAACACGCAAGGATCGTAAGGGTACTCCACAAGCATGTCGCCACACGATGACGTCACCTTGCTTAGTCACCCGTTACAACAACCTTGTGGGAAGCCCTTGTTTGGCTTCACGCGTCTTGTCTTGTCGCTATATTTGCTGACGGAGTTCCATATCTTTTTTTTTTCTTTTTACTGTAGAGAGTGGATCAGGAAAGAAGTTCTTAACAAGAAACCAAGAGGTCATTCTTTCTGCCTCTGCGGTTGGCGTTTTTCTGATTGTGGTAGTTGCCGTCGCGTTGTATTTCTTCAGGAAGAAAGTGTTGTTACGACAGAAAGCGTAAGTAATCCTAAACAGGTTTATTTCGTTACTTATTAGAAGCTTTTATCCTACTGATTTTATGTTAACTACATTGTAACTAAAGTCAATGTTGTCCTCCTTCTATTGCCTCAAGTATTTGCTGATCTAGACCTATAAAAGCTTATAAAAAATATGGCGTTCTGTGCCGGTTTTTCGTAAAGTTACCCATTAATTGAGAGGGCAAAGGAAAAGAACGCAGCTATTTACAATCATGAGGGACTTTAGGAAAGTCCAGTATTTAGAAAGGCAAGAACACAGCGAAAGAATTTCGCTGTGTTCTTTCCTTTCAAACGCTCAACTTGCTTGGAAACAGATGAAGAGATGTCTGAAGTTTGACTGATTAAAGTCTATGCTGATGACGTAGCTCTTTGGACTTAATGTGGTGCCTCTGATTCAAAACCGAGCAACAACCAATCAGAGACCTCACTAGGATTTTTCAGTGTAGCGTTACGTCATCAGTATGCAATTTTTCGCGTCAGCGGAATCTCAGGCAAGCTTTTCTCAAGAGAAGGGCGGAGAGAATTGAGCGTACGAGAAAAAAAAACGTCCGTCTGCTTAGGTCCTATTGTAAAACAGAACATTGAAATTACATAATGCTGATTTTTGTCTCTTTTTGTTTTAGTTACGGCAACGGAAGGCTTCCAGGAGCGATGTACGACCGAGTCAATGCTGTTTAGCCTTTTATGAGAGAGATGATACTTGATGAATCATTCAGCGATCAGCGCAAGGGGATGATACGCGGCAGAGGGAAATTCCACTCATTAAAGAAACCAAGCTCACACGCTGAACACGGGCGTGTCCAAGGAATAACACGGACAAGAATGTCTGCGGCCAAGAAAAATTGTTGAAGTCGTACACATATGAAAAACCAAGAGAAAATTCCGACATTTTCTCCTGCTTGAAAGAACAGATTATCGCGGAATCGATAAAGAAACGTCACGTTCGTTCAGTGAATTCAAGGAAAAAGATTATGTTCCCAGATTAGAGATGACAAAGGTTTAAAACGCTATTTATTGTAAAAAGACAGAAAACCAGCGTGGCAGTGGATAGGTGCAAGCACCAAAAGAGAGCATCTGTTGTGACAACTTTCAATTTCATTTGAGTCATGTTCACCACAGTTACTGCGTGTGGTTCAATTTCATTATTTATATGGTTTTTACCTGAGAGAACGGTTTAGAGATGCTAAGATAAGGTTTTTAGAAGTAAAGACTGTATGTTATACATACTTTATTAAAATCGCAAATTAAAGCGACCCTTACAGGGCCAAGTTGACTTCTTGTGTTCCTCGTTAGGAGTATCGTCACATTTGCGTTTGATTTAGGTTTGTTCATTTACGTTTATTTATCTAATGGACTGACTGACTGCTTGAAAAATCGATTTATTGACTTTTTTATCAGTTGACTATATCTGACTGTCTGACTGTCTGACTGACTGACTGACTATTTGACTGACTGACTGACTGACTGACTGACTGTCTGAGTGACTGACTGACTGACTGACTGACTGTCTGACTGTCTGACTGTCTGACTGACTGACTGACTATTTGACTGACTGACTGACTGACTGACTGTCTGACTGACTGACTGACTGACTGACTGTCTGACTGACTGACTGACTGACTGTCTGACTGACTGACTGACTGACTGACTGACTGTTTATCTAAACAGTGATTGACTGACTGACTGTCTGACTAACTAGCTAGGTAGCTAATGGTTTCATAGAAAGAACGACTAACTCGACTGACTGTAAAATTTTCGGTCTGAATTGTAGACATTCCCAAGTCTTGAACATTCTTCGAACTCAAGTTTTAAGTGTCACAGACATTTTTCAATTTCAGTCGGGGCTTGGATTCCGTAACTCGACTTGTACTTGAGGCAAGTCCAGCTAAATCAAAGTCATCTAGTAATGGTTTCTTTTACTGACTGAGGCTCAACCAACAAATAATTTTTACTGTAAGTTGCAGCTTTACCACTACGACAGCAAGAGATTCATATTGATAGGTTTAATCGCGGTTTTCGACGCCATCTTGACGAAAAAAGCGTTAGAAATTATAGTGTTTCTTTGAAAATCCGATGGCAAACAACCAAGAAACAATTTTGTCAAAAATCGAATTTTACATAATTTGTGAAAAGCAAGGATAGCTTGGCGAGAAGACGCTCAGTTGATTTTTTCTAATTTTCCATACGTTGTTGGTCCGTAAATTTGGTTGGGTATACGCGGTTTAAAACCGTAAAAAGGCCTATTGTGATAATGGTTGCCGGGGTCGTTTTTAAAACGTTCAAACTAATCTTTGACTTCTCAGTTTATATTTTTGGTATCCGGAGAGAAACGCAGAAATAAAAATATTTCGACTCTTGAAATAACCAAAAATGGTCCTGCCTTTTTTTGTATTTTCTGATTCAGCAGTCGCCGGGCGTCAGGCTGTATCACGTGTTGGCACTGAAAGCAAAATATTGATAAATATATTGCTAAGTAGACAGATATCGAGACTAAAGGAAATCACTCAGTCCATTCACTTAACAAATAAAGAAACCAATCACACTGATATATAATAATACACCGCCGAGATCTTAGTAAGTGAATGAAATATGGAAAGCATAAGTCTCCGGCCAGTATTTTGTGCTTTTTGAAGTGTTGACAAATAACCGGATTGACTTATGCTTAGTAAAGACATGGCTTTCGCTTCTCTACAGGCTTTATAGATTCATATTCCCCTAAAACAATTTATACAACACCGAAATATGGCAAGTTATCCAATCATAGCCTAGGTAGAAATATAATTGGATGTCTCAGTGAACTAAATTGTGAGGTATTATTCGAGAAAATGCATTACTAAACAGGTTACGTGGAGAGAGCGGAGTAAAACATTGAGGCAGTTGTCCAGTTAATGCATTCCATCTCCTGGGATACAGCTAGGGGGTTTGTACTTACTGATTGCTAAAGCCTTGGTCCAACCCCCAAAGCCCCCCCCCCCCTCCCCACCCTTCCCCCGCCACTTCAACGTCCTTTCCCATTGTAACAAGACAGTCTGCATGGACAGGAGCCCATTGCATGGAGGGAAGGATAAGATGACTAGAACTGAGAAATCACTGCAATTTGTCCCAACATTACTTCTAAACAAATCACTCCATGGTAAATAAGTTTGTCGTAGATAAATATTTGGAAAGTTTTTGTTGCTGCTTCTAAAACATGACATGATATGACACGTCCAAAAGTTTCTAAGTCTTCGAAGTTTCCATGGCAACGACCGTGACTTCCCTAACAATCGCACTTTGTGCGGTCACGATCGACTTTTGAAGATCGAGACAAGAGCAGAAATGACTTAGTAGAGCGAAGGAAATATGTCTACAACTGCACATTGTGTCTCTGGAAATATGTCTACAACTGCATATTGTGTCTCTGGCTACGGCCAAGGCACAGACACGTCCGCTGTGCTCACTAATCGTTCAAAGTACATCACAATTATCGCGGATGAACCATATTTCTCGCGTCATTCGAGAACATTTCCTCCGGCCCGACAAAGGAAGGGGACAAGACCTATGCACAAGACAACCCTTACTTATGAAGTTAAACCGGTTCAGACTACATATGTCAGCTGTATGAAGGCGGTAGGTAAACATTTCTTCTTCTTAAATAGTGCGAGGAAACAGGTGTTCGTTGTTTAAGTTTCCCCCAGTGTGTGAAGCGCCAAGGCAAACAACAGAAGTGTTTGCAATAACGTAATCATGAAAAGCTTACTATTTTCGTACTCTCAAGCTTATTCTTTCATTTATAACCTTCACTCTTTCAGAAACAAGAGTGCTTCTTAACATCCGAGCCTAAATTATACACAGCTGGTAATCTCGCGTCTTGTTCGTGCCGAGCACATCGGATTATTGACACAGCTTTTATCCGGTCAGATCGATTTGATTATTAGAAATGGATCTAAAAGTCAATTGTTGAGTCACAATGACAATTGAGAAAGCACTAAATAGAAGATAAAATCCCTGTCTTTTCTGTCCCTCAATAAGTTCCTTTATTTTAATTAGTGGCATAGGGTAAAACCGTACGTAAAACTGAACACCCTTGGAAAGTCCTGCTGTGATGTCTTTTCTGTGGTCTGTCTTTTCTCTGATTTGATGGCTGGTACCCGGTACCCCGGTACCCCGGTGCCCTGGGGAGGGATTGTACTCCCAGTAAAGTTGGGTAGGGTTATGTGGCCCACTTCCCAAAACCCGTTTCTCTATTTATGACCAAAATCTGTGATTTATGCTTCCCTATTTATGACCTGGCCAAAAATTTGATACACTATTTCTGACCTTTGCAGCTGGTACAGTTGCCCTAAACATAAGTAATAACAGGCTTTTGTTGGAGGTCTTATTGATAATGATGAATAGGTAGCTTCATCTAAGAAACACACCCAATTCAAGACTTAAGAGTGCCAAAACCATGGCAAAAATCTAAACCCTATTTATGGCCAAAACAGCTGAAAAACCCTAACCTAGCCCATATAAGAGAAATCCCCTCCGGGGGGGGGGGAGGCTGGTAGTATGTAAACTCTTAATTTAGGCATAGAAGCTTACTCCATGATAAAGGTCGGGGATGCGCATTGGCTTGCTTAGGGGTAGAAATCAAGGATTCAGATCTCACTTAGGGTGGCTATTACAAAATGCTGCTATAATGTTTAGCTGACAAAGTATAGGGGGAGGGGGATAATCCTTGTCAAAGTGTGGGGGAACTCCCATGCGAAATGGTCAGGGATGCTTGCTGTCTCGCTTAGAAGTAGAAATCAACGATGCTGGTCTCACTTGGGGTGTCAATGATGGGACACTACTATTTTTATACTTTCAAAGTATTTTGTTGGTAGCATTCGAAGGGAAACTTAATATAAAAGAAGTGCTCTCATTTCATTTTAGCCATGATCTCTGCTGATCTCTCAGGTCTGGTCTATAATGGCAGAGAATTGTACGGGAGGGAGTGGGGAGGGGGGGATCTCTGGTACAGCTCGTGAAAGGAAAAAATAGAGGATCACGGATCACGGACATAAAAATTTCCTTTCCCTGAATCTTGAAAATAAGCAAGTACTCTTTTTAATAAATGTTCTTGCACTAGAAAGAGTGTTTGAAGAAAGCAGAATCGCAAAAAGCTAAGTCAAGGCTCCATATTGCAAATCGCATACATAAGTCACTCTCAATAGACGACTCTAACCATTTGGACTCATTGGTGAAATCACAAAAATGGGTCAACAAATCAAGTTCTTCATGTGCCATGCAAGACCTTCAGGTCACGGGCCACAAAGAATAATTCCCTAAATTCATGTTTTCATAGAAAATAAAATCAGCTAATCACATATCATGAGAATGACCCTGTATGACCCTCAAGGGTAGGCAGCTTTCTTAGACAGCGGTGCTGGTGGCCATGCCAAGTCTTTTAAACGGTACTTTATAGGTTTCAAATTAAGCTGGAGGCGCATGCAGATTTGCCCTCTTTAGGAGTGTAGTGGTCCAAATTTTCTGATGAACATCCCAACCTTTTTATATGGGAGTCCCCCATGCTTATTAGGCCTGCATGAGTGAGCACCGAGGAGAACATAAAGCTGAACACTGCGGCTATTTGAAATCTGAGAGGAAACAAAAAAAAGTTTTGAAATAGCAAATAGTCAAGTAAACGACTGAAGGAGAAATCAGAGGGAAATGGTTTTGAGTTTTAAATACACAGTCATGTAAAAAATTATGGGGAATTTGATGTAATTGAGTTCAAATTAGTGGGGTTGACACCCCCTCTCAAGGACTGCTAGCCTACTATAGGTGTCTTAGCTATGCAGAGATCCTTTTGCTTATACATGTAAGTGCCAAGAACAAAGACCCCTTGCTGGTTTCAACTATTAAGCAGACTTCTGCTCAGATCTGATCGACTTGCAATCAAGAACCCCAGGGGGTACACAGGTATAATTTATTATAGTGAATGAAGGGGAGCAAATTGCAAAGACCTTTGTTTGTTTAAAGGGCATTTTCTGGATTAGAAATTGTGTGGTACATTATTTTGTAAATTATAAAGGATCGATCTGGTAAGGGGGTTCCGTCATTTTTCATGCAAACAAAGTGTATCAGTTTCATTCAGGTATGCCACCCAGGTAAATGACAAGGAGACTCCCTGTCTTTGTTATTTATTTATCCTTTTCAAGATTGAACACTATTAGCCAGAGCAATTTGCAGATTTCTAAGTTAAACGTTTCTTTTGTTTTGACTAGTACTGTGACTTATTTCATATTGGATGGTAATTTTTTTGGATGGTTGGCTACAAGTAAGATCATCTTTTCTTTTATGTTCCACAGAATTTCTCTGGACAAAAGAATTTACAACCCAGTAGAAGACCGCCGGCTTTCCCATCTCAACACACATCACACTTCAGCATTGGAATTCTACCAGGACATCAACTTAATACTCACTCTAAGAAGACATATGTAAAACACAACACAAGACCAGTAAGTAATGTTAAATTTTGTTTTAATTCTGGAAGGGATTTGAGAGAGGAGGCCCAGGTGGGGTAACATTTTCTCTTAAATATGTTATTTCATTAAAACAGCAAATTTTCCCAGGGAATTAGAAGACTTAAAGAAATTATCTAGAAACTAGAAAATACTGAATATATTTGAAGATTTTGGAGGTCTGCCTTATAATATGACCATGTATTGTTGATATAACGCATGGAGGAAATTCCCATATAAAAAGGATTTGGGTGCTTGCGATACCCTTTAGGGGTTAAAAAATGGCTTTCACACCTCTTAGGGTGTTCAGATTGAAAAGGTTCACAGCGGGAGAGTTGTTCTAGAATTAAAGCCCTTTAGGGGTGAAAAAGGTTTTTAAGCCATGCCTACAAAATAGGGTATTTTTTTCAACATTTTTTATGAGCATGCACCCCATTCTTTTTCTATGGGAGCCAAATTCCCACCCCCTCTCTCCCCTACAGAGAGGAGACTGTAAAATTGTTATGTGAAAACCACTTTAATCCTGGGACTAATTATTATTTCATGACTATCTTACTTCATTATCTAAACTTACAGGCTGAAGAAATTCACGAAGATAACATTAGATGGAATGCTCAGATGGCAGGAGTTGATATGGTTCAATCAACAAGACAAC
>Ga0126343_10000215_pt1 | contig 19706 bp, 15 predicted proteins | sample Cyp2metagenome_FD_92531 | JGI IMG/M metagenome (GOLD analysis project Ga0126343, IMG submission 92531) | Coral microbial communities from Lord Howe Island, Old Settlement Bay, Australia - Cyphastrea 2 metagenome | ecosystem: Host-associated > Invertebrates > Cnidaria > Coral ...
AAACCCTGGGCAGAAACTTCCCCCAAGTTACAAAACCCCAACTTGTTTGGTTAAAAAAGCTCCCAACCTTTTTTCCCCCCCCCCCCCTCCCCTTGGACAATAAGCCTGTTCGATAAAAATAGATTTTTACTTTGTCCCTTAGTATTGAACAAGTATGTTAGATAAGTTACATTACCAACTAGCTTTCCCTTGTTGGTTTTCCACAGTAAAGCACCATCGTGGAGCAGCTTACTCGTGGTCGATGCGAAGTCGATGTTCTACGAAAACAGAAACGATGTTCTTAAAATGGAGTTTATAGTTCCCTTTGTACCAGCAGTCTTCCTTTATACTTTAAAATAACATTAGCTAAAGAGGAAGCAACATCAGCTCTCAACGCTACGCCATCCATGCTCCTGACCTACTTAAACAGAAGCAAGTCCAACTTGCCAGAGAAAATCATACCAAATATTAGACACTTAACAAATAGATCCCAGTATAGATCTCCCCCAAAAAACCCGAGATGAATGAATATTTTTAATGACATTCTCCAGTAACAGCCCCCATTCAACGTTTCAAAAACGTGAAACCTGGGGCGAGCCTCATCTCGCAGTCGCTTGTGGGATCGTTACTAGTTACTATGTAGCTTTTATTTTTTTGTCCTAAATGATGCTCCCCCAAGCCCCTGCGAGGTGACACTTAACCCAGTCTTCCTCTTGTTTTTAAAGTGGCGGGTTGCAAGCTAGAACCATGAACTAAATGTGTAGGAAAATGTGCAAATACATGAAATCGTGATCGTAATACCTACAGAATAAGTTTCAGCACCCAATTTCCCCTTTCAATGTTGGGCAATGGTAAACTAGAAACTTGTGTTACACGAAAGTGATTTGTCAACATTGCACAGGGGTGGGGAGGGGCAAAATGGCTAAAGAATGAAGTTTTCTAACCCTTGTGACCAACATTGAAGTTTCAGTCCCATCCGGAGACTACAAATATGACCTACTGATTGACCCATATCTTATTACCTTTACTTTCCCGTTCTTGAATGTCACAGTTCCTTTCAAATCCATTTTCAATTTCATGTCTTGTAGTTGCTGTAACAGAAGATGTGTTAGGTCAGACATCTGTTGATTTTCAGTCATGTTCAACATTGAGCTACATCTTCATTTTATAATGCTTCTATTGCAGGACAGCCCGAGAAATGAGCTGTGACACGCTGAAAAGTCCAAAGGACGCTCAAAGAACTCTCCTGAACTGACATTACACAGTCAGGCCTCCTCTATTTGAAGGACAACGCTCTCCAGCTTTTGCCGCAAAAGACAAATATAGGCTGAAGATTCACACTATTATCCAACCAGTTTCAGTTGATTACTCAAAATAACTATTACTGAACAGCTTTTTAGAGAAAAAAACTTTACTCTTTCAGTCGTTTCGATATCAATTCTCTTTAACGATTAATTTTTTTGTTTGTAACGGTTTAACCGCGGTAAATTCTGTGAAATTGTTGGCTTCTCAAGACAAACATTTCTCCTAATTGTCTCCTTGACTGTGTGTTTGATTATAATGACAAACAAACTGCTTTTTACGTACCTTCTGTTTTTCGTTATCTTTTATCGTCTGATCGACACTTTGTAATATTTCCTGTCAACAACAAAACGATACCAATCAACTTCCAACACTTGCTCCCAGTTAGCTGGTAAAATCACAAAACCATCCTTACCTTGACAAGGGAGATGGACTTCTTCAGAGAGTTGAAATCCGGTTTGGACTCTGAAAAATACCAGTTAGAAAGAGAATTTATTCTGAGTGGGTGGGAAGCCCCAAAACACATGTAGTATTATACCCGGGTATTAAAATAGCAAGCTGGTCTTGAAGTAAACCCGAGTGTTCTGATTGGTTCTTTCTTGGTCGGGCTTTGACATACTGACCGTCAATAGGCCGTATTTTTTTTCTTTTCGAAGGTCATGTTATAAACGGCTTACTAACCTATCCTGTTCCAGCCGTACTTAGGAATATTGGCCCATGGTCGTTAAAGGGCGGACCTCACTGCGCTCGGTCTGTATTGTCACGTCTTTGGGTCAATAATCTCCAGTACAGCCCTCGCGCTCGGTTAGTAAGAGGTTAGTCTTTGGATTACCATGATTACAGTCCAGTTTATCGCAGCAGTAACAAGAAAACGCATTCAGTGCAATGCGATAAAAGAGACTTAACTATAACAAACAAATCGTGTAGCACCCCAGAATTTCCCTCATAAAGAATAACCAGAAAAGCCGCATTACCAGGGATAACATAGCACTGATACATTTACTCTTTCCAGGCCTGTTTAGAACACAAAATGACGAATACTGTCAACACAGTTATTAACATTATTTAAGTGTCATTACGGCGAGCCTAAATAGCGCTCAGGTTAGCCTAAATAATCACTCACTTAGAAGAGGTTAGCTATCAATAATTTTATGGGTTTCGACTTATCCGTATCCCACATTGCTAAGTGCCAATTCGTCATTTCGTGTTTAAAACACCTCTACTCTATCCCGGATGTTATGACGTACCTCTGGTAGTTTTGACGATAGCTTCAATCAGTATTGGATACTTGGTGAGCCTCTGAGTGACAAGCGTAATGCACTCTGGGATGGACAGTCTTCGACAGAATTTGTTCATGTTACATTTCTAGGAGAAACAATAGTGGAAAGAAACTCGGTAAAAATAGTGTTTTGTCAGCCTGAAAAAGAGACGAATTAAGCCTTCCAGGAAAACTTTAAGTGTTCCTCAAGTACATAACAAACACAAAACAAACAATATCTCCTTACTGAACGAATACGACAGAATATGTGAAAGATCATGTATCAATCATGTCTTAATATCTCCTTAGATACTTAATATTAATTCCCTTTACATCATTTCAAAATACATTCTTGAACGTCTTCGTGTACATACCTTAATAAAGTCTGCAAACTTCTTATCCGTTCTGAACAATTTCTACACGGCAGAAAAAAATAACACGAGACATAAATTATGCAAATCGACACAAGAGATTCAGAAGTGACTATTAAACTCCATTTTATTCTGATTTAAAGAAAAAGAAAGAACTATGTATCTAACAAATTTGAAAAGAAATTGGTTTATATTGAAACGTAAGATTGCTACTTTGCCTACTGAAATAAAGACACTGCACTCTTTCCACACCTCAAAGCATACAAGAACGGCATGACTTCCGAGAGCAGGTTAGAACGTACAAAGCAATCATGTCAAGCAAACAAAACCTCATGGAAGCAACTTGCTCTGAAGGTAGCGCAGCCCGGAGTTTGTTACCTTGTAAAGTTCAACACCGTCCATGTGATTGCTACAAAACTCGCCATACGCACTCTTCATCTTGTCACTGTTTTCTCCACTGAACTGCGAAAATGTGAATCGAGAAACACGCAATTAACAAACTTGCCTGCAGGGGGGGTGAACGATAGGAAAGAGGAAGGATAGGGGAGGGGGTGGGGCGAAGAAAATCCTTCTTCTCACTTTTCCCCTCCCCCATCCCCCACTGTCTAACTGATGGCGGTCGCAAGGTTGTAACGCTAACTCGCCCCAAGATAAGACGCCTGCACTGCAAACAAACCAACGCTGCTTATTTCCTCACTTGTTGCTATTTATAGATTAAATTCGACCTCAGCTTTCGCTTTCCTACCTGTTGTTCCAGTACATCTCCAACACTATTCACAACAGTGTCCTCCCCTTCACTTGCTTTCAGCCGGTCTAAGAAGTCCCCTATGAATAAAAAAACATAAGAAATTCACATTATGGGTTCTTTATATATCATCAAGACGCAGAGAAAACAAGCAAGTACAGTTATGATATAACATCACAATAGCTCGTAGCCCTTTCCATGAACTTTGCTGGATTTTGTTTAAAGGAATTAAAAGGTTGTAAATTTAGTCAGTGACGAAATTTCTTCAGTCACCTCCATCAAGAGAACTTTCCTTCTCAATCAGAAAAATTCCATGAAACTGAGGCCTAAGTTTAGTTGCAGTCTCTCTTCAGTTGATATTGTTTTCTCACCATTTATTTGAAGCAGATCATTAAGTCTCGGTAACATCTGATCTACAGTTTCCTGCGCCAGGTAATTCAACATTCCCTTGTAAAATATCTGCAAATGGACAGTATCTTGGTGAGTATGAAATTTGAAGATTCTGATTCTCAAAACCACGTCTAATATAACTGAACTAAAGCTAAAAACAAGAGCAAGAATCAACATTTAGTTACCTCCTGAGCAAGAGTTAAAAAAAGAGTGAATGTTTTGACTGATGAACCCCCTCAAGTCAAACATTAAACACAAACGAAGATAATATTTGGCCCGCCTAGTCACGCAATGTGTTTTCTTACTAAGTGTTGCGTGACTTCCAATAATGGCCGCTACGAAGACGACCTTAACGTGACTTTTTTGACTCATAAACCTCCTCAAGTCAAACATTAAACACAAACGAAGATAACTGTTGTCACCAGATGCTTTTTCCTACCCCCACCGCTACTGCTACTGCTACTGCCACTGCCACTGACACTGACACTGCCACTGCTACCGCTACCGCTACCGCTACTGCTACTGCTACTGCTACTGCCACTGCCACTGCTACCGCTACCGCTACTGCTACTGCTACTGCTACTGCTACTTACTGCCACTTCGCTACTGCTACTCATCTACTGCTTCTTCTATTGCTACTACTGCTAGTGCTACTCTTTCCAATAACGGCTCCATGGAAGACTTTATTATGACCCGCTCACTGTTTGCCATTACGGTGTTCACTACTAAAACATAATGAAGATGTTAATGGCATGACGGCAATGAACAAACTCCTTCTAACCTTCTGCATGATTTTTAGAGTCCTCACGTGATGGACTTCAGTCTGAATCAGTTCTGAAAGGGAACCAAAAAAAACAAAACAAAAATTGTAAGGCTTGTCCTACACGATAGCAACACTAGAACGCACTGAAGATGGAGCGATGATTTCTCGCAGTGTAAGTACATCTTATGAGTCTCACCGTGAATGACATCTTGTCTCTTGATGTCCTTTGCCGTCATCTTTTTGAGAGTCTATAATGAAAGATTGGCGGGAAAAGTAAGACTAAGTGTTGTTTAGGTTCCTTTCCTATCAAATGATCAAATCTTGTTGTTTATATAGGTGGTCAATGCTCTTAATTACACCGCAGGTTGTTCACAGCCACGTCACTTAGACAGAGGCAAATACATCAACTAAACACGATAGGCTTAAAAATCCCACCTGGCGGGAGGCAGACCAACTGGCTATTTACAAGCATGACCGAGGAGTTGAACTAGGGTCTACCGTGAAACAACTTCACCTAAGTGCTCAGAGCGAGCCTGCGCAACCTCCGGAATTCAATTCCGGCGCCCTAACCACTCCGCCACGCTGCCTCGTAAAAGTTCTCCTAGGTTAAATTTCGTTCAAACTTTGAGTTTCCTGGTAGAAGCTTAAAAGAGTGCAGAGGGACACTAACAGAGGAGCAACAACTAAATCTCTAAAAACATGCATGAGAGTTGTTGATGCGAACCTTCTTGTCGACTGTAACGCTCCACGCTTCCGGTCCATCTTTGATATCAAGATCAGGATCACCTTGAAACTGAATAAAGACGTGACACAAGTGACACAAGTGACACAATACTGAGACCAACAAATAACTGAGAAATATTATGACTAAAAAGGAATGAAACTAATCAAGGTCAGCTGCAATAGTTGAATGGCTCGACTGGTGCCGGAGTGTTCACTAAGTGTAATGAGACAACGTAATTCGAAATTTAACGGGGATTATTGTGAACTTATGTGATAGTCTATTGCTCTCACCTCGTCGTTCATTTCTGGAAGAAAGGAAAAAAAAGCAGAAAATCATTAAAGCAGCAATGTATCAGTGTAACGCTTATAAGTATCGCGTCTGGCTTAATTCGGTTTCCCAGTCCATTCGAACTAAATGTAAATTGAATTACAATTCCCTAACATCTGCGAAACGCATGAGGAGCCCATGAACAGGAAAAACGCCCGTCGCTCGAGTTCCTGCAGTTTCCCGGATTCTTTTCGCCCGTCTGATGCCGGCCGCTCGGCTTCTTCTCTAACGATAAGTTTCACAGATCTTTGTAATTAATTTTACACGACCCCACATCCTATGAGCTTTAAATGTTAGAGCGGTGTTCAATTGAGTGTCGTAAAACCAAAACCAGAGTAATTACCCTAGCCAAAGTGAACCAATCAAAACACGAAGTAATTACGTGAAGCTGACGCAAAGTGCGGGAAAACGCGTACCACTGAAACACGATTGGTTTTGGTTTTACTCTTGATTGGGTGAAAAAGTGGCGCGAGTTTTCTAACCCAATCACGTAGCGCAGTAAGCGCAAAACCAATTACTTTTCGACACTCAAATGAAAACCGCTCTATTGTGCTTAAACAAAGGAAATGTATGTGTGTATGTATTGAGGACCCGTCCAAGTATTGATGCGTTTTCAGAATGAAAACACCGTTTTCAAGTTTCTCCGGCGTAATGTGAAAGGGACCTGAAACAACGATTCCTGTCAGTGCTGAAAAGGGTATACATAACCATCGATAATGTTTGATCGACTGACTGACTGACTGACTGACTGACTGTCTGACGAACGGACGGACGGACGGACGGACTGACTGACTGACTGACTGACTGACTGACTGACTGACTGGACACCCACCTCCTTCATCGTCATCTTCGTCATCTCCGGACACTTCTGGCGACACACCAGCACTGGAAAAAAAGGCAGACATGGTTAGTTAGCTATTACTGGCCACGTTCCACTCGTTTGTCTAAACTGAATTGTTTTTAAGGCAGACACCTATCTAAGGTTTCCAGCTAGAGTTGGTGTCGGCCTTCCAAACAGCTCACTGTACAACCATAACAATAACATCTGAAATAACACTGATAAAGGAGTTCTGTTACGGATATTGTGGATAGCACATGTTCTGCTTTTCTAAGATAATCTCAGTAAACTTTTCAAGTTTTTCAATTGCAATCCATTACAGTCTAAGATATTGTTAGGCATCTTTGGTTATTTACATGATTTATTTTTCACTTTGGGAAACTATTGTTTTGAGTTTCTTGAGTAGCCATGGAAGAAAGCTTACTTAGGTTTCTCCTTCCCCTTGTCCTTATCCGCTTTGTTCTCTTCGTCCATTGTGAAGCTCCTGCTTTAGAAATAACAAAACAGTTGCCATTATTTATCAGTGCAAAAATAAAGATTTACCAACATTAAATTCACAAAAACACAAACGCAATTAATTTAGGGTTTACCTTCTAAAAGGCAGGGGAGAGGTTGGCTTGGTATGCAGGCTTGATCTTGAAGAAACAGTGCCGCCTCGGCTACTCCGAGCTAACAAACCAGGGTTAGGAAGCATCGGAACCTGAAAGGAAACGAAATTAATTCTACCCAGAAATTGTTCGAGTGTTATCTAAAATCTTCAGGGTAGTCCCAAAATCTTCATTGTAAGTATGTATATAGGCTCTTTTGTGAATACTGATGTTAAACATTTACATCCCTCTGAAGTAACAAGCATGTAATTCAGCTCTTCTGGGGCCCATTTTCTCGAAGGTCCCGAAAAGTTTTCGCTCCTGGAAAACGATATCAAAATCTCAAACCTTGCAGTTACAGAGCTGTTTTATTGATATATTCTTCACTAATAAGAACACGCCATCAAGGGACCCTTCTTCCTTTCTTTGCTCCTCCTTAATTTTGCTAATAACAATGAGGTCACGACCACACTAAAGCGTTTTTTAAAAGCGAAAGCGAAGCGAAATATTTCCGCCCGCACCAGGGTTTTTCATTTTGTTTCCACTCATCCACACTTCTGTGTTTTCGTATGAAAATGCAGAGTTTTTGATAACTCTCCGTTTACAGTCCAAACTAAAACGCTTTTCGCTAATCCTGTTTTCACCTATTCTCACTAGCAACGGAGCGTTCTCATACACTGTAAGGCCCAACTTTTGAGACCGTTTTTATCAGCGTTTTTATCAGCGTTTACGGTCGTTTTAGTGTGGACGATAGGCGGCGAAAACGCATCAAATAGTATGTGTTTTCCTAGGAAAACGCATTAGCGTGCTCGGGGCCTTAAACGTATTTGCAGTTTCTTACCTGTTCTCCAGGTTTAGACATTTTAGCTGTCACACCAGAAGCTCTCCTTCCCAGCGCAGTCTTATGCTGTTCTTTGCCATCATTTGTCTCCTTCTTGCTGTCTTCATTGTCCTTGTTACGTGCTGTTACATTAAACAAATTACCGACGTTAAAGTGTGCATGAATTTTTTTTTCGCTTGATGGAATCTTCATGAAATCGTATTGGGATTGAATCCAAATAAGAACAAGAGACTAGACTTCTACTTTCTGATCGCCAGACGTTTTCTCTGGGTATGTAAAACACGCAATACTTTACGGAAAATAGAAAATGTCGCTCTTTTCCTCTCACAATGCGATACGCTGAGAACCAACAGTTAATTAACTACTCATTGGCAAGGCCATGCACATGTTTTCTACTTTTCGTCTCATCATCAAATGAATCTTAGATGTTTGTACTTTTCTCTTCTGTTTTCTATTACAAGTAGAATAACTATCGTAACAGTAAGATACAGCATAGTAATGAAAGTGTAAGTATAATATATTGTATTTTTTAAAACAATGGAAAAGTAATGTAATATAGTTCAGTGTTAAGTACTGTAACTTTGTTCATTGTACTGTTGTAGACATTATGTTATTATATTACTAATGTAAGTAATGTTAATATTGTTAGTATTGTTGATAAATAAAATAAAATAATAAAAAAAAGAAATTGAAAAAAAAATGCACATCGTTGGCTCTGTAATGACAGTTTAACAGCAACAATAACTTAATTAATGCACAATGAATTACAAGCCTTGGTAGCTCGCAGCTAGGAAGGCTATTCTGGGCGAGCTACTATTACTTTAAAAAGTACTATAAGTTACAGTTTAAAAGACAGAATAGGAAAACCCAAAAAAATTAAGGCAATTCAAACTTACCGAAACTCTTGTCTTTTCGTAAACTACTTCTATTACTTCCCTTCTGAAGCTTTGGAAGTTCTCGCTTTAATTGCTAAAAAGAACAAGGAATATTTAGTATCGCTTGATTGCACAACGATAGACTGTACACAGCCTCTCTATTTGGCGCAAGAGAAAGAAAATGCGAGCAAAGCGAGGGCGAAGGGTTGGGAGGTGGGGTTTGCGAGCGAAGAGATCCCCACCCCTCACCCACTGAGTCAATTCTTCCTTTTGCGCTGGCATCCAGTTCTCTCGCGATCCTATCCGCGCGTTCAACGATGGAATAAAAATACGAGAACATAGACGGCTATGAACAGTCTAGCACAATGAAGAACATAACTTCACCAAAGTTAACAATACGTTAAGAGCCCTTGCTGCTCGGAAGCCAACGACGTGACTGTTAGTGTTATATTATATTACACCGTGACTGTTTACAGTAATGAAGCAGTTGAATTTAATAAGCAGGTTTGGAGTAACTAAGGGCGTGGTGCTGGGCCATGGTACGAGTGTTGTGCACTAATCTTAGAAATCTGAAACAGTGTCTTCTTTCTGGATTTGGCCTGAAACAGAGGTGTGTGTTTGAGTAAGGTCTGAATGGGGTATCAAAACTCACATATTTTGATCTGAAGAAGGCTCAGGGTTTCGTTTCAAAAAACGCACGCTCCGCACTCCAAACAAAATTGATTTTGGAGAATCTTCCCCTTCGAGAGGGGGACGTGGGGTGCATTCCTTTACCACAACACATACAGATACCTTGGATGATGACTTGTTTCCAAACAACATGCTAATGCGGCGAAAGGCTTTTCCAGATTCAGGTTGTGGCTGTGGAAATTAAAGTCAAGATAGCATTGGAAAACGGTACTTATTAATAATGGCACAGGGAAAAGCAATGATAAATACCGTAAAGATAGAGAGTACGCTATTTCTAAACCATTATAATCGTAAAAAAATTGATGAAATTTGTTCAAATTTTCAATTGCAAAAATCAAAACCGGGCAAAACACCATACGAACTTACAGTTGAGTTTAAAAGATTAAACTGATTTGTTTTCACAGCAGGTTTTCGTTCACAGTCCTCGATCAATTCTAAATCCTCAACAATATGTTACCTAAACCAATTACTAATTATATAACATACCTATGCCTGACAGTAAAAAAAAATTCAAATTTAATTAATTCGGCAGCGAAAATGAAGCTATTTCATGGTGTAGTATTGAATGCAATGAAAAATCAAATAGCGGAAATATTTATCACCGTCTTCTCAAGAAGACGATTCATAAATGCAGGTTTTTCTTTCCTAGAAACAAACTGGACGAACGTTCACTGTTTGCGTTCATTAACAGGTGCCCGTGAGCATCGCAAAGAACATCGACAGTTCAAACAGGTTGCATGTCCATTAAATAACTACCGTATCGGCATGAAATAAATCTCGATATTTCCTACCTTTTCGGTTTCTTCTGAATCTTCAGCACTTAAGTCGGGACCACTGCAAAACAAGCAACATGACATTACAAACATTTCTACACAAGGTAGGGAAGTTAGCTGCTCATTTCCTTGAAATCAGCGTGAGATACAAAAATTATCCTGTAAAAGTGGAATTTCGAAAGAAGCGAAGTTGTTACTTTCGAGTTTTGGAGACCCCTAGGATCGCAACGTCAGAGTGGATGTGAGTGGATGAATATGTTAGAATTAGATATGTTTACGTAGATTTCACCCTATGTTAATATTCATAGTGGTACCATTATGGTATGTTATTCTTCATCGGGATGGTAACAGACTTAAAAAGCAATTGATGGTAGAGCAGTCTGTAACTTCCAGAGAAGATCGTTATGTTCAGATTAATCAAAACTCGACTTCTGTTTGGTTAATTCTCAAGTTACTTTCGGAATAGCACGGTCTTTAGCTTCGTTAAAAAGGAAAAAAAAACACGGGCCATTGGTAATTAAAGGTCGACACACACTAAAGGACATGTCAAGGGAAAGTAAAGCGGGGACAAGCCTATTCGCGTGTACGCGTAGAATGGACAGGAACAGTAGGCAAGTACAGAACGCAAACTGGTGCACATCAAGGGGTTATCGGTTCATTTCTATGCAAATGTAGATGTAAAGCAATGCGACAATAAAAATGCATGTAAATTTTGTCTCCGCAACATCACTTTTTTTCGAAAATAAAATCAATCCACACGAGGAAAATTGTCACTGCAACAAGTCCCCACTTCATGTCCCTTAACGTGTACCTTTGAACAGTTTGGTTTACCATGCACCTACTCCGTTTACACTCAGGTTTTAACATGTCTAGCTAACAGGGTCATCTATTGGTGACAGAACCAGCGAGACTGATTCACTTAAACCGTGTCTAAACCTGAAGGTACAAGTCTGTTATCATTGGCTGTTTTTCAAAGAGGTTGAGTTGAGTAGTGAGCCCAAGATATGAGATTTCAATGACGCACACTTCATCAATGTGAAGCTCGCCTTTATGAAAATCAAACCTTTCGCGCACTTACTTTTCACCCAGGAACTCTTCCAGTGACAACCTGTTTTGAGCTTTATCTTGTGATTCCCTGATGAAAAGAGAACTGCTGTCTTAACAACAAAGCCCTTTTTCTCGTTTTTTATTTTTTATCACACCTTTTTATTCCAGCATTGAAGTTTATTGCAACGGAAACGCGGTAAGCCTTAACGATGAGTTAATACACGTCATTTCATCTCAACAACGTAGTACAGTAGAACAAGTGTTTTTGGTCATTTTAAAATAGATAACAGTTAGCCTTCACTGATGACGAGGTTCTCAAGTAGAAAAAAACTATAATCTAAATTAGGATTTTACCTTCATTTATACAAAAAAACCGGTTTACCAAGGTTATTTCGGCTTTATGGAAAAGAAACCGTTCTCGTAGGGCTTGGGGCATTTTCTCGCTATTCGATCTGATTTCATGATCTGAAAGCTTTGCAAATCCGAATGTAATTAATCAGACACTGATGAAATATTATTTGTTGTGTTACTTGCTTTCTCCTGCTAAATAAAATCTTAGCTGTAACTGTAAGATTTGACGAGTTTTCAAATCATTTAAAAGTGTTACGCCCATTACAGTTAAGCAATTAGGGCGCCTTTCAATTGAGTGTTGTATACCAAAACCTAAGCAATCACTCTAGCCAATCACAAATGACAGAGACAATACAGCAAACCAACCAAAACTGAAAATAATTAGATGAAACTGACACGAAAAACGGCCGGAAAACGTGTGCGAGCGAGTCACGATTGGCTTGGTTGTACTTCTGATTGGATAAAAAAGTGGCGCGAGTTTTTTTAGCCAATCATGTAGCGCAATGTTAAATGTAAAACCAATTTGGATTGTCACTTTTACCATCAATTGGCTCGATCAACCCCCTTTCCATGGTCTCTCACCTTCCCTCCCTTTCACTCTTCTCTCGGGTTCGAGTATGCGGAGTGTTGAGTGAAAAGGTAATTGATTTATTGTTTATCTTTATGTTCTTATCATAAGTCCACGGTCAAATAAAGTAAGATTTAATTTAATAAAGTAAGATTTAATTTAAACGATTAAACTTCATTGATGGTTTTCGATTTACCAAGAGCAGTTTCCTAATGATTGACAACAAAATTAAAACCAACTTTTGGCCAAGCACTAACTGGTGTTGAGCGCGGGAATGAAATTTAGCCTAAATCTCGGTTCGTTTCGAAAGTGAACTTATAACATTTGCCTCATTAGCGCATTAGCAAGGCGTTTAGGTCACGATTAATTTGGTCTTCAAATGTGAGCCTAATGCATAAAATAGCACACAAGGAGTTAAAAGTCTTGCTAATTACTTAGCCTGATGTTGCTTTGTTCCTGTACGGCTTCCTCCCAGACCTTCACGGTCAATTGATTTTGGTGACGTGCCCGAGACAAAATTGTTTGCTCGGATCACGTGACCCAAAAACGATCGACCGACGCACAACTATGTAAGAGCTGGGCAAAGCTTACCACACGGGTCAAAAGCAAACTGATTGGTCTAAATCTCAGCACTGATGGTAATACTCAGCACAAAACACCAAAAAACTGCTCTGTGGTAAATTGTTATACGTTACCTTATAGTTGCTAAAGCATGCAGGGAATGCCACTTCTTTGCTGCTTTAGCATTTAATTGCAGTTGACGCCTTTTTGGACTGAACAAGAGAACAGTGGTAAAGCAAGAGAACATGCACGTTATTTAAACAAAGATTCTAAAATGTCTTGATTGTTATCATTTATTGTAAATTGCAGTTTATCGGTATTATTATTGTGAATGAAATTCTTAGGAGAAGGTGTTCACTTTAATTAAAGAATTTTCAGGAAAGCAGTTGGCATTAAACGTCTTATTCATCTTATCTTTTACACAATCTCTTGAGGATTTAAATGTGCCACTTAACTGAAGAATTAAATCTCAAACAAATTTTAAATGTTCTTTCTAGGTTAACATCTGTGAGGGTATATGTCACAGTAGAATTAATTTGACTCTCTCTAGTGAAAAATAATTTTAAAGTTCAGTGTGTTATTGATGTTAACATTACCTAGAACATCTTTATACAAATAAAGTTTGCTTTGAAATGCAAAGATTGTTGATGTACTGATAAGAATGGTTTAAAATTAATGAATGTCAAATGTTGGAACGAATGCAAAAAAATATTTGATTTCTTTCTTTCAGCTAACACAAATGACAAAATAGTAACTTGCAAGATTCAAAATTTGAAACATATTGATAACTTACTCATCATTGAGAAAATCCAACAAAGACATTTGTGTCTCTGCTTTTGACAAGTTCCTTTTCTGAATTTCCGGGCTAAATTGAGATCTAAAAACAAAACAATATAATGAAGAGGGATCAGAAGTATCAGATCAAACCTGCTTGGAAACATTACCTTGTTCATGCTACACAAAAATTAATTTTAGATAGAAAGAGGGTATAATACAATTAATCGCAATCCGGTTGAAGGGTCAGAAAACAGCAGGGTCAATGAGTGCAGAGGCCAGTACGGAGGTAGCCCGTTGCACACTTTGAAAGCCTATCATACTGCTATTTCAGAAACGGAGTACACTCTGTGTTTCAAAAACCGTTTAGTAGCCACTCAGCTGTGTTCTAATTGAAATCTGTGAATCTGATTGGTTCTCTCATCATTTCTATTTAACAATTAGTTCATGTGCTCAAGATTTCTATTGTGATAGTTGACAGTTGATATCATTTCAGGAAATTATACATGAGATATATTCAACTTATAAAAAACTCTGTAAGTAACATACCCTTGTTTCTTATTATCAACAGGATTTCCTGAGGAAAAGAATTTTGTGCAGATAATTATATTACAAGCATCAAAATACAAGTAAACGATCCAAGTTTTTTTCTAACTGACTGACTGACCAACTGTAAACTTCTCAATACAAATTTATTGTAACACAGCGGCAGTGCATTTACTAAGAGAGGGATATCTGGAGATTGCAGCGCCTAAGAACAGCAAAGAACAGCACTGCATTAGCATGTCAGGCAGGGTTGAATGCAAGGCCCCAGTTGTTCAAAGGCTGGATAATGCTATCCACAGGATAAATCACTATCCTGTGGATACTATCCGCTGGATAGCTATACATTCAGCAGATAGTGGTAACCACCTTTCCAACAACCCACACCAGAACTGTTAATCCAAACATGAACTTGTGATGAGGTGTTTGGGATCAAGACTGAATTTAGACTGCTGGCAGCCAGTTTTTTCCTCCAAGGTTCACTTAGATCAGTGTTTAGCTATCACAAAAGCAAAAGGAAAATATGACAGCAGAGTATCTTACCTCATAACCCCTGCTGAATTTCGAGAGAAAAACAGACTGACAGCACTCTTAGGAATTAGGATTTAGAGTGTTGGTTCTTGGGAAGAAAGAAACTTATAGGTCCCAGCAAAATATCATCCTCAGAGCAAGGAAGGAAACCAACAACAACAAACTCCACCCACTTATGATGCAAGGTACAACATTTGAATTTGAGCTACAGTGTCAACCAAAGCGACCCTTCCATTCCTCCCCAAGTTACCAACCATGCTTCCCTACTGGGAATTATAAATTGAGGACTTACCATCTTCTCCTAGTTTGAGATCAGCAAGGCAGCTGTATGAATAAGACTTTGTCTGGAGATTACTTTTGTTGGGATTTAAAAGTCCACCATCTTTATGGTTGACATTTAAATCAACATCATTCAGTGATGTTATTGATGTATTGCTGGACGACTTAGCCATGTTTTGTTTTCCATCACTGGCTTTCTTTATAGAATCTAAAATGTCTGCAAGTTTGTTTCCCTCTTCTTTGGGAACATCGAGATTTAACGAAACAGGTCTTTTGCTTTTAAGAGCTTGTATCCTGCTACGTGGTTTGCCGTTTTCAACTTTTTCTTCATTGTCAATGCCCTTTGTTAGATCATCAAGACTTGAGCTTCTCTTAGCCAATTCTGGCTTTTCTTCACGTTTTCCCCAACTGTGTGTCCGCCGTATATCATTTTTATTGTCAACAGAAAGGAGTTTGTTTTGTGAACTATTGGATGAATCTTCCTGTCTCTGAGTTATTTCCTTTGCTTTTCCTGCAATAGTCTCCTTAGTTTGAGAAGTTCTTATGTTATCAGTCAGTAGACCTCCAGTTCTTTTATCTTTTTGATCTACAGTGCCATTCATGACTGGTTTCTCATCTTTTGCTTTTATTCCTAGGAGCAATAAAATGTGCCACTATCAGAACTTATATCCAGAAATGCAAAACCACACCATGTTCGATAAAAACGTTTTATCATGGCTATCATTAAAACTAGTAGTATCATGGTTATCATTAATAGTAAAGATGAAAAACTTCTACCAGAATGCAATTCCCTTTGACAGAACCTCAAAAAACCTCTACTCAAGTTACGAAATTTAAATACCAATTACCTGCAATAACATGAGCTTGTTGAAGGTCCTGCGCACTTAACGATGGACAAGACAAGCGACGCAAATGCTTTCCTTGCAATCCACTTCTACCAGCCTACAAGATAACAGTGTGACATTGTCAACAAATCAATAAAAGATATATTTCCTACTTCATGAATATCCTTGTGTGAAAGAAAATAAATCATTCTAGTACAAAATTCACCAAGGAACCAGTCATCCTGTCATTCTTTTCACCTGAGTTGCAAATGGAGGTTGGGTGCCCAGGAATCCAGGGCCTGGAGCTTCCAATCCCAAACCCAGGTAGCAAAAACATCCCAAAAGCCTGCCCTACCCGCAAACCAGCAAAGAGCCCCACCCACCAAACCCAGCGCCAAACCAAGCACCTATCACACAGAGCCAGGAGCTCAGTGTAATAATAATAATAATAATAATAATAATAATAAACAATAATGATATAACAACAATGATAACAAGAAAAAACAGTGAAAAACACTGATAAATTAATAATAAACAAGGAAATTATATAAAGGGAGAGGAGAGTGGGACACAACACTAAAACCTCCAAAAACTGAAGACTATGACCACATGTAACGACTATGACCACATGTAATGGTGCACACATAAATTGCAACAATAAACCTCTGACCCGAGGACACGGCAAACTGCTCTGCCCCAGGCCTATTACACAAACCCTAGCAACAAAACAAATGCCACGGCATGCCACAAAAAATGCTAATAAACGCCAACGACATGCCATATGCCACGCCAACTAATGACAAACGTTCCTCGTCTTAGTAATAAATAAAAAGGCTATTTTAATGATTACAGCAAATCATATGTATGTGGTAAAATAAAAGCAACATCATGTGTTGTTTCTCAATACAAGTTTAATATAATCTTGTGCACAAGCATAATACATCAAGCTACATGTAGGCAAACAAACACAATAGAAGGTGCTGAACCAAATTTCACTAAAGTTCAGGATAATCAAAGCATGAGAAATTTTTAAATCTACTAGGACTGCCTTAAGACCAAAAATGTTTTTAAGAACTGTTATCTAGGGCAATTAAAAACTGATGAATTTTATGACAAAATCATGTTTACAACATGATAATGTTCACATTACAATAACATGTATGTTAAACCATGCCACCCAAGTGCTTTAGTATGGTACAAAACATAATGGAACATCACACAGTACCTCTCTAGGACCTCTTTGCGAATTAACCATTCGAAGTTTTTGTATTTCCTCATTGATATCTCTCAATCTCTTGAGGTTTGCTTCTGTAAGTAAAATACAATTGACTTAATCTTTCAATAGAACAAAAAAAACTACCATATGCTGATGGACTAACAAAAAGTGTTCTAAATATGTTTAGTTCCCCATAACAGTGCATGCAGGGACACATTTTAGAGCATAAGGATTACTCATACAAAAAGATGCCTGCATTTTTTAACTTAAAGTTAACTTTGTTTGCCAAACAAAAGTCTGTTTCGTTACCTAACAAATGTCTGTTTCCGCCCCCGGTGTTTCTTCCAGAAGTCATACTATTCAGCTGACTTGTGAACTTCTTTGATGAAAGCTCCCTATTAATTTGCTTTAATTCTTCGTCACTGCTAGATGCGTCTTCTGTGAAAAAAAATCAAAATCACATAAGTTAAAAACTTGTTTTGATGGCATGCTGTGGTGCAAGAAATATGTTGATATAGAAAATGTCCAAACCCCTCCCATGGAAGGCTTTTTAGTTTGGAATTTCCAGTTTAGTTTCATTCGTCTCTCTAAAAAGTACAAGTAAGAATTTAAACTGGATCAAATCAGTGAAGCCTTTGTCCTCTTTTTTCAGAATGAATGTCTAATGTACAGAGTGCAGATTTCCTCCGGAAAAGATAGTTTCTACCCTGTTCTTGGTAGAAGAGTTAGGGAGCATGAAGTGAAGTCACATTATCAGACCTGCTGTATCCTTAGTTTTTCTTCTGACTGGCCATGAGTGACGAAACTTAGGTATTCTCTTCCTCATCTGATAGGAGGACAAAACCAAAGTAATCAATAAAGCATTACTATGGGTATAAGTGCATATCAGAACCAATATTTAAGTACCAAAAGAACACATTAGTACATCCAGCACACTTACTTCTTCTTCAACAAGTGAGTTTATACCTTGCAGCATTTCAATATCCTTTTCTGTAAAGAAAATTGGTTCAAAATTACAGTATAGTAGCCATACAGATTCCCTACGGGGATAAATACTAATAGAAACCAACATCTCAAAAATACTCTGGTTATCCGTTGAGTAAGGTGTGACAGAGATTTAGTGAGGAGGCTTTGGCCTTACAATAAATATGTTGCAATGGAAAAATTTCTGCATTTCCTATGGTAACAATATTGTCACCTACAATTTTGCACACTGTGTTGCTAATACCATCAAAGACTGTGAATGTACCAAATAAGTTGCCACTGGAAATGGAGTTAACTGCCAGTAACAACAACATGATTTAAATGTTAAAACATGTTCACCAAACTTCTGATGCACCTTTCTCAACTGATAATAAATTATTGTAGTATCTCAATTTCTTTACAAATAAACAAGCATAAAATTACACAAAGTTCTTTTACAGCTGAACCTACAATCAGTGACACAAACTGCTAGAACAGGTACACTTCCATGCTACCTTAGCCCCCCTTAACTGTTGGAGTGAAGCCCATATATACACACGCCGGTTTTTTTAACATCATCAAGATGGGAATTAATCTGGTCAGCATTCAACTAGATTGCAAGTGGCTGAAGTTTCATTTGCTTACCAAGTGAGTTCTGTTCTTGAGATATGTAACTTGATATCGTAGTGGTGCCCAACTCACTTTTCTTTACTTGCGGTTTCAGTGTATCTTTGGGTGTTCTCTTTTCACAATCACCAGGACCCCTTAGAAAAGTAACAACCTGTGGTTAGCACACAACCAATCCTAACAAATGTAGTGTCATTATCTTATTGTCAGACTCTTGGTCAAGTTTAAAGGACATGGGGACCATCAATACCTTGAAAACATGTCTGCAAGAAGCTTCATTCCCTTCTCCCGTGCAATATCCTCAGGTACTTTTCCTGACTTGTCCTGTGTTTGTAGAGCCTCAAGTGATCCTGGCTGATCCAGAAGGTAAGTTGCTAGTTGAGTGAATCCCAACCTGGCCGAAAGATGAAGTAAAGTTTCCTGGCCTAGTAGAAAGAGTGGATGCAGGTGTTGAGAATAAATCAACTTCAGACATTAATTTCATTAATTTATCATCCAAGGTGCTTATCAAATTCTTGGATACAGGTTACTTTTTTATGATGGAGAGAATCATCTTCTCTTGAAACAGGCTTTTAGCTAAGATTTTAAAAGTGGACATCCAAAATGTGCTATAAGGCCTGCTCTAATGAGCAATTTACAGGACAATGTATGGATGCCTGGACACCCATCTGACTAAAAGCCTGCCTTGAAATAATTTAATAATTTATTACATTTTTATAATTTATTACATTTAATATATATCATATAATCAAATTAGACAATTAATTTATCACATATAATATATAATTAAACCGCTTAAGGTGGCTCAAAACAGTTTTTTGTTTTTTTGGAGCCTCTTAGAACTAGATGCGATTTTTCAAGCTTGGAACTGTACCGTTTTAAATGCCTATGCTATTTATTTAAGGTAACTCTCCACTGTTCCTTTCATTGTGTTTAAGTCATAAATTAAGGTAGCACTG
>Ga0126343_10000216_pt1 | contig 19680 bp, 16 predicted proteins | sample Cyp2metagenome_FD_92531 | JGI IMG/M metagenome (GOLD analysis project Ga0126343, IMG submission 92531) | Coral microbial communities from Lord Howe Island, Old Settlement Bay, Australia - Cyphastrea 2 metagenome | ecosystem: Host-associated > Invertebrates > Cnidaria > Coral ...
AACCAACGAGCGCGTAGCGCGAGTTGGTTATAATCACTTCATATCCAACAAGGGCGAATGGAATAATTGTTTTAGTAAATTCTCAAACCAGGTTTTGCCGCCGATTTTTATTTCCACAATTTTGCAAAGCGTTTGGAAAGAGCATACAACTTCCGGTCACACGCGCCCCGACTCCCGCCATCACCTGATTATTACATAACAAAAAGCTGACTGAAAGTGACAGCTATGCAAACACAATCTGTCGTTAACTTGTGGCGAAAACCAAGCTCGAATTACTTAACCGGTCAAATACAAGGGAAACAGACGATTTTGGAATTTTTCGAGTGTGAAGAAAGTGTTCAAAGTTTAGAGAGATTTTCCATATGACGTAAAACTCCGACTATTGGCTCATAGTCGGAGTTTTTTAGCCAATCAAAAAGCTAGAAATACAATAGTCGGAGCTGAGAATTTACTTATGGAAAATACATCACTCGTAAAATTCATACGAAACTACATCCGGGATTCGAGAGGCGTATTTTCCATATCCTCACTAGTGAGGATATCGATGATTTCTCTGCTGTAGGGTTTTGTCTCTGAAGGTTGTTCTTTAATTCGTTGGTGTATGATCGAAAAATCTTCGGGTCTTCCTCGAAAGTCTTCGGCAATCTTCGGGCATCTTCGGGCATTCAGTTTTCTATATAAGCACAACAGGGAAATAACTGTCGCAGTTTTAGTGTTAAGGGAAAAATTTACAATCTTGGACAATATAAATGAGAAATTCAGACCAACTCTCCTTCCATTTCCGCATTGATGGGAAAAATGGCGCGTTTTGGGTTTAGCGCCGGTTCATCGTGTGATTTTTGATGCGGAGGAAGGGGTGGTTTTATATCTTGTATTTTTCTGTAAGATTGTAGTATGCAGAGTTTGTCATTCTTTATTAAATATTGCTTCATCAGCACTTTCTGTTTCCTTTGATCTGAAGTTGAAGTTTTCCGATGTATTCACAGGTGTGTAGTAGAGAAGAAGAAGAAGAAGAAGAAGAAGAAGAAGAAGAAGAAGAAGAAGAAGAAGAAGAAGAAGAAGAAGAAGAAGAAGAAGAAGAAGAAGAAGAAGAAGGAAGAAGTGGCGATTCCTTTTTGGTGCTAACTTGAGCCGAAACATCAGAAGGTAGAATCTCTGTCATCTGTTTACAATGTGGTAACAGATTCGCGTTTCGATTGCCTGAATATCTAGTTAATTCGCCTGCTGTTTGTTGATAACATCGCAAGAAGTAAAGTCATTCACGAAGGTTGAATTAACGTCAACGCTCATTGTATTGTTATCGCAGATTTGATTATTTAAAGACTCAACACGAGAACGGATTAGCAAAACCAATGTAACAGATACAACACAAAAGTCTATTTCAGGTATTTTCTAAATTTGTTGTTCAGAGGCATCTCAATCCTACTATAGTACAGTGGAACCTCGATATAATGAAGAGCCAAGGACTAGTAAAATATGCTCGCTACAACAAGGTTTCGTTAATTGTATCGAGGGTCTTTTCATATATTCTACTCTAACTCGGGCCAGGAAAATTGTTCGTTATACCGTGAACTTCGTTATAAAGAGGTTCCTCGGTAATTTGCTTTGCTTTTATTTTCTTCTGCGCTCATCGTTTGCTTTTATTTTACCCTTGATCACCCCACACCGCGAAAAATCAATCAATCATCTAACAGAATTACATATCTTGTCATCCAATTTCAGAGTAACATTTCTCACTTATTGAGTCCCCACTGCACTATTATGCAATGAACTTTGTAGCGCATATTTTAGTTGGAAATTTCACGCAGCAAACAAACCGGGGCAGAAAAATCCGCCATTATAACTTGCTCATCGAGCTGTTTAGTTAAGGAACATCAAATTCTACCCATCAGTGTGTAAAGTGGAGTCTCAGCATAAAGATCGATTTTCCTGGCCCCAGTGATACATGCGTGGAATTAGTACATCCTCCCCCTGGTATCTACAAACCTTTTTTTCTGTTCGCTGATTCATGTTTTAACTGAAGCATTTTTCGTTGTGTTTCTTGATCTTATACGTAAATATATAGTGGGATAAAGGTAGTCGCACTCTACAAGCTATACATGTTCGAAATGCACAAAACCCTCAAAGCTGTCCACAAAACAAATACTACAAGCAGAAACCCCTCACTCACCCCCTCCCCCCCTTTCACACTGGAAAGGTCAGCATTTCCCCAGCCAAATGATCATAAACAAACCACCTGTTTTTCATTTAAAGGTTCTTGCCCTGGCCTTAGAACATCGACAATGAACAACAACCTTTACGTTAATCTGGAAGGTCAGTATAAATTATAAATTCTCCTTTAAGGGTTGCTAGTCGATGAAACCTTGTCCTTTTAACTGTTTTTACTGTTTTCCTGTTTCGATCTGTGCAAACGCAATTTTTTTCCATTTCTCCCAAAGAAACTTAAACAATTTTTTTTCACAAACAGTTTGTTTCATCAGCAAACGTTTGCCAAGGCAACAGGTTTTGGAAACGTTGTTTCCAATAGCAGAACCAGACCTTGAACTGAGCGGGTTTTGGAGACTATTTTGCTTGCCCTGCGGCGGTTCCTTCAGTGATTTCTTCTTTTGTTACCCAAAATAAGGGAGGTAAAGTAAAGGCGGTGCGGGCCCCAGCTATATATGCCTGAAAGTAGTTTCTGGAACAAAAATTTCTCGTTGGTCGGTGGTTTTACCACCGTTTTCTTTGATACGCGACTTTGGAAAACAAAACACCCACGGAAACGTTTCCAAAATTTCCGTCAGTCTTACGTGTTATCGACATATTGGATCACAGCTCGCAATCACAGCTCGCTAGCATGACGTAGAGAAGGTCCGTCAGAAGGTCCCACTAGTGGCTGTGATTGGCGGATTTCGATCGGATCTGTCGATAACACATAAGACTGACGGAAGTTTTGGAAACGTTTCCGCGGGTGTTTTGTTTTCCAAAGTCGCGTATCAACGAAAACGGTGGTAAGATGACTTCTGTGTGAAAAAAAACAAACAAACAAGCAAAAAAAAACTAAACAACACAAAAAATGAAATCTGGGAATGCAAGCTGTTTAAAATTCAGCGCTTTTTTTTGCTTGTTGCCGCTTGTTTTCGCTTCTTGTCACTTGGTTTTCGCTTGTTGTCGCTTGTTTTCGATTACTTTCCGCATGAAAAAAGGTTATTTCAATTTGTAGCGGGGGAATATATTTCCCGAACCCTTGCTATCAGAAGAGAGATGGTAGTGTCTTGCTAAAGTGTGATGTTTGGTCATCCGTTTGTAAATTAATATCATCGAAGGATGTTTGTGACGGCGACTTTTACGATTTCAGAACTAGTTCCTTAGTTTTTTTCGAACAGGCTTAATGCTCTTGTTGCCAATTGACTTTCAGAACATGATGGCGACTGCAAACATTCTCAAGGACGAACACCACCACCACTTCCACTTCGCAAAAACAGAGTACCACCCCCACTTCCACCGCGTCCAGATGTAACACCACCCCTAGGCACATCAGGTGCACAGGCAACACCTCCTCCACTCCCGACAAATGCCCAGTCAACTTCAACTCCACTCTCACAACATTTACAGTCAACGCCAAATTCTCCCCTACCACACGCACAGTCAATATTAGCCCCACCCCCACCACATGCAATTTGGACTCCAGCCCCACGTCCACCCAAAGTACTGTCAAGACAAACCTCATCCACACCACATTCTCGGTCAACATCAACCTCAACCCAGCCACATGCTCAGTCAACAAACGCAGTCCCACCCCATGTACCTCAACCTTCATCTCCACCACATGCTCAGTCAACCTCACCCCAGCCACGTAAATATTCAGCACCAACTCCATCCTCACAGCGCAGCCATTTAACACCAACTCGACCTCCACCTGAAGTACAGTCAGCACTAGCCTCACACCCAGCACATGTGCAGTCAACACCAAATCTGCCTCGGCCAAATAAACAGCCAACACCAACCTCACATCCACCACAACCAGAGTCACACAACACAACAACAGAGGAAGACCCCAAGATGGATGAGAAATTAAAAACGCTTTCCAAAATATTCAGCTCTTTACCATCAGTCCTCGTCAGGGAAACCCTATCTCAAGACGATGTAAATGGGGACATTGAAATAGCTAGTCAGCGGCTACAAAAATTTCAAGCTATGGAAAATCTACCGAACACGTTCCAAACCTCAGTGGGAGGGAAAGGCCCTACAGTGACTGGACAAGAAAAAAATTACAGAGCAGCTGATTTTCGAGAAAAGGAAAAGAAAGGAAAATTTGCCAATCACGATAGAATGTCCAAGAACCAAGGGGGAGTCAAAGCATTACGTAACTTGACAACAGATAGCTCTTGCGATTACAGTTTGGGACAAAATGACAGTTATCAAAGTAATCGAGGCCAGAACAGAAAGCCAAGTGGAGTATTCGGGGAAGGGCCAAGAGGACTGCCGTTGGAAGGTTTAGGAGGCGGTTTTGTACAAGGCCAAAGCAGCAATCAAGGCTTCAAAGCCATGGGAGTGTCTAAGGAAGGGGGCGTTGGCCAAGGACATTTCCCGAGACCGAACACAAAGTGTAAGAGTCGAGGCAGGGGTCGAGGCAGGGGTCGAGGCAGGGGTCGAGGGAACTTGCCGCGTTTCACGGAGAGTGGAGATCGGCAGGCTGGAGCATCAAAAGAACAGTCTCGATTTCAACAAAATCAGTTACTCGTTAGTGGGCTGAGTGCACTGACGACCGAAGACTGCTTGGTGAACTTCATCGAGGCAATGAGTGGTGGAGAGGTGGAGACCGTAATGCTGAGAAACGATAAAGCTCTCATCACAATGGCCAATGACATAACGGGTAAGTTAAATATTGAGGTGTGACTTCGCGGTTTATTTGAAGATCGAAAAATCTCTCTTGCACCGCGATTTCTCTCACTGTTATCTTATTTCAGATCGTTGTACAACGATTTTTCTTCTGAGACCTTGTCTAACACCAGGTATTGGAATCGCATGCAAGACGCCTGCGTGACGGGCCAGAGCAGTGCTGGTTTTGCCTTGTGTTGGTTCATGCGGTAGCAGCGTGTCTAAAGCCAATGTAAACCCTATAGTAGGCACTTACTTATTCCCAAGGGTTCTTCTATCCTAATGATGAAACCCATCGTTTGCATTAGTTTTCGACACTAGTATAAAGTAAAACCGGCTCCCTCTGTGAGTACCGGAGCCAGACTATTCCCAAATGACCAAAACTACAAAGTTTTCCGGTACCTGCAGAGAGAACCGTAAAACCTGTATTAAGTGGACACCCTTGGGACTCTCATTAGTGTTAAAACAGGGTGTCCGCTCAAACAGGTTCTAATATGTTGTGTAATTATACTAAATTATTAACGTTTTTGTTACACAGTGAAACACAATTTACAGCAGAGACTAGCATAGTACAACGTCAAGTCGACTAATACTTCAATCTGCAAAAATCAATTACCGCTAAAACGATATCGCTGAACAATGTTAAGAGATCGAGTTTAAGCTGAGCTTGTTAAAATCAAAGGCCCATGAAGTGCATGTTCGCTTATTGCAGATTTTGTGCAGCAAAATGAATATTGGTGTCTCCGCCTGCTTAAGGTTATTCCCCAGTATTGCATTGCGCATTCGTACTGCGCATAATTTTACGCGTGATTAGTGCGCGGGCATTAAAATTGGCGGCTTTTTCTTTGCAGCTGGACCTCGCCAAAGAGGTAAATTGCCATTTTCTCGAAAACGAGCGTGGTGACCTATCATTTTTTTCTGTTGTGTTGAACTGAGTGGTAAATTTCTCTATGTAAAATAAATATGGGCCAATTCTCAGTGTTGAGCAAGAAGCAATCGTCGGAAACGTAAATTCAGCAAGCAATGATGCTGCTATTTACAAGGATATATATGGTATAAACAAGGTGCTATCGCTCCTAAACGAACGTGGGGATCCCCCATTTTTATTTTCAAATTTAAGTTCCTATAATACAAACAATCTATAGGCAAAGTTTTACAAAAATCTCAGTGTAGGTTCTATTTCAGCGGAATGACCTTAAGCTGGCTCAATACAATTTCCGGTACTTTCCCAGACGTAGATTGTGATGGTTCATTCTTACAACTCTTTATCAATTGATGATACAATCATTGTATCAAAAAAACTCCCCAATCACCAGTGACACGTTGGTATCATTTTCATGACACAATAGGTTACCATAGCAACACTATGACCTGCTAAAAACACCCTTAATTTCAGCTATAAGCACTTATATTTCGAAAACGGTACGGTGAAATTTTTTCTAACATCGAATTTTGATAAGCAGGGTAAGATGCATCTTTCGGCAAAGTTTTAAAAATTCTGTACATGAGGCTCAGAGTAAACTTAAATTTTCGAAAATTTAAGGTGGCTCTGAACCCCATCCATAGAATTCTTTTAAACTTTGCCAAAAATTGTGTTATCCTGCTTATCAAAATTCGACGTTAAGAAAAAATTTCACCGTGCCGTTTTTGAAATATAAGCGCTTATAGCTGAAGTTAAGGGTGTTTTTAGCAGGTCATAGTATTGCTATAGTATCCTATTGCGTCACAAAAATGATACCAACGTGTTTACCGGTGATTGGGCAGTTTTTTGATACCATGATTGTAGCGTCAATTCCTAAAGAGCGATAATAATCTACGTCTTGGATAGTGCTGGAAACTGTTTTGAGCCAGCTTAACAGAGGTGTCCGCTGAATGCAGGTTTACCGTAAGTACGGAAGCGCTTATCCTAGGGGCGCTTATTTAAAATTTCGGCCGATAGAAGTGGCGTTGTTGCTAGAGGGGGGCGTATATGTGGGAAGAAAATTTTGGGACTTAAGAGTGGGTGTCCACTTTGGGTCCGCTCTATACAGGTTTCACTGTATGTGATTTACAACATGAGGCTTCAGCTTACAAATGTAGCTCGCTATGCTGCAACTTAGCTTGGTTTTATATGGGAAGGCGACATAACTTTTGGTGTGTTTTCATTTATTTTCTTTCTGATAATAATTGTTTTATCACTTAGATTTCAGCAAAATCAAGACCAAAGGCGAAGAAAGGGGCGTGGATTCAGCTAGGGTTAACATTGAACAAGTTCCTGTAGCTACAAGCATTCTTGTCAGCGGTATTTCGGATGATACCACCCATGATGCCATTGAACTGTACTTTGAAAGTTCAAGATCCGGAGGGGGTCCTGTGGAGAGAGTAGATTTTATACCACAAGGTGGTAGAGCTGTTGTTGTGTTTCAAGATGCAAAAGGTTTGTAACACAATAGGCCATGCCTCTCCGAGTTGCCCTTTGCCTCGCTGTCAAAAAGAACGTCGTGCGAAGCCATTGTTATGAAAATGAGTCCATTTTCACGGAAATCAAACTCATTTTTATAAGAAACATTTTGCACGAGGAGTCGTCTTGAATCAGATCTAGAGCCACACTGAAAGTCTCTCCAAGAAAAAGGTTCTACTTACGGTATAACTCTTTTGTTTTCATTTTTACGTTTACAGATGTTAAAGGAGTGTTAGCTAGGCAGAAGATAACTTCGCATGTCTTAAACCAAGCGCCACTGTCAGTCAGCATTTACCATGCGTTTCTAGAAAGCAAGGAAGGGGACGTGCCAGTCGATTCAGATGGACTAAGAGCTACCGCCGGTGGCGCCGACAAAGCTCAAGTGAGCCAGCAGTCCGAAATGAAAGAACAAAAACTACACATAGTTCTAGACCCAGATGTAATGGAATTCGTCACCACTTCAGAATTTCAAGATCAACTTAACAATTCCCTGGCCGTAAAGAAGTGTAAAATTACCTGGAAACCGAACACCAAAATGGCTGTAATAGTGTACCAGGGAGAAGACAGCAGTGATTCGTGGCAGTCGGAGTGCATTGATGAACTACAGAATTTCGTCGGCAAATTTGCGAAGCAAGACGTTCAAGTCAACAAGGATTCCTGGAGAGCCGTGGTGGCACAGTTATCCACTATGCGCGCCCGACTGGGAGTAGATCCTCCGCTGGTCAAACTTATCGAAGATTCATTTGTTGCTAGAATTGTTTCCCTGAGCACAGCCTTAAAGGATTACGAGGAGAGGTTGAGATCTAATTTGGAAGAGATATACCGAGAGGAGATCAGAAAAACCTACCTGAAGAAAAAGGTTCCAAATGTTTCAAAAGAACACTTAATTCTATTGGAGAAGATCAAGTTTGTGGAGAAACTTCAAGAGAAAAACAAGGAACTGGAGATAAAGATAAACACTGAAGGTGAAGAACTCTATTTCGAAGGTCCTGAGTTACAGTTTACTGAAGCAACGACGAAGTTCCTCAACCAAATGTCATGCATGGTTGATAAGCATTTGGCGCTATCCGACATCATCTTGGAAGTTTGGGCTCGGAAGAAGGGTTAAAGAAAGTAAAAAGTGAGTTGGAAAACAACAATGTGGAGGCACTGCTCGTCATTGATAACGGCTGCGGTGCCAGAATTGTGAGCACGTCAGCTGCACACTGGGACAAGGCTGAGAGGCTGGTGAACAGGTTGACGTTGAACGAAAAAGTGCAAGTGAATGATAAGAGCGAATGCTTGTTAAAAACTCCAGAATGGCTTGAGTTGTGTGATGGAATCAACACCGAAACAGCTGTCCGTATCCATCGGAACAACTGTGATGAAATTTTCGTCGCTGGGTTCCAGGATGAAGTCAAAGAGGTGATGAGGAATCTTAACACCTTCTTGAAAAACAACTGCATCAGGGAAGACCAGTACGTATGTTCATCTCCGATTGTCAGAGAATATCTCGCTGAGTTTCGTCAGGACGATTTACGCTCCATTGAAAACCAACTAAAAGATTTTGAAGTGACGATTAAAAAAGGACACGGAGATGATGATTTTGACATTTCTGGAAACAGAAAAAGCTTAACTGAGGTGAAAAGAGAGCTCCAGGCCCTCGAAGAAGGTACCGTGTCAAAACATTTTGATGTGAAACAGCCAGGCCTCCGGAGGTACTTCGAAAGTGGAAAAGGAGATCGTCTTGTAAAATTAGTTGAAAAGGATCAAAACTGTGCGATACAAGTGCAGATGAAATTTGGCCAACGCCTAGATGAAAATGATGATGAAAGGGATGGCGACGGCGAAAACGATGGTTGTGGTGATGGTGATGGTGATGGTGATGGTGATGGTGATGGTGATGGTGATGGTGGAGCTGCTGGTGGTGGTGCTGTTGTTGCTGATGGTTATGCTGTTGTTGCTGACGATGGCGCTGCTGCCACTGAAGGAGATGGTGCTGCTGCTGCTGTTGCTTCTGATGGTGGTGGTGCTGCTGCTCATGGTGCTGCTGCTGATGGCGCTGCTGATGGTGATGATGATGATGATGATGATGATGATGATGATGATGATGATGATGATGAACAAGACGATGATGGAGGCGGTAGAGGTGGTAGCGATGGCGATGACAACGACGATGAACATGCTGATAGCGGGACTGATCCGTTCACCTTGGTTTTGACTAAAGGCCACCACAAAATATCGTGGAGAACTGGAATTATTGAGACGGAGAAGGTGAGTGTTGCGCAAACACGCGTATTAAGTTCCTGACACTGTGTTCAACTATCAGTTAACTATTTTTGATTAGTTGTCAATTATAGGTCGGTCATTCCAAATGGGTATTAATCAGATTAAAGACATTTCCACCCGCTCTCAGTATTGCGTGCGTAGCCGACATGCTATTGTAACACTGAAAGCGGGTGTGAATACAGTTTAAAAACCCATCATGCTTAAACTGTCTGTTATGATTCTACTCTACTCTCACACAGTTTACAGTCTGTGACTATATTGCGAATTAGCTCCGTTTAATTCCATTTTCAATCACGACTATACTAATCTCCTTTAGATTTGCACAATCTAGCTCTTAGTTCGTTTTCCTCTTAATTAGGACTATTTCTTTATCAACGTGTTTTATAAAAAAAAAAACCCTGCAGGACCCGGCTGTTCAAACTTCAACTAAGCAACATAAACTTCAAATTAAAGGAGTTACAATCATGGACAAAAGCAGTTGAGACACTCCTCGAAAGAGACCTGTTTCGTTGAACGGGTGAGTTTTTCAATCGCCAATTTGCACATTTCAACCTCCTCTCCTCTTTTCAATGTTGCAACACATTACAGTGTCCACGGAACGTATTTCAACATTGAAAATGGGAAGAGGGTGGTTTGGCTAACGACGAAAAAGATGTTTTTTCAAATTACGGAAGGCCTTTGATACCAAAAAAAACGTTTGTTTTGCTTAAATGCGTCAACACTTATGACCGTGATTATACATCACGCTTTGTGCATCTTGAAAAGTTAAGCCTATGTTTTTCACGTTCGTGGTTTGCAATCCGTGTTATTCCCTATCTGTACCCATCCTTGAACCTTGATATGCTTTTCTATCCTAGTTGTCGTAGTTTTGCACCTTTTATTTGGTACTGCAAATTTTAACGGATCTAAAGTTTTGTTTTAAACTGCAGGCTGATGCATTGGTCTGTTCGATCGGAGCGACCTCTCAAGCGATTACACAGGCTGGTGTTCCTCTTATGGCAACTCCAAACGTTGGAGACAGTTCTGTGTCTCCTGGTTTTCCATTAGCTAATCACGTGATCAGCACTTACTGTGACCAATGGAACGGTGGCGAAGGGGAGGCGGTAAGCGTATTTTTCTTGGTACCTTGAACTGATGCTGTAGGAGTGGCAATGTTGAGAGAACGCTAGCCTCCGTCTGGCTATCTCAGTTGGTAGAGTGCCAGTCTGCTCTGCGGGAGGACGATGGTTCGAGCTTCAGGGCAGACCAACACTCAGGGTCTTAAAATAACTGAGGAGAATGTGCTGACTTTGTAATTATATCTGCAAATGGTTAGACGTTCAAGTCTTCTCGGATAAGGACTATAAACAGTACGCCCCATCTCCTGCATTTTCAGTGTTACATGGTTAGCAGGGGACGTTAAAGAACCCACGTACTTGTCGAAAAGAATAGGGGACGTAGTTCCCGGTGTCGTGGTCAATCTCTAGTTTTATCTATCATTTTCATGAATGGGTTGGGTGGGTGGATGAGATGAAATAAGGACCGAGGGGCGCCTTTTCAAGCTGACGTACGATCTCACCCAGTAGAAGAACTTACTCCCTCCAAGGTCGCCCTTGCAGGAATCCCATCAAGGTACGTTGAATTTTTCATGAAGGTTCTCGTCCTTGCCCCGTTCTGTAGTTTTTCTCAGGGATCTCCACTTTTTCTTTCTTCGCAAAAAAAATCAGCACTCCAAAGACAAACCACAATCACCCACTTTGCTTCGACGAACGACTTACGTAACAAACTGACTGTTACAAACTGAGGGAGGAAGGGGGGTAAGTCAACTTTGTAAACCTTAAGATGACAACTACGAGGCGTCTCCGTCAATCGTGACTCTATTGCTCGTGGGCGCGTACAAACGACGACGACGGCAACGGCGACGGAGTCGCGCAACATGGCGGCTATACTCCAAATAATAATAGGTTGACAGGAACATGCAGCCTTGGTTTACAGTGTACTTCTTTGACATTAGCCACCCATGTTGCAACTGACACCTGTCAACACAAGGTATTCGCTGACTAGTATTACGTGACCATATCGCAGTCTCAAGTTTACAGTTCATTGAGGTCAAGTATGTTTTTGAAGTTGACCACTGACCAGGTACTGGTTTACGATTGGATCGGGGGCTCATGTAAGGTTAACTCGTTGAAAACAGGGCAGGATCGTTGTGAAGCCCGTTAAAGTATATGGTGATTATAAAACTCAGCACAGAAGACCAAACAATATACAGAAAACCTCACAGCAAAGTTACAAAACTCAAAATAAAATTCTATCTTTTCTTGGATTAGCTTGATCAGACTCTGAACAACCTGGCCCAGGAGCCCTGCTTTTAGGCTGGCCTAAACCTATATATTAAAAAAGGACACGGTAAACCGAGGCTGCATGTCTCCGTCAACTTGTTATTTGGAGTATGGCCATCATCTTGGGCAACTCCGCCGCCGCCGCGCACGCGCACGCGTCCACGAGCAGTTCTGCTTGCCATTATAACTATGAGAAAATCAACTCAATGGTTTCCTTTTCTTTCTTACATGAGTATGAGGCTCCGCTTGTTGGCCCCTCGGGCCGCTGGAGCTCCGCTATTAATGAACTGCTCACACAATCCTTTTCAATATGGTCCACCTTTGAAGTCCACTCTGACAAATTTTCCCTTTTGTTTCAGTCTCTACGGATTATCGTCCAAAAGTGTCTGAAGAAGGGAGAAGAGCTTGGAGTGAAGTCTATTGCATTTCCTGTCATAGGAACTGGAAAGCTCAGCTTCCCACGGGATGTAGCCTCAAGAATCATGTTAGAAGAAACGATTAGCTTTTGCCAAGCTAATCCTGGGTCTAAAGTGCGGGATATTCGATTTATTGTGTTCAGAAACGATCAGGCGTTAAATGCTGCCTTCAAACAAGAGATGGACAAATTGAAAGTCAAGCACAAATCCCGCAGTCCTGCCAGCACTGCACATGGTGGACTATACAGAAGTATTCGTTCCAGACTCCGAGGACTTAGAAGGTACCTATCCGTCTCAACAAATTTAGACTCGATATCAAATACTACAGATACTGGCCAGTCAAGAAAGCGTGAAAGGAGACAATTGCATCGAGCCACTCAAGAGTTCTCTGTGCGAATTTTTGTTCTCGGCAACAAAAATGCAGACGTGGACAAGGCCGTGGAACTTTTGAGGAGAAGTTTTTCTGAAGTTTGTGCTACGGAAAAAATCGAAAATGAGGTGGTTGCGCAACTTTCTCATAAACAGATCGTCGGACTGAGAAGAAAAGCCGAGCACCTTGACGTCAAACTTGAAGTTGAGGCTGATGTTGATCGCATATCCTTACGTGGTCAACCGACTGATGTGTCCAGCATGGTCGGGGAGATCTGGAAAGAGATTCACGAGAGAACAAAGAAGAACCAGGAGGAAGAGCATGCGCAGCTGATATCAAGGAACATAGAATGGAGTTACGAAATGCGTGGTAAAAAAAAGCTTTTTGATCCCAGAGAAAAAGCGAAGATTGAGATTGCGTACAGCAAAGATGAGCCCACAGTTAGAGTATCTTTACTAGGAGAGCAGTTTGTCCTTGATCTGAAGGCACAAACTGGCCGCGGACAACGAACCGGTGATAAAATTACACTGAAGAGAAAGGTTAAGGTAACTGAAGAAGGTTAGTCACATGCAGTACCGCAACCGTTAGTTTTTCGAAAATACGCTTGTACCATAACTCCTACTGAGGTCTAGTAATTAAAATCAACCAAATCAGTTTGGCTTACTGCTGGACCAAAATTTTCCAAACAACCTCAGTTTTTGATCGGTTGAAAAAATGAGATGGTTTTCTTTGTTTCCATCTTGATATAAACTACATTAAGGTAAAAGTGGTAATTATTTCTGTCTTTAGGAATTCCTCTTCCCAAACACTGGGCGAAAATGCCAAACGACGACACGACAGTGCACCTGGTTCCACTCTCGAAAAGTTCCCCCGAATATAAAGACGTAACGCGCAAGATACAGGCCACTACTGGTGGAGTAAATATTCGGAAAATAGAACGAGTTCAGAATCCTCATCTTTACCAGTGTTACATGGTAAGGAAACAGAAGATGGGCAAAGATATTGGTGGGAATAGTGAACGGCAGTTGTTTCATGGAACCGACGCTAACAATGTCAGCGCCATCAACACTCAAGGATTTAACAGAAGCTTATGTGGGGCCAATGGTAGGTTGTTACACTATTGCTCTGGAGGGTGAGCGGGGTTGAATAACGAAAGTGACGGTTATGATAGAGCGAGACTTAAAATTTATCTGAGGTCTTACCTCGAAATCTAATTACCATTTGAAGTAAAAGAAATAAAGGAGGAAGACCAGGCAAGCTGAGGAACCAAACCTCAGCAGGTCTAGAATTGAAACATGGACCTCCTGGTGGAAGGCGAAAGCTCTCAGCATTTCGCAATCCATGATTCCAAGTGAGAGAGAGGAAAATATGAAAAACTCCCCATGTACCATTAGTAAAAAGATATTTAGAGTTCGCACCGGTCCGAGTTTGTTCGTTGCTATGACCGGGAGGTCACCCCTGGTAACATGCCATCAACCTAAATTCTCAAAAAAGTGTCAATGTTAAGAAAGCCACACAATTTGAGACGCAACTGACAATGGATTGAAATAATTTTAATTGAAAGAGGTCACGGTCATACTACGTGACTTAATTTATGCCATTTTGTTGTTGTTGTTATCACGCGCCGTCCGCCATATTGGACGTGCCAGTTGAACTTACTGTGTAGTTGACAATTATAAGGTACATTAAGGCCCCGTCCACACGTATCCGGATATTTTTGAATCCGCAACTTTTCCCTTCCGGATTCAAAAATTTCCCCGTCCACACGTAGCGTATTAAAATCGAATTCGCCGGTCCACACGCATCCAATGGTATCCGGATTCACTCTATTACCCAAAGCTCCTCCGCACTGAAATGTCCTCAGAGCATGCGCCGTAGAGCACGATAGTGGCGGGAAATTTGTTGTGTTCGCCCTCCACGTTGTACCGCCATATTGGTTTATCGTTCGCTGAGAGATTGGCCACGCTTTTTGCGAAAATATCCGGATTACCCGTCCACACGTTATCGGTTCGTTGCGGAACCCGGATATTTTTTAATCCGATGACGTAAAAAGCGTGTCCAGTCTCTCACTGAACCATAAACTAATTTGGTGGTTAACATGAAAGAACGTGTCTGGCGAACAGAGCAAATTTTCCCCCACTATCTCGCTCTACGGCGCATGCTCTGAAGACATTTTGGTGCAGAGGAGCCGTATAGACGGGAGAATTCGATTTAAATACGCTACGTGTGGACGGGAAAATTTTTTAATCCGGAAAGAAAAAGTTGCGGATTCAAAATATCCGGATGCGTGTGGACGGGGCCTTAATTAGCATAGATTTTTACGATTTTATTTCCCCGTTTCCTCCTTAGTTTTAGTTTCGATTGAAAAGATATATCAAACACTCACCTTGCATACGGCTGGCGCGCGGGAAATTTGAATTGACCGATCAGGATTCAGTAAGCGGGAAAAATTCTAGTGTCCTGTTGTGTAGTTAACAAGTCAGAAAAAGCATTGAAATCAGGCAACTTTTCTCACAGGAGATGGCATCAAATATCCACGAAAAGGGATTTACAATTTCAAAATCCAAACTAGTCGGCAAAAAGGGAAAAGTATGAACCATTTTGTGTTTCTAAGCTTCTATTTTGACGCCAAAAATGGGTCGCGGGCGCGCAGCATGGCAAACTCGCTCGTAGTTTCGTCAAGTATCGCCAGGTAGGATAATAGTTGTGTTATTTTGAACAGAATATGCTGTTCCTCGTCAAATTAGACCTGGAATACTCAAGTTAACTACTAGTAGAGGCCAAAGGAACTTGCGCACTGTTTCTAGTTTTGTCAGCTGCGAAGAAAAAGGCTGATATCGTATCGTTTCGTTAGGACACCAAAATTTTGACCGCCGATTGTACTGCGGGCTCAACCACCGTATGCAAGGCAAGAGAGTGTCTGATCACATTTTCAAACACCTCGAATTTCGTCAAAAATATTCCGCTGCGCGTCATGTTTTCAGCCCTCTCCTCGGTGTTTGAAAATGTGGTCAAACACGGTCTTTCGTGTTTGATACATTACTTCAAGACATCCTGAACAGTGGAACATATCACAGTCACATATGGGAGACCTGTTTTCTCTTTCTTTATTTTTTTGGGGCAACGTATTTCAAGTGAGTGAATTACAGAAATATCCACTCTTTCTGATCGTAGTTGTCTTTTTCCGATCGTGTAAAATTTAGCTTTAGTATTTATTCATTTGTCACAGTCGAAGCTCTCCATACGGACGACTTCCTAATACGGACAGTTTCCTATGTACTGACAAAATTCTTATACCTTTCCTCTAAGAAAACCTTAATAATACTACAGGTAGCCCAACCTCGATATATGAGCAGCTCTTTATATGTTGCCTTTGCATTGCCACTTGAATAAAGTGATTTGTATATTTATAAGGATTTGTATGGGAAAATAACGATTGTTTCTGTAACCTATGAAAATGTAGCGAGTTAAATAAGAATCGTCTTATCTTAGTTTAGCTGAGTGTTTTTTCCCTCCTGGTGGGAGAAAATCCTTCGCTCCTTTCCTTTTTTGAAATTTGATGGGAGCAAAGGACTGTCTCCCACCCAGAGTGGAAGTAATTTGAGTCTCAGGCCGGGTCGCTAAGCTAACTTTTGATGGAGTAACGCGGCATTTGAACAAAGCCTTTCGATGGCTTAAAACGGGAAATTTTTCAGAGATTGGCAACGTTGTATTCAACCTCTGTGAAGATTCAACGCCAAGCAAAGACCACAGATGGAAAAATTAACTATCGTCCGTGCTCTATCCGGAATTTCGAGGAGACTGGAGCTGCTGGAGAGAATTTACGGCGGTTTTTCTTCGGCGGATCGGATCGACTGCGTCGTTCGAGTATCCAGCCTTGGGAAGGATCTATAGAGAGAGCAAACCGGTTTTTCCAAAACTAACAGAAATGGCCTTAAATCGATCGGCTCAAAGACCACACAGGACGGAAAAACACTGAGCTAAAGTACATAGGGTAAGTTAAAATAATACGTTGAAACGACTTGCTGAACCTGAGCGCTAGCTGATGGGCGGCCCGTAGCTCTGCTGACGTATCTGTTGATGACCTTTTCTACAATGTCAACAGGGAAAAGGTTCTTTCGTAGAATAAGGGTAAGATGTTTTATATCCTTATGAAAGCCTAGCCAAGAATTATTGATTTAATGGATCCTGTCCACCAGTGTTCTTACAAGAACCATTTTGTAGGAAAATGAAGTGAAACTAAAATAGTTGGTAAGGAGCCCCGTGAGAGTTTTCTTACGGAAAACAGATGTCTGGAGATTAAGAGGGTTGATATTGACCAAGACATCCAAGAAAGCTAACTTATTGTCTACTTCCTTCTCCATAGTAAACCGTAAGTTAGGGTGTTGTGAATTGATGTAATTGCCTGTTTTCAAACCGTGAAGGACTAGGTACCAGTCTGTAAATCATGGGATTGACAACTATTGATCCACATAGTCATAAAAATGCAGACCAAGCTTTACAAAATCCCCAGGTTTGGTGTAAATAGACCCAAAAGTAAGCAAGATACAGCCATTTGAAAATGTCAAAACTCACAAAGAAATGTATGGCCATCCGGACGCTGTTCGACACAGGTAATCTTGACGTTTTTGAATCGCTGTATCTCAGTCAAAACTTGCCTGATTAACACCAAACTTGGGAATCTTGTGAATCTCGGTGTGCTCTTTCTGACTATGTGGATCAATAGCTGCTAATCCCATAATTTAGAGACTCGTACCCAGTCCTTCACGGTTTGAAAACAGGCAATTGTAAAAGGAAACAGCATCTTCTTCCCTCTCAAATACACAGAACGTGTCATCGACATATCGTCGATAAAACAAAATCTTAGAGCCCTTGTAGTTTTCTATCTAATCCTTCTTGTTATGCCCCATGAAAAGGTTGGCTAAGAGGGGGGCAAGGGGCGAGCCCATAGACACACCATCTACCTGATCGTAAAAAGACTGACCTTTGAACAGAAAATGAGTTTATGATGTGGCAAAACGTAAAAGGGTTTTAATGTCGATGGCACTTACTTAATGTCAGTATTATCCTCCTTTGTATAGCGAACAGCTAAATCAATGCACTCATTCAAGGGTATGTTGGTATATAAACTTTCAACGTCGAATGAAACCATAAAATTACCCGATAAAGGTATATCTAGGATTTCATTGCCACCGTTTTCGTTGATTCGCGACTTTGGAAAACAAAACACATGCAGAAAAGTGTCTGAAATTTCCGTCAGTCTTATGTGTTATCGACAGATCAGCTCGAAATCCACCAAATGCAGCCACTATTGCGACCTTCTGACCTTCTCTACGTCATGCTAGCGAGCTGTGATTAGTGGATTTCTATCCGATATGTCGATAACACGTAAGACCGACGGAAATTTTGGAAACGTTTCCGCTTGTGTTTTGTTTTCCAAAGTCGCGTATCAACGAAAACGGTGGTAGCAATAGTAAAGCTACCCTGAGTGCAACAATTTATTACGGACTATCCAGGGACCACGTGTAAATAATTTGCGGTATGTTCCATTTCATGTCGGCGGTTACACAAACACTGACACAATGATTCAAAAATTCACAAGACACTCAATTTTGGGCCTGACTTTAGTTACTAATTACTCCTAAACTGTCAGTGGCGACTTTTAAAAAGTGAACTCATTATATAGTGACCTATCCTAAACAGAAACCTCTGTAATACGGACACTTTGCCCTGTCCTTTAGGTGTTCGTATTTGAAAGGTTCGACTGTAACGCTGTTATTTGTTGGAATCCACCCCCTTACTAACCCATTGTGTTCCTTTTCAGGAATATTATTTGGACAAGGTACGTATTTTGCAAGAGACGCCTCTTACTCCCTTAATTACGCAAGGAGAGCGGGGATTGTCGGGGACCGCTACATGTACCTTGCCCGGGTCCTGGTCGGGCAGTATTGTGTAGGCGGCTCTACAATGAAAGTGCCTCCCCCAAAGAACCCTTCAAGACCAGAGATATTGTATGAATCAGTGGTTGATGATCAAGGAAACCCGTCTATTTTTGTTGTATTTTACGACAATCAGTGTTATCCAGAATACCTTATAACTATGCATTAATAGGCGAAATACTACTTCACGTTGTTACGCCACAGCCTGAGAATAAAAGTAAAAGTAAATTATAGATTTAGTCAAGCCTAAAAGAGGATCTCTTGTCCCGACGTGTTCAAAGCCCGATTAAGCTAGCCCAGGATAAGCGAATAAGCGTGAAATTTCATTTGAGTGTTGTAGCTTTGTGGTGAGGTTTTCTTTTTATGTTGTTTGGCCATCGGCCAACTTATAAAAACAACGTGACCTCGATGAACTCTAAACTTGGGCCCTTGTTATGGTCACGTGATGCTGCTCAGCGGATACTTTGTTTTGACGGCAACGGATACCCTGGTGTGAACTGCAACGGAAACAAGGAGAAAGAGAAATCAAAATTACGTAACATATCCATATTCATTGGTCTGGAATGTTTAAAGGAGCTAAGTCACGGTTAACCTGCGTGGCAGGCTGTAGAAAGGGAGGGAAAGGGTCAAACCGACCGCGGGAGAATTGGGAGGAGAGGAGAAGGGAACGAGTGTAAGGACTACACGAAGAGTTTTTAAAAGCAGCCCTGATCAGTTAGCTGTTTTCTCGAACAGAAGCGTTTGAAAAGACGTCAAGATTCATTGTCCGCTTTTGTACAGTGCTCTTGAGGAGGGACCTTAAGTACCGACGACGACGAACCCAGAGGACGACGACCGGAAGTAAAATTTCCCCTTACCGCGCTACTGCGCAAGCTCGACTCGTCGTCCTCGTGCACTTCAGGACGTCAAAACGTCAGGTTTGCCGTCCAGAGCGAACGTGAGCATGTCTTAATCTATTTACGCAGTGTTTCAGACCGAAAATTTATATCAAACTATTGAAATGAAAGCTGGTTATTTATTAACTTCGTAGCTTTGTATAAACTAGATTCTACGGCGAGTTTGGTGT
>Ga0126343_10000217_pt1 | contig 19679 bp, 29 predicted proteins | sample Cyp2metagenome_FD_92531 | JGI IMG/M metagenome (GOLD analysis project Ga0126343, IMG submission 92531) | Coral microbial communities from Lord Howe Island, Old Settlement Bay, Australia - Cyphastrea 2 metagenome | ecosystem: Host-associated > Invertebrates > Cnidaria > Coral ...
CAAAATTAACAGCAACTTATTCCCTGATGATTGTACAGTTTGTTGATACCATGATGTTGGTGTCAACAAGTATAGAGTGGTTATAATTAGCCATCAAACTCCAAGTCTTGAAAAGTACTGGAAACTGTTTCCAACCACCTTAAAATCAATTAACGAGGTAGCATCTCTAATGGATTTCGGAAGCTCGCTCAATGCTTTGGCTCCTCGAAAACTGAAAGATCGTTGCCATGTGGCGATTTGTTACAGTTCCTAGTGTCTCGGCCGTGTATCCGCGAGCGCTTCTTGAATTTCTACGATAGATAGGCAGGAGCATCTTCGTTGAGGCAAGTCGCAAGTCTTTAATGTTTTTCTTTGAGGTATTACTCCATACTAAAAAGCCATAAAGTAGACTATTAAAGACAAAAGAGTAAATTAGCAGTAGGATAGTTTTCTCATCAAGCAGATATTTTATGAGATTGAACATAATTAACTTATAGATACTGCTCGATGAAATCTTGTTGATGTGGTCATTGTAATTTAAGCTATTGTCGATGTAGACTCCAAGGCCCTTTGCCGTGGTTACAGGCTGAATGATCTTACCTATAAGAGTTACGGATAGTGGCGGTAGCGTCCTTGTGAGTTGAGGTACTCCAATCTCTAAAAGTTTAGAGTTGTCCGGGTTGATTAATAATGAGTTTCTGCAACAGCATTTGGTAATTTCTCTCAGGTCGTCATTTAGCATAGAAACTGCATGAGTAGTCTGGTTTGGTGGCAGGGCAAGAAGCAGTTTAGTATCATCAACGTATCCTATCGATGGACAGTGATTAGGAATAGATAGCAGCTCCTTGACGTATAAGGTGAATAACACTGGACCCGAGATGGATCCCTGGGGGACGCCAAAGCGTTGCTCCAATTGCTCTGAAATGTCATTTCCATTCCTCACTACTTGTTTACGGCCTGAGAGTTAACTGCCGAACCAGGCAAGCGCAGATTAAGATATTCCAATTCCACGGAGCTTCGGAAGAAGTATATGGTGACGCACGCTATCAAACGCCTTAGTCATGTCAAGCAATACCACAACTGATGTGCACTTTTCATCCATATTTCATCAGGGAAATAAAGGAGCGCAGTCTCGGTTGAGTGGGATTTTCTGTTGCCACTTTGGAGGGGATGTATGATGGAGTGATCTTGTAGGAATTTCACAAGTTGTAAGTGTGCAGCTCTCTCATAGACCTTCCATATGATTGGTAGGAGTGAGGTAGGACGAGAGTTGATGGATCATCTCGATCATCATCTTTATTTTTGATGCAGGGTACTACTTCCGCCAATTTCCGCGATTCTGCAAAAATACCTGCGCTAAAAGAGCAGTTGATTAAGTCTGTAAGTAGTGGCAATGTGACAGGAAGGCTAGCTTTTAGAATCTTGGCAGACACTTTGTCAGCTCCAGGAGCCTGGTTCGACGAGAGAGCTTTGACTCTCTTCAAGGTCTCTTGCTGTGCAACAAGTATAAAGTAGAACTCCTGATAATTGCTACTTTCGCTCATATCCTCATTGGTCAGGCTGTTGTTGTCAAGGGCAGTAAAGCCAGGCTTTTTGGTCAAGGTCTGAACCTCCTTAGCAATAGTTTTACCCACAGCGGTGTAGAAATCATTGTACTTGTTTGCTTGGGTCATAGCGTCTTTAGATGTGGTGGCGTTTTGAACGGCTTTTTGGGCCTGCATTTTTCGGCAAATAAGGATAGAACACTTGGAAATTATGAGCCTTGTGTTTATTGCTATTGCTATTATAGGTGAAGTAATGTGGCGCATGCTGAAATATATGTCTGACCCGTAAATTAAAATTGACGACAGATGGTCAGGTATTTGCAGTTTTAACGTACTTTGAAAAGCTCTCACGTCGCTCACAATCATTTGCCCAAAGACATTTTTAAAGGAGTCTGTAAAACAACCCTCTGCGACTCAACCGCCAGAAGCTCAATCCATTTGAAGGTTTCGCACATGGTGAAAATTAATTATATCCACGAAGTACATTTTAGCAAATGGAATAGTTATCTTGCAGAAAATTTAATTATCGCCCAATTACACCCAAAAAGACCACGCAGCATTCTCTAAAATCAACCAGTACACATTTAAACAGTGCACAAAAATATTTGAGTGTTTTAAGGACGGAAGAGTAATGTGGTTTTGCGTGCAAGGCTCTCAAACTTGTTTAATAAAATGGCATGTCAAATGACGATTTTAACGGACTTTGGTAATTTCAATATTTCTTTGAAAAAAAAAGAGGATATTTCGCCAAAGGAAACTATACAGTAGTTTTTGTAACACCCTAGGCTATCTACCATTAGAATATCAATTTTTCGAACCTTGCCTCAAAATTAAGAATTTGTCTAATTTTTACAGGCAAGCACTCTTAAAATACTGCTTAGTAGACTGTGTAGACAAAGGTCATAAATACAGTAAGTTTTTAAGTGTATTATTAACGAGTAATCACATGGTTATTCTCGTACAATTTGGAATAAATAAGCACTTGTTTAGACTACATTTAAATTATTCGAGCTGATTTATTCCAAATTACACTCAAAATCATGTGAGTAGTAATCATGTGAGGAGTAATCGCCCAAGTAATTTCATAGTCGGACGAGCGTGGGGTGCGACGTCGATTTGAAATTTTGGGAGCACGAATGCTCTCTGAATTGGGCGAAACCAAGTCCAATTACTAATTAGTCGTATATTTAACAAATTTCAGAATTAAAATGCCTTTTGAGCACTTCGTTTGAGCGAAAACGTCTGTAGTGCTTTTCATAAGTTTTGAAAACTGTAGAAAACAGTTTAAAATCGCTCGTAATTGACGCACAAATCACTTGGCTATCCAATTACATGTATCCTATTACAAAAAGGTCCAAATCAGATACCTTTTATTGGACACCCACGTGATCCCTAGTTCATTACGAAGTAATCCTGTCTTCATCACTTCAAAGGAATATAAGTTTTTACTTGGGTTCACTTTTCAGGAATTCCAGACATACATCCACACGAAAAGGCTTCAAAAAAAACCATCTTCGAGTAAGTATGTCTGTTTATTAATAGAAGTTACCACCACCATCATTTAATCACTAAAACCACAATTCTACTGCAATAGTTCCAAAATTTATTGTCATTTGTTAGCGTCACAAGATTTATCCTAACACTAAACATGCTAAACTATGTTACTACTTTGATGCGACTCTATCTGTCCAACAGAGACCTTGTTACAGAAGAGGGTTCCTCTTGGATCCTTAAAGAAAGTGGTATTTGCATCGAATTTTCTCCAAATGCTGTGCAAATCCCCATAATAGTGACATCATCACTGTGGCGTCCTGGCACTATTTCACCACCCCTTGAGGACGATGAAACGCTAGTCAGCAACATAATAGAGCTTGCATGTGATGATCCCGTGGACATAGAATTCAGCAAAGTTACTGTGACCCTGTCTCACAGTGCAAGTGAATTGAGAGGGTACGAGTTGGTACTGAAAGAAATGACTGACTCAGAGGAAAACCTTTGGAAAGATCTAGAAACCTGCTGCCCATTAGGTAGGTTGCTGTACAAGTCAAAAGAAAGGCTATTTAGTTCCTCCTAAATTCTTTAAAAAAAAACAATTACGACCAAATAACATCCGCTTTCATACATTTGACAGATTTTCTAAGAGTTAAAAAATGATGTTGATCCATTCACTTTTTGTTGTAACAGTGTCAGAATCTTCCTATAGCTGTTATTAAAGAAAGATTAAAAAGTGAAGCAGGATTTAACAAATTTGATTTAACAGTACGTTTTCCAAAACAGAATTTAGTCATTTCTCTTTGTCGAGGGTGATAATTAAGAGGGGGTCTGGATCTCGTTTTAGGGAAGATGTGTCCCTTTCACAATTCATGAAAAATGTAGCATGCATTTAATGTAATACGAAAAAGAGAAGATATTTCTCGCTTGAACTTAGAAATTTAATGATATTTCGAGCCTTGTTTGACATTGAAAACACGTTCTATTGAAAACTAATGTAGCAGGATCAAACTGAAGATTTTTGCGGACATTACCTGAAAATGTCAGCAAAAGGGTTCATAAAACCATATTGGATTTTATATGGGATAGCAACCCCACATAAAATTAAAACAAATACATAAATTGGAGACAGGAATGTGGGCGGATTAAAAATGGGTGAGTTTGAGTCGATGAAAAAACCGAAAATTCCTAACGTATCAAGAATTCGTTAATCTAGTTTCACTGTTTACTATGACCTTCTCAGTGCAATTAAAAATAAATGGAAAATTTCGCCTACCGTTAGACAGAGAGAATCACGGGAACAGAAATGGTACGACAATGAAGAAAATCGTTCCAACGCTGCTCCGCATAAAATAATTGTTGAGAACAAATAAACCCCCTACCAAATGAAAACCGAATTATTAGTAACGGAGTGGAACTTTTTGAAATTCAGAAAAATATACAAATGGCCTTTTTCTGTTACAAAAACTACAAAGTTGAAGATGTTTCAATTCAAAATAAACCACAATATCATCTACACTAAAGACAGACTTAAAAGAGCCAACATAACATCTGATGATTTTTGTTATTTATATAAAAGTGAACAACATTACAATCCAGTACATGTTTTTAAAGTGTTGTGAAAGCCAGGAAAAAAATATGACTGACGCAATGTCCACCGTAAAATTCTTTTCCAGATATTTAGCAGCGTCTCAACCCCGTCTTCATAAACAAAATAACAGAAACAAAAATACAAATGACTGAGGCAGGTGGCACGGTTTGCCTTACAATAGCTATGGCCTTGACTAAGAGTATTTTGATTGAAATGCCATGTCTTCACTCAACAAAGTATCACTAGGAATTGCAAGCAAGAAAATATGGTCGTTGTATAGTCTTGTATGGTTTAGCGCTTTCAGTTATGAAATCTTAGATAAAAGCATGAATACCACTTATGGCTTTAATTTGTATATCTCCTTTAGGTAGGCATCTTTCAGTTATCAGTCAAAGACTAGTCACACTGACATCCGTCCTTTTCAAGAGTCTGACTCAACTTTTCGGGCTAGTGTCCCCATCCCTCCTCCTTAATACGGGAGTCCCCTCCGAATGCACTCAAAGCAGCGTGATGCTTCATGGCAGCACTGAAGTTACGACTGAAAAATAAATCCTCAGTACCCTTGTAAAGAGTATGTTTATATTTTGTTCAACGAATAACAGTGTTTGCCCAGAAATTGGTAGTTCACGATGATTTATGTAGACGTTTTTAAGGAGGAAAGTCTTCATTACGATGGCGATCTAAAAAGGCAAACTTGATATAACAAGAACTAGCATTACTTTTCCATACAGAGACTTTGATTTAGCACAGATTTGACCTCCCTTTCTGCTCTTCACAATATGGCTGCCGAACAAATGCAATCATTGTTAATGTTGGTAGAACGTTTGTTTCTTGGATATCCGTCGTCAAGGCTTGGCTTTATGGCATATGATACAACTTCGAAGGTTTTTGGGCTTGAAGTCAAAACTCCGAGGTTTCTGCCGAAATGTTTGCTGCATGGTAGCGCAAAGACGCACAGAGATGTAACCAGGATCATACTACAGATTTTTCAATGATTGCTACAATCAAAGCCGCACAAAACAGTGACATCTGCACTAATGCTTTATTGTTCGGAACGGGGAGCTTACCAATTATGACGTCACAAAATCCAGTTCCTACAAGTTTTCACGAACCGTTCGTTTGTAAAGCGAAGAAAAATAGCTTTATTCGAGGACGAATATCTTTCCGGCGTTTTGACTATGTCATGTAAAACGTATGTTTATTTGGACCAGTATCTTTCGTTTTAGCTTACATTCACACTAGGCCCAATTTCGTTGCATTTAAGGTGGCTCAAAGCAATTTCCAATACTTTCCAAGACGTAGATTTTGATGTGTCATTATTACCATTCGTTATCACCTGATGATACAATCATGGTATCAAAAAACTGCTCAATTACCAGTGAACACGTTGGTATCATTTTCGTGACATAATAGGTTACCATAGCAACACTATGACCTGCTAAAAACACCCTTAATTTCAGCTTTAAGCGTTTATATTTCAAAAACGGCACCGTGAAATTTTTTCTTAACATCGAATTTTGATAAGCAGGATAAGATGCAACTTTTGGCAAAGTTTAAAAAAATTCTGTACATGGGGTTCAGAGCCACTTTAAATTTTCGAAATGGAATCTGCCTTTAAAATATTTGAAGTGCTTGCAATTACTCAATGTCTGTGCTTTCACTGAGATAACAAGCACTTTTAGAGATAGTCACGTGACGGATTACATCAACACACCAAGTTTGTGGTAATATCTATTTCATGACAATAGCCCAGTTTCCAATTCGGTATGGCCACTGATTAAAAGCACTGAAAACGCATTTGCACAGGGTTAACTTCGACAAAAAAGCGATATTCACAAATACCGGTAGGAGGTTGCCACAAATTTAAATATTAAGGCGGGGATCCGTATTTTGGCTGGGTATTGTGTTTTGAATGCAAATATCTCGTTTACGTTTCAAGCAATCAAGAATCTCTATGCTCATTTCACATATCTATGTTTTCTCTTATTAATTTTCATATCGTACCTAAACCGCTCGCAAAAAGCCAGTGTTGATCTGACGACAAATGGGCGCGACTGTTGAGAGCGGATTAATTTGAACGGCTAAACTATATGTCAACTGTGATTAGATCAAAACTTGGCAGGTTGTGATATAAACTAAACTTTTGCAGAGCCCCAAAATACTTGGCGGTTTTTGGCGCTAGCTTTCTGGTTGGCATTTTATTGTCTTCTTTGTAATTTCTGAAACAACATTCCGACAAGCTTTCTAATGTCACTATCGCTAGACTCTACAAAAAAGGTCGTTTTTCTTCCATGTATAATAATATGAAAATAGAAACGCTCGTCCTGGCCTTTTTCCCTGCAAACTTTGCTTTTTTCAGTGGAAATCAGAGGAGGAGGACAAATATCAAATCAGACGGGGATTATTACGTGATAACTGTCCAACACGTGACGTAAAGTAGCCAATGAGATCGCACGAAAATTAATGGGTGGGTTATAATGTGAATTAGCCACCGTAAAGAGATTCGAAAGCTGACGTTTCGAGCGTTAACTCTTCGTCCGAGCGAATCAAGGAATCATGGGTTGTGTGTGGTTTATATACAGAAATATGGAGCTGCGCCATTGGTTCGTGCTTGGTAACGTGAAAAACAACTGAATACATTAGTTGAATGAAAAGTGTTCGTTAATACCAGTTTTAAGGAATGTAGTTGACAAATACCGTTTTTTCCTCACACTGTCGTTTGGTGGTTTTGAGCCGCTCAGCCTAGGCTTCGCGCCTCAAAACCACCAAACGAAAGGGTGAGGAAAAAACAGTATTTGTCAACTACATCCCTTAATACTTAGGTATTTTGCAAAAATTAGAGAAAAGACGCTGTTAATGCAAATGAGAGGCCACAGAGGATATAACAAATGCCCGTGGTTAAAAAATGGGAAGTATGAAACTTGTGGAAAGTCTTGTCGAGAAGAATACTGCAAGGTTCACAGGTTAAAGATTAGGCGCGGAAGCAAAATTCCGCTACCTTGTTTGGTTTGTGGCGTGGGAGTGAGAAGTGAGATTCAGTTATGCCACGGCTGTGGAAGGGAAAAAGAAAGACATAGACTTATAAGGTTTGAAAGAAATTAAAATTTTTATATTAGAAAAACAGATTCCAACTATATACAAAGGTGGACTTTGACGGAAAAATAGACTCTTTCGTTTTGAGGTGCCTTTTACAAATTCCTGAAATAAACATCGAAGACGTTCAGGATGCGATCAAGAAACACGACAAAACAATACTGGTAGATCTTTTGCGCGGTGAAGACGAAAATTTAATTTCGTATGTTTGTAAACTAGTCGACCAAGACGCCGCTTACCCAAACTTGAGTTGGGAATTCAAAGATCTTTTGAGGAAGTGGTTTTACGACTACCTTTACCAATGTGCTCTTGAATTCGAAAAAAAGGCGCCTCTTGACTTTTTTGAACACAACTCAGCTTCCAAAAAGAATACGAAGAGAGGCAACAGTTGATTGACTACGGAGAAAAATATTACCGCATTGATCTCGCTAAAACTATCGAGGACTGCGGGTTCCTTGATGGCTGCCATTATCTTGGCAGACAGTACGTTTGCCCGTGGGGATTTAACTGTCTCGAGCTTGATAAATTTGTCGAGCATTTTAGGGACCTTTGTAAAACTCACCAAGAGTGTCCTAAAGCAGAATACGAGATCCCAAATGACGTTTTCAGATTCTTCGTTGAATACAACTACAGAAATAAGATAAGCCTCGAATTCAGGATCCGCGACTTTTGCAATCAAGGAGATGGAAATGGCAGCTTACAACGAGGTCAAACTTACAGATATTTTGTCCAAATCTCCAATGACAATAAAGCAATGGTAAGAGAGCTTTCTTGGATGAAAAATATCGCCTCTGATTTTGAAGGCCTCCCTCGCTTTCACTACGAAAGTGGGCGTACAAACAAGCCCGACTTTGACGTTATTAAAGAAGCCCTGTCAAAACTTCACAGCATTGCTAAAAGAGGTGATGATTTACCGTACTTTTTATCATGAAAGACAGGAAGGGAATAAAAAAAATAATGAAAGGCTCGGCTTACTTTCAAAGGAAGACAAACCTTTGTTTTGAGGCAGATGAACCCACGCGATGTTGCCAACATGCAAATTTAGGTTTGTTTACAGAAGCATGAAGAATATTTACACTTCATGGTCTGGTTATTTTAAACCCTAGCTTCATCTTTTTTTGCCTCTTTCATCGCTTGAAATATATGAAACGTAATACCTCTGTGATTTCTTTCTGCCAAGCAGGACACGAAAGGTCGGTGATAACGTACCAAATCGCGTGAAACGTAACAAGCATTTTGTATTTTTACAAAATGGATTTATTCAAAACAGCGCATGCGTTTAAACAGGTTAAAAAAAGTGCACCGGATGTTTAAGAAAAACGGGTTGATATAATATAAATATCTGAGACCGCACAATAAAAACATAGCAAACAAATGAAGGTGCTTTTGGATGTGGGGAATGGCCGCCCCTGAATCCTAATACGGCACCTGCAGGCGTTTGTCAGGGGTAGCGGGGTGAGACCGTCTACGGTGACAGGCCCCGGGTGAACCCGCCCCGGCCCAGTAGATGACAGGAGGTGCACAGAGATCCCTCGGGATCTCAAACCTCGTTCCCGAAGGTCAAATGGGAAATGACAGCCGCCTTGTCAGCGGCTAAAGACCTGGCCGAGGCCAGGCAAAGAAAGAGCCACCGTGCATCTCCGACAAGGGTTTTTGTTATTTTTTGTGTCACGTCACGCAATGTCACGCGTCACACTTATTCGAACCAGCGGCGTTAGAACTTATTTTTGCATCGCTTTATCAAAAGCTTCTAGTCGAAACCCCACCCATCTTCGCCGTAATAAAAAAAATCATTAAAGTTGATTTTGTGTTTTTCTGAAATCGATTCAAGAGTCTCTGGATTTTCTTTTCCAAACATTTCAGAGATTTTTTGCCTCAAGAGGTTGATAATGTTTGGAATATTTTTTGTTGCACCGCTGTCAGCCATTGTATTAAGACATTCGTCTTTTATTTGATAGATCTTTCAACGCTAAGATGAAAGCCGGAACTGAATTTTTCGAATTTTAATTCGAACCGGCGGCGAGAGCATTTTTTTTTTTGAAATTATTTTTCAACCTCCCTGTGGACATCTTTTCTGATCTTCTAAACATCTGGTCGAGATGGCTGGCGAGTGAGTTTAGCCCGAACAGCCTCTTTCAGCACATTTTACTGCAAAAATTCAGTCATAATAAGCTAAAACTCGCTGTCGGATATTTGGTTATCAGCCAATGCTTTGGAAAGCAGCCTGTCAACCGTGTCACGTTTCGCAATGGCAAGATTGACGATCTCTTGATTTTTCTTGATCTTTGAATCAAGCTTTTTGATTGCGATTATCAGCCCTAAAGAAGCGAGAGCGAAAGCCCCCACTGACGCCGCCAAGCGGAATTGTAGCAGGAAGACCAACAACTGAAAGAGCGGAGCCAAAACTCGCGTTTCAAAATGCTGCTGAAAGAGCACTCCAACCTGCAGCGCTCCAGTTAACGAACTTTTTAGCTCGCTTGTATTTTTTGGCAACCGCTCGATAGTGAGAAACCTCACCGCTCAGAGCGGCCGAATATTCATTGATTTTTTGCATCCGAAAGTCAGGCAGTTGAGGGTATAGCTCAGGAGGAGCAGTTGGCGTCAAAACATTCGCAGACGACATGGCATATATCCGTTCAATTTAATTCTAAAACAAATTCAAGCGGCAAGCCATTGAAATCAAACAGCTCACCGCTTTCATCTTTGACGCTCAGAGTAATTCTATTTGCATGTTGGCTCGTCGAACACTCACGCAAAGCTTCTTGCGGGAGAGAATAATAGCTTACTTTATCATAAGGCAAACCTCTTATGTCAAATTTAGCAAAAACCTCGGACCTGTTTCCATTGAAAAAGGTTTTGGTTCTGTCAATGAGATCACAGTGAATAAAGTAAGCGGAGGGGGTGTTGAGTTTTCTGACATGAGACGTTAAATCTAATATTGTTCCGGTGCCAAGCAAAGCAGCAAGGCCGTGTGTAATTAAAACTCTTTTTTCTGAGGTTATTTCAACAAGAGAATTGGGATTGTTTGTTTCATATTTTATTCCTGCTTTATTTTTATTTTGCTCCAAATTTGATTTTAGCTCTTTTACGAGCCCATGAAGCGTGTAATGCCCACCAGGAATTGAGGCAAGCGTTTCACTCGCTTGTGTTAAACTTATTTGCCCCACACGATTAAGATTATGCCAAGAATTGTACAAGCTGCAGGAGACGAGTCTCATGAAATGAACTTGTGGGATAGGCTCGTCAAAGTAAACACTCTGACCGTTCTTTTGAGAGACAATTGTTAGGACAACCATTTTATATTAGATAAACATATCTAACTCAAAAATGGATGCACTGTTGAAATGGATGCAGACGCCAGAGGCGAAAAAAATAGCAGATGCGGCTGAAGACGAAGCGTGGGATAATTTCCAACAGCAGTTTCCCAACGCCGACAGAAGCAAGTTTGCCAGCCGAGCCAATTTTGCCAAAAACCACACGGCAAGCGCAGAAATATTTTTTAAAAACAGTTCTGGCGTATCAACGGGCGTGTTCGGCTCCGATAGGAGATATTGGAGCCCGCAAATGAAGACTGCGCTCGGTTTGGATGATGTGAACGGGTTTCCCTATCAACTGTCGCCACTGAAAACAAAAAAGTGTTGCCAATACCTGCAGTGGATTTCACCGAAGCAGCGCGAAGCCTCAAGAAAATCTTCAACACCCCGATAAGCATTTACGTTACACCAGATACTTTCTTTGTGGCGAAATTCAGGAAAAGTATTTGAACAAACAAGAATACGACACAGCCCTGCGTCAGAATCAAAACGTTGGCTAGGAGGGCCGCACATGAACTATTGGCCTCAGCAGCTAAACTTCGCCGTTTTTTGCGCAACTTAAGGCTGCGGATTATCAAGGGAAATATTTGACTTTGGCCTGACTCTCTCAGAGCAGATAAGGGCCTTCTACAAATTTTACGTGTATTTCACCGTCAGGCGAATTTTGTTTCAGATGGCGGGTATTCAGAGCATAAGCGCACTCCCCGGAGATCCTACTTTTAATTCATAAGATAATCATTACGACGTGGCCTCATACAAAAGGGTATGCGCCGAGTTCGCGATAGACCCAACCAGCGATTTCCGGTTTACAGGCAAACAAACTACGGCCTGGGCAACGTATACATCGGGGTGACGGGGCACGGGGCAATGAAAACAGGAACCGCTTATCCAGGAGGCTATTACAAATTCGGCGATGAAGGGGGGAAAGCAAAAGACAGAAACCTGCTTTATTTCATTGAGCCCGACGATGTAGCACAGTATGACTGGTTCACACCTAACAAAGCAGCCGGCTTGACGCAGGTAGGCCTTGCGCGCATAAATCAGTCAATCGAGGCCTTCGTTTACTCTATCTTGGGTGCGCAGGTAAATGTAAGGAGCAGCATCATTGGAGAAGGAGGAAGAGCAAAAGGGTCACAGACCGAGTACTTGACTCTGATGGAAGACGCGATAAGTCGGCCCGACCTGGCTAAAAGCGTGCAAAGATACCAGCTCGCGGTCGATCAAGCTAAAGTCAGGCTCAACCTGGCTGTGGCTCCAATGGCGTGGCTAACCCGGCGAACATGATAATAAACACGGCAAGCGTTGTAGGTTACAACAACAAGCTCAAACAGGCGGTCTCCGGGACGAAGCTAGGGGTCAACAACGGGCTAAACATAGACACAAAAAAATCGGCGCTGAAGCTAATGGAAGGAGGTCCTTCAAAAATAAAACCCTAAACAGCCACCCTTCAAACCCGGTCCACAGAGCAGCAACAGCCGCTCAAGACCCTCGACCGGCGAAAAAGCGTGTACGTTTTAATTTGCCTTCAGACGAGGTGGGGCAAATTAAGAAAACCTTTGAAGGGCCACAGCAAGAAACAAACCAAACTGATCAGCATGAAACAAACAAAAACGCTGTGATTATTGGCGTGGTAGCAGTCGCCGCGTTACTTATTTTGGCATCGCGTTAACGCCGCTTTTTAATGTATTTTTCATAAATGAAAACCACCGCCGCCAAAATCAAAACCCAGGTGTGTTCAGCGAGGAAGCTGGCGGCCTTGGCAGCGGTGTTGAAAAGGAAGTGAGCGACCTGGCCAATCAGCCTGGGCAGCAGAGAGCCAAGCTTCGCCCCGATCTCTTTAAGACTGCCGGCCATTGCTTTTCCGGTAGCTTTCAAAGCTTTTGTAACGGCACTAACAACTGCTCAAATAGTGACACCCGCGGCAAGAAGGATAGCCGTAACAGTAACACCGTGTTTTTTGAAGATTTCCTTGATCTTTTCTCGCAGAGGCATTGCGTCTTCTCTTTCCGAGATCTGAGTCTGCAAACGCGCGAGCTCTTCGTTTCTTGCCACAACCCATTCTTCAGCAGCTTTTTTGTCTAATTCCGCGGCGTCATCATCATTGATAATCGCCTGATCTTCTTCATTTAGCCGTAAAAGATTACTTTCTTGTTCTTTTAGCGTATCAAAAGATCAGGTGCTATTGAATCTTCTTTCCAACGAATTTCTTGTCTGCTCTTCTTGTAAAATGCTTGCTTCAAGCTGGCCTATTTTTTGAGTTTTCTCTTGCCTATCTTCTTAATTTTTTTGAAGCTGCTCGTTTTTTTTCTGTTTTGTTTTCAAATCTTTTTTTAATTTTTGATCATTTTTTCTTTTTCTTCAATTACTTTTTTATTTGCGTCTGGATCGTCTTCAAGCTGGCGTTTTTTTATTTCTCTAATTCTATACGCTTTTTTAACTCTAGTTCTTCTTTTTCTTTATCCTCTTTTTGTACAAAATAGCGAGCTTGATCTCGACGCCGTTCATCCAAGATTTTTTGCCTTTTTCTGATGTCTTCAGTAGCTTTAGTGATGACAAAATCAGCACGTGGCCCAAGGGCCTTTTTGACAAAGGTTATGTTCAATGCTTTTTGCTGCAAGTCGCCACCGTCTTTTTAAAAGAGAGGCGTCTCGCCGCCCCTCGGGTCTTTAAAAGCCAGCTCAAGAGGGTTTTTAGAAGAATAATCAATCCGCCCTAGTTTTGCACAATCGACTTGTGGGAAACGGTTTTTGATAAGCTGTTTTGCATTATAGATCTGTTGTTTTTTTTTCATCTTCACTCAAAGGTTTTCTTTTGTATTTGGGATTTCTGAAACGTCAAGAATCCCTGTAATACTGTTTTTTGTCAAATCAGCCAACCGCCTACTTAATTCATCTACAGAAGGTATTGCTTCACCTCCAAAAGAGGTTTCAGCATAAGAAGGCAGCCAGGTATTCTCGTGATGCATCATCTTCATCTCAATTTCATCACCACGATCATAAGGGGTGGACGTCGGGCCCGGCCGAAAAGGCGGGGCTCTGTTTAACGATTGCCGGGCGGCGTCGTCGTCTATGTCTTCGTCGGGTTCGTAATCTTTAAGCAGATGTTTAGTATCATCTTTATCGTATCTGACTTCCGACATTTCATATTTTTTTAAACACAATTTTTAATTGAAAATATATTTCATCAAAAAAACGATGAAAAAACTCAGGGAATCGGAGAGGTGCCCAACTCACTTCTCCCAACGTACAAAAGTAGGACTTTGTGGGCAATGAAGGCCCCTCGCGTTGTCAAGCGAATAACATTTGATAGATCGGAAGCCAACCCCGGCGAGACGCTGAACGTCCACGTGCCGAAGCTAAATGAGAACGATTTCTTTGTGCCCGGATAGCTGGCGCTCCGGTTCGACATCGACTTTCTGGCGGCCATGTCAACAACTTTCTCTTGCAGAACGTGACACGGGCGCCTGTCAGCAAGATGGTCGTGAAATTCGCAGGCACAATCTTGCAAGACATGGTCGGCTATGACATATTCAAAATATACGAAGACCTGTTCCTCTGGAAAGAACAGCGCGACAACATGCTGCTTGAGGGGATCCAGAGCTAAGATTTGTGCAAGATCCGGTCCAACGCCGGAGATAAGAAAACCTCGGGGGTCGACACCGAAAAGAAACTGAACGAAATCTACGGGACGAAGTACCGCATCAGGCTGGACCACGAGATCTTGACCGATCACTGCGTTTTCTACCCCCAGACGCTGTACAATGACCTAGTGTTTGAACTCACGCTGGCGCTAGCCTCGCAGGTGGTCAAAGGCTCGGACCTGACGAAGTTAAAATACAAGCTGACAAACATCCAGCTCGAATACGAGATGATACGCAGCAAGATGCTAGCTGAAGAAGCGAACAGCACTTACTCCAACGGCAAAGAGTTCGTTTATGACCACATGCACCTTGATTCAATTCCCTCCTTCCAAAGGGGCTCTGACACGTGGCTGAACATAAAAGTGAACGCCCAAAGGAAGTCGATGAAAGCCATCCTCCTTTTGTTCGTGGAGCCGTATTCTTCTCGCGCGCGTGATTCTGAAAAATACGTCTTTCTCGACCTGACAAAAGTCCAAGTCACAATCAATGGATCTCCCAACATGCTTTACAACGATGGCATCGTCAGCACCAACCTCTGGGCGGAGGCCAGCCGCTTTTTTGTGAAAGAAAAAATAAAACAGAGCACATGAATCTGAAACTCTTTCTGCCCGGGGACAGGTTCGGGCTGCTGATCACCCTCCGCTCCATGGCCGACAGGACCATGCAGGGCAGAGGCACACACCTGGTGAACACCACAGACGGGGTCCAACTGGAGCTTGAGAGGAAAGCCACCGGATCTGGCAAGATCAACTACCACGTCTTCGTGATCTACGATTCTCAATTTAACATTCTAGGGAACCAACTTCAAAGTGTGCAGTTTATAAAAAAGCCGCGGTTTTAAAATATGGACCCGCATAATATCCCTTTCAACGCCCTCATCGTTGGCCCCACCAACTCGGGCAAGACACAGTTTCTTGTGAACCAGCTCTGCGGCACTTTACGCGGCAAGTTTGATTACGTCGTGCTCATATGCCCGACCTTCGTCCATAACAAGACGCTGTACAGGTTTACAGGGAGAGACCCGCGCCTGTATGTAAACATCTGCGAGCAGCACCAGGTTGAATTTTTTCTGAAATTGGCCAGTTTTTCTTTCGAAGGCACCAACACCCTCATCGACCTTGATGACTGCGCCGCATCAAAAGACGTCAAAGGGCGGACAGGGGAGCTTGTCAAACAAGGCTTTTCAGCACGGCATTCCGGCATCAGTGTTTGGGTGCTGACCCAGCAGCTTTCAAGCATCGCGAAACCTTTTCGAGAGAACGTGGCCGCGATCGTGCTGTTCTACATGCCATCGGCCAAAACCACGAAGGCGATCTTCGAAGAATACGCGGGCGAGCTTTTACATGACGAGCTCAGGCAAATGATTGCAAGACTCAAAGAACACAAGTTCGCCCATTTGATTTTTTCACTTCGCCACCCGTTTGAAATCCAATTAAATGGAAGCAGCACTTAGGTACCAATGGACCAAAAAAACGTTTGAAGACGCCGAGCAGATCTTGGGATGGAGAGACATGGAGCCGGGGTATTGGTACATCATTGACAAAGAATTTCGCGGAATGAACAAGTTCATGAAGCCAATCAGTGTCGTGACTGTAAAACGTAAAATTGGCGGCCCGTCAATCAAGTTCTATGCCCCTCCTTCACTGCACTATGGGCTTGAAAACCGGCCAAACACGACAGTTATCTGGTATGAAGGTCTCGCTTTATAGAAATCTGGCCACCAATACCCAAAATTTAAGTACGCTTCGTAGGGCATTGCGCATTTACTAAAAAAGTTTTTTGTCATTTGAAATTAACCCCAGACTTTGATAATGGCTGAACAAAACGACCCCGCCATGGCTAAAGTCATGGCACTTCTGGAAGCTGAGGCCGCAAATACCCCAGCAGCTGCGCCTAGCCCTGACATTCCAGCTCTCCGTGAACAGCTAGATATTCTGGTCTGCACAGGCAAATGCAAGGAAGCAATCGGCGTGAATCTAATGCACGACCATTTGAAGCGGTTGGACGACAAAGACGTGATGAGGCACTACAAAAAGTACGAGACCTATGTTGGCGCCAAGACCACTGCAACCTTGATTGCAATCTTTCTGTCTTTTACAACCAAAGCACTCAGCCTGGTTGTAAAAATAAAAGACGTCGACGCTCTGCAGAATGAGCTGAAAAACGATTACATCATAACGAAAGAGATGTCTGCGCTGTCTGGCGGGCTTGCGCTGAGATGCGGTCGTCTGCTCGCTGTGGCCAACGCGTTTCTGATCGCCGCAAAGCATGTTGATTTCAGCTCTGATGAGGAAACAATTACTGAGCAATCTTCAGTAACTCCTTAGTAATTACTGAACACTACTGGGTAATTACTCAAATTAAATAAAATTACTAAGTAAATATACCACTATGGCTGATTCAGAAACTCAACCACCTGTTGACTCGACCCAACAGGTCACTTCAACAATCTCAAGCACAAAAACAGAAAAGTCCAAAACGTGCTGCCGCCGGCAAGAAAATTGCTGAGAAAACGAAGAAGGCTCGTGAGGAGCAGAAAAAAAAAATTAGAAGAGGCTGAAATCATCCTCGCAAACGAACGGCTCAGAAAAGCTGAAGCGGCCCGCGAGGCTGACACACCAGCCAAAAACGTTTTAACAACCACACAATGGCTGAGCATCATCAGCATTATCATGATGGGCATCTACTACAAACGCGAAGAGAAAAAAAAAATGTTTTTGCCCCCAAAAAACCGCCAAAGACATCATCTAACCCCTCTTGTAGATTTCACGCCTCCTACTGTCAAAAATCAAATAAAAGGAGGCATTCGCCCGATGGATTAAAATTTGCTTTCAATTAATATACAATGGGTTTTGATATCGCTAAGGCCATAATAAAAGCTGCAGCTGTTGGTGAAATACTTTTTTGATGGGCCAACTTCACATTGAAGGCTTTGAAAATATCCAGACAAATACTCTTTATACAAGAAGAAACTTCGCCAATAGTAACTTTTCGTCGTGAACATTGCGGAGAATATTTCAGTGTCGTCAATGACTCAGATAGATGGCGGACCTTCTTTTTCTGCCACATGACAAGCTACCTCGTGGAAGAAAGATAAGTATGTGCTGACCGTTGTCGACATCGCAAGCCGTTACAAAGAAGCTGCATGAGCCGCTGACCTCGAAAGATTCTGCTGAGGTTGCGAAGTCCTTCCAGTCGATTTACAGGCGAAGTCCTTTGGCTTGGCCACAGATGCTACAGGTCGACCCTGGTTGCGAGTTTATGGGGAGTGCGACTAAACAAATGGAAAGCCATAAGACATACAGTCGCCGCTGCCGCACCGAAATTCACCTTACTTGGGGGCCAGCGTTCAACTGCGTGGGTCAAAAGGCTTACCGATGTTGTTAAAGCGCTAAACAATGAGGTGACTAGCCTGACTGGCAAAAAACCTTCTGTTGCGATCAAAGAAAAGGGCCTTATGGCAAAGCCTTCTACTCCTTACTCAAGGCCTGTTGGTGTGAACGAAAAAAAACTTTCCTCCAATGTCAAGGCTCGCTATCTATACTACCCAGGCGAACTTGAAGGTGGAAATAAAAGGGCCACTGACCCTGTGTGGTCTTTGAAAGTCTACACACTTGAAAAGGCTGTAGACAAACCGGGCGAGTCTGTTCCTTACTATTTGTATGATAGTCCAAAGCGGGGGTTTGTCCGCGAAGAGCTGTTGATTGTTCCACCAAATACACAGCTGGCGCCTGCTCAAGTCATGTGAAACTCGATCGGTTGGGTGTGAATGCCATCTGGCAGCACCCACCGTTTGTCATAATAAGCACTCAGCCCCAGCTCGTGCTGCTCGTATGTGACCATCTGTTTGCCAACCATACGAAAGCCTCGGTTTTTTGCTCTGTTAATACTGCCGTTGAGCGCTGCTTTGAAACGCTGCCAGGTAATTTCGTTTTGTTTCTTCGACATGCCTTTAGTGCTAGACTTCTTTTTTTCGACGTTGACAAAGCAACATTTCGAGTATGGCGCTATCATCCTGCTGCCTTCAGATTCTAGCTTAAACAGCCCAGGCGTGCGCCCGCTCCACTTGTCCCATGCCAGCCACTGCTTCTTTGTCGCCTCGAATTCTGCACGCAGCTCTGGGTGGACAATATCTTCAAGCTTGTCGCCCGAGATGGCCATGTAGTTGCTGTCTATGTCCATCCGGATCAGCTCGAAGTCTCGGCGATCGACATATCTGTCCATGAAATCGTAATAAAACTCGAGCATCCTCAGCTTTGCCAGCTGATAGACCGCGATGCCTATCTGGAATGGGCGCCTGATAAAGATGCGTGGCTTTCGGCTTTCTAGCTCACACGCCTGCCCTATCTCATCTAGATCTTCGAAATACGCGCTTCTGAGGGCCCTGTCCACCACCTTTTCATATTTCGTGTAAATCACACAAGTCTGTCTCTCCAACGACTCAATCATCTTCCCGTAGCTGCTGTTGCCCAGCAGCTTGAAGATGTCCGCCAGCAGAGCTTTGCTCTTGTCCACGTCTCTTGTTTGCCGCGACGCCGTCACCTCATCCACGAACCACTTCAGCGCCTTTGTTGCCTGGTAGTTAATAGTGCGATACACCGCCGTTATCTTCGCCCCATGTCTCAAATACCACTGCAAAAGCGGCTCGTACAGCAGAAGCTTTTGTGCTGACAGCCCTTTAACCAGCTTCTTTCCAGCCCCCCTTTTCCGGCCAGTGCGCGCCATGTAATCTTTCATGTACTGGGGCACTGCTTCATCGGGGATCTGTTTCGTGAATCTGTGAGGCCTGATCGGTGTCACACCGGCCTCGTGGTAGCGCTTGAAAACGATCCTTGGACCCCCCACCATCGCATTTTTCAGCATGTCATATGCTTATTTGCTGGGGCTGTACAGCTCAGCGCCTCTCTCGGTAGTTCCACGAAGAAGATAATGCAAACTCACTCCTGGGAGGCTGACTGCGTCTTTCAAGATGTCGATTCCCTTTTCTGTGTAGAAGGCTCTCATCTTTTCTAATGCCTCTAGGCCCG